>Ga0160439_1000254_pt1 | contig 33014 bp, 30 predicted proteins | sample HID1975M_E0MG_FD_108201 | JGI IMG/M metagenome (GOLD analysis project Ga0160439, IMG submission 108201) | Enriched soil microbial communities from UW Madison campus, WI, USA - HID1975M_E0 MG | ecosystem: Environmental > Terrestrial > Soil > Unclassified | place: USA: Madison, Wisconsin... | reverse complement strand
TTCCAGGCCCATGAGCAGGGCCTTGTCGGTGCCGTGGCCGCGGCCGGTGAGGGCGAGGGAGCCGAAGACCTCGGCGCGGATGCGGGCGACCTGCGGCAGCAGCCCAGGCTCGGCCAGCCGGCGCTCGACGAAGCGGGCGGCCGCGCGCATCGGCCCGACCGTGTGCGAGGAACTCGGACCGATGCCGATCTTGTAGATGTCGAAGGTGTTGACGGCCATCGCGTCGCCGGAAGGATCAGTCGCGCCGGCCGGGCAGCATCCGCGCCAGCGTGCCGTCGCGCAGCACCCACTGGTGCAGCGCGACAGCCATCACGTGCAGGCCGACCAGCGCCACGAGGGTCCAGAACAGCCAGACGTGCGCGGTATCCACCGGCTTGCGCAGGTCCGGGTTCTTGCCGGCAATGGCGGGGATGTCGACCAGGCCGAACCAGGTCAGCGGCTGCCCGGCCACCGAATTGAGCAGCCAGCCCGACAGCGGCACGGCGAACATCAGCGCGTACATCAGCAGGTGGGTGGCCTGCGCCAGCCGTTGCTGCCAGGCCGGCCCGGCGACGGCGGCCGGCGCGCGGGTGGATGCGCGCACCAGCACCCGCAGCAGCGCCAGCGCCAGCATGGTGATGCCCAGCGACTTGTGCAGCGCATAGGCGATGCGGCGCGGCTCCGAGCCGCGCTCCAGGTCGACCATCAGCAGGCCGACGACGGCCACCGACAGGACCAGCAGCAGGCCCAGCCAGTGCAGCCAGCGCACCAGCCGTGTCCAGCGTGCGGGTGGGTTGTCCCGCGCCGCCGGCTCCACGGATGCGATGTCGGCGCGAACCTGCATCAGTGGAAGAACTCGGCGACCGTCGCCGAGCCGATGAACGCGCCGGTGGCGGCGGTCAGCGACACCAGCACGATGCGCCAGCCCAGCCGCCGGAACATCGGCAGCTTGCGCGCCACCGAGAAGCCGGCCAGCGCCAGCACCGCGGTGGTGATGCTCATGAACTGCACCTGGTTGATGACCTCGGTCACCTGGCCGGCCAGCGGCCAGGCGCCCTGCAGGGTCGCCAGCGTGGAGAAGATGGGCAGGAACAGCATCAGCGGCAGCTTGCGCACCACGCGCTTGAGCAACAGGCCGAGCAGGACGATGCCCACCATGATGGCCACGCCCGGCAGGGTCTGCAGCGGTGCCACGCCGTGGCCGATCGCGTTGCTGATGACGATGCCGGCGACCATCAGCGCCAGCGCCAGCACGCCGTCGGCGAAGGTCGGCGTGTCGTCGCCTTCGTCCTGCGACTGCGGATCGAGGTCGGTCGTCGAGGGCGCGCGGCGGGCGAGCGCGGTGCGGCCGAGGATCGGCTCCAGCTTGCCGTACAGCCAGTTGCACAGCGGCAGGGTGACGAAGGCCGCGAAGTAGAAGCCGACCACGCCGGCGATCAGGTTGGCCGCGCCGGCGATCGCGGTCAGCTCGCGGGCGAATTCCGGCGACTGCCCGAGCGTGATCGGCCCCAGCGCCGCCGCCATCATGCTGCCCGAGCCGATGCCCGAACCCATGGCCAGCGAGCGCAGGTCGAAGATGCCGAGCGCGGCGACGACGCTGGCCAGCAGCGAGACGTACACGGCGCCGAGCACGGTGCCGGTGATGTACTCGGCCAGCACCCCGCGCCCTTCCGCCGACTGCATCCCGTACCTCTGGCCGATGATGACCATGCCGGTCTCGCGGCCGATCGAGAAGGTGGCGCCGACGGCTTCGCGCTTGATGCCCAGCAGCAGCGCCAGCGGCAGGGCCAGCACCATGGTGCCGAAGGCATGGCCCAGTTCCTGGAAGGCCAGCGCCCAGCCGACCTCGCGCAGCGCCTGCATGTTGGCGCCCGCCATCAGGCCGAGCTTGACGATGAACAGCAGCAGGGCGGTATGGAGCAGCCTGTCGGCATGGCGCTGCAGCGGCAGGTCCAGCTGCAGCACCGGCGGGAAGCGCGCGTGCCACACCGCCAGCAGGGTGGTCAGCAGCAGGGCCACCAGCATCGGCAGGATGACGATGCTGGCCGACCACAGCGGGATGGCGATCGGCCCGATCCATTCGGTCAGCGCGGTGACGGCCAGCACCACCAGCAACAGCAGCCACAGCCTGCGCGGGAAGGACGGCGAACCGGAGGCGGGCGACGGCGTGGACACGGCTTCGGGCATGTTCGGACTCGTTCGGATCGGGGGTTCGCGCAGCGTCGTTGCGCTGTCGGCGCAGCCTCAGCCCGCGCCGGGCGGTGGCGCTTTCGGCTCGCCCGCGGTGAACCAGTCCGTCGGTTCGATCTCGTGGAAGACCACGCGCACGGCGGTCACCGGGACGCCGAGGTGCGCGACGGCGGCTTCGGTGACGGCCTTCGCGAATGCGGCCTTCTGCGCGTGGCTGCGTCCGGCGAGGATGTTGGCGTGGATCAGGGGCATGGCTCAGGCCTCGACGTGGAAGCCGCAGCGCCCGAGCGTCTGTATCTCGAGCGACACGAAGGAAGACGCGACCAGCGCGCTGGCGGCGGTGGCGCCGCCGGCCAGCACGAGGTCGCCGGGGGAGAGGGTTTCGCCGGCCTCGGCGACCACGCGCGCGGCCGCGACCAGCGAGCGCAGCGGATGGCCGAGGATCGCGGCGGTGGAGCCGAAGGCCTGCGGACGGCCGTCGAAGGCCATCACCAGGCCGAGGTTGTCGAGGTCGGTTGCAGGACTGCGCCAGGGGCCGACGACGAAGCCCGAGGACGAGCTGTTGTCGGCGACGACGTCGGTCAGCGAGAACCTGAAGTCCTCGTAGCGCGAATCGATGATTTCCAGCGCCGGCGCCACCGCCTCGACCGCGGCCAGCGCTTGCGCCGGGGTGACGCGTCCCGCCAGCGTCCTGCCGACCAGGAACGCGACCTCGGGTTCGACGCGCGGGTGCACGTAGTCCGACAGCGCGATGCTGCCGCCGTCCTCGACCAGCATGCCGGACGTGAGCCGTCCCCAGATCAGGTCGGACACGCCCATCTGCACCATCTTGGCGCGGCTGGTGAAGCCCATCTTGATGCCGATGCGCGTTTCACCGCGGGCGATGCGGCGTTCGATGCTGGCGCGCTGCACGGAGTAGGCCTCGTCCAGCGAGATCGGATCTTCGAGCTGCGGCGTCGCGGTAGCGTTGAGTGCGGCGCTGTCCAGGCGCTCGGCGAGCGTGGCGATGTCGGTCACGGGGAAATCTCCAGGAAGCCGTCATCCCCGCGAAGGCGGGGACCCAGCGTCTTTGACGTTGTCGAACAGGAAGACACTGGGTTCCCGCCTTCGCGGGAATGACGGGTCGAGGGTGGCGCGTGTTCTGCAATTTCCGTCACGCGGCATCCGCCTTGCGCTTGCGCTGCTGCACCAGATCGAGCGCAACGTCGACGATCATGTCCTCCTGCCCGCCGACCATGCGCCGCTCGCCGAGTTCGACCAGGATCGAACGCACGTCGAGGCCGTAGTCCGCAGCCGCCTTCTCGGCGTGGCGCAGGAAGCTCGAATACACGCCGGCATAGCCGAGGCTCAGCGTCTCGCGGTCCACGCGCACCGGACGGTCCTGCAGCGGGCGCACGAAGTCCTCGGCCGCGTCCATCAGCTTGTACAGGTCGCAGCCGTGGTCCCAGCCCATGCGGTCGGCGGCGGCGATGAACACTTCCAGCGGCGCGTTGCCGGCGCCGGCGCCCATGCCCGCGAGCGAAGCATCCACGCGGGTCGCGCCGTTCTCCACCGCGACGATCGAGTTGGCCACGCCCAGCGACAGGTTGTGGTGGGCGTGGATGCCGACCTGGGTCCCCGGTTCCAGCGCCTCGCGCAGCGCACGCACGCGCTCGCGCGCGCCGTCCATGGTCAGCGCGCCGCCGGAGTCGGTCACGTACACGCAGTACGCGCCGTAGCTCTCCATCTTCTTCGCCTGCTCGGCCAGCTGCGCCGGCTCGATCATGTGGCTCATCATCAGGAAGCCGGCGACGTCGATGCCGAGCCGGCGCGCCTCCTCGATGTGCTGCCTGGCCACGTCCGCCTCGGTGCAGTGCGTGGCCACGCGCACCGAGCGCACGCCGGCGTCCACCGCATCGCGCAGCTCGTGCACGGTGCCGATGCCCGGCAGCAGCAGGGTGGTGACCGTGGCCTGGGTGACCGTGTCGGCCACCGCCGCGATCCATTCCAGGTCGCTGTGCCGGCCGAAGCCGTAGTTGAAGCTGGAGCCGGCCAGGCCGTCGCCGTGCGCGACCTCGATCGCGGCGACGCCGGCTTCGTCCAGCGCCTTCGCGATCGCGCGCACGTGGTCGAGCCCGTACTGGTGGCGGATGGCGTGCATGCCGTCGCGCAGGGTCACGTCCTGGATGTAGAGCCGGCCGTTCGTGGTGAAGGACATCACGCCACCTCCTTGCCTTGCGACGGCGCGCGCTGCGACAGCTCGGCCATGCGTTCGGCCGCGGCCAGCGCCGCCGAGGTCATGATGTCGAGGTTGCCGGCATAGGCCGGCAGGTAGTGGCCCGCGCCTTCGACTTCGAGGAACACCGACACCTTCAGGCCCGCCTTCGCCGACGGTTCGCGCAGGATCGCCGCGCAGGCGGCGGCGTCGAGCCGCTCGAACTGCACGTCCTGCTTGAGCCGGTAGCCGGGCACGTAGCCGGCGACGGTGGCGACCATCTTCTGGATCGAGGCGCGGATCGCGGCCTCGTCGCCGCCTTCGGTGAGGCAGTACACCGTGTCGCGCATGATCAGCGGCGGCTCGGCGGGATTGAGCACGATGATCGCCTTGCCCCTCGCCGCGCCGCCGACCGATTCGATCGCGCGCGAGGTGGTCTCGGTGAATTCGTCGATGTTCGCGCGCGTGCCCGGACCAGCCGACTTCGACGCGATCGAGGCGACGATCTCGGCATAGCGCACCGGCGCCACGCGCGCGACCGCGGCGACCACCGGGATCGTGGCCTGTCCGCCGCAGGTGACCATGTTGAGGTTCGGCGCGTCGATGTGCTCGTCGAGGTTCACCGCCGGCACCGCGTAGGGGCCGACCGCCGCGGGGGTGAGGTCGATGACGCGCTTGCCGTCGGCCTGCAGCACTTCGGCGTGCCTGAGGTGCGCGCCGGCGGAGGTGGCGTCGAACACGATGCCGATGTCGCGGTACTGCGGCATCGCGCGCAGGCCGTCGAGGCCCTCGTGCGTGGTCGCCACGCCCAGGCGCTGCGCGCGCGCGAGGCCGTCGGATTCGGGATCCACGCCGACCAGCGCGGCCATCTCCAGCGGCCCCTTGCCGCGCAGCAGCTTGATCATCAGGTCGGTGCCGATGTTGCCGGAACCGATGATCGCGACTTTCACCTTGTCCATCGCCTCACTCCCGCGAAAACACGGCCGACACCCGGCCCAGGCCGGAGATGCGGGCTTCGAAGACATCGCCGGCGGCGACGGGCACCATCGGGCCGAGCGCGCCGGACAGCACCACGTCGCCCGCGCGCAGCGGACGGCCGAGCCGCGCGACCGTGCGCGCCAGCCACGCCACCGCGTTGAGCGGATTGCCCAGGCAGGCCGCGCCGCAGCCGACCGAGACCGGTTCGCCCGCCTTTTCCAGCGACATGCCGCACAGCGACAGGTCGAAGGCATCGACCTTCTTCGGCGAACCGCCGAGCACGTACAGGCCCGAGGAGGCGTTGTCGGCGATGGTGTCGAGGATGCTGATCTTCCAGTCGCGCACGCGGCTGTCGACGATCTCGATCGCCGGCAGCGCGTAGCCGATCGCGCCCAGCACGTGGCCGAGCGCGGGACGTTCGGCATCGAGGTCGCGCTCGAACACGAACGCGATCTCGGCCTCGACCTTGGGCTGGATCAGGCGCGACAGCGGCACTTCCTGGCCGTCGCCGTATTCCATGTCGTCGAACAGCATGCCGAAGTCGGGCTGGTCGACGCCGAGCTGCTTCTGCACCGCGGCCGAGGTCAGGCCGATCTTGCGGCCGACGATGCGGCGGCCGGCGGCGAGCGCGTCCTCGCTCAGCAGCTGCTGCACGGCGTAGGCGGCATCGATGCCGTGCGGGTCGAGCAGCGGCTTGACCGGGTCGCAGGACATCCGCGTGCGCTGCGCGGCGGCGAGCAGCGCAGCGGCATCGCGCACGTCCGCGTTGCCGCGCAGCACCTCAAAGCTTGATGCAGACATTGCGCAGCTCCGTGTAGAACTCCAGTCCGTGCACGCCGCCCTCGCGGCCGATGCCCGACTGCTTGGCGCCGCCGAAGGCGGTGCGCAGGTCGCGCAGGAACCAGCAGTTGACCCAGGCGATGCCGACCTCGATCGCCGCGGCCAGGCGATGGGCGCGGGTCAGGTCCTGAGTCCAGATCGTCGTCGCCAGGCCATAGGGGCTGGCGTTGGCGCGTTCGATGGCTTCTTCCTCGCGGTCGAACGGCGCGAGGTGGCAGCACGGCCCGAAGATTTCCTCGGCGATCACCGCGGAGGTCTCCGGCAGGCCGGTCCAGATCGTCGGCTGCACCCAGTAGCCGCCCGACAGCGGCGTGGGCAGGTCGGGCACGCCGCCGCCGGTGACGACGGTGGCGCCCTCCTCGCGCGCGCGTTCGTAGTAGGACAGCACCTTGGCGCGGTGCCTGGCGCTGATCAGCGGACCGAAGCTGGTGGCGTGGTCGTTCGGGTCGCCGGGCCGCAGCGCCTCGGCCGAGGCCTTCAGCCGCCGCACGAATTCGTCGAAGATCGGGCGCTCGACGTAGACGCGCTCGGTGCCCAGGCAGACCTGGCCGGCGTTGAGGAAGGCCGAGCGGGTGATGCCCGCGACCGCCGCGTCGAGGTCGCAGTCTGCGAACACGATGCCGGCGTTCTTGCCGCCCAGCTCGAACGACACCGGGCGCACGCCGACCGCGGCCACCTTCATGATCGCCTCGCCGGTGCGGGTCTCGCCGGTGAAGGTGATGGCGGCCACGTCGGGATGTTCGGTCAGGTACTGGCCGGCGCTGTCGGGACCGAAGCCGTGGACGACGTTGAACACGCCGTCGGGCACGCCGGCCTCGCGCATCACCTCGCCCAGCAGGGCGGTGGTGGAGGGCGTGTCCTCGGACGGCTTGACCACCACGGTATTGCCGAAGGCCAGCGCCGGCGCGACCTTCCAGGTCATCAGCAGCAGCGGCAGGTTCCAGGGGCAGATCACCGCGATCACGCCGCGCGGTGTGCGCAGGCCGTAGTTCAGCGCGCCGCCGCCGTCGGCCGTCGCGCTGCGGAAGCTTTCGGTCGCGCTGTTGGCGATCTGGTCGGCGAAGATCTCGAAGTTGGCCGCGCCGCGCGGGATGTCGAGGTGGCTGGCCAACTCGTAGGGCTTGCCGGTGTCGCGCATCTCGGCGGCGAGGAATTCGTCGAAGCGGTCTCGGATGCCCTGCGCGAGCTTGCGCAGGATCGCCGCACGCTCGCCGTCGGTGAACTTCGACCACGGGCCATTGAGCGCGCGTTTCGCCGCCTGCACCGCCAGGTCCACGGTGTCGGCGTCGGCCTCGTGCACCATCGCCGCCACCGCACCCGTCGCGGGGTCGTGGCAGGGGAACAGCGGCCGCGATGACTCGACGTAGCCGCCGTCGATGTAGTGGCTGATCACGATGGGTGAAGCGGCGGGCGTGTCGGTCATGGGCGGGTCTGTCGGAAATGGCGCGTGTGCGGGCCGGTCGGGAGGGCCACGGGGCCGGCGCCGGGGCGCGCGGTCACAGGAAAATCCCGGCCGATTGGAAATAAAAAGTCGAAATTAGTCAAACGACGTGCCCGCATTCTGGCCAAAAACCGGGAGACAAGCAAATAAATATCGAAATTATGTTGACTTTGCCGGAAGGGGCTGATTCCATTCCATTCTCGCCCCCGTCCCTTTCCCGAGCCTCCTGCGTCCATGGCCCAGATTCCCTCCCCCATCCAGTCGCTCGCCGAGGAGATGACCGCCTGGCGGCACCGGATCCACGCCTGGCCCGAACTCGGCTTCGAGGAGGAGCGCACCTCGGCGCTGGTGGCCGAAGTGCTGTCCGGGCTGGGCCTGGAGGTGCATGCCGGGCTCGGCGGCACCGGCCTGGTCGCGGTGATCGACAGCGGCCAGCCGGGCCTGTCCATCGGCCTGCGCGCGGACATGGACGCGCTGCCCATGGACGAGGTCGCCGACGAGCGGGGCGAACTGCCCTACCGCTCGCAGCGCCCGGGCGTGGCCCACACCTGCGGCCACGACGGCCATACCTCGGCCCTGCTCGGCACCGCCAAGTACCTGGTCGCGCATCCGCCGAAGACCGGGCGCGTGGTGCTGATCTTCCAGCCGGCGGAGGAGGGCGGGCGCGGCGCGATCCGCATGATCGAGGACGGGCTGTTCACCCGCTGGCCCTGCGACGAGGTCTACGCCTTCCACAACATGCCCGCGCTCAAGGGCGGCGAAGCCAGCGTGCGCGCGGGCGCGACGCTGCAGTCGCTGGCGGTGTTCGAGATCGCGATCGAGGGCGTCGGCGGCCACGCGGCCGCGCCGCACCGCGCCAACGACCCGCTGCAGGTGGCCGCGCGGCTGGCGGTGGACATCGGCGCGATTGTTGGACGCCACATCGACCCGATGGAGGCGGCGCTGATCAACGTCGGCTCGCTGCAGGCCGGGACCACCCACAACATCATTCCGTCCACCGCCTCGCTCAGCGGCACGATCCGCTCGCTGTCGAAGGAGGTGCACGAGGAATTGCTCAGGCGCCTGCGCGCGCTGTGCGAAGGCCATGCGCGGATCTCCGGCTGCAGCATCGGGCTGGAGATCCCGCACTCCTGCCCGCCCTGCGTCAATGCGCCGGAGCAGGCCGCGCTGGCCGCCGAGGCCATCGGCGACGTGCTCGGCCGCGAGAACGTGAAGACCGACCTGCGCGCCTACCCGTTCTCCGACGACTTCTCGTACATGCTCGAACAGTGGCCCGGCGCCTACCTGTTCCTGGGCATGGACAGCGCCATGTGCCACCACCCCACGTTCCGCTTCGACGACGGGCTGCTGCCGGTGGCCGCCAGTGTGTTCGCGCGCATCGTGCAGCGCAGGGTGGGCTAGCTTGGTGATCAACGACATGTCAGTCCGTGACCATCGGCACCATTCCACGGCAACCGCCATCATCGCGTGGCAACTGCCTGTCATTTCGATCTACTTGTCATTTCGACCGAAGGGAGAAATCTCTCGCCGCCGAACCGGGGATTTCTCCCTTCGGTCGAAATGACAGATTGCGGCAGACCCGCAGGCACTCCGCGCATGGACGCGACCACCCATCGAGGGCAGAGACCATGAGCATCGCCTCCGACAGCAGCCTCGTCGAACAGCTGCGCTACGTCCACCTCGGCAGCCGCGACCCCGAGGCCGCCGCCCGCTTCGCCGAGGAGCGCCTGGGCATGCGCATCGTCGCTTCCGACAGCGGCGAATGGCTGCTGCGCAGCGACCTGCGCGCGTACACGCTGGTGTTCTCGTCCGCGCGCACGCAGGCGGTCGGCCTGCAGGTGCGCGACGTCGACGCGCTCGACCGTGCAGCCGAACGGCTCGCCGCGGCCGGCGTCGCCGCGCGCCGCGACGACGCGCTGGCCGCGCGCCGGCTGTCGAAGGCGCTGCTGGCCTTCACCCTGCCCGGCGGCGTCGACGTCGAGCTGGTGGTGCGGCCGCTGGACAAGGGCTGGCGCTTCTTCCCGAGCCGCGAAATCGGCCTGGCCGGCCTCGCCGACGTCGCGCTGCGCTCGACCCACATCGTCGAGGACGAAGCCGTGCTGGCCGGGGCGCTGGGCATGCGCGTGGCCGACTGGGTCGGCGACGCAGCCTATCTCGGCTTTGACGACGCCCATCATCGGATTTCCCTGCACCCGTCCGCCGCGACCGGCGTGCTCGCCGTCGAGTTCGCGCTCGACGACCTCGACGAGCTGATGCAGGCCTGGTACCGGCTGCTCGACGCGAACGAACTGCCTGCGCACGGCCCGGGCCGCCGGCCCACCTCGGAGCAGGCGTTCCTGAGCTTCGACGGGCCGGACGACGTGTACTTCGGCTTCGTCGCCGAGGGGCGCACGCCGGCTGCCGGCGAACGCCCGCGCCAGTTCGCGCCGCAGCCGGCGTCGTACTGCGCCTGGGGCAGCGACTGCCGTATCGCCGAGTACGGTGCGCAGGCGCCGGTGCGCGGCCGCCCGCACCTGCGCGGGGTGACGCCATGATCCAGTTGCGCGACATCACCTACGTGCGCCTGGGCACGCGCGACCTCGAGGGCGCGACCCGCTACGCCAACGACATCCTCGGCCTGGAGATCGCCGAGCGCAGCGGCCGCTCGGTGTACTTCCGCTCCGACGCGCGCGAGCACACGCTGTGCTACTTCGACGGCGATCCGGGCGACCACGCGGTCGCGTTCGAGGTCGGCACGCGCGCCGAGCTCGATGCCGCCGCGGCCGAGCTCGAGCGCATCGGCCATCCGGTGCACGCCGGCACCCGAGCCGAATGCGACCTGCGCAAGGTGCACGATTTCATCGCCTTCGACGACCCCACCGGCAACCGCATCGAACTGGTGTGGCGCCCGCAGATGAGCGGCCGCGGCTTCCGCGGCACCCGCGACGCCGGCATCACCGGCTTCAGCCACATCGGCCTGTGCACCACCGACGCCGCGCGCGACGAGGCGTTCTGGACGCGCGTGTGCAACGCCCGCGCCAGCGACCACATCGGCGACGCGCCGCTGCTGCGCATCGGCAAGATCCACCACACGCTGGCGCTGTTCCCGACCAACCGCAAGGGCATCCAGCACATCAACCACCAGATGGCGGACACCGACGACATCCAGCGCGCGTACAACTTCATCCGCGAGCGCAAGGTGCCGGTGGTGTTCGGGCCGGGCAAGCACCCGACCTCGTCGGCGCGCTTCCTGTACTTCGAAGGCCCGGACGGCATGGTCTACGAATACTCGTCGGGCGTGTGCGAGATCGACGACGAGGCGGCCTGGCGCAGCCGCCAGTTCGAGGCCGCGCCGCGCGGCTTCTGCAAATGGGGTGCGAAGCCGGACATCAAGGAATTCAGGAGTTGAGTCCGCAGCCGGACGCCGCGCAGCAGCGGCTGGTGCGGATCGCCGCGCGCGCGCTGGGGCGGCACGGCCTGGTCCACGCCTACGGCCACTGCAGCCTGCGCCTGGACGACCGGCATTTCCTCGTCGGCGCCTCGAAGCCGTTGGCACTGGTGCAGCCGGGTGACGCAGGCACGGTGGTGCCGATCGCCGGCCCGCTGCCGGACGGCGTGCTGCCGGAAGTGCGCATCCATCGCGAGATCTATCGCGCGCGGCCGGACGTCAACGGCGTGGCGCGCGTGCAGCCGCCGAAGACGATGAGCCTCTCCGTGCTCGGCCGCACGCCGGCGGCCTGCCACGGCTTCGGCAGCTATTTCCATCCGCGGCCGCCGCTGTGGGACGACCCGATGCTGGCGCGTTCGGACGAACAGGCCGCGGCGCTCGTCGCGCGGATGGGCGATGCGCGCGCGATCGTGATGCGCGGCAACGGCGCGGTGCTGGCCGGCGACTCGCTGGAAATGGCGGTGGTGCTGGCCTGGTACCTCGAGGATGCGTCGCGCGTCGAACTCGACTGCCTGTCGACCGGCCTCGAACCGATCCGCTTCAGCGACGAACAGTCCGCGGCGCGCGCGACCTGGAACGGCCGCCTGCTCGAACGCATGTGGGACCACCTCGTCCATGGCGATCCGGAGGCATAGGCCGGATTTCGCGCAGAGGGCCATGCCCCGGGCGCCTGTAGGAGCGGCTTCAGCCGCGACCGTTGCCGGAGCCGTGGAACGTCCGGTCGCGGCTGAAGCCGCTCCTACAGGATCCTGCCGAATCGACAACCAGGTCCTTCCGCGCACCGCGCCGACCACTCTTCCTCCAACCACACGGGAAAGACCATGAAAGCCAAGACCGTTTCTCTGGGCCTGCTGCTGGCGCTGGGCGCCGCCGGACACGCGGGCGCGCACGACTTCTGCGCCAGCGCCGACGACGCCAGCGTGATCCAGGACTACTACGCCAACGTCCGCCCCGGCGCGCCGCCGCCGGCGGTCGCCCGCCTGTTCCGCATGGAGGAGACGCGCGTGGTCAGCGCGCTGAAGGCGGGCGAAGCCTACGGCGTGCGCTCGGACCGCCTGTTCTTCGACCAGGTGTGGAAGTCGGTCGACGCCTGGGGTGCGGACACCAAGATCGGCATCGTCCTGACCGGCGGCGGCATGCACGTCTGGAACTTCCCCAGCAAGGTGCCGCAGACCCAGTCGACCAGCACGCCGATCTGGTACGACATGTACGCCGACGAAGGCGCCGGCGTGCACGGCCACATCACGCCGCAGGAAGTCGACCAGATCTGGGCGCTGCAGCTGCCGACGAAGGAGGCGGACAAGTTCACCCGCATCCTCGGCTTCTACGACAGCGACGGGAAGCTGATCGTCGGCCTGTACGTGTCGGAAGGGGTGAAGGACTTCGATCCGAAGGCGGTGGAAGGCTTCGAGCGCACGCGCGAGCTGCTCAAGATGCGGCCACGGATCTGCCAGCGGGATTGATTGCGGGTCGGGAACGTCGCCTGGATGCGTCGGGAGATTTCTCCCTTCGGTCGAAATGACAGGGTGTAGTCGATCGGCTTTTGCCTGTCATTTCGACCGAAGGGAGAAATCTCCCGCCTTCAGGCGGCATCCGCATCCGCCGCCTGCATCCTCGCCAGCGCGCCGCGCACCGCGTCGTAGGTGCGCATCAGGTGGTCCTCGGTCAGCCGGCAGGCGCGCAGGCCGTTGCGGGCGACCGCGGCCTCGAAGATCGCCACGTGCTCGTCGTGGACGAAGCGCCGGCCCTGGGAATAGTTCAGCGACACCCGCCGGTAGCGTTCGGCCTGGTGGTACAGCAACTCCTGCAGCCGGATCAGCCACGGCGAGCGGCAGGCCGCGACCAGCGCGGTGTGGAAGGCGTGGTTGCGCTCCTCCCACAGGTCCAGCGTCTCCTGCGGGATCGGCTGCTGCGTGACCGGAAGATCCCGCTCCACCTCCGACAGCGCCTCGAATGCGGCGCGGACCTCCTGCTCCCAGGCCTCGTCGCCGTTGCCGATCGACAGCCGCAGCGCCTCGGTTTCGACCAGGGTGCGGACGCGCGAGATGTCGTCGAGTTCCTCCAGCGACAGCGGCGCCACCCAGAACCCGCGCTGGTCCTCGGTCTTGACCAGCTGGTCGCCGACCAGCCGCGCCAGCGCCTCGCGCAGCGGCGACATGCCGATCGCGTACTGCTGCACCAGCGATTCGAGCTTGAGCTTGCTGCCGGCCTGCAGCTGGCCGCTGACGATGTCGTGGCGGATGTGGTGGTAGGCGCGGCGCGCGAGCGTGCGGACCGAGGTGGCGGCGGCTGTCTGGGTCATGGGGCCAGCATGCGGGGCTGAATTTCGAAAATCAATACGAGGGCGGGCGGTGGGCGCCCGGGCGCCGCGGGATCGTTCCACGGGCAACCATCGAAGGGCGTTCAGTCCTGAAATATCGATTTATTCAGGCCGGATGGGGGCGATTCCGGCGCGAATTTTCGTTGATCGCACAAAAAATATCGTAATTTCTTGACACTATTTCGGATCGATGCTGTGATCGCCCTGTCAGCGGACGGCCATGGGACAGGCCTGCATTGCCGCCACGCCGGCCACGCCCCGGACGGGGACCGGGCCGGTCATCGAAAAATTGTCAGCCAGTCAATTCGGGGAGCACACGCATGACGTACAGGAACAAGGCCGGAGCAAGGGGAGTGGCGGGCGGGATCAGCCTGCTGGCACTAGGCATCTCTGGCGTGCTGCACGCGCAGGCGCCGGCCGCCGACGTCGACCCGCTGCAGTCGCTGGACACGGTGGTCGTGACCGGCACCAACATCCGCGGCGCGCAGCCGGCGGGCAACGCGGTGGCGGTGATTTCCCGCGAGGAGATCGAACAGAGCGGCAAGGCGACCGTCGGCGACTTCCTGCGCGACCTGCCGGCCAACTTCGCCGGCGGCGTGGGCATGAGCGACAACGTCCAGGGTGGCCAGGATGCCAGCGTCGCCGGCTCCAACATGACCGGCGGCCAGGGCGTGAACCTGCGCGGCCTCGGCGCGCTGTCCACCCTGGTGCTGGTCAACGGCCGCCGCGCGGCGGCTTCGGGCCAGTACGGCGACTTCGTCGACATCTCCGGCATCCCGACCAACGCGATCTCGCACATCGAGGTGCTGCTCGACGGTGCCTCGGCGGTATACGGCTCCGACGCCGTCGGCGGCGTGGTCAACATCATCCTCAAGCGCAGCGACGACGGCGCGCACACCACCCTGCGCGTCGGCAGCACCGGCCAGGGCGGCGGCACGCAGCGCCAGCTCGGCCAGACCTGGGGTACGCGCTGGGACCGCGGTGGCCTGATCGTGGGCTACGAGTACAACCAGCAGGACAACGTGCTGGCGAACGACCGCGACATCTACAACGGCGGCGACCTCAGCAACCGCGGCGGCATCAACTGGCGGCGCATGAGCGCGCGCGCGGGCGCGGCGGCCAACCTGTTCACCGGGACCGCGGCCGGCAACGGCGTGGTCTCCGGTCGCGTGCCCGGCGGCGCCGGCACCGGCCTGACCGCGGCCGACGTGATCGCGGTCGGCGACGGCGTCGGCAACACCCACAGCGCCTGGGACATGGTCGACATCCTCCCGGAGATGGAGCGCCACAGCGCGTTCTTCGGCTTCGAGCACACCGTCGGCGAGAACACCGAGCTCTACGGCGACCTGCGCTACTCGCAGCGCCGCGGCACCTACAACCAGGGCTACCTTGCGCTGTACGGCACCGTCGGCCCGGGCAACCCGTACTTCATCCCGGGCGTGGCCAACAACTACGGCGTGCTCATCGACGACCGCCCGCTGCAGCGCGAGATCGAGGCCGACAGCCTGGCAGCGACCTTCGGCGCGGGCTTCGACCTCGGCGGCAGCTGGCGCGGCGAGGCCGCGCTGTCCTACAGCCGCGAGGAGCAGCGCCGCGATTCGGACGTGCAGCGCAACGCCAACATCTACGACTACCTGCCCACGCCGGCCGGCGGCCTGGCGCAGGCGCCGACGGCGATCCAGTGCAGCCAGGGCCTCACGCCCAACTTCTCGGCCGCGGCGCAGGCCTATTGCGCGGGGCTGAACTACCAGTACTTCAACCCGTACACCACCGACGCGCTGCCCGAACAGGTGCTCGCGCAGCTGATCGGCTACGAGGACCTGCGCTTCACCTCGTGGCTGGCGCAGGCCAGCTTCAAGGTCGACGGCGACCTGTTCCACCTGGGCGGCGGCACCGCCAAGCTGGCCGCCGGCATCGACTACCGCCGCGAACACATCGGCGGCGAGCTGGACTTCAACTGGCGCAGCACGTCCGACCGGCACGAGGCCTTCGGTACCACCGAACGCGACGTCGGCGCGCTGTTCGCCGAGCTGTACTTCCCGCTGATCGGCAAGGACAACCAGAGCGCGTTCGCGAAGAAGCTCGATGTCTCCATCGCCGGGCGCTACGAGCGCGGCAACGGCCTCGGGGACTTCTCGACCTTCAACCCCAAGGTCGGCATCGACTTCAAGCCCACCGACGGCCTGACCCTGCGCGGCAGCTGGGGCACCTCGTTCCACGCCCCGCCGATGCGTTACGCCTACAACGGCGTGCAGCCGATCACCGGCGGCAACGGCGCCTTCATGCGCGCCGACCTCTACACCGCGCCGTGCACCACCACCATGGTGCCGCTCAACGGCGTGACCGGCACCCCGGGCGGCCCCGGCAACTGCACCTTCACCGCGATCGTCGTCTCCGGCGGCGCCGGCCCCACGCTGCGTCCGGAAGAAGCCACCACCTGGACCCTCGGCTTCGACTGGAAGCCGGAATGGGCGCCGGGGCTGTCGCTGGGCGCCAGCTACTTCAACCTGAAGATCGACGACCGCATCGTGCGCATCCAGGCCGGGCAGCTGGGCGGCATCCTCGCCCAGCTGTTCTCCACCGGCACCACGCCGTACATCGACAGCCTGGAGATCAACCCGGGCGCGGCGCGGGTGCAGGACCTGATCGACAACGACCCGCGCTACCTCGGCCAGCTCGGCGCCGGCCCGGTGCAGGGCGCGGCCGACGTGGCGATGATCGTCAACGCGACCCAGCTCAACCTGGCCTCGCTGAAGATGGACGGCGTCGACTTCGACCTGCGCTACGGCTTCGACACCGACGGCGCCGGCTCGCTCGAGCTGTTCACGCGCGGCACCTGGCTCAACTCGTACGAGGTCGAGGCCACGCCGGGCTCGGGCTACGTCGACCAGCTCGGCAAGTACAGCGCGGTCGGCAACCCGGTGGCGCTGCGCACGACGCAGGGCGTGAAGTGGAACTACGGCAACCTCAACGCCGCGCTGACGATGAACTACGTCGACGACTACGAGTGCGCCTCGGGCTGCTTCCGGCCGGGCCCCACGGGCGCGCCGGTGGCCATCACCAGCCCGGTGCGGATCAAGGCGTGGAAGACCTTCGACTTCCACCTCGGCTACGACCTGTCCAACCTCGGCGGCTTCTTCAGCGATGCGCGGGTGAACTTCACCGCGGTCAACTTCACCGACGGCGATCCGCCGTTCGTCGACGGCGGCACCGCGGCCAACGATGCGCTGGCCGATCCCTACGACCCGGCCAACGCGACCGTGCTCGGCCGCACGCTGGTACTGTCGTTCGACAAGCGCTGGTGATCCGGCGTGCCTCCGGGGCGTCCGCGCCCCGTTCCGGGAGACAGGCATGATCGCCAGCCATCGCGCCATCGCCGCCGCCGCACTCCTGTGCTGCGCCGGCCTGCTGCCCGCCGCGTTCCCGGCCCGCGCCGCGGACGCGCCGCCGGCGGTGACCGGGGTCGCCCTGCCGCACTCGCGGCAGTGGACCATGCACGCGGCCGGCAACGGGCGCGACTACGAGATCTTCATCGCCGAGCCGGAAGGCCCGCCGCCGGAAGGCGGCTACGCCACGATCTACGTGCTCGACGGCAATGCGATGTTCCTCACCACCGTCGAGGCGGTGCGCGCCTACTCGCGGCGGCCCGGCACCGAGCACGACAAGCACGTCCTCGTCGTCGGCATCGGCTATCCCGAGGGCACCGACGTCGCGGCGGCCCGCACCTTCGACCTCACGCCCGCCGCGGACGAACCCCGCAGCCGGCATCCGTCCGGCGGCGCCGACGCCTTCCTCGACTTCATCGAGGACGAACTCAAGCCGGCGATCGCACGCGACTACCCGGTCAACCCGAAGCGGCAGGCGCTGATGGGCCACTCCTTCGGCGGACTGTTCGCCATCGGCACGTTGACGCGGCGCCCGCAGGCCTTCCACACCTACGTCGGCATGAGCGCGTCGTTCTGGTTCGGCCAGCACGACCTGAGCCGGCGCGTCGCCGGGTTCGCGCAGGCGCGGGCCGGGCAGGACACGCCCGTACGCGTGCTGCTGACCGCGGGCGAGTTCGAACAGCGGCCGCCGCCGCAGGAATGGGTGCACGATCCCGGCCGCGCCGCGAAGGCCGCCGAGGATCTCGAGGCGCGCGGCCAGTCCAGGCGCGCGCAGGAGGCCGCGCGCCAGCTCGCCCAGGTCCCGGGCGTGCTGGTCGACTTCCGCGAGATCGCCGGCGAGGACCACGGCACCGTGATCCCCGCCGCGATCGCGCGCGGCGTGGACTTCATCCTCCGCGGCCCGCGCAGCGTGCCGCCGGTGCCCACCGCCGACGAATACATGCAGCTCGGTCCCGAAGGCCGCTACCGCCTGCGCATGCAGGTGCGCGCGCTGCCCGACCTGCACCGGATCCCGTGGCTCAACGCGCTCAAGGCATCGCTCAAGGCCGGACTGGACGCGCCGGCGCACGCGCGGCTGCACGAGGAACGGCAGGCGATGGACGAACGCTACGGCAGCCGGCCGCACGAGGTGAATGCCGACTGAGGCGATTGGCCCCATCCCTGCCCCGCGAATTGCACTATATTGGTGCAATGCCGCCCCCCGTCGCCTCCGATCCTGCCCTCGACGTCCTGGTCACGCCGGTTGTCCGCGCCGATCGCCACGGCCGGGTGACGCTCTGCAACCAGGCCTTCGCGCGCTGGCTGGGGGTGAGCCAGAAGCGCCTGCCCGACCAGCCGCTGGTGGCGCTGGAAGCCGAGGGCGACCGCCTGCGCCAGGCGCTGCAGGCGATGGACGATGCGGCGGAGGGGCCGCGCCGCGTGCGCCGGGTGGCGCTGGCCTTCCTCGGCGGCGAGCCGCGCTTCGCCGACGTCTGGCTGACCCGCGAGGCCGGCGGCGGGATGCTGCTGGAGGCGCATCCGGTCGATGAATTCCCGGGCGAGGATCCGGCCCGCGCGCTGCCGCTGGCGCTGTCGGCGGCGCTCAAGGGCCTGGCGCACGAGCTGCGCAATCCGCTGGCCGGGCTCAAGGGCGCGGCACAGCTGCTCGGCCGCCGCACCACCGACGCCGAGGCGCGCGAGCTGGTGGCGCTGATCGAATCCGAAGTGCAGCGCCTGGCGCAGCTGGTCGACCAGCTGATGTCGCCGGCGCCGCCGCAGCCGCACCGGCCGCTCAACATCCACGGCGTGCTGGAGCAGGTGGTGCGGCTGGCCGAACAGGAGGCCGGCTGGGCGGTGCGGCTGGTGCGCGACTACGATCCCAGCCTGCCGCCGCTGCGCGGCGATCCCGATCGCCTGACCCAGGCGGTGTGGAACCTGGTGCGCAACGCGATCCAGGCCGGCGCCGCCAACATCGTGCTGCGCACGCGCATCGAGTTCGGCGTGCGCATCGCCGAGGACGTGCATCCGCTGGCGCTGCGCATGGAGATCGGCGACGACGGCCGCGGCGTGCCCGAGGCGCTGGCCGAGCAGATCTTCCTGCCGCTGGTCTCGGGCCGCGCCGACGGCAGCGGGCTGGGGCTGGCGATGGCGCAGCAGGTCGTGCGCGAGCATCGCGGCTCGCTCGGCTACCGCTCGCGGCCCGGGCATACCGTGTTCACGCTGCTGCTGCCGCTGGCCGAGGACGCCAACGGCGCGCTGGACGGCACCGAAGGAGACGCGGGCCCATGAACGCAATGGGGATGAACGATGTCGGCTGAAGGCGCTTCGGTGTGGGTGGTCGACGACGACCGTTCGGTGCGCTTCGTGCTGGCGACCGCGCTCAGCGACGCCGGCTATGCCGTGTCCGGCTTCGACTCGGCGCAGACGGCCCTGGCCGCGCTGGCCTCGCGGCCGCCGCCGCAGCTGCTGTTCACCGACGTGCGCATGCCCGGCGACGACGGCCTCAAGCTGCTGGAGAAGATCAAGCAGTCGCATCCGCAGCTGCCGGTGGTGGTGATGTCGGCCTACACCGACGTCGCCAGCACCGCCGGCGCGTTCCGCGGCGGCGCGCACGAGTTCCTGTCCAAGCCCTTCGACCTCGACGAGGCGGTGGAACTGGCCGCGCGCGTGCTCGGCGAGCGCGCCGAGGCCGAACCGCCGCCGCCGGAGGCCGAACCGGCCGGCGACGTGCTGGTCGGCGACACCCCGCCGATGCGGCAGCTGTTCCGCGCCATCGGCCGCCTCGCGCAGGCGCCGCTGACGGTGTTGATCACCGGCGAAACCGGCACCGGCAAGGAGCTGGTGGCGCGCGCGCTGCACCGCGAATCGCCGCGCGCGCGCCAGCCTTTCGTCGCGCTCAACACCGCCGCGATTCCCGCCGAGCTGCTGGAGAGCGAACTGTTCGGCCACGAGGCCGGCGCCTTCACCGGCGCCGCCAAGCGCCACATCGGCCGCTTCGAGCAGGCCGATGGCGGCACCCTGTTCCTCGACGAGATCGGCGACATGCCGGCCTCGCTGCAGACGCGGCTGCTGCGCGTGCTGGCCGAGGGCGAGTTCTTCCGCGTCGGCGGGCGCGAGCTGATCCGGGTCGACGTGCGCGTGATCGCCGCCACCCACCAGGACCTGGACACCCTGGTGCGCGAGGGCCGCTTCCGCGCCGACCTGCTGCACCGGCTCGACGTGGCGCGCCTGCGCCTGCCGCCGCTGCGCGAGCGCCGCGGCGACGTGCCGGTGCTGGCCGAGCGCTTCCTGCACGAGGCCGCGGAGAAGTTCGCCGCGCCGCCCAAGCGCTTCGGCAAGGCCGCGCTCGAGCGCCTGCTGCGGCACGACTGGCCGGGCAACGTGCGTGAACTGGAGAACCTGTGCTGGCGCCTGGCCGCGCTGGCGCCGGCCGACACCATTACCCCGTCCGACCTCGAGGGCATGCTGTCGTCCGGCGACGAGCGCGCGACCGGCGACTGGGACGCCGCACTCAAGGCCTGGGCGCGCGAACGGCTGGCGGCCGGCGAGACCGACCTGCACGCTCGCGCCCGCGAGCAACTCGACCATGCCCTGCTGGAGGCCGCGCTGGAGCACACCGGCGGCCGCCGCACCGAGGCCGCGACCCGGCTTGGCCTCGGCCGCAACACCGTGACCCGCAAGCTCGGCACCAGCCGGCGCCCGCGGCGCGGGTGAACCATCGGCGGCGTGCGTGGTCCCACCGGGAGCTGTCGTCGCCGGTGGCGCGCGCCATGAACGTCTGCGAGCCACCGACAGAATGTCATTCCAACCAACAACAGGGCGCCATTCCGGCCACTGACAGGATGTCATTCCGAGCGTAGCGAGGAATCTGCTTCTGCTGTTGATCCCCCGGATCCAAAGCGGATTCCTCGCTACGCTCGGAATGACAATCCGTCAGCGGTTCCATGAACCATGCTCCCGACCACCACCATCCGCCGCCTGTACCGTCTCCGTGAAACGCTGGCTGCCGCCGCGGCGGTGACGCTGCTCGCCTCCTGCGCCGCGACTCCCGAGCCGCGCGCGCCTTCGCCGCCACCGCCACCGCCACGCCAGATCGCCCAGACCGGCACCGCCGCGAACGCGATCGCCAACCTCGCCTCCGCCTCCGGCAGCCTGGTCAGCGGGCGCATGGTGCTGGTGCAGGCCGAGGGCGGCGTGCGCATCCGCGGCCAGGTCGGCGGCCTCGTGCGCAACGGCGCGCACGGCCTGCAGGTGCACGAGCGCGGCGACTGCAGCGCGGTCGACGCACGCAGCGCTGGCCGCTACTACGATCCGCTCGCGGGCGCGCAGCAGGATGGCGCGGTGGGTGCGTCGCCGGGGCGCATTGTCGCCGGGCCGGACGGCGTCGCCACGGTCGACCTGCTGGTGCGCGGCGCGGTGCTCGGCGGCGGCGCCGACAACGACATCCTCGGCCGCTCGCTGCTGGTGCTCGGCGCGACGCCGGGCGCGATCAGCGCGCGCGTCGCCTGCGGGATCATCACCGTCAACAAATGAAGCGTGGGCTAGGCTTGCCGGTCGAGTCCACGAGGAGCCACGTTCATGCGCAAGACCCCGCTGCTGCTGTTGCCCGCCGCGCTGCTGATCGCCGCCTGCCAGCCGCAGGCCCCGGCAGACCCCGAGGCGGCCGCGCCGCCCGCCGAATCAACGGCGACATCGGGCATGGAGGCCACCGACACCACGCCGCCGGGCGAGTTGCATGACATGGTGCCGACCACCGCCGTCGCCGAGCTCAAGCCCACGGAAGGCAGCACGGTGGCCGGCGCGCTGGATTTCGCGATCGTCGACGGCGGCATCCGCGTCACCGGCGAGGTCACCGGCCTTGCGCCCGGCAGCGAGCACGGCTTCCACGTGCACGAGAACGGCGACTGCAGCGCGCCCGACGGGACCAGCGCCGGCGGGCACTTCAACCCCGCCACCACCGACCACGGCCGCGTCGGCCACGGCGCGCACCATGCCGGCGACAGCGACAACATCGTCGCCAACGACCAGGGCGTGGCCACGATCGACACCCTGCTGCAGGGCGCGACCCTGGGCGACGGCGAGCCGACCGAGATCATCGGCCGCGGCGTGATCGTGCATGCCGATCCCGACGACTACACCACCCAGCCCACCGGCAACGCCGGCGCGCGCCTGGCCTGCGGCGTGATCTCCGGCTCGTAGCAGCGCCTGCCGGCCCTTCCCGCCGCAACTCGATTCCGGCCGATTTCCCTTCTCCCGCACGCGGGGGAAGGGAAAGGCGCTATTGAGGAGACGTGATCAAGCGGGGGCTCTTGTTGCAGGAGCGCCTTCAGGCGCGAGCGGCGCACGGAGGCATCGCGGGTCGCGCCTGAAGGCGCTCCTACAGGTGCGTGGCCGCGATGTTCTCGCCGGCATCGACGAAGGTCACGTCGATGCCGTGCGCGCCCAGCACCGCGGCGAACTGCTTCTGCCGCATCTCGAAGTGCGCGAACTGCTGCCGCAGGCGCGCCTCGTCGTCGCCGTCCGGTGCATAGCGCGCGCGCCACGCCGCCGGCGCGAACAGCGCGATCCGCGCTTCGCCGCCGGCATAGCGCGCCAGCGGCTCCGGCGGCGCGTCCAGCACCGCCTCGCCCGCGGGCGAGAGCAGGGCGGTCTCGACCAGCGGCCACAGCGGCGCCAGGCCGAGGTGTTCGTACTGCAGCGCGACCATCGCCGCGAGGTCGTGCACGGTGAGGTAGCGCGCGTGTTCGATCCGCGCGCCGAAGGCGTCCTGCACCAGCAGCGCGGTGTCGGCCCGGGCCATGCCCGCGTCGAGCAGCTGCGCCTCGAACGCTTCGCCGACCGCACTCGCAGCTTCCGCATCGCCGCGGAACAGGAACGGCAGCACGCGCAGGCTGCCGCCGCGCAGCGAGGGATCGGCGACGAAGGGCTGCGGCACCGCGCCGGCCGCGTCGGCGCCGAAGGCGATGATGCGCGCGCCCGCGTCCCGCCCCGGCGCGCGCGCCTGCAGCTCCGCCAGCCGGCGATGCAGCGGCCAGCCCGGGCGCAGCGCCTCGGCCGGGTCGAAATGCGCCGCCGCCAGGCACAGGTCGAGCTCGCGTGCCTGCGGCGCCAGCGCGCCGAGGTCGCGGCCCAGCAGCGTCGCCAGCCGCGCGGCGTCGGCCTGCGCCAGCGCGTCGCGGGCGATGGCGCTGCCCGGCGCCAGCTCCAGTGCCAGCAGGCCGGCCACGTCGCGGCGCGGGTCGAGGGCCGGGGTGTGATCGGTGTTCATCGGGCCATTCGCAACGGTACGTTAGACTTCCGATTATGCCCGTCGCGCGTGACGGGCCCTGCCGCGAGAGGTCCCGCAATGCTGCAAGGTCGTCCCGTCGCCGTGCTGGGCGGCGTCCGCATTCCGTTCTGCCGCCAGAACACCGCCTATTCGGACGTCGGCAACCTCGGCATGTCGGTGCGCACGCTGGGCGCGCTGGTCGAGAAGTTCGGCCTGCACGGGCAGCAGCTGGGCGAGGTCGCGATGGGCGCGGTGATCAAGCACTCGTCCGACTGGAACCTCGGCCGCGAGGCCGCGCTGTCCTCGGGCCTGTCGCCGCTCACGCCCGGCATCACCCTGCAGCGCGCCTGCGGCACCTCGCTCGACAGCGTCAACCTGATCGCCACCAAGATCGCCACCGGCCAGATCGAGGCCGGCATCGGCGGCGGCTCCGACACCACCTCCGACGTGCCGATCGTCTACGGCAAGTCGCTGCGCCGCCGCCTGCTGGCCGCGAACGCGGCGAAGACCACGAAGGACAAGATCGCCGCGTTCAGGGGCTTCCGCCTGCGCGAACTGAAACCCGACTTCCCCGGCGTCGCCGAGCCGCGCACCGGCAAGTCGATGGGCGAACACTGCGAGGACATGGCCAAGGAGTGGGCGATCTCGCGCGATTCGCAGGACGAACTCGCCGTCGCCTCGCACCACAAGCTCGCCGCCGCCTACGAGCGCGGCTTCTTCGACGACCTCGTCGTCAGCTTCCGCGGCGTCTCGCGCGACAACATCCTGCGCCCGGACACTTCGCTGGAAAAACTCGCCACGCTCAAGCCCGCGTTCGACAGGACCTCGGGCCGCGGCACCCTGACCGCCGCCAACTCCACGCCGCTGACCGACGGCGCCGCCGCCTGCCTGCTGGCGAGCGACGACTGGGCCGCCGCGCACGGGCACGAGGTGCTGTGCCACGTCCGCGACGTGCACGTGGCCGCGGTCGATTTCGTGCACGGCGAAGGCCTGCTGATGGCGCCGACCGTGGCCGTGGCCGAGATGCTTGCGCGCAACCACCTCACCCTGCAGGACTTCGATTTCTACGAGATCCACGAAGCCTTCGCCGCGCAGGTGCTGTGCACGCTGCGCGCCTGGGAGAGCGAGGACTACTGCAAGAGCCGCCTCCACCTCGACGCGCCGCTGGGCCGCATCGACCCGGAGAAGATCAACCCGGTCGGCTCCTCGCTCGCCGCCGGCCATCCCTTCGCCGCCACCGGCGCGCGCATCGTCGCCACCACCGCCAAGCAATTGAAGGAGCGCGGCGGCGGCCGCGCGCTCATCTCGATCTGCACCGCCGGCGGCATGGGCGTGGTGGCGATCCTGGAGCGCTGATCCGGCCACAGCCTGCCTGCGCAGGGCGAGAGTTCCGGCCGCGCGGTTGCCGCGTGGTCGACTGAAGCCGTGGCCTTGGCGCCGGTTGCATCCATGCCTGCGGGGCCGCCCGGTAGAATTGGCCGCATGTCCCTCCTCCAGTTCCAGGGCGTCGACTTCAGCGTCGGCGGCCCGCTGCTGCTTGAAAAGGTCGATCTGTCGATCGAGACCGGCGAGCGCGTGTGCATCGTCGGCCGCAACGGCGCTGGCAAGTCCACCCTGATGCGGCTGATGGCCGGCGAGCTGCGGCCGGACGACGGCGAGATCCGCGTGCAGGGCGGCGTGGTCGTCGCGCGCATGGCCCAGGAAGTGCCACAGGACACGCAGGGCACGGTGTTCGACGTGGTCGCGCTGGGCTTGGGCGACCTCGGCCGCGTGCTCGCGCGCTACCACCACGCGCTGCACGAGGGCGACATGGCAGCCATGGGCGAGGCCCAGGCGGAAATCGAGGCGCGGCATGGCTGGGATCTCGACCGCCGCGTGCAGCAGGTGCTCGATCGGCTGGAACTGCCCGAGGACGCTGACTTCGCCGCGCTCTCGGGCGGCATGAAGCGGCGCGTGCTGCTGGGACAGGCGCTGGTGCGCAACCCCGACATCCTGCTGCTGGACGAACCCACCAACCACCTCGACATCGAGGCCATCGCCTGGCTCGAGGGCTTCCTCAGGCAGTTCGCCGGCAGCATCGTGTTCGTCACCCACGACCGCAGCTTCCTGCGCGCGCTGGCCACCCGCATCGTCGAGATCGACCGCGGCCGCCTCAGCAGCTGGCCTGGCGACTACGAAAACTACCTGCGCCGGCGCGAGGAGAGGCTGCACGCCGAGGCGCAGGAAAACGCGCGCTTCGACAAGCTGCTGGCGCAGGAGGAGGTCTGGATCAGGCAGGGGATCAAGGCGCGCCGCACCCGCAACGAGGGCCGCGTGACTGCGCTCAAGGCGATGCGCCGCGAGCGCGCGCAGCGGCGCGAACTGTCGGGCAACGTGAAGATGGAAGTGGCCGGCGCGCGCAACTCGGGCAAGCGTGTGATCGAGGCACGGCACGTGACCCAGGGCTACGGCGGGCGCGTGCTGCTGGACGACGTGTCCGCCAGCGTCCTGCGCGGCGACCGCATCGGTGTCATCGGCCCCAACGGTTCGGGCAAGTCCACGCTGCTGAAGATCCTGCTCGGCGAACTGGTGCCCGAGCGCGGTGAGGTGAAGCTGGGCACCGGCCTGCAGGTTGCGTACTTCGACCAGCACCGCAGCCAGCTGGACGACACGCGCAACGCGCTGGAGAACGTCGCCGAAGGCCAGGACTTCATCGAGGTCAACGGCAGCCGCAAGCACGTGGTCGGCTACCTGCAGGACTTCCTGTTCTCGCCCGAACGCGCGCGCGCGCCGATCACGCGCCTGTCCGGCGGCGAACGCAACCGCCTGCTGCTGGCCAAGCTGTTCGCGCAACCCTCGAACCTGCTGGTGATGGACGAACCGACCAACGACCTCGACGTGGAAACGCTGGAACTGCTGGAGGAACTGCTGGCCGACTACAAGGGCACGCTGCTTCTGGTCAGCCACGACCGCGACTTCCTCGACAACGTGGTCACCGGCACCTTGGTGCTGGAGGGCGACGGCCGGCTGGGCGAGTACGTCGGCGGCTATTCCGACTGGCTGCGGCAGCGACCGGCGATCGCGGAAGCGGCGAGGCCCGCCGCCGAAGCGCCCGCCGCGCCGGCGACCGCAGCACCGCCGGCAAAGCGCAAGCTCAGCTACAAGGTCGCGCGCGAACTGGAGGAACTGCCCGCGCGCATCGAACGGCTCGAAGGCGAGATCGCCTCGCGCACCGGGGCGATGGCCGACCCGGCGTTCTTCCAGCAGGACGGCGCCGCGATCACCGCTGCCAACCTGGCGCTGGCGCAGATGCAGGAAGAACTCGACGCCGCCTATGCGCGCTGGGAAGAGCTCGAAGCGGGCTGATCCGTTACCGGACCCACTCGCGAAAAATCACGCACACCGTGGTCCTGTCCAGCATCGCGAACTCGCGCGAACCCCAGGGTTTGGCCGAGACCACGTTCGAGTTCGGATGCAGCAGCTGCGGTGCGCGCGCGGACATCTCCCGGAAGATCGCATCGACATCGTCCGTGTCGATGCCGAGCTCCGGGCGATCCTTCGCCGCGTACTCCGGGCTTTCCACGATGTAGGCCTTGGCGCCGTCGCGCGCGACGACGGCCAGGTGCGCGTCCCGGTACTGGACCTCGAATCCCAGCGCGTCGACGAAGAACTCGAGCCCGTCCTGCAGGCGGTCGTAGAAGATCTTCGGGATGAGGTTCTTGAACATGGGCCTAGCCTCCGGACGGGGACCCCAGCAGCGCCACCGCGGCCGCGGCCGCGGTCATCGCGGCCAGGCCGGTCGCGACGCGCAGGCCGAACGCGCGGCCGCCGCTGGCGAACGCGACCACCGACTTCGCCGCCGAACTGGCGGCCAGCAGGCCGACCACCGCCCACTGCGCGTGGCGCGCGTCGATGGTGCCGTCGCGGAACAGGGTGGCCACGGTCGCGGCCGCCGCCTGCAGTTCCGCCAGCGCGGTCAGGAACGCCGTGGCCAGCGCCGCGTTCGGTCCCAGCCAGCGCGCGGCCAGGTGCGAGACCACCAGCACGCCGGCGATCAGTGCGGCGAAGCCGATCGCCTGGCCGATGCGGAACATGCGCGTGTCGGCGGTCGGCGGCGGCGCACTCTCCTGCTCGCCGCGATGGAAGCCGAACCCGGCGCCGGCCAGCAGCACGGCGCCGGCGGCGGCCAGTTCGAAGCCGACTTCGGACAGCAGCGCGGGTGCCACCGCCAGCAGGATCGGCACGAACAGGCTGAGCGAGGCGAGGTTGGCGAGCATGGTCGCGCCGACCGCGGACGAGAGCAGCGCCGGCTGTTCCTTCGCGCGCTGGCCGAAACCGGCCGTGGCCGCGGTGGACGACACGTAGCCGGCGAAGAAGCCCGACACCGCCAGCCCCCAGCGGCTGCCGATCAGGCGCAGCGCGACGTGGCCGATCGCGCCAACCGCCATCACCAGCACCACCAGCTTCCATACCGTGGCGAAGTTGAGCGCGCCCCAGGGATCGACAGGCTCGTCCGGCAGCAGCGGCAGCACGATCAGTGCGAACGCGAGCAGGACCAGGCCGTCGGCGACTTCGCGGTTGCTGATCACCTCGCGGCTGAAATGGTGCAGGCGCGCCTTGGCCTGGATCAGGATCGCGACCAGGACCGCGAGCATGCCGGCGGCGCCGGGTTCGCGCATCGCCAGCCCGCCGAGCAGGGCGCTGCACAGCAGCGCGACTTCGGCGGTGATGCCGGTGTCGGCTTGGCTGGTGCGCAGGTAGCTCAGCGCGGCGAAGGTGCCGGTGAGCAGGAGCACGACGAGGAAGGCGGGCATTCCGATCCACAGCGCGATCGCACCGGCCAGCGCCGCCAGCGTATGCGTGCGCAGCCCGGCGGCGATCGCGGGATCGTCCTGCTTGCGGCGCTCGTACAGCAGCCCGATCAGCAGGCCGACGCCGAGCGCGGTGGTGAGGGACAGCAGCGGCAGGTCGTCGGCTTCGGGCATCTGGGGACTATGCCATGCGGGCATGCGACTGTAGGTCTGCGTCTCGGCCCGTCGCGCAGGCACCTGCCGACGTCATCCCGGCCGTGTCGCCCCGGCCTTGTCATCCCGAGCCCTTCGGCGCCGCTCAGGGCAGGCTCTGCGAGGGATCTCGTCTCCGGTCGCCGCATCGCCAAACGCGAGATCCCTCGCAGAGCCTGCCCTGAGCGGCGCCGAAGGGCTCGGGATGACAACGTCAGGGCAACAAGGTCGGGCCAACAAGGTCAGGAGAAGCAGCCCCGCCGGACGTCAATCCCGCAACCGCGGCACCCCATGCGCGTCGCGTTCCTCGAACACCGCCTCGTCCGCGATCCGCTGGTGCAGTTCGCGCCCCGCCAGCGGCGTCACCGCTTCCCCGCGCGCGGCGGCGAGCGCATTGGCGTAGCACTGGCGCGCGCGCGCGTCGTCGCCGGCGCCGGCGTAGCCGTCGCCCAGCGTTTCCCAGGCCTCGGCGCCGCCGCCCTGGGCGAGTGCGCGGTGTAGTTCGCCCTCGGCGCGCGGCCAGTCGCCGCCGGCGAGCGAGAGCCGCGCCAGCGTCAGCGGCAGCGCCGGGCTGGCCGGGTGCGCCTTCAGCCAGCGCACGGCGCTGTCGCGGCGCTGTTCGATGCGGCCGACCGGCAGCAGGCCGTAGCGCGTGGCGAGCGCCTCGTCCCAGCGCGCGTCGAGTGCCTGCTCGATGCTCCTGAGCGCGGCCTCGTCCCAGCCGAACGCAGCCGCGCGCCCGGCATAGGCGCCGACCACGGCCGGTTCGGCCTTCAGCGTCTTCGGCAGCGCGTCCCAGCGCTCGGCCAGCGCGTTCGCATCCGGAGCCTCGTGCAGCGCCGCTTCCGCCCAGTGCAGCTCGCGCTCGGCCAGCATCGCCTCCGGCCAGGCGTGCTGCTGGCGCAGGGCGCCGAGCAGTCCATAGGCCTGCGCCGCCTGGCCGCTGGTGGCCAGCGCCTCGGCGCGCAGGGCGAGCCCGCGCGGCGGCAGCGGCTGCGCGGCGGGGGCGTCGAGCGCGACCAGCGCGTCGGTGGGGCGCTGTTCGTGCAGCGCGAGTTCGGCCGCGGCGATCGCGCGCGAGGCCGGATGGCGTTCGCCGAAACCGTCGAGGTGCGCGCGCGCGGCATCGGCGTCGCCGCGGGCGAGCGCGGCCTCGCTGGCGCCGATGCGCGCGGCGGCCTCCACGCGTTCGTCCTCGGCGGCCTGCGCCAGCAGCTTCTCGGCGCGCGCGTAGTGACCCTGGTGCAGGGTGTCGAAGCCCTCGCCGACGCGCGCCCGCGCGCGGGTGTCTCGGTGCCGGCCCCAGGCGCGCAGCGGCAGGGTCAGCAGGGTCCACAGCAGCCACAGCACGAACGCGACCGCGAACAGCAGCGCCGCGCCCTTGATCACCGTGGTGGTGTAGTCGTAGCCGCGCCAGCGCACCAGCACGTAGCCGGGGTCCTGCGCCAGCAGCAGTTGCGCGAGCAGGGCGCCGGCCAGCGCCAGCACGATCCACAGCAGCAGGTTGCGGAACAGGTTCATCGCGAGCTCCTTCGATTCATGCGGCCGCCGATCCAGTGCAACGTCCATCTCCCTGCAGGAGCGGCTTCAGCCGCGACCGGACACCCGACCATGTCGAACGCGATCATACGGTCGCGGCTGAAGCCGCTCCTGCAGGGAGATGGACACGGCGGGGATCCTGGCGCCAGCCTCGCGCGAACGCTGTCGTCGCGGCGTCGACATGCTGAACGCCCGCTCAGCGGGCGCTGCGCTGCTGCCGCAGCTGGGCCAGCGTGCTGCCGAGCGCGGGGAGTTCCACGGTCAGCGCGCGTTCGCGCAGCGCCTGCAGCGCCTCGCGCTGCCGCCCGCGTTCGCCCGAGTCCGGCCACAGCCGCAGGATCCAGCCGTCGGCACGCGATAGCGCGGCGCGGTAGCCGGCCTCGTCGCGGCGCTCGATCGCGGCCTGCGCCAGCGTCAGCTCCAGCCGCAGCGCGGCGAGCCCCGCGGCGCGGTCGGCCGGTTCAACCGCGATCGCGCCGGCGCTGGGCTGCACGTCGACCACCTTCGAGAAGGCGCGCTCCCACCAGGCCTGCGCATCGGACGTCGCCGGCGCCTGCTGCGGCAGCGCCGGCAGGCCGGCGGCGAAGGCTTCCAGGTGGCCGGCGGCAACGACCTTGGGATCGTCGCCCAGCGCGTCGAGCGCGGCGCGTTCCTGGGTCAGCGCCTGGCGCAGGTTGAGCCAGGCGGGATCGGCGATGCCGTCGAGCAACTGCGCGGCCAGCGCATAGGCGCGACGCGCGCCGTCGAGGTCGCCGGCCAGCAGCAGGCGCTGCTGGCCCTGCGCCAGCAGCAGCTCCACCTCGTCGAGCCGCAGCGCCTGCGCGCCGCTGCGTTCGGGGTCGGCCAGCGACTGCAGGGTCTCCTCGACCAGCGCCGCACGCTGGCCGAATCCGATCACCTCGTCGCGCAGCAGGCGGTTGGTGGCCTCGGCCTGCTGCAGCCGCGCGACCTGCGCGCGCTGGTCGGCGCGCAGCGCGTCGAGGCGTTCCTCCAGCGCCTGGATGCGCTGCCGGTCGGCGCCCGCGGCCTGCGCCTGCGCGGCGCGTTCACCCTGCAAGCGATGCCAGCCGTAGCCGCCGGCGAGCACCAGCAGGGCGAGCACGAGCAGCCACGCCAGCGCGGAGCCGCCGCGTCTGCGGGGCGGGGTGGGAGTGTCGGCGGTGTCGCTCATCGACGCGGCGGGTCTCGGGGGCTGCGCATGCTATCCGATTGACGCTCAACGTCGCGCGGGGCGCGGTCCGGCCGCGGCGAGCAGCGAACGCGGGCGCGCGTCGGCGGCGACGCGGATGTCGTTGAAACCCAGTTCGCGCGCCAGCGCGGCCAGGCGTTCGCTGGCCGCGAGCACCCGTGCGCGCAGGAGCTTCGCATCGAGCCCGGCCGGCAGCGCGTCGAGCACGTGGTGCAGCGCCTCGCTGCTGCTCAGGGCCAGCAGCAGCGGCGCGTCCAGCGCGCGCAGCCGCGCCAGCGCCCCGGGCGAAGGCGCAACCGGCACGCGCGCATAGACCTCGGCGCGGACGATGCGCGCGCCGCGCCGCACCAGCGTCGGGGCGATCACGTTGCGGCCGCCGGGCGCGGTGACCAGGCCGACGCTGCGGTCGCGCACGGCCGCCAGCGCCGGCAGCGACAGCAGGCCCTCGCTGTCCATCCGCGACGGCGCGACCACGCCTGCGATACCGGCCCTGCGCAGCGCCGCGGCCGTGCCCGCGCCCACCGCCAGCCACGCCTGCCCGCGGTGCGCGCGCAGAGTCCGCAGCGCGGCCGCCGCCCGCACCGCGGCCGGACTGGTGAACAGGACGATGTCCGCGCGCAGCGCCTCGCCCAGCGCCTTGCGCGCCTGTGCATCGTTTCGCGGCTCGATCCGCCACGGCGCCAGCGCCAGCACGCGCGCGCCGTGTGCTGCTGCGGCGCGTCGCAGCGGTGCGTGGCCGCCGACGGGGCGCAGCGAGATCACGTAGCATCCGCGCAGCTTGGGCACAGGGGCATCCGGCGACATGCCGTCAGCTTGGTGCCTCGTCCCGGACGCCGCAAGCCACGACACATTCCTTGAACTGATTACGCATGACCGAGATCGCCGCCGCCGCCCTGCGCACCATGGAAACGACCCTGCTGGCGATGCCGCCGGTGCGCGCGCTGCAGCTGCGCATCGCCGGCTGCGACGACGGCCGCCTGCGGCTAGAGGCGCCGCTCGCCGCGAACGTCAACGACAAGGGCACCGCGTTCGGCGGCAGCCTGGTGTCGCTGATGACGCTGGCGGCGTGGGGCCTGACCACGCTGCAGGTCGAACAGGCCGGGCTGCAGGCCGAGGTCTACGTCGCCGACACCCAGGTGCGCTACCTAGCGCCGCTGCGCGCGGACCTGCGCGCCGAGGCGTGGCTGGAGGAAGGCGCGACGTGGGAGGCGTTCATCGACATGCTGCGCAGCCGCGGTCGTGCGCGCGCCACCCTGCTGTCGCGGGTGCTGCTGCCCGAAGGCGGCGTCGCGACCGAGGCGCGTGCGCGCTATGCCGCGATCCTGAAACCGGCCTGACGCCGCCGCGGCGCCGGTCCGGCGCGGACTGCTAGCATGGCGCATCGAAACCGGGGAGCGCGACGATGCGGGGATGGCGGCAATGGTGGGCGATCTGCGCAATGGCGATGCTGCTGGCGCTGGCCGGCTGCGCCAGCACCGGCAAGCAGATGTCGGCGCTCGAGCGCGCCCAGTACACCTGGTCGGCGGCGATCCGCTGGGGCGACTTCGAGGGCGCGTGGAACCTGGTCGACCCCGAGTACCGCGAGGCGCATCCGATGAGCGAGTTGCAGTTCGAGCGCTACAAGCAGGTGCAGGTGTCGCATTACCGCGACCTCGCGTCCAGCCCGGGCGAAAGCGAAGCGCTGCGCGAGATCGAGATCGGCGTCATCAACCGCCACACCATGGCCGAGCGGACGATGCGCTACACCGAGCACTGGCGGTACGACGCGGCGAAGCAGGCGTGGTGGATCAGCAACGGGTTGCCGGATTTCTGGGCGGGGGAGTGATTCGCGCGCCGGTTTCATCGTGCCGGGGCTGGAGGCGCGGCTTCGGCCTGTCGGCTTGATCGGCTGCTCGCGTCATCTCGAGCCCTTGGGCTGCGCTCGAGGCAGGCTCCGTGGAGATCTCCTTCGTCCTTGATTAAAGGTCAAAAGCTTCCGTCCGCCTGCGGCGGCCGGGTTCATTTCTTTTGAAAAGCGTCAAAAGAAACGAACCAAAGAAAAGCGCTTTCCCCGACGAAGCTAACCTGCCGTCGGCAAGTGAGACGGGATTTTTCGACAGGGCATCCATGCCCTGGCGAAAAACGGCGCACATCCTGTGCGCCGCCCTCCGGGTCTCCAGGCAATGCGGCTGCAGAACCATTCCTAGAAGCAAAAGCTGTGGATTTTTCAGCGATCAACAACTTCTTGAGTGCCCACAGATTTTTTATGCACCCGACAGAATGTCATCCCGAGCGTAGCGAGGGATCTTGTGTCCGGAGTCCG
>Ga0160439_1000252_pt1 | contig 33099 bp, 23 predicted proteins | sample HID1975M_E0MG_FD_108201 | JGI IMG/M metagenome (GOLD analysis project Ga0160439, IMG submission 108201) | Enriched soil microbial communities from UW Madison campus, WI, USA - HID1975M_E0 MG | ecosystem: Environmental > Terrestrial > Soil > Unclassified | place: USA: Madison, Wisconsin... | reverse complement strand
GACGGTGTCCCCGGCGTCCTGCTCGGCGGTGCTCAGCACGCACGCCTGCGCGACGCGGGCGTCCGCACCCGTCTGACCGGGCCAGACGGCGTCGTCGCCGAACCGGTACTCCGAGACGACGCTCGCCGCGTGGTCGTCGGCGCACGGCACCACGCGCACCGTGTCGACGTCCCCGTCGCCTGGAAGTTCGGCCAAGCAGTTGCCGACGACCAGCTGGGCGACGTGCGCGTCGCGCGGCGCGGACACGTCGGGCGGCAACGGCGACGTGGCCCGGGCCGTCAGCACGACGACGAGCACGACGGCGACCCACGCCAGCGTGCCGAGGGCGCCCAGGACGATGCCGGCGACCGCGAGCCCGCCGCCGCGCGTGCCCCGCCTCGCGATGCGTCGTCGGGCGACCAGGCCCAGGACCAGCGCGACCGGTCCGAGCGCGAGGACGCCCGTGACCAGTGCCGCGACGGCCGTCGGCTCGGTCCGCGGCCGCGGTGGCTGCCAGCCCGGCGCGTAGTACGGCTCCGCGTACCCGGGCGTGGAGGACACGGTGCGGTCAGACGAGGGCGAGGGGATCGGCCGACGGCACGGTCGGGGCCTGCGTGGTCACGCTGACGTCGGAGGTGCTGTAGTCCCAGTCCGAGTCGTCGTAGCTGCTCGAGCCCCAGATGGCGAGGCCGACGAACAGTGCGACGAACGCCAGCAGGAAGAGCGTGCCGAGCGCCCCGACGACGATGCCCGCGATCGCGAGCCCGCGGCCGTCGGTGCCGTTGCGCTTGATCCGGCGGAGCGACGCGATACCGAGCCCGAGCCCCACCGGGCACGGGATGCCCGCGAGGATCACGAGCCCGCCGATGCTCGTCGCGAACGACGCGATGGCCAGTCCGTCGGTCCCGCGCGAGCCGTAGCCCGCGGGCGCATACGTGCCGCCCGGGCTCGGATACGTCGGCTGACCGTACGCGGGCTGACCGTACGGCGGCGGGTAGCCGGGCTGGCCGTACTGGGGTTGGCCGTACTGGGGTTGTCCGTAGGGAGGCTGCCCGTAAGAAGGCTGTCCGTACGAGGGCTGACCGGACGCAGGCTGGCCGTAGGGCGGCTGCTGACCGTACTGAGGCTGCTGGCTCGGCTGGCCGTAGGGGGACGTCGGCGGGAGCACGGCCTCGTACCCGCTGGGCGGAGGCGGCGTCGGCATGCCGGTCGGCTGCTGCGGCTTGGTCAGGTCGGGGCGGCCCGGCTCGGGGCGTGCGCCACCGGCGTCGTCGCCGCGTGGTGCGAACGGGTTGTCGTCGCTCTGCCCGGTGCTCATGTGCGCAACCTATCGAATGGTGGCCTGTTCGCGGTGCGACTCAGTCCGCGAGCTCGAGGACCACGGGGACGTGGTCGGACGGCTGCTTGCCCTTGCGCTCGTTTCGCTCGATCGTCACACCGGTCACCCGCGCGGCCAGCGCGGGCGAGGCGTAGGTGAGGTCGATGCGCATGCCCATGTTCTTGGGGAAGCGCAGCTGCTGGTAGTCCCAGTAGGTGTAGGTGTGCTCGGCGGGGATGTGCTCGCGGCTCACCTCGGTGTACCCGGCGGACGCGATCGCCGTGAACGCGTCGCGCTCGGCGGGCGTGACGTGGGTACGGCCGGCGAAGAAGTCGATGTCCCACACGTCGGTGTCGAGCGGGGCGATGTTCCAGTCGCCGACGAGCGCCACCTGCGCGTCGGGGTCGGCCTGCAGCCAGCCGCCGGCGGTGTCCCGCAGCCGGGCCAGCCAGTCGAGCTTGTAGGCGTAGTGCGGGTCGTCGATCTCCCGACCATTGGGTACGTACAGGCTCCACACCCGCACACCGCCGCACGTCGCGCCGATGGCCCGCGCCTCCGCGGCGGCCGGGTCGCCCCACGTGGGCATGCCCTCGAAGCCGATCTCGACGTCCTCGATGCCGACCTTCGACACGATCGCGACGCCGTTCCACTGGCTGAACCCGCTGGTCACGACCTCGTAGCCGAGCGCCTCGAACTCTTCGCGCGGGAACTGCTCGTCCTTGCACTTGGTCTCCTGCAGCGCCAGGACGTCCACCCCGGTGCGCTCCAGGAAGGCCAGCGCGCGGTGGGCGCGGGCACGGATCGAGTTGATGTTCCACGTGGCGACGAGCATGCGGTCACGCTACCCGCCCGCACAGACACGTCCGACCGTCAGGCGGACGGGAGATGACCCGAGAGGCGCTCGTGGCGGGCGGTGCTCGCGGCGTCCAGCCCGACGAGCTCCACGCGCGCGCCGCGATCGGCGAACCGGGCCTCGATCGCGTCCAGCGCAGCGACGGTCGTCGCGTCCCACAGCTGCGCGTGTGCGAGGTCGAGGACCACGCGCGCGGGCGCCTCGTCGTACTGGAACTCGTGGGTGAGCTGGTTCGCGGAGGCGAAGAACAGCGCTCCGGACAGGCGGTAGACGTGGGCGCCGTCGGGCTCGTCGGGCATGCGCTCGACGCCCGTGTGGTGCGAGACCCGGACGGCGAACAGCACCGACGCGGTGACGACGCCGACGCCCACGCCCCAGGCCAGGTTGTGGGTCGCGATCGTGACGGCGACGGTCACGAGCATCACGGCGGTCTCGGACCTCGGCATCCGCCGCAGCGTCGTCGGCCGGACCGAGTGCCAGTCGAACGTGCCGACGGACACCATGACCATCACGGCGACCAGCGCCGCCATCGGGATGACGGCCACGACGTCGCCCAGCGCCACCACCAGGACCAGCAGGAACGTGCCCGCCAGGAACGTGGAGATGCGTGTGCGCGCGCCGGACTGCTTGGTGTTGATCATCGTCTGGCCGATCATGGCGCAGCCGCCCATGCCGCCGAACGCGCCCGTGACGAGGTTGGCGATGCCCTGGCCGCACGCCTCGCGGCGCTTGTCCGATCTGCTGCCCGTCACCTCGTCGACGAGCGTCGCGGTCATCATCGACTCCATCAGCCCGACGAGCGCCATCGCGATCGCGTACGGGCCGATGATGCGCAGCGTCTCGAACGTCAGCGGGACGTCCGGGGCGAACAGCGTGGGCAGGCTGTCGGGCAGGGCGCCCTGGTCGCCGACGGTCGGGACGGACAGGCCGGCGACGACGGTCAGGACCGTGACCAGGACGATCGCGACGAGCGGCGCCGGGACCGCCGTGGTGAGGCGTGGCAGCAGCACGATGACGGCCAGGCCACCGACGGCCAGCGGGTACACCGCCCACGGCACGTCGATCAGGTTGGGCAGCTGCGCGACGAAGATCAGCACCGCCAACGCGTTGACGAACCCGACCATCACCGAGCGCGGCACGAACCGCATGAGCCGCGCGAACCCGGCCAGCCCGAAGACGATCTGCAGCACACCCGCCAGCAGCACGGTGGCCACCAGGTAGTCGAGCCCGTGCTCGCGGACCACAGGTGCGACGACGAGCGCGACCGCGCCGGTCGCGGCGGAGATCATGGCCGGGCGGCCTCCGACAACGGCGATCGTGACCGCCATCGTCGTCGACGCGAACAGCCCCACGCGGGGGTCCACGCCCGCGATCACCGAGAACGAGATCGCCTCGGGAATGAGCGCGAGCGCGACGACGAGCCCGGCCAGCACCTCGGTGCGCAGGATGCGCGGCGAGCGCAGGGCATCACGCACGGTGGGCACGGCGGACGCAGGCATGGGACTCCCAGCGGGTGGCAGAGGTGCGGCGGCCGTCCGGCGACCCCGTCCTGAGGAAGGGGTGCGCGGCCACGCGCGGGCCAGGCGACTGCCTGGCAGGCACAGGCATCCTACCGACCCGCGCCATCCCCCCACCCATCAGCTCGGGTCGCGGGTTCCTCGTCGATACGCTGGCTTAAGCGCGCGAGTCGACGATGAACCCGCGACCCGAAGAGGCGGGTAGGTCAGTGCAGGGCGGTGACCAGTGCCGCGACGGTGGAGGTCACGCGGTCGTCGTCGGCCTCCGGGGTGAAGCCCAGGCGCGCGACGACCAGCTGCTCCGACGGCACGACCGCCACCCACTGCCCGTCGTGGCCCTCGGCGAAGTACGCGTCCGCGGGGATGCCCTGCTCCACCACCGAGCCGTCGGGGCGCGCGTTCGACCACCAGCCGGTGGCGTAGCCGTCGGACCCGGGCTCGACCGACGCGTCGACGGCCTTCGTGGACTGCGCCATCCAGTCGGTGGGCAGCAGCTGCTGGCCGCCCCACGACCCGTTCTGCAGCGCGAACTGCCCCACCGACGCCCAGTCGCGCGGCGTGGCCCACATGTAGGAGCTGCACACCGGCGTGCCGGCGGCGTCGGCCTCGAGCACGGCCGACGACAGGCCGAGCGGCGCGAAGACCTCGCGCCGCGGCGCGTCGGCCAGGCCGCGGTCCTTCGTCACGACCGCGCAGGCCAGCGTGGTGCTGCCGCTCGAGTACTGCAGGTAAGAGCCCGGATCGTGGGCGAGCGGGCGTGACGCGACGTAGGCACCCATGTCCGGCTCGAGGTAGAGCATCTTCGTGATGGGTGTGCCCAGCGAGTAGGTCTCGTCCCAGCTCAGCCCGCTGGTCATCTGCAGGAGCTGGCGCAGCGTGATGTTCGCGCGGTCGTCCGTCCACTCCGGCCGCAGGTGGTCGTCGTCGAGGCTGACCTGCCCTTCCTGCACCATCCGCCCGACCATGAGGTCGGTGACGGACTTGGTCATCGACCAGCCGAGCTGCGGCGTGCTCTGGTCGAAGCCGTCCGCGTACCGCTCGCCCACCAGCTTGCCGCCCTTGAGCACGACGACCCCGCGCGTGCCGAGCTCCTTGCGGGCGTCGTCGGACAGGTCCGTGCCGAACGCGTGGTCCAGCGCCTTCTCCACGGCCGGCGAGCCGGTGGCCACCGGCAGGGCCGTGTACGGGTTGGCGTCCGCGGTCACGGCGGTCGGCGTCGGCAGGGTCGTCGGGCGGTCGTCGGACAGCGTGCAGCCGAACCCGGTCGTCTCCCAGGCCCTCTGCTTGGCCAGCACGCCCAGGATCGAGGACTGCGCGGCGGTGCCGTCGTCGGTGACCTTCGTCCTCAGGACGGGGACGAGCGGGTTGGGCGGCAGGTCGTCTGCCGCGTCGTCGCGCCCCGCGATCGTGTGCAGCGCGCACGCGTTGTGTGCGGCGTACCCCGTGCCCGTGAGCAGCATCGGCCGCTCGTACCAGTAGCCGGCGGTGAGGCCGACGACGAGGACGGCGCCGACCGTCGTCGCGGCGATGGCGATCGTGCGCCTGCGGGTCATGCTGCGTGCCTTCCGGATGAGCGACGTGCGCCGGTGCGTTCGTGACGCACCGACAGCGGGTCCGGACGCCGTCGTCCGGTCCGGTCGCGCCGCACAGGATAGGTCACGCACCTACGCCGGCAGGGTTCGACTTCCTCACGGGCGGAATTGGCCCTCCCACAGTTCCGGGCTTGCTGGCGATCGTGGAAGTTCAGGACGGCAACTTCCGCGTACATGGAAGTGTCATCGCTCAAGTTCCGCTCCTGGCCGTCCCCTTCAATGGGACCGACGGCCGGACGGGCCGTCCGGCCGCGCACGTCGCGTTCGTCGCAGATTCTCTGGGTGGAGAGCCGGTCCTCGACTCCAAGACCTGGCACGCAGTCGGTGAGGCGCGAGCCGCAATCGCCGGGCTGGCGGCACTGACGGCATTCGTCCCCAACGTCGACCTGCTGCGATCACCGACACTTCGCCGCGAAGCCCAGAGCACGTCGGCCCTCGAAGGGACGTTCGCGCCCCTGGAAGACGTCGTCGCAGGGAGGGCCAAGACCTCTGACGGGCGCTCCGACGAGCTGAGCGAAGTCCTGCCAGGCGGTCCGAGTACCAGGACCAGCTGGCGAGAGTGTCCGCGACGGGTGAGTGGGACTCGTGGGTCCAGTTCTTCGCCACCGGTCTGGCAACCTCGGCCAAGGACACCGCACAGCGAATCCGGGGGATGCTTGCCGCGCATCGCGAGGCTGTGGACCGGGTGAACCAGGCTGGTATGGGGGCAGTGGCCCGCGAGATCGTCGACGTTCTCCTGGAGCAGCCCATCATCAGTGCGTCCGAGCTCGTGTCCCGCACCGGCCGGTCGACCGGAGGTGTCTATGCACAGGTCAAGAAGCTGGTCGACATCGGAGTGCTCGCGGGTCCGTTCGGCACCTACAACCGGCTCTACGTCGCGACGGGCATCTGGGACGCGGCGAGCAGCTGAGCCGGCGGACCCAGCGGCCGAGACATCCGCCATGAACGAGATCGGTGGCCGCGGGACTCCCGCAGCCACCGATCTCGTCCCTCCGCTGTGGAGGTGTCAGCTCACGTCGTCGTCGACCCAGTCGAAGGTCTTCGTGACGGCCTTCTTCCACAGCCGGTACTGCCGGTCGCGCTCGTCGGCCTCCATGGAGGGCTCCCAGCGCTTGTCCTCGGCCCAGTTGTCGATGACGTCCTGCTCGCCGGACCAGAACCCGACCGCGATGCCCGCGGCGTAGGCGGCGCCGAGCGCGGTCGTCTCGGCGACCTTCGGCCGGATGACGGGCACGCCCAGGATGTCGGCCTGGAACTGCATGAGCGCGTCGTTGGCGACCATGCCACCGTCCACCTTGAGCTCGGACAGGTCGACGCCGGAGTCGGCGTTCATGGCGTCGAGGACCTCGCGGGTCTGGAAGGCCGTGGCCTCCAGGGCGGCCCGCGCGATGTGGCCCTTGTTGACGTACCGCGTCAGCCCGACGAGCGCGCCGCGCGCGTCCGAGCGCCAGTACGGCGCGAACAGGCCCGAGAACGCCGGCACGAAGTACGCGCCACCGTTGTCCTCGACCGTCTCGGCGAGCTTCTCGATCTCCGGGGCCGAGGAGATGATGCCCAGGTTGTCGCGCAGCCACTGCACCAGCGAGCCCGAGACGGCGATCGAGCCCTCGAGCGCGTAGACCGCGTCCTGGTCGCCGATCTTGTAGCAGACCGTCGTCAGGAGCCCGTTCTTCGACGGGATCGGCTCGGTGCCCGTGTTGAGGAGCATGAAGTTGCCGGTGCCGTACGTGTTCTTGGCGTGCCCGACCTCGAAGCAGGCCTGCCCGAACGTGGCCGCCTGCTGGTCGCCGAGGATGCCCGCGATCGGGACGCCCGCCAGGAGGCCGCCCTCGCGGCCGGTGCCGTAGACCTCGGACGACGAGCGGATCTCCGGGAGCATCGAGAGGGGGATCCCCATCTCGTCGGCGATCTCCTCGTTCCACGTGAGGGTGTCGAGGTTCATCAGCATGGTGCGGGACGCGTTGGTGACGTCGGTGACGTGGATGCCCCCGTCGACCCCACCCGTCATGTTCCACAGCACCCACGAGTCGGTGTTGCCGAACGCCAGGTCGCCGGCCTCGGCGGCCTCCCGGGCGCCGTCGACGTTGTCGAGGATCCAGCGGACCTTCGGACCCGAGAAGTACGTGGCCAGGGGCAGGCCGACCTTGTCCTTGTAGCGGTCTGCGCCCCCACCCAGCGCCCCCAGCTCGTCGGCGATCTTCTGCGTGCGCGTGTCCTGCCAGACGATCGCGTTGTAGACCGGGTCGCCCGTCTTGCGGTTCCAGACCACCGCGGTCTCGCGCTGGTTGGTGATCCCGACCGCGACGATGTCGCGCCCCGTGAGGTTGGCCTTGGTGAGGGCCAGGCCGACCACCTCGCGGACGTTGACCCAGATCTCTGCGGCGTCGTGCTCCACCCATCCCGCGCGCGGGAAGATCTGCTCGTGCTCCTTCTGACCGGTCGCGACGATCTGGCCGCCGTGGTCGAAGATGATCGCCCGGCTGCTGGTGGTGCCCTGGTCGATCGCGATGACGTACTTGCTGTCAGCCATGGTGGCTTCCTCCGTGTGGATGGTCTGCTGGGAGCCGGACGAGCCGCGCGGCTGCCCTGCGGCGCGGCTCGTCCGGGTCGATCTGTGGTGCTGGTTCGGGTCGGTCAGAAGACGTACGCGTTGGCGAGCAGGCCGGCCAGCAGGCCGCCGACGAGGGGTCCGAAGATCGGCACCCAGGAGTACGCCCAGTCGCTGGTGCCCTTCTCCGGGATCGGCAGGATGGCGTGCGCGATGCGAGGACCGAGGTCACGTGCAGGGTTGATCGCGTAGCCCGTCGGGCCACCGAGCGACGCACCGATGCCGACCACGAGCAGCGCCACGGCGAGCGGGCCGAGCCCCGAGGGCGTCGGGCCGAAGCACAGGATCACGAACACCAGCACGAAGGTCGCGATGACCTCGGTGATGAAGTTCCACGCGTACGACCGCAGCTCGGGACCGGTGGAGAACACGCCCAGCTTCACGCCGGGCTCCGCGGGCTCGTCGAAGTGCTTCTTGTACGCCAGCCAGCACACGACCGCACCGATGAAGGCGCCGATGAGCTGCGCCAGCAGGTACCACATGGCATTGCCGAACGTCGGCGAGATGCTCGCGGTCACTGCGCCGCCGGGGCCCGTCACGCTGTAGAACGGCTGGTCGGACGTCCACAGACCGATGGTCACGGCCGGGTTGAGGTGGGCGCCCGACTTGAACGCGACGAACACGCCCGCGAAGACGGCAAGGCCCCACCCGAAGTTGATCATCAGCCAGCCGCCGCCGAAGCCCTTGGTCTTCGGCAGGATCGCGTTCGCGACCACACCGGCTCCCAGCAGGATCAGCATCGCGGTGCCGAGGATCTCGGAGATGAACGCGTGAGACATCAGTGTGCTCACTGAGGTATCCCTTCTGTACGGACGACGTTGTCACGTGCACCCCGCGCACCGGGCGCGGGGGGTCTGGTCAGGTCCCGGCGGGTCCTGAGGTTCCGCGCCCGGCGGGCGAGGCGGGCTTGGTGCCGGCGCCGACGCGCTCGCCGACGGGGATCATGGGGGCCAGGTCGTCGGCCGCGAGGCGCGCCACCTCCGCGCTGGCGTCGTCGGACGTCACGGCCGCCGCGTCCTCCGCCGCGGCACGTGCGCGGTACGCCTCGATCTCCTTCGCGCGGGTCGCGTCGTCCCAGCCCAGGACGGGGGCGACCAGGTCGGCGATCTCGTCGAGCGCACCTACGCCCTTGTCGGCCTGCTCGTAGTTGAGGCGGGTGCGGTGCATGAGGATGTCGTCGAGGTGCAGCGCGCCCTCGTGGCTCGCGGCGTAGACGACCTCGGCGCCGACGTACGCCGGAGCGTGCTCCAGTGGCTTGGCGAGGTCCGGCGTCGCGTCGCACAGGTCGACGATCTCGCCGAGCAGCGAGCCGTACCGGTGCAGCAGGTGGTCCATGCGCTTGCGGTCCCAGCCGTAGCGGGCCCCGATGGCGCGGGCCTGGCGCTGGAACACCCGCAGCCCCTCGGCACCGACGAGCGGGACCTCGTGCGTGATGGACGGCAGCGACGTGGCGCGCGAGCCGATCGCGAAGTCGACCGCGTCCTTGGCCATCACGCGGTAGGTGGTGAGCTTGCCGCCCGCGATGACCGTCAGGCCGGGCGTCGGGGAGGCGACCGTGTGCTCGCGGGAGACCTTGGCCGACGAGGTCCCCTCCTTGGTGCCGGGCTGCAGCAGCGGCCGCAGGCCCGCCCAGGTGCCGATGACGTCCTCGCGCGTGATGGGCCGGGACAGCACGGCGTTGGCGTGCTCGATCACGTAGTCGATGTCCGCGCTGGTGGCGACGGGGTGGGTGAGCTCCTGCTCCCACGGGGTGTCGGTGGTGCCGATGACCCAGTAGCGGGACCACGGGATGATGAACAGCACGGACTTCTCGGTCTGCAGGATCAGCCCCACGTCGCCGGAGATGCGCTCGCGCGGGACGACGATGTGCACGCCCTTGCTGGCCAGCACGCGCAGGCCGCCCTCGGCGCCGGCCAGCGACTCGGTCGCCTCCGTCCAGACGCCGGTCGCGTTGATGACGGCCCGGGCACGGACGGTGAAGTGCTCGCCCGTCTCCAGGTCCACGAGCTCCGCGCCGGTCACCGCGCCGCCCGTCGTCGTGTGCAGGTCGACCACCTGCGTGCGGCTGGCCGCGTGCGCGCCGTAGCTGACGGCCGTGCGGACGAGGGTCTCGACCAGGCGCGCGTCGTCGACGCTCGCGTCCCAGTACCGGACCGCCCCGATGGCCGCGTCGTGCCGCAGGTCGGGGAACAGGCGCTCCATACCCTTGCGGGACAGGTGGCGGTGGATGGGCAGCGCACGCTTGCCGCCGTTGACGGAGGCGAGCGTGTCGTAGAGCGCGACGCCCGCGCCGACGTACGCCCGCTCCCAGACCCGGTTCTCCAGCGGGTACAGGAAGCTGACGGGCTTGACCAGGTGCGGGGCGAGCCGGTTGATGAGCAGGTCGCGCTCGGTCAGGGCCTCGCGGACCAGGTGGAAGTCGAGCATCTGCAGGTAGCGCAGGCCGCCGTGGACCAGCTTCGACGAGCGAGACGACGTGCCCGACGCCCAGTCCTGCGCCTCGATCACCGCGGTGTTCAGCCCGCGCGTGACGGCATCGAGCGCGATGCCCGCGCCCGTGACACCACCGCCGATGACCAGGACGTCGAGCTCCTCGTCGCGCGCCGCGCTGGCCTTGAGGGCCGCCAGTGCGTCGGTTCGTGCCTGGGCGGTGAGCGGTGCGGTCCTCATGCGGGGCGTCCTCCGGTCGCGGTGCGTATGTCGCTTCTGATGGCTATCTTTTGGGTGTCGGAACGAACGCGCAACCGGTGCGCACAAACGTGCAGGGAGAGCGCATGGAGTTCGACAGGGAGCAGGACCAGCTCCGCGCGGCGTCGATGTACTACCTGCAGGACCTCAAGATGGAGGTCATCGCGCGGCATCTGGGCACGTCGCGCTCGACCGTCTCGCGCATGCTGAAGCAGGCCAGGGCCGAGGGCCTCGTCGAGATCACGCTGCGCCCGTCGAGCACGCGAGCCCCCGGCCTGGGCCGTTCCATCTCCGCCGCCTACGGCATCGACGCGTACGTCGTGCCTGTTCCGGACTCCGCGACGCACCTGGAACGCCAGACCCAGGTGTCGATGTCCGCGGCTCGGCTGCTGTCCTCGTGGTTCGACTCCGACATGGTGCTCGGCATCGCCTGGGGAACCACGCTCGCGGCCGTCTCCCGTTTCCTGGTCCCCAAACCGACCCGCGGCGCGTCCGTCGTCCAGCTCAACGGCGCAGCGAACATGCGGACCAGCGGCGTCGAGTACGCGAGCGACCTGATCTCGACGTTCGGGGCGGCCTTCGACGCCGCCGTGCACCATTTCTCGGTCCCGGCGTTCTTCGACTACCCCGAGACCAAGGCCGCGATGTGGCGGGAGCGCTCGGTCCGGCGCGTGCTCGACATGCAGGAGCGCGCGGACATCGTCGTGTTCTCCGTGGGCGCCGTCGCGGGGGCTGTCCCGTCGCACGTGTACTCCGCCGGGTACCTCGACGACGCCGACGTCGACCTGCTGCACCGCGAGGACGTCGTCGGCGACGTGTGCACCGTCTTCCTGCGCGGCGACGGCTCCTGGAAGGACGTCGCCCTCAACGACAGAGCCACCGGCCCCGACCCCGAGCAGCTCCAGCACGTCCCGCGCCGCCTCTGCGTCGTCGCCGGCGACAACAAGGTGGTCCCGCTGCTCGCCGCGCTGCGCGCCGGCGTCGTGACGGACCTGGTGGTCGACGAGATCACCGCCACGGCGCTGCTCGGCTCGCAGGGCCCGCGCGCGGCCTGAAGCCGCGCGCGGGCCGGTGCTGCGTCAGCCTGCGGTCGCGGCTGCGACGGGGGTGAGGTCCGGGGCGGGGACGTCGGTGCCGGGGTCGACGACGACCAGGACCTGGCCGGCGCCGACCTGGTCGCCAGGCGTGACCGTGACTTCGAGGACGACGCCGGCGACGGCCGACGCGACGGGGGCCTCCATCTTCATGGCCTCGAGCGCCAGGAGCGTCTGGCCCTCCTCGACCCGGTCGCCGGGTCGCACGTCCACCCGGAACACGGTCGCCACGAACGGCGCCGAGACGCCCTCGCAGCCGTCGGGCACGTCGGTGGCCGGGGCCGCGCCGAGCGCGGGCTCCGGCTCGGGCTGACGGTCGAACTCGCCCGCGGCCTCCCAGTCGGACCGCTCCTGCGCGAACGCGACCGCCTGCGTGGCCTGGAAGCGGGCGATGTCGTCGGCGTTGTCGGCCAGGAACCGCTCGTGCTCGGCCAGAGAGAACGTGCCCGGGTCGATCTGCACCTCGTGCCGGCCGGCGGCCATGTCCGCGCGCAGGTCGAGCAGCTCGTCGGCGCCCACCGGGTACCAGCGGATCACGTCGAAGAAGCGCAGCAGCCACGGCGTGCCCGGCTCGAACGGGCGTCGGCGCGCGTGGGTGTCCCAGACCTGGATGGTCCGGCCGACGAACTGGTAGCCGCCAGGTCCCTCCATGCCGTAGATGCACAGGTACGCGCCACCGATGCCCACCGCGTTCTGCGGCGTCCACGTGCGGGCGGGGTTGTACTTGGTGGTCACCAGGCGGTGGCGCGGGTCCAGCGGGGTCGCGACGGGCGCGCCCAGGTAGACGTCGCCCAGGCCCATGACCAGGTAGCTCGCGTCGAAGACCGTGCGGTAGACGTCGTCGACCGAGTCGAGGCCGTTGATGCGGCGGATGAACTCGATGTTCCACGGGCACCACGGGGCGTCGTCGCGCACGCCGGCCATGTAGCGCTCGATCGCCTCGCGCGTCGCGGGGTCGTCCCAGGAGAGCGGCAGGTGGACCGTGCGGCTGGGGACCACCAGGTCGGAGGTGGCGGGGAGCTCGTCCTCCATCTCGCGGACCAGGTCGAACGCCGTGCGCAGCGGCAGGGTGTCCGGGTCGACGTGCAGCTGCAGGGAGCGGATGCCGGGCGTCAGGTCGACGACCCCGCGCAGCTCCCCGGCGTCGACGCGCTCCTGGACCGCCTGCGCCAGGGCGTGCACGCGCATCCGGGAGGCCAGGTCCAGGGTCATGGCGCCGTACTCGACCAGCAGGTTGTCGTCGCCGCTGCGGCGGTAGGTGACCTGCGTGCCGTCGGCCTGCGCCTCGCGGCGGGCCAGGACGCCGCCGTCGGTGTGGGCCGCTCGGCTGGGCGCGGGCAGCAGCTGCGGGCGCGTGCGCAGCCGAGCCGCCTGGGCCTCGTCGACCGGAACGAACTGCACGCTGTCGCCGGGGCGGAGCTGACCCAGCTTCCACACCTGGCCCAGCGCGACCGTCGCGGGGCACGTGAAGCCGCCCAGGCTCGGGCCGTCGGGGCCGAGCAGGATGGGCAGGTCGCCCGTGTAGTCGACCGCGCCGACGGCGTACGGGGTGTCGTGGATGTTCGACGGGTGCAGGCCCGCCTCGCCGCCGTCCGGCCGGGCCCAGCGAGGGCGCGGGCCGACGAGCCGCACGCCCGTGCGTGCCGAGTTGAAGTGGACCGCCCACGTGGCGGCGTAGAACTCCTCGACGTCGTCGGGCGTGAAGAACTCCGGCGCCGCGTGCGGTCCTTCGAGGGCGCCGATGCGCCAGGTGTCGGTGATCTCCGGTCGGTCCGCCGGCACGACCGCGGTGGGCGCGGGGGTGTCGTCGGGCGCCGTGCCCAGCGGGACCACGTCACCCAGCCGCAGCGGGCTGCCCGTCACGCCGCCGATCCGGCCCAGGTCGAACGTCGCGGCGGAACCCAGGACGGCGGGCACGTCGAGACCGCCACGCACCAGCACGTACGTGCGCATGCCGGCGGTGGGGGTCCCGACGTCCAGGACCGAGCCCGCCGGCACGTCGACCGGCTCCCACTGCTCGACGGGTGCGCCGTCGAGCGTCACCGGCGCGGGCGCGCCCGCCACCAGCACGGTCGCGGCGGTCCGGAAGCGCAGCTGCGGGCCGAGCATCGTGCACTCGAGTCCCGCGGCGCCCTCCGGGTTGCCCAGCGCGCGGTTGCCGAGGCGGAACGACAGGTCGTCCATCGGGCCCGACGGCGGGATGCCGACGTGCCACAGTCCCGTGCGGCCGGGCCAGTCCTGCACGGTGGTCAGCATCCCGGGGCGCAGCACCTCGAAGCGCGGGTCGGCGTCGCGGACGTCGGCCAGCGTGCCGGTGTGGTGGCACGCGGCGGCCACGTCGTCCAGGCCCGTGATCGCACGCAGCAGGCCCAGGTTGGTCGCGACGCCGGACAGGCGGGTCGTCGCGAGCGCGTCGGACAGCGCGGCCCAGGCCGCGTCGCGGTCGGCGCCCGTCGTGATGACCTTGGCGAGCATGGGGTCGTAGTGCGTCGAGACCTCGAGGCCCGGCTCGACCCACGTGTCGACGCGGGCGCCGACGGGCGGCTCGAACGCCGTGACGGTGCCGGCGGACGGCAGGTGGTCGCGGTCGGGGTTCTCGGCGTAGACGCGGACCTCGACGGCCGCGCCGCGCGCGACGAGCGGGGTGTCGAGCACCTCGCGTTCGCCCTGCGCGAGCCGCAGCATCCAGGCGACGAGGTCGACGCCGTAGATCGACTCCGTGACGGGGTGCTCGACCTGCAGGCGCGTGTTGACCTCGAGGAACGCGGCCTCCTGGCGCTCGGCGTCGTAGACGTACTCGACCGTGCCCGCCGAGCGGTAGTCGACCGACGCGGCGAGGTCGCGCGCGGCGTCGGCGATCTGGGCGCGGACGTCGTCGGGCAGCGCGGGGGCCGGTGCCTCCTCGACCACCTTCTGGTGCCGGCGCTGCAGCGAGCAGTCGCGGTCGCCGAGCGTGACGACCCGGCCGTGCCCGTCGCCGAAGACCTGCACCTCGACGTGCCGGGCCGCCGTGATGAGGCGCTCCAGGAACACGCCGGCGCTGCCGAACGCGGCCCCGGCGGTGCGTCGGACCGCCTCCCACGCCTCCGTGAGCTCCGCGGCCGAGTGGCACGCGCGCATCCCGATCCCGCCGCCGCCCGCCGTGGCCTTGAGCATCACCGGGTAGCCGATCGCGTCGGCCTCGGCCAGCGCGTGGTCGAGCGAGTCGAGCAGCCCCGTCCCGGCGAGCATGGGCATGCCCACGGCGCGGGCGGCGTCGCGCGCGGTGTGCTTGGAGCCGAACAGCTCGAGCTGCGCGGGCGTCGGGCCGACGAAGACCACGCCGGCCGCCTCGGCCGCCCGCGCGAACCCGGCGTTCTCCGAGAGGAACCCGTAGCCGGGGTGGACGGCGCCCGCGCCGGTCGCGAGCGCGGCCTCGAGGATCGCGTCGGCACGCAGGTAGGACTCGGCCGCGGGTGCCGGTCCGATCCGCACGGCGGTGTCGGCGAGGTGCACGTGCGGGGTGCCGGCGTCGGCGTCGGAGTAGACGGCGACCGTCCGCAGCCCCAGCTCGCGCGCGGTGCGCAGGATCCGGACGGCGATCTCGCCGCGGTTGGCGACGAGCAGCGTGTCGAACCTCATCGGGCGTCCCCTCGGGTGACGATCATGCGGACGGGCGTCGGGTCGAAGCCGTTGCACGGGTTGTTGATCTGCGGGCAGTTGGACACGATGACGAGCACGTCGCGCTCGGCGCGCAACGTGAGCGAGAGGCCGGGCGCCGAGATGCCGTCGACGATCCCCAGCGCACCGTCCGGGTCGACGGGGACGTTCATGTACCAGTTGATGTTGCTGACCAGGTCGCGCTTCCCCAGCCCGTACCGGCCGGCCTCGGCCAGGAAGTTCTCCGCGCACGCATGCTGGCTCCACGTGTGCATCCCGTACCGCAGGGTGTTCGACTCCTTGGAGCACGCACCGCCGAGCGTGTCGTGCCGGCCGCAGTCGTCGGCGATCACCGTCATGAGCGGTCCGTGCTCGCAGTCCCGCAGCACCGAACCGGTGGTCAGGAAGATCGAGTCCTGCGCCTGGATGGTGTCGGGCGCGCTGTAGCGCAGGTCCGTGTCGTGCGCGTCGAAGACGAGGAAGTCGACGGCCTGGTTGCCCTGCAGGTCGACGATCGTCAGCAGGTCGCCCGCGGCGACGACGGCCGACCAGGGGGCCCGTGCGGCGACGACGTCGTCGCGGACGACGGTCCCGGTGCTGAGTGTGGCGGTCATGCGATCCCCCGGGCGGTGAGGTCGGCGAGCGTGTTGGTGAAGGCCCGACGACCTTCGGGTGTGGCGGTCCACAGCGGGTCGTCGGGGTCCGTCGGGGCGCCGCGCCAGGCGAGCACCTCGAGGTCGCCGACCGTGAACGCGGGCCGCGGGTCCAGCGGGTGCGCGGTGTTGGCGACGAGCAGCAGCAGCGGCACCTCGGCTCGCAGGGTCAGTGAGGCGCCCGCGCCGGCGGAGCCGAGGAACCGGCCCCGGCCCTCGTCGTCCACCCGCACGCCCTGGAAGAACGAGACGCTCGGCGGCAGGTCGCGCCGGGCCAGGCCGTGCTTGGCGGCGGCGAGGGCCAGCAGCTCGCGGCCCGCGGGGGACGGGCCCTGCGCGCTGCCGTCGCCGTAGCGCTGCTCGTTGCGCGCGCGGGTGGTGGTGCCGAACAGCGCGTCCTGGTGGCCGGACGAGTCGCTCATGATCGACGCGAGCACGCGACCCTGGTCGGACAGCAGCAGGTGGCCGGCGGTCAGGTACGCCTGCCACTGCACCTTGACCGTGTCGGCGACGTTGAGGCGCTCGAACGGCCGGTCGCTGCGGTAGGCGAGGACGTGCGCGCACGCGTCGCCCGAGAAGTCGGTCAGGCGGACGTGCGTCCCACGGGCCACGGCCAGGTGCGTGTAGCCGCCGCCGGCGACAATCTCCGCGTGCACGAGGTCGGCGGCGAGGACGTCCTCGGGACGGCTGATCGCGCTGGCCGCGGCGGGGCGCGTCGGCATGGTCGCCACGTCGGCGGCAGCCTCCTGGGCGCGGGCGTGCTCGCGTGCTCCGGTGGTCGTCGCGGTCCCCATCACCGGGCTCCGTCGGATCGGTCGCTCATCGTCGTCTCATTTCTGTCGGGTGACAGAAACAGCATGCGCAGCGGGCCTTTCGCGCCGGTCTCTGGGGGGTAAACACCGTGTTACGCCTCACCGCGGATGCCGCAGGCGGCGCCCCGTGGTGGTCCGGCCAGGGTTCGGCCACGCGGTGGTACGTTCGGCAGGCCATGGCACGCAGACCCGGACGACCGCGAGCGAGCGGCGACCCGAGCGGTGATCGCGACACCCGCCAGGACGTGCTGGCCGCCGCAGCGGCGTTGTTCTGCACCGTCGGCTTCACCGCGACCAGCACGCGCGCGATCGCCGAGCGCGCCGGGGTCCGCCAGGCGACGATGTACCACCACTTCGCCGGCAAGGACGCGCTGCTCCTCGAGCTCCTGCTCGGCACGGTCCGGCCGTCGGGCGAGCTCGCCGACGCGCTCGCGGGCTCGAGCGAGGACCCGGCGCGACGGCTGTGGACGCTGGCCCGCGCCGACGTGCAGCTGCTGCTGGGCGGCGAGCTCAACCTGGGGGCGCTCTACGTGCTGCCCGAGATCGCGGGCGAGCAGTTCGCCGCGTTCCACGCGCTGCGCGACCAGCTCCGGGCGCGGTACGCCGACCTCGCGGCGCAGGCCGAGGAGGCCGTGACGGGCGAGCGCTCCGCGGCGCCCGGGCCGGGACCGCTGGTCTTCGGTCTCGTCGAGTCCGTCATCCTGCGCCGCCGCGACGAGCCCGACGTCGACCTCGAGGGCGTCGCCGATGCCGTGGCCGACGGCGTGCTGCGCCTCGTCGGCTGCACACCCGCGCAGGTCGCGGCCGCGCGTCTGCCGTAGCCGCCCCGCGGCGACCTCGTCGGGCGGTCCCACGCGCGCGTGCTCGCGCGTGCCCCCGGGTGCGCGAGAACAGCGGGCTCGGATTTAACACAGCCGTTTCGTGGCTGCCGCGCGGGCGACACAGCGTGAGAGGTCAATGATCCTGTCGGGTGACAGAAACTCCCCGGCGCACCGACCTCGACCTGTCGACCACGCGCCCGAAGCCCCGCGGGCCAACCTCCCGGAGCCCACATGATCATCGCCGGAGTAGGACTGTCCGTCCTCGCCGTCGTCCTCGTCGGCATCATCGTCGCCCGCAAGATCGACGGCGACAGCGCCAACTACCTCGTCGCCGGCCGCCGCCTGGGCGTGCCGCTCGTCGCCGCGACCCTGATGGCCTCGGCCGTCGACTCCAACGCGACGGTCGGGAACACCGACCTCTCGTCGGCGTTCGGGTTCTGGTCCGGCGCCTCGCTCGCGATCGGCCTGGCCGTCTGCCTGTTCCTCACCGGCCTGTTCCTGGCCAAGCCCATGAACCGGCTCAAGCTGTTCACGCTCGCCGACTTCTACCGCGCGCGCTACAGCCGGGGCGTCGAGATCGCGGCGTCCGTCTTCATGATCTTCGCGTTCGCCATCCTCATGGCCGGCAACCTGGTGGCCTGCGGGTTCCTGCTCGAGAAGTTCATCGGCATCCCGTACTGGTCCGGCGTCGTCATCGCCGTCGTGCTCGTCCTCGTCTACACGATCGCGGGCGGCATGTTCTCCGACGCCTACACCGCCGCGGTCCAGATCACCATCACCGGCTGCGCGACGGTCGGGCTGCTGTGGTGGGTGGGCGCGACCTACGGCTTCCACATCGAGCCCGGCATGGGCCCCTTCGACACCGAGCAGCTCACGTCGACGTCGGCCGGTGCGCCGATCAACTGGGCGACGCTCGTCGCGCTCGGCATCGGCGACATCGTCGCCATCGACTTCATGCAGCGGATCTTCGCCGCGAAGAATCCGAGCATCGCGCGGCGCGCGTGCTTCACCGGCGCTGCGGGGACGTTCGCGATCGGCGTCGCGTACGCGATGGTCGCGCTCACCGCGGCCTCGGTGCTGGGGCTGTCGGCCGACGACGGTCCCGTACTGTTCACGCTGCTCGACGACTACGCGCCCCCGGGCCTGGCGATCCTGGTGCTGTCCGGCATCGTCGCCGCGTCGTTCTCCACCGCGTCCGGCGCGATCCTGGCGACGAGCGCCGTCGCCGTCCGCAACATCTTCGGCGTCCGCCGCATCGTCGACGAGCCCGGCGTCAAGGACCCGCTGCTGCGCTGGACCCGCGTGGCCATGTTCCCGATCGTCGCCGTCGGCATCGCGATCGCGCTCAAGGTCGCCCAGACCGGCATCCTGCTCACGCTCGCCTTCGACCTGATGCTCGCGTGCCTGCTGGTGCCGTTCATCCTGGGGCTGTTCTGGAAGCGCGGCGGCACGGCCGCGGCGTGGGCGGCGATGGGTGTCGGGTTCGTCGTCCGGGCCGGCCTGTTCGTCCTCACGCCGACGATCTACGGCGTGCCCAACGACCTGGCGTACGTGAGCAACGACTGGGTCCACGCCTCGTTCGACGGGTGGCCCACGTTCTACGGGCTCGCCGCGTCGCTGCTCGCCTACCTCGTCGTCGCCGCGGTCCGGCCGCGGACGGTCGCCGAGGAGGCGTGGGCGATCACCGACACCGAGGTGCCCGCCGACTCCGCCGCCGAGCCCGAGGAGGTCGCCACCCCGGCCGCGGTCTGAACCGGCCGCCCGACCTGGACCGGCTCGGCGCAGACACCGACCTGACCGGAGCGGTCGTCGCCCTCGTGCGGCGGCCGCTCCGGTGCGTCCGCCTTCTGCTCACGGTCCGCGCCGCCGGTGTGTGCGGAGTTCGTTACGGCATGGGCCCGCGCGCGGAACGGTCGCGCAACTCCCGGTTCGTAGCGTCGTGCTCGGCAGCGTGGGTGCGCAGCTTCGTCGTCGTCGGCCTCGGCCGACCGGGACCAGGGGAGGGCACGTGGGGACGTCGGCCCGCTCCGTGTGCTCGTACTGCGGTGTCGGGTGCGGCGTGGTCATCGACGTGGCCGTCGGGCCGGACGGTCGTCGTCGGGCCCTGAAGGTCACCGGCGACAAGGCGCACCCCGCCAACGCCGGACGCCTGTGCACCAAGGGCGCGACGCACGCCGAGCTGCTCGCGGCGCCGGGGCGCCTGACGACCGCGCTGGTGCGCCCGGAACGCGGGGCGGAGCCCGTCGCGCTACCGGTCGACGAGGCCGTCGCCGACGTCGCGACCCGGCTGCGGGCGATCGTCGACGAGCACGGGCCGGACGCCGTCGCGCTCTACGTGTCCGGGCAGATGTCGATCGAGGCGCAGTACCTGGCCAACAAGCTGGCCAAGGGGTTCCTGCGCACGCAGTACATCGAGTCCAACTCGCGGCTGTGCATGGCCAGCGCGGGGTCGGGCTACAAGCTCTCGCTGGGGGCGGACGGGCCGCCGGGTTCGTACGACGACCTCGACCACGCCGACGTCTTCCTCGTCACCGGCGCCAACATGGCCGACTGCCACCCCATCCTGTTCCTGCGGATGATGGACCGCGTCAAGGCCGGCGCCCGGCTGATCGTCGTCGACCCTCGCCGCACCGCGACCGCGGACAAGGCCGACCTCTTCCTGCAGCTGCGGCCCGGCACCGACCTGGCCCTGCTCAACGGGCTGCTGCACCTGCTGGCCGAGGGCGGCTGGGTGGACCAGGAGTTCGTCGAGCAGCACACCGACGGCTGGGACGCGATGCTCCCGTTCCTGGCCGACTACCCGCCGGACGTCGTCGCAGCCATCACGGGCGTCGCGGCCGACGACCTGCGCACCGCCGCCCGCTGGATCGGCGAGGCCGGCGCGTGGACGAGCTGCTGGACCATGGGGCTCAACCAGTCGGTGCACGGCACGTGGAACACGAACGCCCTGGTCAACCTGCACCTCGCGACGGGTGCGATCTGCCGGCCCGGCGCGGGGCCGTTCTCCCTGACCGGCCAGCCCAACGCCATGGGCGGGCGGGAGATGGGGTACATGGGGCCGGGGCTGCCGGGGCAGCGCTCGGTGCTCGTCGAGCGGGACCGGACGTTCGTCGAGGAGCTGTGGGGGCTGCCGACCGGCACGCTGCGCACCGAGTCCGGGGCCGGGACCGTGGACCTGTTCGAGCGGATGGCCGACGGGCAGATCAAGGCCGCGTGGATCATCTGCACCAACCCCGTCGCGTCCGTCGGGAACCGGTCGACCGTCGTGCGGGCGTTGCAGGCCGCCGAGCTCGTCGTGACCCAGGACGTCTACGAGGTCACCGAGACCAACGCCTACGCGGACGTCGTGCTGCCCGCGACTCTGTGGGCGGAGTCCGACGGGGTCATGATCAACTCCGAACGCAACCTGACCCTGGTGCCGGGTGTGCTCGACGCACCGGGCTCCGCGACCCCCGACTGGCGCCTGATCGCGCAGGTCGCGTGCGCACTGGGGTTCGAGGACTCGTTCACGTACGCCTCGGCGCAGGAGGTGTTCGACGAGCTGCGCGCCGCGTGGAACCCCGTCACCGGCTGGGACCTGCGCGGAGTCGACTACGACCGGCTCCGGACCGGACCCGCGCAGTGGCCGTGCCCGCCGGGCGCCGGTGACCGCAACCCGATCCGCTACCTCAACGACGGCGTCAGCCAGGCGCTGCTCGTCGACGACGAGGGCCGTCAGCCGCGCCTCGCGTTCCCGACCCCGTCGGGCCGCGCGCAGTTCCTGGCGCGCCCCCACCTGCCCGCCGCCGAGCTGCCCGACGACGACTTCCCGGTGGTCCTGTCCACCGGGCGGGTCCAGCACCAGTGGCACACGCTCACCAAGACGGGGAAGGTCGCCAAGCTGAACAAGCTGGCGCCCGGGCCGTACGTCGAGATCCACCCGTCCGACGCGGCCGCGCTCGGGATCGCAGAGCGCGACCAGGTGGAGATCGCCTCGCGGCGCGGCCGGGCCGTGCTGCCTGCGGTGGTCACCGACCGGGTGCAGCCCGGGTGCGCGTTCGCGCCCTTCCACTGGGCCGACGTCTTCGGCGACGACCTGGCCGTCAACGCCGTGACCAGCGACGCCGTCGACCCCATCTCCTTCCAGCCCGAGCTCAAGGTGTGTGCCGTCGCGCTGACCCGCGTCGGTGGGCCGGCGGACACCGCGGGACCGACCGGCGCCGCGACCTCATCGGCGATCTCGCCCTCCGCGGACCTCGCCGGGGTGGGCGACCTGGCAGGCGGCGGAGCGGGAAGCCAGACGACGCCGGGCGCCGACCGGCTCGAGGCCGTCGCGCTGCTGGCGCGCGCGTTCGGCGTCTCGGGGCTCGCACCACCCACCCTCGACGCGCCCCAGCAGGCGTACCTCGCGGGCATGCTGGCGGGGATCGCCACGGCCCCCGGTGCGGGTGTGCCGTTCCTGCCCGAGCGGGCGCCGTTCGACCGGGTCACCGGGATGTGGGTGGACGGGATGCTCGCCGGGGTGTTCGCGCGGGTCGGGGGCGGAGCGTCTCCAGCACCGGGCGCGGTGCCGGCGTCCACGTCGTCGCTCTCCTCGGACGTGCCGGGGGTCGGTGCGGCGGTCGAGGCGTCCACCCGGCCCGTCGTCGTGCTGTGGGCGTCGCAGACCGGCAACGCGGAGCAGGTCGCCGAGCAGGCCGGTGCACTGCTGGGCGCGACGCACCCGGTGACCGTCGCCGAGCTCGACGCCGCGGGCGTGGGGGCACTGACCGGCGGGGCGGACCTGGTGGTCGTGACCAGCACGTTCGGCGACGGTGACTCACCGGACAACGGCACCGAGTTCTGGGCGGCGCTGCAGGCGGACACCGTGCGGGTGGCCGGGGGCCTGCGCTATGCCGTCATCGCGCTCGGCGACTCGAGCTATGCGGACTTCTGCGGGTTCGGCCGCCGCGTCGACGAGCGGCTCGCGGACCTGGGGGCGACGCGCCTGCTGGCCCGCCAGGACTGCGAGCCCGACTTCGAGGAGCCGGCCGCGGCGTGGCTCGACGCGCTCGCGGCCGCGCTGGCGCCGGAGGCGGCCGCCGATCACCAGCCAGCCGCACCTGTGGCAGAAGTGAACGAGAGTGACGACCGAACCGCCTCAGTAGGTGACTCCCGTACCAAGAGCGGCTACCTGGCGGCGACCGGCGCGTCCCGGGCCCGTCCGCAGCCCGCGACGCTCGTCGGGAACCGGCTGCTGTCGGCGCCGGGGTCGGCCAAGGAGGTGCGCCGCTTCACGTTCGAGGTCGACGCCCGGCTCGCCTACGAACCGGGCGACGCGCTGGGGGTCTGGCCCACCAACGCCCCCCACCTCGTCGCGGAGTGGTTGGGCGTCAGCGGGCTGTCCGGCGACGAGGAGGTGCTCGTCGGGTCGCGCACCATGCCCTTCGCGCAGGCTCTCGCCTCCCACCTCGACATCACACGCATCGGCAACGACCTGCTGGAGCTGGCCCTCGAGCGCACCGACGACCGCGCGCTCAAGGCCCTGCTACGACCCGGCAACCGGCACGCGCTGGAGGCCTGGCAGTGGGGTCGCCAGCTCCCCGACGTGCTGGCCGAGCTGCCCCTGCGCCTGTCCGCGCAGGAGTGGGCCGACACGCTGCGCCCGCTCCAGCCGAGGCTCTACTCGATCTCGTCGAGCCCCCTCGTCGACCCCTGCGAGGTGAGCGTGACCGTCTCGGTGGTGCGCTACGACGGCCCGACGGGGATCGCGCGGTCCGGTGTCGCCTCCGGGCACCTGGCCGCCGCCGAGCCGGGGACGCAGGTGCCCGCGTTCGTGCAGCGCTCGCGGCACTTCCGGCCCCCGGTGGCGTCGGACGTGCCGGCCATCATGGTCGGCCCGGGGACGGGGGTGGCGCCGTTCGTCGGCTTCCTCGACCATCGTCGGGCGCTGGGCCACGAGGGGCGCAACTGGCTGCTGTTCGGCGAGCAGCGCGAGGCCACCGACCACTTCTACCGCTCCGAGCTGACCGACCTGCACCGGCACGGCACGCTGACCCGGCTGGACACCGCCTTCTCGCGGGACCGGCGCGAGAAGGTCTACGTGCAGCACCGGATGGTCGAGCACGGCGCCCAGGTGTGGGACTGGCTGCAGGACGGCGCGCACTTCTACGTGTGCGGCGACGCGAGCCGGATGGCGCGGGACGTGGACGCGGCGCTGCGCGAGATCGCCGTGGCACACGGTCGGCTGACGCCCGAGGAGGCCGGGGCGTACGTCCGACGCCTGTCGTCGGAGGGTCGGTACGCGCGTGACGTGTACTGACGTCGCGGGCCGCGCCGCTAGCGTGGGTCCGTGAGCTCAGCCGACGTCCTGATCCGTCCCGCGCTGCCCGCCGACGTGCGGGCCATCCGCTCGCTGGTGGAGCCGTACGCCGACCGCCGCATCCTCCTGGCCAAGGAGTGGGTCGGGTACTACGAGGCCGTGCAGGAGTTCCTGGTCGCGGAGATCGACGGCGTCGTCGTCGGCTGCGGCGCGCTGCACGTCATGTGGGACGACCTGGCCGAGATCCGCACGCTGGCCGTCGACGCGTCCGTGCGCGGCAAGCGCGTGGGGCACGCGCTGCTGGACGGCCTGATGGCGCGGGCGCGGTCGTTGGGGCTCGGGCGGCTGTTCTGCCTGACGTTCGAGGTCGACTTCTTCGTCGGCCACGGCTTCCACGAGATCGAGGGCACACCCGTCACGCCCGACGTCTACGCCGAGCTGCTGCGCTCGCACGACGACGGCGTCGCCGAGTTCCTGGACCTCGCCCGCGTGAAGCCCAACACCCTCGGCAACACCCGCATGCTGATCGAGCTGTAACGCGCTGTCGGGCTCAGTGCGGGAGGGCGTACGTCGGTTCGGCGTCGTCCGTCGGCGGGGTCGGGGCCGTGATCAGGCCGTCGGCCAGGAGCGAGTCCAGGCAGCGACGGCGCTGGGCGGCGTCCGGCCAGACCTCGTCGACCACGTGCTGGGGGACCGGGCCGACGGCGTCGCGCAGCAGCGCCATGATGCGGCCGCGGACCTGCCGGTCGGTGCCCGCCCACGCCTGGGTGCGGCGGCGGTGCGCGTGCGCGTCGACGGGCCGGCCGGCCGCGAGCCACCGGCACGACGAGCGCAGCGGGCACCGGTCGCACGCCGGCGCCCGGGCCGTGCACACCAGGGCGCCGAGCTCCATCGACGCGGCGGCCCAGCGCGCCGCGTCGTCGTCGGACGTCGGGACGAGCGCGGCCGCGCGGCGGACCTCCCCGGCGGTGAGGGACGGCGCAGGCAACGCCTCGCCGCCGACCGCGCGCGCCAGCACGCGCCGCACGTTGGTGTCGAGCACCACCGCACGCCGCCCGAACGCGAACGCCCGCACCGCGGCGGCGGTGTACGAGCCGATCCCCGGCAGCGCCAGCAGCGCAGCCTCGTCGTCGGGCACCGCCCCACCGTGGCGCTCGACGATCGCTCGCGCGCACTCCTGCAGCCGCAGCGCCCGGCGCGGGTAGCCGAGCCGGTCCCACGCGCGCAGCACGTCCGCGGTGGGGGCGGCGGCCAGGTCAGCCGGGGTCGGCCACGCCCGCATCCAGGCGCGCCACGCGGGTTCGACGCGCACCACCGGCGTCTGCTGCAGCATCACCTCGCTGACCAGCACGCCCCACGGGGTGCGGTCGGGGGCGCGCCACGGCAGGTCGCGCGCGTGCTCGTCGAACCAGGCGACGACCGTCGCGACGACGTCCTCGGCCTGCGTCCCGCAGGAACCAGCCGCACTTGTGACGGGTGATGCCGCGTGTGACTCGAGGACGCCCCACGAGCTCACTCCTGTCACGGCTGCGGCTGGTTCGTTCACTCCCCGGACGCTACCGCCGCCCCGATCACCCGGCTGATCCGCGGCGCGCCGCCGGGGGTCGCCCGCCGAGCGGGCCGACGCTCGTAGCGTTGGCCCCCGGGAGGTCGGGACATGGCACAGGTCGGTGCGGGCGGACGGCTCCCGCAGAGCGTGTACTGGCGGCGGCGCCTGGTGGTGCTGGGCGTGCCGCTGGCGTTGGTGGTGCTCGTGGTGTGGCTGCTGGCCGGGCGCGGGTCGGCCGACGAGCCGACGGCGAGCCCGTCGACGACGTCCACCGCCAAGGCGTCGAGCAAGCCGACGACCGACGAGAAGGCGGCCGGCGACAAGGCCGCGGCGGGCAAGAGCGCGGCCGACAAGCCTGCGACCAGCACGGACGCCGCAGGCAAGGGAACGACGCCCACGACCACCCCCAGCGTCCCGGGCTGCACGTCGGTCGACGTCGGCCTCAGCGCCGACGCGACGTCCTACGCCGCGGGCGCCAACGTCCACCTCGTCGCCACCATCACCAACGCCGGCGACGTCGCCTGCCTGGTCGACGCCGGCACCAAGAACGCGACGCTCGTCATCACGTCCGGTGCGGACCAGGTGTGGTCGAGCGCCGACTGCGCGGCGGCGTCCGCGAAGTCCAAGCCCCTGCTGCTGGCGCCGGGGGAGAAGAGCACGACGAAGGTCACGTGGAAGAGGGCGCGCTCGGAGCCGGGCTGCCCGAAGAACCTGCCGGCCCCGAAGGCGGGCACGTACGCGGCGACCTACACGGTGGCCGACGAGAACGCGGCGCCGGCGGTCTTCACCCTCAAGTGATCCCGCGCTGGCCCGCTCGGACGCGGGTCAGACGTAGCGCTCGAGGATGCTCGACTCGGCGAGCCGGGACAGGCCCTCGCGGACCGCACGAGCCCGCTGCTCGCCGACGCCGTCGACGGCCATGAGGTCGTCGATGCCCGCAGCCAGCAGCTTCTGCAGCCCGCCGAAGTGCGCGACGAGCCGGTCGACGATGGTCCCCGGCAGGCGCGGCACCTTGGACAGCAGGCGGTACCCGCGGGGGCCTGCGGCGGCGTCGAGCGCGTCGCCGCCGCCCGGCAGGCCGAGCACGCGCGCGATGTGCGCGATGTCGAGCAGCTCGGTGGAGTCGACCTCGGCGAGCGCGGCCTGCACGGACTCGATGTCGCGGCGGGAGGTGTCGACGTAGTCGCGGATGACGAGCTCACGGTCCGAGCCGACCCCGCCGACGAGCTCGTCGAGCTGGAGCGTGAGCAGACGTCCGTCGGTGCCGAGCTCCACGACGTAGCCCTCGATCTCCTCGGAGATCCGGCGCACCATCTCCAGGCGCTGCACCACGGACGACACGTCGCGCACGGTGACGAGGTCCTCGATCTCCAGCGCGGACAGCGTCCCGCTGACCTCGTCGAGGCGCGACTTGTACCGCTCGAGCGTGGCCAGGGCCTGGTTGGCGCGCGACAGGATGGTCGTCGAACCCTCGAGCACGTACCGCTGGTTGCCCACGTACAGGGCGATGATCTGCATCGACGCGGACACGGAGATGACCGGCAGGCCCGTCTGCTTCGCGACGCGCTCGGCCGTGCGGTGACGCGTGCCGGACTCGCTGGTCTCGATCGTCACGTCGGGCAGGAGCTGGACGGCGGCACGCACGATGCGGCTGACGTCCTGGTCCACCACGACGGCGCCGTCCATCTTGGCCAGCTCGCGCAGGCGGGTGGCGGAGAACTCCACGTCCAGCACGAACCCGCCGGAGCAGATGCTCTCCACGACGGGGTCCATGCCGAGCACGATCAGAGCGCCCGTCCGCCCGCGCAGGATCCGCTCGAGGCCGTCGCGCAGCGCACCGCCTGGCGCCACGGCGGCCAGGGTCGACCGCAGCAGGTCGTCGGGTGTGCTGGGATGCGTCGCCACGCGTGCATCGTAAACGAGGGCCGCAACATGGATCCGTGCGGCGCGCGTGCGTGGTGCGTGGTTGCGCGTGCGCGGTGCGTGGCACCGGCGCACGATGGAGGGGCGCCGGGCAGGTCGGCGTCGGTCGCGACGAGGGCGCGCCGAGGGGCTCGAGGCGAGGACGCGAACATGAGGCATGTCGAGGGAAGCGACGGGACGGGCGCGACGGGCGCGGACCGCGGGGCGGCCGACGAGGCGGTGGACGAAGCGGCCGACGCGGGGAAGCCCGGAGTGCTCGACGAGGGCGAGACCGCCGAGATCGTCGAGGCTGGCGACGACCTTCCGCCGAAGGCACCCTGACGGGCGACCTCCGGGCCGCCGACGGCGAGTATTCCTTGCCGCGAACCGGGCGAGGACTGAGATCGTGGGCGGATGCCTGACACGACCGATCTCCTGCACGCCTACGACACCCAGCTCCGCACCGATGCGGAGACGCCGAGCGCGATCGCGGTCGAGCGCCTGGGCCCGCTCCGCCTGGTCACCTTCGCGGGCGGTCGTGGGTTCGTCACCTACCAGGATCTGGCGGGCGCCGACGCGGCGACGATCCGCGAGTGGGTCGGCGAGGCGCTCGACCACTTCCGCGGGGACGCCGACGTCTCGCGCATCGAGTGGAAGACGCGCGGCCACGACGTGGCTCCCGGCCTGGACGACGCCCTGATCGCGCACGGGTTCGAGCCCGACGAGACCGAGTCGATCATGATCGGCGAGGCGAGCCGGCTCGATGTCGACGTGCCGCTGCCGGCGGGGGTGAGCCTGCGCCGGGTGTCTGGTGACGAGGACGTCCGCGCGATGGCGGTGATGTCGGACGTCGCGTTCGGCTCGTCCATGGCCGACGAGATCGCGACCGCGCTGCTGAGACGCCTGGAGCGCGCCGACGGCATGGAGCTGTGGGTCGCGGAGGCCGACGGTGCGATGGTCAGCGCCGGCCGCCTCGAGCCGGTGTCGGACACGACGTTCGCCGGCATCTGGGGCGGCTGCACCCTGCCCGCGTGGCGCGGCCGCGGCATCTACCGGGCGCTCACCGCGGCGCGTGCGCACTCCGCGCTCGCGGCCGGCAAGACGTTGATCCACAGCGACTCGACCGAGTACTCCCGTCCGATCCTCGAGCGCTACGGCTTCGTCAAGGTCTCGACGACGACCCCGTACGAATGGCGGCGCTGACCCTCCCCACGTCGTTCCACGCGGCCAGCCGGCCCGGTCAGGCGCGGGAGGCGGGGCGGTCGCCCGCGATCGTCGCCGCCTGGACGGCGTGCGCGAGGTCCGTCGCCCCCACGACCAGCATGCCGTCCGGCGCGGTCAGCTCGGCCATCGACCCGTGCGGCACGATCGCGTGGGTGAACCCGAGCCGCGCCGCCTCGGCGAGGCGCTGACCGACGCCCGACACGTGCCGGATCTCCCCCGCCAGCCCCACCTCGCCCACGGCGACCAGGCCGCGCGGGAGCGATACGTTCTCCCGTGAGCCCACGGCCGCGAGCGCGAGCGCCAGGTCCGCCGCCGGCTCGACGACGCGCGCGCCGCCCACCGTCGAGACGTACACGTCCTGGTCGGCGAGCCGCGCCCCGAGCCGGCGCTGCAGCACCGCGAGCACCATCGCCAGGCGAGAGGAGTCGACCCCGCTGGTGGTGCGGCGCGGGTTGGGCACCTGGCTGGGCGCGACGAGCGCCTGGATCTCGGTGGCGAGCGGCCGACGACCCTCGAGCGTCACGGTCAGGCACGTGCCGGGCACGGGGTGCAGGGCCTGGGAGATGAACAGGCCCGACGGGTCGGCGAGGCCGACGATGCCCAGCTCCGACAGGTCGAAGCAGCCGACCTCGTCGGTGGGGCCGTACCGGTTCTTGGTGGCGCGCAGCATCCGCAGCCGCGAGTGCCGGTCGCCCTCGAACTGGCAGACCACGTCCACCAGGTGCTCGAGCGTGCGTGGCCCGGCGACGGAGCCGTCCTTGGTGACGTGCCCGACGAGGACCACGGGCATGTCCCGCGACTTGGCCGCCTGGATCACGGCCGCGGTGACCTCGCGGACCTGCGCGACGCCGCCGGCGGCACCCTCGATCGCGGCCGATGCCACGGTCTGCACGGAGTCCAGCACGAAGAGGTCGGGTTGCACCTGCTCGATGTGGCCGAGGACCGTCGCCAGGTCGTTCTCGTCCGCGAGCAGCAGGTTCGGGTCGAGAGCCCGGATGCGGCCGGCGCGCAGGCGCACCTGGGCCACGGACTCCTCGCCCGTCACGTAGAGCACCCGCCGCCCGCCCCGGGCCGCCCGCGCGGCGACGTCGAGCAGAAGGGTCGACTTGCCCACGCCTGGCTCGCCGGCGAGCAGGACCACGGCGCCGGGCACCAGACCGCCGCCCAGCACCCGGTCCAGCTCGTCGACCCCCGTGGGCCGCGCCTGCGCGGACTCGACGGGGATCTCGTTGATGGGCCGCGCGGGCGCCCTCGTCGGCGCGGCCGCGACGGTCCGGGGTGCGCCACCGCCGGGACCCGTGTCCTCCACGACCGTCCCCCACGCCTGGCACTCGCCGCACCGCCCCGCCCACTTGGCGGCGGTCCACCCGCACTCGGTGCAGCGGAACCCCGGGCGGGCGACCTTGTCGGCGCGACGTGCGGCAGGCGAGCTCATGCCACGGACCGTAACCGCCCCCACCGACACGAACCGGCACCGACGCCGGCGCGAGAGGTCACGACGACAGCGGCCAGGTCCAGTCGTAGTACGGGTCCTCGACACCCCACCCGCTGCCGTAGCGCTCCTCGAGGAACTGCTCGGGCAGGTGCGGCACCGGCACCGACCGCCCCAGCAGGTCGCGGCGGCCGTGCGGCTCGAGCACGTCCAGGCGCATCGGCGCCAGCTTCATCGACGCCATGTGCAGGGTCGCGGTGTCGCCGTCGACGAGGTAGGGAAACACGTCGACGTGCCGCCTGGTCGCGCGGTCGACGACGTGGAAGTTCAGCCCCGTCGGGTTGGTCCAGATGCCGAACCCGCGCGACCGCAGCTGGGCCTTGAGGGCGTCGAGCGGCTGCCGCGCGGCGGCCGCGTCGGCGGCGTCGAGGCGGAACAGCAGGTCGATGTCGTCGTCGTGCTGGAGGAAGTCCCCCTCGCGAACCGCGCCCAGCAGCGTCCCGTACGCCAGCACCAGCGGGTGCCCGAGCTCGGTGAACACGTCGCCGACCCGCTCGACGAGGTCCAGGTGGCCGCTCGCGTCGGTGCGCAGCGCGCCCAGCTCCGACAGGCCGTGCCGGGTGATGGCGTGCGGCGGCAGGCCGGCGAGCTGAGCGAACCGGTTGACGTCCTGGTCGAGCCGGCGCAGGGCTGCCCGGTCCGGCAGGACCAGGCCGAACGAGCGGATGCTCGTCGCGGTCCCGGGGACGACCGCGCGCTGGGCCACGAGCAGCGCCGCGAGCAGGTGCGCCTCGTCGTCGGTCAGTGCCGGTCCACGCGCGGGCGCGACGCTGGGCACGAGCGCGAGGAGCAGCCGCAGCTCCTCGCGGGTGGCGCCGCGCAGACCTCCGTCCGTCGCGATCTCGAGCACGCGCGCGACGACCCGTGCGTGGGTCCGACGCGCCCAGCGTGCGCGCAGCAGCCGGGGAGCCGGCGGCTGCAGGGTCTCGCCGGTCCGCGCCTCGAGGACAGCCAGCAGCTCCCGCAGGTCGTCGACCTGGAGGCTGCGCAGCATCTGCCACGGGGCGTCGGGGCCCGAACGGCCACGTACCAGCAGGGTGCGCGAGCGGCGCCCCAGCCCGTCGCGACGGTTGTAGAGCCGCATCGTCGTCGCACCCAACGGCTCGACGAACGTCACCTGCCACCACGGGCCCGCCTCGCGCTGGGTCGTGACCGGGGTGCGCTGGGTCAGGGGGGCAGCGTCGTCGGGCAGACGCTTCTTGGCGCGCGAGCTGGCCTTCGCCTTGACCGCGGGCCCGGGCACGGGCAGCACCTTGGTGCCGCGGACCAGCTCGATCACCTTGAGCTCGAGGACGTCGACGACGGACCGGGGCAGCGAGAGCCGGAGCTGGGTGACGTCGGGCGGCAGCGAGACCTCGAGCCGGTCGACGTTCTTGGCCCCGAAGAACCCCAACGAGGGAACCACCCCGGCGCGCGTGCGCGCGTCCCAGCGTGAGCCGGCCTGCCGCGTCATGGGTCCCCTCGGGTCGGTCGCGACCACCGCTGCGCGGGGCCTGCGGCACTCAGGATGCCACGGCCCCGCGGGCGGGTGTCAGACAGGTGTCACGGTCGGACGGTGTGCGGCGCTCAGGTGTCGAGCGACGCGTCCGACGAGGTCGACGTGCCCGACGATGCGGACGACGCGCCCCCGGACAGGTCGTACATCGTCGTGCCGTCGACGGTCTGGGCCGTGAAGCTGTCCGCCACCCAGGCTGCGATGTCCGAGGCCGCGCTGGACCCGCCGTTCTGGCTGCCGAGGCTGCCGCCCCCGATGAACCAGTGGATCTTGCCGTCGGCGACGTCCTGCTGGAACTGCTCGAGCGTCGGCGACGGGTCGGTCCCGTTGAAGCCGCCGATCGGCATGACCGACTCCTGCGTGGCGAGCTGGTAGCTCGCGGCGTTCTGCGAGCCGACGGTCGCGGCGACCCACGTGTACCGGTCGGCGTCCTCGACCAGCAGCTGCTCGACCTCGGTGCTCACCGACGACCCGTTGAGCAGGCCGCCCATGCCGCCGCGACCGCCCTGTGGCTGACCGCCCTGGGCCTGGCCGCCTTGGGCCTGTCCACCCGGCGCGTTGCCGAAGCCGTTGCCGCCCTGCGTCGAACCGCCCTGGCCGGGCCGCCCACCTTGCTGGCCGTTCGGTCCGCCCTGGCCGCCTCCCTGTCCGCCAGGCCCGCCACCACGACCGCCGCCGAGCCCGGGTCCGCCGTTGCCTCCGGTGGAGACGGACGGCCCGGCGGTGACGATGGAGCCGGTGTGCGCGGTGGAGACGGTCTGCAGCGTGTAGGCCGTCGGCCCGGCGAGGCCGGCGACGAGCGACGCGACGGCGCCCGCGCCCAGCACGGCCCGACCGGCGACGTGCCCGACGAGCAGCAGGACGGCACCGAGCGCACCGACGACGAGCACGGTCCAGCGCAGCCACGGCAGCCAGTCGGCGGAACGGCCGAGCAGGACGAACGACCACGCGGCAGTCCCGAGCGTCACCACCGCGAGCAGCAGCAACGCCCCGAAGGCCGGTCGCCGACGCCACACCTCGACGGCGCCGATCCCGACGAGCGCGGCGACCGCCGGCGCGAGGGCGACCGTGTAGTACTGGTGGAAGATCCCGCCCATGAACGAGAAGACGACGCCGGTCACGACGAGCCACGAGCCCCAGGCCAGGATCTCGGCACGGCCGGGGTCGGTGCGGCCGAAGCGGCGGCGCAGCCACAGCGCCGCCACGCCCAGCACGAGCGCGGCGGGGACCAGCCAGGCGATCTGACCGCCGATGTCGGTGCCGAACAGCCGGCCCAGACCCGTCGTGCCCCACTGCGACGAGCGACCGCCGCCGACGGACCCGGTCTCGTCGCCCGTGATCCGCCCGAACCCGTTGTAGCCGAACGTCAGCTCCAGGAACGAGTTGTCCTGCGAGCCGCCGACGTACGGCCGCCACGACGCCGGGACCAGCTCGACGAGCGCGATCCACCAGCCCGCCGCGAGGACCATGGCCCCGACGGCGACGAGGCCGTCGCGCACGCGTCGGGCGAACGACACGGGAGCCGCCCACAGGAACGCGAGCGCCAGACCGGGCAGCACCAGGAACGCCTGCAGCTGCTTGGT
>Ga0160439_1000251_pt1 | contig 33187 bp, 31 predicted proteins | sample HID1975M_E0MG_FD_108201 | JGI IMG/M metagenome (GOLD analysis project Ga0160439, IMG submission 108201) | Enriched soil microbial communities from UW Madison campus, WI, USA - HID1975M_E0 MG | ecosystem: Environmental > Terrestrial > Soil > Unclassified | place: USA: Madison, Wisconsin... | reverse complement strand
CGCGCTGCCGCCCCAGCACGGGCTGCCCGTGGGGACGCTCGTCGAGAACCTGCTCGGCGCGTTCCTGCTCGGCATCCTGCTCGAGTCCCTCCTGCGCGCCGGGCCCGAGAACGACCGGCGTCGACGGCTGCGGCTCGGGCTCGGCACCGGCGTGCTCGGTGGCTTCACCACCTACTCGGCGCTCGCGCTCGAGGTGCAGCGGCTGTGGGCCGGCGGCGACGTGACGCTGGCCGTCGGCTACGGTCTGGGCACGGTCGTGCTCGGGTTCGTGACCGCCACGCTCGGGATCGTGCTCGGCGCGCGCCTCGGGGCGAGACGCGAGCGGGCGGACGGGGGAGCCGAGTGATCGTCCTGCTCGTGAGCATGCTCGGCGGTGCGGGGGCCGCGACCAGGTTCGTCGTCGACGGCTGGCTTCGCGGCCGGACCTCGGGAGGGCTGCCGGTCGCGACGATGGCGATCAACATCACGGGCTCGCTCCTCATCGGCTTCCTCGCGGGAGCGCTCGCGACCGGAGCCCTCGAGCCGAACGCGTACGTCGTCGCGGCCACCGGGTTCTGCGGCGGCTACACCACGTTCTCGACCGCGAGCATCGAGACGGTCCGTCTCGCCCAGGAGGGCGCCCACCGTCGCGCGCTGGTCGCCGGGCTCGGCACGCTCGTCCTGACCGTGCTGGCGGCGGCCGCCGGGGTCGGTCTCGCGACCGCACTGCTCTAGCCTGCGACAAGATCGACCTGACGAACCGGGAGGTGGGCCGATGGACGCGACGCTCGTGGTGGCGATCGGCGTGGTGGCGATCGTCGCCGTCAACGCCTGGGCCAAGCGCGTCGGGGTCGCAGCGCCCCTGATCCTCGTCGCGGTCGGCGTGGCCGTGAGCTTCTTGCCCTTCGTCGCGCCGGTCGAGATCGAGCCCGAGTGGATCCTGGCGGGCGTCCTGCCACCGCTGCTCTACTCGGCGGCCGTGTCGATGCCGACCATGGACTTCCGCCGGGACTTCGGCACGATCGGCGGCCTGTCCGTCGTCCTCGTCGTCCTGACGTCCGTCGCGCTCGGCTACTTCTTCTCCTGGGCGATCCCCGACATCGGTCTAGCCACCGGCATCGCGCTCGGCGCCGTCGTCAGCCCGACCGACGCGGTCGCCACCTCCATCGTCAAGCGGCTCGGCGTGCCGCCGCGGGTCGTGACCGTGCTCGAGGGCGAGAGCCTGCTCAACGACGCGTCCGCCCTGGTGATCCTGCGCTCGGCCATCGCGGCCACGGCCGTGAGCGTGTCGCTGTGGGGCGTCGCGGGGTCCTTCCTCAAGGCGGTGGTCATCGCGGTCGCGGTCGGTGCGGTCGTCGGCGTCCTGAACCTGCGTGCCCGGGCGGCGCTCAAGGACGCCGCCGCGTCCACCGCGATCTCCTTCATCACGCCGTTCGTCGCGTTCGCCCCCGCGGAGCACCTCGGCGCGAGCGGCCTGGTCGCGGCGGTGACCGCGGGACTCATCACCGGGCAGGGCTCGGCGAAGTACCTGCGCGCGCAGGACCGGCTCTCGGAGCGGACCAACTGGGCGACCGTCGAGGTGCTGCTCGAGGGCGCGGTCTTCCTCACGATGGGCCTGCAGCTCTTCCGTTTCGTCGACGACGTCCGGGCCGAGCACGGGTCCATCTGGAACGCCGTCGGGCTCGGCGCCGCCGCCGTGGTGATCGCGCTCGTGCTGCGTACCGGGTACGTGGGCACCGTGCTGTGGGCAGGGCGGCGGTCCCGGTACGACCCCGACGAGATGCGCGCGCGCGTCGCGCAGGGCGAGGAGTTCTTCCGGCGGCAGGACGAGCATCCCGAGCCGCAGCGCGGGCCGGCCAACCCCGCGCGCCTCGCCCGCCGCCGCGAGACCTGGGTCCGGCGCGTCACCGTTCGGCTCGCCGACATGGACTACCTCGCGGCACAGCCGCTGCGTCGCCGCGAGGGCGCGGTGCTGGTGTGGGCGGGGATGCGGGGCGCGGTCACGGTCGCGGCGGCCCAGTCGCTGCCGACCGACGAGACGCCCCAACGGTCCCTCCTCATCCTCATCGCGTTCGTCGCCGCCGGCGGCAGCCTGCTGGTCCAGGGCGGCAGCCTCGCGTGGGTCGTGCAACGCCTGGGACTGGGGGGCCACGACCAGGGGGACGAGGACGAGCGCGCCCGGCTGCTCGCCGCGATGGCCGAGGCCTCGATCGCGGTCGTCGACGACCCTGAGCTGCGCCGGCCCGACGGGTCCGCCTACACGCCCCAGGTGCTCGCGATGACGCGCAAGCGCGCGCTGTTCGAGCGGGACGAGGACAAGCGCGAGCAGACCCGTCAGGTCACCGACGAGATGCACGACCTCTCGCTGCGGATCATCGCGGCCCAGCGTGACGTCCTGCTCGAGGCCCGCGAGCTCGGCACCTTCAGCTCCGCCGCCCTCACGTCGGCGCTCGGCGTGCTCGACGCGGACCAGATGAGGATCGAGCTCAAGGGCGGCGGGGGCGCGTAGCTCACCCCCGGTCGAGCGTGGTCCGCGGGCGCACCTCGAGCGTGACCGCGGCATCCGCCCCGAGCAGTGCCCGGGCGCTCTCCGGCACGGGCACGCGGACGCGCCAGCTCTGCGGCGCGGGCTCCTCGTCGGACAGCGGCGTGTCCCGGGCACGGTCGGGCACCCAGTCGCGGATCGCACTCGTCAGCGCCGAGTTCCACACGCCCCACGTCGCCGGCTTCCCGTCCGCGCCCTGGCCGATGTCGACGACGAGGACGTCCGCCCAGTCGGCGGTCTGCTCGAGGTGGTCGACGAAGGACAGCAGCCCGCGCTTCTTGCGCAGCGACAGCAGCGAGAGCCGCAGCACGTGCCGCATCGTGGCGGCGCGCGCCCCGGTGGCGTCCGTCGGACGGGTCGCGTCCGAGGAGAGGTAGGTGTGGACCAGGGGCACGGGCGTGCCGACCGAGTCGCCGACGGGTCGCCGCTCGATCTGGATCGGGCACAGGTGCGCGGCGCTCTGCTCGTGCAGGGTCACCGGCAGCCCGCGGATCGAGAGCGCGGCGTCGAGCTGCCAGATCGTGTCGTCGTCGGGCGCCCCCTGGATGTCGAGGCCCGTCAGGGTCGCGACCACCTCGAGGTCGCCGAACAGGAACCTGCGCAGGTTCTGGTAGCCCTCCTCGGAGTTGACGATGCCGTAGCGACCCGAGTGGCTGCGGTGCACGAACGCGCGCGGGGTGTCACGGACGTAGGCGTTGTCGATCTGGACCAGCCCGTCGCTGCGTGCCCCGACCGCCTTGGCGGACAGCCCCTTCGCCACGTCGTAGTCGCCCGAGTCCGTGCCGACCAGGCAGAACAGGCGGTCGTGCGGGAAGCCGCCGGCCGGCATGACGGTCGCGTCGAACGCCCCGTCCGGGACGGTGACCTTCGTCGGCGTCAGGTACTCCTTCATCCGCGCCGGCCCGAAGATGTCCGCGCCCTGCAGGCCCGTCGCGTCGCGGAGCTTCTCGAGGAGCCCGAACCCGATCGCGAACTCGATCCCGCCGTGCGGGGTGGCGTAGGTGAAGACGCGGTCGACGAGAGCCGCGGCCGAGTCGAGCGCGCCGCCGATGGCCGGGTCGTCGGGGATCGTCTGCTGCAGCATGGACCGCACGACGAGGCCACCCATCGAGTGCGCCACGAGGAACACCCGGGGCGCGCCGGTCTGCTTGCGGACGAGCAGCACGAGCTCGAGCAAGGACCGGGCCGCCGCCTCGATGGAGAACGCGTTCGGGTCCTTGGTCAGCAGCGGCGCGAACTCGTCGTAGAACCGGTGCACCCAGATCGACGCGGCCGGCACCGTTCCCGGCTCCTGGTCGGCGAGGTAGGACGCCTGGTTGCCGTGCACGAGCAGCTGGTAGCCCTGGTCGCCCATGAGGCGCAGCAGCGGGCTCTCGAACTGGTGGAAGGCCGGGCGGTCGGCGCCGTCGACACGGACCTGCACCGAGCCCTCGTTGAAGCCGTAGAACGGGTCACCGACCGCGTTGTCGATGCCGGAGGGGCCACCCGCGAAGCCGCGGACGTAGATGACCGGCAAGCGGCCGTCGCCTGGGTAGGACACGCCGTGCTCCTCGGGTCGCGCTGCGTGTCCCCGGTGGACGACGCCTCCCCGACCAGGATCCTCGCGCTGCCCCTCAGATACCAGGAGTGCGGCGCACGGGCCCGGGAGCCCGTGCGCCGCCCCGGGTCACTTCTTGAGCTTGATCGTGACCGCCGACGAGACCTGCTTCTGCAGGTGCGAGGTGGCAGGGGACACGATGCGGTAGCTGCCCGCCTTCTTCACCGTGACCTTCGTCGACCAGTGGCCCTTGGAGCCCGTGACCTTGACCGACTTCACGTTCTTCCAGGACGAGGTGCCCTTGGCCTTGAACTGCACGACGACCTTGGAGCCCTTGGCGACGGGACGGTACTTGTACGCGACCGTCGCGGTCGCCTTCTGGTAGGTGACCGTGCCCGAGAGCGTCGTCGTCTTGTTCTTCTTGACCGACGTGGCCGACGCGTGCGGCTTGGTGGTCTTCACGTCGTTGCGGATGTAGCCGGTCGCCTTGACGGTGAACTCGGCGTCGACGTCCAGCGCGGGGTCGACCGCGTAGCGGTACGCGACGACCTTGGCGGACACCTTGCAGGGACCGGAGGTGACGTAGCGGCCGATCGTGGTCGTCGTCGAGCGCTTCGACTCGAACTTGATCGGCTGGACCCACGTGGACGAGCCGTCGGTCCCGGGGACGCTGAGGTAGGCGTTGCAGCTCTTCGCGCCCTTCACCTCGATCGAGGCGTACCAGTGCACGGCCTTCTCGCCGTAGTCGTACCCGTCGACCACGTCGTGCGCAGCGGGCGGCGTGACGACCTTGAGGGTCAGCCACTTCTTGTCGCTGATCTTGCCGAGCTTGTTCTTCACGTCGTGGACCGTCAGCGTCGCGGTGACGCCGGACTTCTTGACGACCTTGGTCTGTGCCTGTGCCGATCCGGCCACGAGGCCGAGGCTGAGGGTCGCGGCCAGGGCGGCTGCGACGATACGGGCGGAGGTGCGCATGGTGACTGTGTCTCCCCTGTGTGCCGTGCGATGACGCAACGGTGTCTACCAGGCGAAGCCGCAGAAAGTGCCCGAGGCGCGCAGGACGAGATGAAACCGACACTCAGCCGTCGACGGGGTGCACCGATCCGCCGGTGATCCGGACGAGCTCCTCGAAGCTGGTCGGGAACACGGTGTGCGGCGTGCCCGCGGCCGCCCAGATGCGCGTGTAGTCGGCCAGGGCCTCGTCGACGACGGTCTCGATGGGCGCCGGGTGGCCCACGGGGGAGACGCCGCCGATCGCCTGGCCGGTCGCGGTGCGCACCTGGTCGGGCGTGGCGCGCACGATCGCGGTGCGGTGCAGGCGCCGGGCGAGTGCCGCGGTGTCGACGCGGTGCCGGCCGCTCGTCATGACCAGCAGCGGCCGGTCGTCGGCCCAGAACACGAGGCTGTTCGCGATCGCGCCGACCTCGCAGCCGAGCGCGCCGGCAGCCAGGACCGCGGTCGCGGCGGAGTCGGGGAGGGCGACGACCGCGCCGCGGACGCCTGCGCGCTCGAGCGCGTCGGCGACGAGCTGCGTGCGCGCCGGGAGCCGTGTGGTGTCGGTCACGAGCAGATCATGCCTGAGGAGCGCGCCTGCGTGGCTGAAGTCGCACGTTCGGCAGGTCGGGAGCCGGGATCCGCACGCCGTCGTGACCGGCCACGGTGCCGAACCGGTCGCTCGACGTGTCCGACGCCCACGCGGCCCTCGCCTCCGCGATGTCGGCGTGCGTGCGGCCGACGAAGTTCCACCACATCACCAGGTCGTGCTCGAACCGCGCGCCCCCCAGGAGCAGCAGGGTCGCGCCCTCGCCGGACTCGAGGGGCACGGACGCGCGGCCCTCGCCGAGGTACAGCAGGGGTCCGGGTGCGACGTCCGCGCCGGCGACCCGCGCGGTCCCGGACAGGACGAGCACGGCGTGCTCGAAGGCCTCGTCCAGGGGCACCTCGACGCGACCACCGGGCTCGACGACGACCTCGGCGCCGAGCAGCGGGGTGTGGACCCCGGCGGGCGACCGTGCCCCGTCCAGCCCACCGATGAACACCGTGGCCCGGGCGCCCCGCGACTCCCACGTCGGCAGGTCCGTGACCTGCTCGAACGCGGCCGGGCCGCCCGCGGTGCCGTCGGGCAGCGCGACCCACAGCTGGACGGCGTGCAGGAGGGGAGCCGAGCCGAGCGAGAGCTCGGAGTGCGAGACGCCGCGGCCGGCGGTCATGAGGTTGAGCTGTCCGGGCCGCACGACGACGTCCGAGCCGAGGCTGTCGCGGTGCCGGATCTCGCCGGCGACGGGCCAGGTGACCGTCTGGAGCCCGGTGTGCGGGTGCGGCAGGACCCGCATGTCGACGTGCTGCGGCCCGAACTCGTCGAGGAAGCACCACGCTCCGACCATCGGCAGCGCCCGCTGCGGAAGCGTGCGGCGCACCTGCATCGCGCGCAGGCCGCCGAGCGGAACCTCGCGCGGTCCGTACAGCTCGGCCACGGCGCCGGCGTCGTCGTGCGCCGCGCAGAGCTCGGGTGCCGGGCGGGCCTCCAGGTTGGTCACGAGACCACTCTGCCCGAACCGACGCCCGGATGGACCTCACATCGCGCACTCCCCGCGCGTCTGCACACTGTGACGTGGGAGGTGGGGATGGACGAGCCGTTCGAGCGGGTGGTGCAGCAGCACGGGGCGACCGTGCTGCGCGTCTGCCGTGCGGTGCTCGGTCCCGCCGACGCCGACGACGCCTGGTCCGAGACGTTCCTCTCGGCGCTGCGCGCGTGGCCCGGCCTGGACCGTGGTGCGAACGTGCAGGCCTGGCTCGTGACGATCGCGCACCGCAAGGCGATCGACGTGCTGCGGGCGGCCCAGCGCCGCGCGGTTCCGGTGGCCGAGCTGCCCGACGCCGTCGCCGCGCCCGCGGTCCGCGACCTGGACCTGTGGTCGGCGCTCGCGCGGCTTCCGCACAAGCAGCGCCACGCCGTGGCGCTGCACCACCTGGGCGGGCTGCCGTACGACGAGGTCGCGAGCGTGCTCGGGGGCACGCCGGCCGCCGCCCGGCGCGCGGGCGCCGACGGGGTCGCGACGCTGCGGCGCACCTACCCGGCGACGATCGACGGAGGGGACCGATGACCACGCTGGACGCACCCGTGACGCCCGACGACCTGTCCCGGCTGCACGCCGACCTCGCCGCGCGGGCCGCCCGGGCAGGGCTGGTGGACGTCGCCTACCGGACGCTCGACGGCCCGCTCGGGTCGCTCCTGCTCGCCGCGACGCCGGCCGGCCTCGTGCGCGTCGCGTTCGCGGTGCAGGGCCACGACGCCGTGCTGACCGACCTCGCGGCGCGCGTCAGCCCGCGCATCCTCGCTGCGCCCGCGCGGCTCGACGACGTCGCGCGGCAGCTCGACGAGTACTTCGCGGGCCGCCGCCGCACGTTCGACGTGCCGCTCGACCTGAGGCTCGTCGGCGGGTTCCGGCGCGTGGTCGTCGAGCACCTGGCCGACATCGGCTACGCACACACCGCGAGCTACGCCTCGATGGCGGCCGCGGCCGGCAGCCCGCGGGCGGTGCGGGCGGTCGGCACGGCGTGCGCGCTCAACCCGGTGCCCGTCGTCGTCCCGTGCCACCGCGTGGTGCGCTCCGACGGCACCCCCGGTCAGTACGCCGGGGGAGCGGACGCCAAGCTCGCGCTGCTCGAGCTCGAGTCGCGGGTCGGCGCCTAGGCCTCAGGCCAGGGGCCAGGCGACGAGCCGGGGGATGCCCTCGGGTGCGACCGCGGCCAGTGCGAGGAAGCGCGCCTCCGCCCGGTGCAGGCGGATGTGCTCGTCGAGCGACCACGTCGGGCCGTTCGTCAGCTGCATCCCGCACGCGCACGCGATCCCGATCCGGCCGTCCGGCAGGGACTGCACGAGCCCGACCGTGGTGTGATCGGTCGCCGCACGCACCTTGGCGTGACGCATCTCGGCACTGACGGCCTCGGCGGGGAGCAGTTCGTCGGTCACGACGCCCATTCTCGGCTATCGCAGCGGCGCGACGCGTCAGCGCTCGGTGCCGACCGCCTCGTCGACGAGCTGGTCGAGCTCGAACGACTCGTCCCACGTGCCGCCGCCGAGGCTCGGCATCATCTGCCGCAGGCGCGGCTTCCACGCGTCGGACCGCTCGGGGAAGCACCGCTCGAGCAGGTCGAGCATCGTCGCCACAGCGGTCGACGCGCCCGGCGACGCGCCGAGCAGGCCGCTCATCGTGCCGTCCGCGGACGTGATGAGCTCGGTGCCGAACTCGAGCACGCCGCCCTTGCCCTTGGCCTTCTTGATGACCTGGACGCGCTGACCTGCAGTGATGAGCTCCCAGTCGCGCGGGTGCGCCGTCGGCATGAACGCCCGCAGCGTGCGCAGGCGGGCCGTCTCGGACGCCGTGACCTCGCCGACGAGGTACTTCACGAGGCTGGTGTTCTGTGCGCCGACCGCGAGCATCGGGACGATGTTGCCGGGCCGGATCGAGCGCAGCAGGTCGGTCCACGAACCGTGCTTGAGGAACTTCATGCTCCAGCCCGCGTACGGGCCGAACAGCAGCGCGGTCTCGCCGTCGACGACGCGCGTGTCGAGGTGCGGCACGGACATCGGCGGGGCGCCGATGTCGGCCTTGCCGTAGACCTTCGCCTGGTGCTGCGCGACGATCTCGGGGTTCGTCGTGCGCAGGAACTGGCCGCTGATCGGGAAGCCGCCGAAGCCCTTGGCCTCCGGGATGCCCGACCGCTGCAGCAGACGGAGCGCCCCGCCACCCGCGCCGATGAAGACGAAGCGCGCGGTGAGCGTGCGGGCGCGCCGGTGGCCGTTCCAGCGGCGGTCGCGGACCGTCACGCGCCAGGTGCCGTCGCGGCGCTGCTTGAGCTTGGTGACCTCGCTCTCGAGGTGCAGGCGCGCACCCCGCTCGACCGAGTCGGTCACCATCGACGAGGCCAGGGCACCGAAGTCGACGTCCGTGCCGGCGGCGGAGCGCGTCGCGGCGATCGGCTGGGCCGGGTCGCGGTCCGCGACGAGCAGGGGTGCCCACAGCGCGATCTGCTCGGGGTCGGTGCTGAACTCGAGGTCGGAGAACAGCGGGTGCTTGCGCAGGGTCTCGAACCGGCGGCGCAGGTAGTCGACGTTCTCCTCGCCGCGCACGAACGTCATGTGCGGGGTGGTCGACAGGAAGCCCGTGCCGCCCGGGAGGCGGTCGTGCGTCGAGAGGTGGTTCCAGAGCTCGCGCGAGATCTCGAACTGCTCGTTGATCGTCACGGCCTTGGTGATGTCGATCGAGCCGTCGGCGCGCTCGGGCGTGTAGTTCAGCTCGCAGAGCGCCGCGTGGCCCGTACCGGCGTTGTTCCAGGCGTTCGAGCTCTCCTGCGCGAGGCCGTCGCGACGCTCGTGGATCTCGATCGACCAGGACGGTTCGAGCTCCGAGACGAGCGCGGCCAGGGTGGCACTCATGATGCCGCCTCCGACCAGGAGGACGTCCACGTCTGCTGTCACTGACTTCGCGCGCTCTACCACGCCTTCGATCGTATGTTGACGTCGAGAATCTCCATGGCGAGGAACGTGTGATCTTGATTACGTCCGGCGTGAGACGAAGACCCCGCCTTGGACCCGCCGCCCATGGGGTGGTCTGGGGGTGCACCACGGCGCGCCGCGCGGTACAACCGGAGCATGAGCCGCCACCGCGACCTGACGTCCGACCCCTCCGCCGAGCACCTCGCCGACCGCGAGCGCGCTCAGGCCGACCTCGATGCCGCAGACGCGCGTTCGGGTGGCGACCCGGACCGTGCGCCGCGGTCGCTGCACGCCGTCGAGCTCGCAGCCGACGACGAGGCCATCGCGAGCAGCGACGACTGGGACGACCCCGAGCGCCTCTAGTCAGCGCATCCTGGGCAGGCGGGCCCGCGCGGCCCGCAGCAGCTCGAACCCGTCACCGCCCTGGACCACCGCGATGCCGTCGCGCACGGCCGCGCGCCCGGCGGCGACGCCCTCGATCGTCGGCGCGGGGACGCCGTGCGCGAGGACGTGCTCGCCGTAGGTGAGCTGGCGCAGCAGGATCGCGCGGACCTGGTCGGGGTAGTGCTGGGCCGCGCCCGCGTAGATCTCGGGGTCGTGCTGACCGTCGTCGCCGACGAGGACCCAGGTGATGTGCGGCAGCTCGGTCATGAGTCGCCGCAGCTGCGTGACCTTGTGCCTGGGCCCCGAGCGGAACCAGCCGGTGTTCGTCGGGCCCCAGTCGGTCAGCAGCATGGGTCCGGCGGGGAAGCCGTGGCGTCGCAGGAACCGGCCGATGGCGGGAGCGGCGTTCCAGGCCCCGGTCGACAGGTAGACGACGGGGATCCGGGGGTCGTCGGCGAGCAGGTCGCGGTACAGGTCCGCCATCCCGGGCACAGGCTCGCGCGCGCCCTCGTGCCGGACCAGCACGTTCCACGCCGCCACGAACAGTCGCGGCAGGCGGGTGACCATGACCGTGTCGTCGATGTCGCTCACGAGGCCGAACTTCACCTCGGGGTCGATGACGTGCACCGGAGCCGTGACCGCTGTGCCGTCGGACGTGGCGAGCTGGATCTCGTGCCAGCCGGGGGGCAGGTCGGCCTCGACGAGCACGTCGAGGTAGCCGCCGCGGTCCGTCACGACGTGGTGCACCAGATCGCCCACCCGGATCTCGACGGGTGCGCCCGCGACCTGCGCGGTGGCGAAGCTGCGCCATCCGCGCACGGCCTGCGCCGTCGCGGAGCCGGCCTGCGCGATGCCGCCGGCCCCCGGCAGGTCCGAGGCCCGGACGGCCGGCGCCGCGAGCAGCGTGCGTGCCAGGACCCGGACCCAGCCGGGCGCGCCGTACCCCGCGTACGGCTCGATGCGCACGGTCCAGCCGCGCCGGCGCATGCGTGCGGCGATCCGGCGGTCGAACGCGTCCTCGAGGCGGGCGGCCAGGTGGAGCTCGGGCGCCGAGCCCGGGTGGGACGAGCCCGGCCGGACGACGCCGGGCCGGGCCGCGCGCAGCACCGCCCGGCCACCGGGATGACCCGGGGCCGGGCGGTCGCCGGTCGGACTCACTGGGCGGCGCTGCCAGCCGCTCGGGCCGCGCCCTTCTCGGTGGAGGCGCCGTCGGTGCTCAGGCTGCCGCCGGCGGACTCTAGGTGCGCACGCACGAACCAGTGGAGCAGCTCGAGCTCGTGCAGGTGGCCGATGAGCAGGTCGTTCGTCACGTCGTCGAGCTCCTCGACGTCCGTGGCGGCCTTGCGGTGGTCGGTGATGACGCCGACGTAGACCTCGTCGAGCGCGCCGAGGTGCTCGATCGCGCCAGCCCGGCCGATCGAGTAGTCGTCCCACGTGCGCGCCGCGACCATCGCGCCAGGCGTGCCCACCGGGGCGCCGCCCAGGGTCGCGATGCGCTCGGCGATCGCGTCGACCATGAGGCGGACGGCGTCGACCTGGGGGTCGATCATCTCGTGGACGGCGATGAAGTGCGGACCCACGACGTTCCAGTGGATGTGCTTGAGCGTGAGGGCGAGGTCGTTGAGCGCGTCGAGCCGCGTCTGCAGGATCCGGGCGACCTCGGCACCCTCCTCCTTGCTGAGCGACGGGACGGTGTACTTGGGGAGGTCCTTGCGCGCCATGTGGCTTGCTCCTTCGTGCGTTCGTGTGCCGGTCGATCTCGGGCTCCACGCTGCCTCACCTGGGCTGCCGCCGCCACGCGAGACGTGCGCTGAGCGCGAACTGCTCAGGTGTCCCCGAACGGGTCGCCGCGATCCGCGAACCGTGCGGCCACGTCGGCGGCCGTCAGGTGCACCATGCCGGGCTCGACCTCGTCCCACCACCGGGGCGCCGCGACCCAGGGCCGGTCGCGACCGCGCAGCGAGTATGGCGTGATCGTGGTCTTGGCCGGGTGGTTCTGCGACCAGTCGAGCAGCACCTTGCCGCCCCGGATCTCCTTGCGCATGACCGCGACCAGGAGCTTCGGGTGCGCTGCGGCGAGCTCGTAGGCGATGTCGTGCGCGTACTGCCGCACGCCCATCACGGCCTCGGTCCCCGGCAGGTCGGCGTACAGCTGCATCCCCTTGCTGCCGGAGGTCACGGGCACGATCGTCGTGAGCCCGTCCTCGCGCAGCCGGTCCGCCACCAGGTGCGCGACCCGCGCGCACTCGTCGAGCCCGGCGGGTGGACCGGGGTCCAGGTCGACGACGAGCCGGTCGGGCGGCCGCACGCCGCCGCGCGGCCCCACGCGCCACTGGGGCGTGTGCAGCTCGAGCGCGCCCTGGTTGGCGGCCCAGACGAGCCCCGCGAGGTCGTCGATGAACGGCAGCTCGAGCTCGGCGCCCTCGTCGTCCGATCCCGGTGCCGCGCGCAGCCGCTGGCGGCGCAGCCACTCCGGAGCCCCCCGCGGGGTGTTCTTCTCGAAGAACTTCTCCGACGCCACGCCACCCGGCCACCGGATCCGGGTCACCGGACGACCGGCGAGCTGCGGCAGGATCGCGTCCGAGACCCGCACCAGGTAGTCCATGACCTCGGCCTTGGTCGTCCCCGTGACCGGGTACATGACCTTGTCCAGGTGGCTCACGCGCACCGCGCGGCCGCCGACGTCGACGACCTGGCGCTCCGGGCTCATGCGCGCTCCCACGGGTCGGGCTCGGCGTCGGTCCGCAGTCCGCGGATGACCGGCTGACGCAGGCGGCCGGTGGGCGTGCGGGTCAGGTAGCGGGTGTCGACGACGAGAACGGGCGTGCACCAGTGGGCTCCGCGCGCGTCCTCGGGCGGGACCTCGTCGGCGAAGGGGGACACGGCCTGGCCGGCGTGGGCGAGCAGCGTGGTCAGGGTCGTGGCGAGCGTGCCGGTCAGCCCGCTGCCCGCGCGGCCGAGGTAGCGCAGCGCGCCGGACTCGTCGGGCGCGCCGAGCAGCAGCGCGCCGAGCCGCCCGGTCCCGGTCGACTCGCCGCGCCAGCCGCCGACGAGCGCCGCGCGCGTGCCGTGGTGCGCCGCCTTGACCCAGTCCGGCGAGCGGCGACCGGGGCGGTACGTCGACGAGCGGCGCTTGGCGACGACGCCCTCGAGCCCGTGCTCGGCCGTGATCTGCCACAGCCCCGCGCCGTCGTCGTACGCGGGGGAGAGCTCGACGTGAACGGGCAGGTCGAGCGCCTCGAGCACGGCGCGCCGCTCCTCGTACGGGCGGCGTGCGAGGTCGTCGTCGGCCTCCCGCAGGACGTCGAACACCAGGTAGGTGACCGGCGAGCGTTCCGCGAGCACCTGCGCGCGGCGCGCGTCACGCACGTGCATGCGCTCGGCGAGGGCCGCGAACGACGGCCGGCCGTCGGACATCTGGACGATCTCGCCGTCCAGCACGACGCCCGGGATCGACCCCAGCGCGGCGAGCTCCGGGTAGGCCGCGGTGATCTCCCGCTCGTTGCGGCTCCACAGCCGGGGCGCACCCGACGTGGTGTCCGCGATGGCCCGGACACCGTCCCACTTGACCTCGAACGCCCAGTCCGCACCCGTCGGCAACACGCCGGGCGAGGGGGCAGGGGTGGCGAGCATGGGCAGCACGGGTCCATCCTGCCCAGGAAGACAGTCGGAGCACAGGACGAGAGGCACGGACATGCGAGCGATCTGGAAGGGTGCGGTGGCCTTCGGGCTGGTCAACGTACCCGTGCGCCTCTACTCCGCGACGGGTGAGCACGAGGTCCGGCTGCACCAGGTGCACGAGGAGGACGGCGGACGCATCCGCTACAAGAAGGTCTGCAGCCTCGACGGCGAGCCCGTCGAGATGTCGGAGATCGCCAAGGGCTACGAGACGGCCGACGGCGAGCTCGTGGTCCTCACCGACGCCGACTTCGGCAACCTGCCGCTCGCGACCGAGCGGGAGATCGAGGTCATGGAGTTCGTGCCGGCCGACCAGGTCGACCCGATCATGCTCGGCAAGACCTACTACCTGGAGCCCGACAAGACCGCGGCGAAGCCCTACGCGCTCCTGCGCGGGGCGCTCGAGGCGGCGGACCGGGTCGCGGTCGTCAAGGTCGCGCTGCGCCAGCGCGAGTCCATGGCCGTGCTGCGCGTGCGGGACAAGGTGATCTGCCTGCAGACGCTCATGTGGCCCGACGAGGTCCGCGAGGCCGACTTCCCGATCCTCGACGGCGACGTCTCGGTCAAGCCCGCCGAGCTCGCGATGGCGAACTCGCTCATCGAGTCGCTGGCCGCCGACTTCGACCCGTCGCAGTACGAGGACCGGTACGCGGCCGCCCTCGAGGAGCTCATCGAGCAGAAGGTCTCCTCGGGCAAGACCCAGGCGCTCCCCGTTCCCGCCGGCGAGAAGGACGAGGGCGCGGGCGAGGTCGTCGACCTGCTGGCTGCCCTGCAGCGCAGCGTCGAGAAGGCCCGCACCGCGCGGGGTGAGGACGCACCGGCCGAGCCCGCGAAGAAGGCCAAGAAGCCCAAGAAGTCGGGTGACGACGACGACACGCCGGCACGTCGGACTCGGCGCAAGGCGTCGTGAGCGCTGACCTCGGGGCGCGGCGGGACGACGCCGTCGCGGCGCTGCGCCGCGTCGCGTTCCTGCTCGAGCGGTCGCAGGCCAGCCCCTACCGCAGCGAGGCCTTCCGCACGGCTGCGGGCGCGGTCGAGAAGGTCGCGCCGGACCGGCTCGACGCGCTCGTCGCCGGCTCGTCGCTCACCGACCTGACCGGCGTCGGGGCACGGACCGCTGAGGTCGTCGCGCTCGCGTGGCGCGGACGCCCCGTGCCCTACCTCGTCGGCCTCGAGGAGGAGCTCGCCGCGCTGCCCGTGCCGGACGCCGACGCGGCAGCACTGCGGGCCGCGCTGCGCGGAGACCTGCACGCGCACACCGAGGCGTCGGACGGGTCGACGCCCATCCAGGAGATGGTCCTGGCGGCGCTCGAGCTCGGCCATGAGTATCTCGCGATCACGGACCACTCGCCGCGCCTCACGGTCGCCAACGGGCTGTCCGCGCCCCGGCTACGCGCACAGATCGCGCAGGTCAGCGCGTTGAACGCGGCGATCGACCCCTTCGTCGTCCTCACCGGCATCGAGTGCGACATCCTCGACGACGGCGCGCTCGACCAGGACCCGGACCTGCTCGACGAGCTCGACGTCGTGGTCGCCTCGGTCCACTCCAAGCTGCGGATGGACCGTGCGGCGATGACGCGCCGGATGGTCGCCGCGGTGAGCAACCCGCGCACCGACGTGCTGGGGCACTGCACCGGGCGACGCCTGACGGGCAAGCAGCGGCCGCAGAGCGAGTTCGACCCCCACGCGGTGTTCGACGCGTGCGCCGAGCACGGCGTCGCGGTCGAGATCAACTGCCGCCCCGACCGGCTGGACCCGCCGCACGACCTCCTGGAGATCGCCGTCGCCGCGGGGTGCGTCTTCAGCATCGACACGGACTCGCACGCGCCCGGCCAGCTCGACTGGCAGCTCACCGGCGCGACACGTGCCGTGGCTCACGGGATCACCCCCGATCGGGTCGTGAACTCGTGGCCGGTGGCCGACCTGCGGGCGTGGACGCGCGGAAACACGCCTGACAGGCGTTAGGGTCGACGGCGGCACAGGGGACATCGCGGCACCGCGGTCGTCCTGCAGCCCGGCCCGGCCCCTCGGGTCCGTATCCACAGTGAAACAAGGAGCATCTTTCGTGAGCGTGAACCGCACCGAGCTCGTCCAGGCCGTCGCCGCCAAGGCTGGTCTCACCAACGCCGAGACCGACAAGGCCCTCAAGGCCTTCCAGGAGGTCCTGGTCGAGCAGCTCGCCGCAGGCGAGGGCGTGACGATCCCCGGCTTCCTCGCCGTGGCCCGCGCCGACCGCGCCGCCCGCACGGGCATCAACCCCCAGACGGGCGAGAAGCTCGAGATCCCCGCGGGCTACCGCGTGAAGATCACGGCAGGCAGCGCGCTCAAGCGCGCCGCGCAGGGCTGAGCCCCGACGCACCCGACACCGGCCCTCGATCCCTCGGGATCGGGGGCCGGCGTTCGTCTGCTCGTCAGTGCCCGCGCGTCGCGCGCCGGGAGACGACGAGCGGCAGCGCCCACCAGGCCGCGCCGAGGACGACGAGCGACGCCGTGCCCATCGCGACGCCCGCGGCGCGCGAGACCACGACGTCGAACAGCAGCATGGACGCCCCCGACAGGACCAGGGCGAGGACCAGCAGCCCCGCGCGTGCGAACGAGTCGCCCACCGAGACCAGGACCGACTTGAGCCCGCGACGGAACAGCGCGCGGTGGATCGCGACCGGAGCGAGGATCAGCCCCGTCGCGACGACCGCGAGCACGACGAGCACGAGGTAGAGGTCGCGCTGGAAGGCGTCCAGGTCGCCGAACCGCTGCTGGAACGGGATCGTCAGCAGGAATCCCAGGAGGATCTGGGTGCCCGTCTGCGTGACGCGCAGCTCCTGCAGGAGCTCGTCCCAGTTGCGGTCCGCGCGCTGGTTCCTGGTCTCGCTGCGACCGTCGGTCGCGTCCACGTCGGGCTCGGTCACGTCGTCTCCTTCGTCGCGTGCTCGGATCATGCCGTACCCGGACCACCCGCGCGCGGCTGCGAGACTGGCCCCGTGAACCGACTGCACGACGCCGACCGCCGCGACTTCGCCTCCGACAACTACGCGGGCGCCCATCCCGAGATCCTCGCGGCGCTCGTCGAGGCCAACGGCGGTCACCAGGGCGCGTACGGCGCCGACGACTACACCGCGCGCCTGCAGCAGGTCGTCGCGGACCACTTCGGTGACCAGGCCAGCGCCTGGCCCGTGTTCAACGGCACCGGCGCGAACGTCCTGTCGCTGCAGTCCGTGCTGCCGCGTTGGGGCGCCGTGGTCTGCGCCGAGACCGCGCACATCCACACCGACGAGAACGCGGCGCCCGAGCGTGTCGGCGGGCTCAAGCTGCTCACCGTGGCGACCCCGGACGGCAAGCTCACGCCCGAGCTCGTGGCGCGGCAGGCGTGGGGCTTCGGCGACGAGCACCGCGCCCAGCCCGGCGTCGTGTCGATCACGCAGTCGACCGAGCTGGGGACGCTCTACACGCCCGACGAGGTGCGCGCGCTGGCCGACCAGGCCCACGGGCTCGGCCTGCGCCTGCACGTCGACGGCGCGCGGATCGCGAACGCGGCCGCCGCGCTCGACCTGCCCCTGCGCGCGTTCACGACCGACGCAGGCGTCGACATCCTCTCGCTCGGCGGGACCAAGAACGGGCTGCTCTACGGCGAGGCCGTCGTCGTCCTCGACCCCGCCGCGGACGGCGGCCTGGCGTACCTGCGCAAGATGGACATGCAGCTCACGTCCAAGATGCGGTTCGTCTCGGCGCAGCTCGTCGCGCTGTTCGAGGGCGACCTGTGGCTGCGCTCGGCGCGGCACGCGAACGCGATGGCCGCGCGGCTGCGGGCCGGGCTCGAGGGGCTGCCCGGCGTGGTCCTGACGCGGCCGACGCAGGCGAACGGCGTGTTCGTCGTGCTCCCGGCAGCGGTCGCGCAGGCCCTGCGGAGGCGGTGGCGGTTCTACGACTGGGACGTCGCGACCGGCGAGGCCCGGCTCATGTGCTCCTTCGACACGACGCCCGACGACGTCGACGAGCTCGTCGCCGCCGTCGCGGCCGAGGTCGGCGTCACGGTGGCCTGACGCGCGAGGGCCCAGCCCAGGCCCTCGCGCGTCAGGCGATCAGGGGACCGACTACTTCACGGCGCAGGTCGCGCCGTTGAGCGTGAAGGTCGTCGGTGCGGCGTTCGTGCCCGTGTGCGAGGCGCCGAAGCCGATCTCGGTGCTGGCACCCGGCGCGAGCGTCGCGTTCCAGTCGAGGTTCTTCGCGGTCACGCCCGTGCCCGACTGCGCCCAGGTGGCGCTCCAGCCCTGGGTCAGCTGCTGGCCGCTCGGGAAGGCGAACGCGAGGGTCCAGCCGGTGAGGGCCGTCGTCCCGGTGTTGGTGACCTTGACGGAGGCCGTGAACCCGTTGCTCCAGCCGTTGGCCGCGTAGGTCACCGCGCAGGTCCCGGTCGTCACGACGTCCGGGGCGGTGCTCGCCGACAACGCCGCCGACGCCGCCGAGCGGTTCCCCGCGGCGTCCTTGGCGACCACGGTGAAGGCGTACGAGGTGCCCGCGGCGAGCCCGGTGGCGACGTAGCTCGTCGTCGCCGTGCTGCCGATCAGCGTCCCGGCGCGGTAGACGTCGTAGCCGGTCACGGCGGTGTCGTCGGTCGAGGGCGTCCACTGCAGCGGGATCGTCGTCGTCGTCCCCGTGCCGGCCCGCAGCCCGGTCGGGGCCGTGGGAGCGGTCGTGTCCGTCGTCGTGGACGTGGCGGTCCGAGCCGTGACGGCGGTCGAGGCCGACGAGCGGTTCCCGGCGGCGTCCTTCGCGCGGACCGAGAACGTGTACGAGGTGCTCGCCGTCAGACCGGTCACCGTGAAGCTCGTCGTGCTGCTCGAGCCGACCAGGGTGGTGCCCTGGTAGACGTCGTAGCCGGTCACGGCGACGTCGTCGGTCGACGCCGTCCACGTCAGCGGGACCGTGGTGGTGGTCGGGGTCCCCGCCGTCAGGCCCGCGGGGGTGGACGGCGCCGTGGTGTCGGTCGGCGTCGTCGTGCCGACCTCGGAGACCGACTTGCCCGTCGTGCTGCCCGCGCCGCCCAGCTTGACCTGGTGGTCGAGGCTGACGAACTTGCCGCCGTCCTGCCACAGGGCCGGCTTGAGCAGCGCGTACTTGGCCTCGTCCCACGTCGCCCAGTCGTAGCCGAGCAGGCCGCCGGTGTCCCCGGAGTTCGGGTTGAGCACCCAGAACGTGTGGCTGATCCGGCGCTCGACGATGAGGTCACGCAGCGCGACCATCCACTTCTCGTTGCGACCGCCGTCGAGGAACCCGCCCCACTCGCCGATCAGCAGCGGCGCGATGTTCTGCTTGTGGATGTACAGCCAGTTCGGGTCCCACGCGTCACGCTCGAGGGTGCTCCGGTCCCACGTGCCGCTGAACCACGACTGCTCGGCGACCAGCGGCCCGTAGTCGTGCGGTGAGTACACGAGCTGGTCCTGGTCGGCTCCCAGGTCGATGGGGTAGTCCCTGACGCCGCGCAGGTTCCCGCCCCACCACGTGCCGTCGTAGTCGGCCCCGTTCGTCGAGGTCCACGACTTGCCGGCCTTGGGGTAGACCTCGATGCCCTCGACGAAAACCAGCCAGTGCGGGTTGATCGCGAGGATCTTGCGGCCCGCGGTCTGGGCGAAGTTCTTGAAGTTGTCGGCGTCGGTGGTGGCGTCCCACTTGGCCCGGGGCGACGAGTTCGCGGTCCCGTGCGGCTCGTTCTTCACGTCGGCGCCGAGGATCGTGTCGTCGTTCTTGTAGCGGTTGGCGACCCACTCCCAGGCCGCGTACGCGTCCTCGGTCGTGATCGTGCCCTTCCACCACACCGGGTGGAAGTGACCGGCGTTGTCCGCCTCCGCGCTGTGCACGTCGAGGAAGACCTTGATGCCGTACTTCTCGGCCAGGGCCAGCCAGTAGTCGAAGATCTGGAGGCTGTTCATGCCGGTGAGCTCGGGGTTGGCGTACGTGTTCACGTTGGGCGGCAGGAACGTGCCCGACTTCCACTCCAGCAGCAGCTGGGTCGAGATCGGCACGCGCACCGTGTTGATGCCCCGGTCGGCCATCGACTTGGTCAGCGACGTGATGTTCGCCGACCACAGGCCGTGGAAGACGCGCTCGGTGGTGTTGAACCCGAACCAGTTCGCGCCCGTGAGCCAGACCTCCTTGCCGGACTCGTCGACGATCTTGCTGCCCGAGGTGTGCAACCAGTCGTCGCCGGCCGACGCGGCGGGTCCTGCAGCCTGTGCGGGCAGAGCACCGAGCAGGACCGGCGCGACGAGCGCGGCGGCCGCCGCGGTCGCGATGCTGAGCGTCCGGAGACGGTGGGTGGTGTGCACGGTCGATCCTCGGGGTTCTGGGTGTCGGCGAATGGTGCGGGGAAGGAGCGAGCGGGGGCCCCCAGAGCTGGGAGCCCCCGCTCGTCGTGCTGCTAGATCACGCGACGGTGCAGGTCACACCGTTGATCGTGAACGCGGTGGGCGAGGTGTTCGTGCCCGAGTGCGATCCGTTGAAGCCGATGTCCGTCGAGGCGCCGGGAGCCAGCGTGGCGTTCCACGACAGACCCGAGCCCGTGACGTTCGACCCCGACTGCGACCAGTTGGCGCTCCAGCCCTGCGTCACGGTCTGGCCGTTGGCGAAGGAGAAGCCGAGCGACCAGCCGTTGATGGCCGTCGTACCCGTGTTCGTGACCTTGATGGAGGCCGTGAACCCGGTGTTCCAGCTGCTCGCCGTGTACTTCACGGAGCAGCTGCTGGTGACGCTCGCCGGCTTCGTCGTGGCCGAGACCGCGGCGGACGCAGCGGACACGTTGCCCGCGCCGTCCTTGGCCTTGACCGTGAAGGAGTACGCGGTGGCCGAGTTGAGCCCGGTGACCGTGTAGCTCGTGGTGGTCGTCGAGCCGACGAGCGTGGAGCCCTGGTAGACGTCGTAGCCGGTGACGGCCACGTTGTCGGTCGAGGCGGTCCAGGACAGCGGCACCGAGCTCGACGTCGTCGTGCCGGCGGTCAGGCCCGACGGGGCCGAGGGCGCCGTCGTGTCGGGGACCGTCGTGGACTTGGTCGTCGCGGATGCCGCGGCGGAGGCTGCCGACACGTTGCCGGCGGCGTCCTTGGCCTTGACCGTGAACGAGTACGCGGTGGCCGAGCTGAGCCCGGTGACCGTGTAGCTCGTGGCCGTCGTGGAGCCCACGAGCGTGGAGCCCTGGTAGACGTCGTAGCCGGTCACGGCCACGTTGTCGGTCGAGGCGGTCCAGGACAGCGGGACGGTGCTCGTCGTGGTGGTGCCGGCGGTCAGACCCGTCGGGGCCGAGGGCGCCGTCGTGTCCGGGACGGTGACCGTCTTGGTGGTCGCCGACGCCGCCGCGGAGGCTGCCGACACGTTGCCGGCGGCGTCCTTGGCCTTGACCGTGAACGAGTAGGTGGTGCCGGCCGCGAGGCCCGTCACCGTGTAGCTCGTGCCGGTGGTCGAGGCGACGAGGGTCGCGCCGTTGTAGACGTCGTAGCCCGTGACGGCCACGTTGTCGGTCGAGGCGGTCCAGGACAGCGGGACCGTGCTCGTCGTCGTGGTGCCGGCCGTCAGACCCGTCGGGGCCGAAGGCGCCGTCGTGTCAGTGGTCGTCGCCGTCTTGGTGGTTGCGGAGACCGCGGCAGAGGCGGCGGACAGGTTGCCCGCAGCGTCCTTGGCCTTGACGGTGAACGAGTACGCCGTGGCGGGGGTCAGGCCCGTCGCGGTGTAGCTCGTGCTCGTCGAGGTCCCCACCAGCGTGCTGCCCTGGTAGACGTTGTAGCCGGTCACGGCCACGTTGTCGGTCGAGGCGGTCCACGTCAGCGGAACGGTCGTGGTCGTCGTGGTGCCCGCGGCCAGCGCCGTCGGTGCCGTCGGAGCCGTGGTGTCGGCCGGGGGAGTGGTGCCGCCGGAGATCACCGGGTAGGCGTTGGCGACCAGCGTCTTGAACTGGTCCTCGAACCACTGGCCGGCGAGCGGAGCGTTCGGCGTGGCGCCGGTCAGCTGGTTCGACAGCTTGGGCGAGACGAAGGTCGGGTCGCACATGCGGTCGAAACGCTTGCCCTGGTCGTTCGGGATGTCGCTCGAGGCGCCGTCGGACTCACCCGGGGGCTTGATCCAGACGAAGGCGTCGAGGAACGAGGCGGAGTACCCGGCGGGCGTGGCCTGCGGGAGCTCGCCGATGCCGGCGCCCAGCGGGTTGCACCACGCGCCACGGTGGACGCGCTTGTCCACGCGGGACTCGTTGACGTACGTGTTCGCGACCGTGCTGGTCGAGACCGCCGTCGGCCGGGCCGGACCGCCCCAGCCGTTGCGCGACGTGTCGACGAGCATGCCGAGCGAGGACGGGAAGCCCGCCGCGACCAGCAGCTTGTGCATGTGCGCCGTGAAGTCGATCTCGTCGAAGTCGAAGTTCCACTCGTAGAACGACGTCGATCGGATCGGGGTGCCGCCCACGGAGATCGTGGAGTCGGGCAGGTACGGCTCGTTGAGCGGAGTCGTGTTGGCGACGTCGCTGACGAAGCCGTCGACCGAGGCGAACCCGGCGGTGGTGGACTTGGCCACGTCGGCGAACAGCGTCGCGGCGGGACCGGCGTTGCTGTCCCAGCCGAGCCAGCCCGAGTGGCCGATGTCGATGTAGGTGTAGACGTTGGAGATCGCGTGCAGCTTGTCCAGCGCGTACTTGACGCCGGCGCGGTAGTAGGGCGCGGCCTGCTGGCACAGCGGCTCGGAGATGTTGGTGACGAGGTTCGGCAGCGAGTCGGGCTCGATGGTCGCCGAGATGCGCAGGCCCGCGTACTTCGGGTCGCTCAGCAGGGCCGCGATCGCGTCGATGTACTCGGTCTTGTACCGGGCCAGGCCCGCGTCGGTCGCGGGCAGCTCGCCGTTGGACGCCAGGGCGTAGCAGTCGCGGCCGGGCAGGTCGTAGATGACCAGGTTGACCACGATCGGGCCGGAGCCCTTCTGCGCCAGCGCGTTGTCCAGGTGGAACTTCAGGCCCTGGCCGTCGGCGTTGCCCGCGATCGCGCTGATCCGGTCCATCCAGACGGCGGTCGGCTGCTTGGCCACCGTGTGCATCTTGGCGGCGAGGTTGGCGTCGACGCGCGTCGCTGCGCTCTCGACGGCCGCGGCCCACGTGGGGTTCACGTACTGGGTGGCGCCGGCGTAGGGGTTGTCGACGTGCGCCTCGGCGGCGCTCGCGGTGCTGGTGAAGCACAGGGGAACTGCGACCAGCGCCATTGCTGTCGCTGCGGTGGCCGCGGCGCGTACGCGCCGCCCCATCGCTCTCTTGCCGTGTGTGGACACGTGTCCTCCGGGATTCGTTCGGCGCACCCGGGACAGCCGTCCTGCCCAGGCACGAGTCGCCCAGGGGGAGTCCACGGCGACTGAGTGGCTAGGTGACCATGAGGACTTTCCGGGCAACACGGCACGAATCGTTTAAGCGATCGCCGTTACCGAATCGTGACCTGACGGTCATCGCGACCGCGGGGCGGTGCTGCCGCGGACGGCCAGGCCGCCGACCGCGCAGTCGCGACGCACCTTGAGGTCGCCGTCGAGGACCGCGAGCACGGCCTCCCCGGTCGCCCTGCCGAGCTCGGCCTGCGCCGAGGGCAGCGTCGTGATCGACGGCGTGGCGAGCCGGCACAGCGTCGAGTCCGACCCGGCGATCACCGAGAGGTCCCACGGGACCGCGAAGCCCGAGCGTCGCGCCACGTCGAGCGCGGCGACGGCCATCTGGTCTGACCCGTAGACGATCGCGGTCGGCGCGCTGCCGCCCGTCAGGAGCCGGCGGGTCGCCGCGGCGGCCGCCTCGGGGGTTCCTGCGGTCGCCTCGTGCACGAGGACGCACGACGCCGGGTCCAGGACCTTCGTGAGCGCGTCGAGCCGCGCGTGCGTCCGGGCCATGACGTCCGGGCCCGTGACGAGAGCGACGTGGCGGTGGCCGAGCTCGAGCAGGTACCGACCGATGCGCGCGAACGCCTCGCCCTCGTCGACCGTGACGGCCGCGAGCTCGTGTTCGCCCTGGCCGGCGCCGACGACGACGGTGGGCGCCCGCAACCGGCGCAGCGCGTCGATGCGCGGGTCCTCGACGAGCACGTCGGTCACCACCATGACGTCGAAGCGGCGCTCGGCCCACCACTCGCCGTAGAGCGCGACGGCCGCCTCCGGTCCGTCGACGAGCTGCAGCAGCAGTGCCAGGTTGCGCGTCGCGAGGACCTCCTGCAGCGCGATGACGAACTCGAGCACGTCGGTCGCCTGCGACGTCGTGCCCGAGCTGCCGTGGTCGAGCACGAGACCGATGGCGCGTGGGCCGGTGCGCATCGAGCGCGCGGCGGCGCTGGGCCGCCAGCCGAACTCGTCGGCGACGCGGAGCACGCGCTCGCGCGTCGCCGCCGACACGCCCGGGCGACCGTTCAGGGCGTAGGAGACGACGGCGGTCGAGACGCCTGCGGCGCGGGCGACGTCGACGATCGTCGGGCGTCTGGGCGGCGTCGGAGACGCGGGTCGGGAGGGGGCGGAGGCCGTCGACGAGGACGGCGCGGAAGGTCCGGTTGATCCGGAGTCGTATGCATGTGTGACCACGATCACCTACTCTGACGCCCGATGCGGGTGAAACGCATCATCTCGGCTCCAACGATGTGGACGAGGGGTAGGGGGAATGACGACTGTCCGGCGCGGTCCCGCGCCACCGACGGCACGGCGCACCATCGGTGTGCTGTCTCCCGTGGTGGGCGGCTTCTACTTCGGCGCGTTGATCGCGGGCGTCGCGCGAGCGGCACGATCGGCTGGTCATCGCGTCGTCGCGGTGCAGACGTACCCCGCCGGGCTCGACCGCGAGCGGTATCCCGACGGGTCGATCCTCGACGCACCCGTCGCGCTCGGAGCCGTCGACGGCCTCGTGGTCGTCGGCAAGGCGTTGCGCAGCGACCGGCTCGCGACGGTGCAGCACTGGGGCCGCCCGGTCGTGCTGGTCAGCGAGCTGCCGCAAGGGCCCGACGACGTGGTCGTGGTCCCCGACAACGGCGGTGGCGTGCGCGCGGCGGTCGAGCACCTGCTCGGGCACGGGCACACCGCGATCGGGTTCATCGGCTCGCAGATGCAGCTCGACATGCGCGAGCGGTTCGCCGCCTACCGCGAGACGCTCGCCGAGCACGGCATCGCGGTCCGCGACTCCTGGGTCTACGAGGCCTCCGACAACCACGAGCAGGGCGGCGCCGACGCCGCGGCACGCCTCCTGGCTGCGGGCCTGCCGACGACCGCGGTCGTCGCGGCGACGGACCGCAACGCGATCGGCTTCCAGCACGCGCTGCGGGCGGCGGGCCTGATCCTGCCGCGGGACCAGGCGGTCTTCGGCTTCGACCACGCCGACTCCGGCGCGCGGGTGACGCCGCGCCTGTCGACCGTCGACGCGCACTACGACCGCGTGGGCGCCAAGGCCGTCTCGCTGCTGCTGTCACGGATGCGGGGCGAGGACGTCCCCGGCGGGGAGTACCGCGCTCCGTCGACGCTCGTGGTGCGCGAGTCCTGCGGGTGCACGGAGGCCGCGCAGTCCGCTCCCGCGACGTCCGGGGCGCCCTCGGCCCGCAGCGGATACCAGGCGCTGCGGGCTCTGGCCGAGACCGCCTTCGTCGGTCCGCTGGGTGCCGGCGGGGCCCGCCGGACGGGCACCGCGCCGCGCGAGACGTGGTGGCGAGCGGTCGTCGAACCGCTCGAGACCGCGGGGGAGCGCGGGATCGTCCCCGGCTCGCCGACGCTGACCCGCCTGGCCGACCTGACGGCCGCGATGCAGCCCCACCCGGAGGCGCTCGAGCAGCTGGTCACCTGCTTGCGGGCAGTCGAGACGGACGTCGTGGGAGCGCTCCCGCAACCCGAGCACGAGCTCGCCGTGCGCCGGGCCGTCACCGAGGTGCTCCTGGCCGTGACGCAGGGGTGCACGAGGGCGATGCTGGCCCGCAGCGGGCAGCTCGAACGCACGATCGTCGACCAGTACGAGGTCGACATGGACCTGTTGCGCGGCGACGGCGCGAGCCCCCGAGCGCTGGGCTGGCTGCCGCGCGGGGTGCGGGGGCACGCGTGCCTCGGGCTCTGGCTCGGTGCGGACCGCGGGCCGGGGGACCGCGAGATGGAGGTCGTCGGCGTGCACGACACGTCGGGCACGCTCTCGCGACTCGTGGGCATGCGCACCGTGGCCAGCGAGTTCCCGCCGACCGCGATGACGCGTGCCGGCACGGTCGGGTCCAACGAGCTCACCTTCGTCGTACCGGTCACCTTCGGCGGCAGCGACTGGGGGCTGCTGGCGATCGACGGCACCGTCGAGACCCGGGCGACGAGCGCGCGCGACCGGTTCAACCACTGGGCGGCCCTGCTCGCCGTGGCGCTCGACCAGGAGCGGCTGCTGGCCAGCCTGCGCGAGCAGCGGCGTGCGCTCGAGCAGGCGGCCGCGCGCGAGCGCTCGCTCGCCGACACGGTCCGGGCGAGCGAGGAGCGGTACGCGCTTGCGTCGATGGCTGCGCACGACGGGACGTGGGACTGGGACGTCTCGGCGGGCACGGTCTACTACTCGCCGCGCTGGAAGCAGACGCTCGGGTACGACGAGGACGTGGTCGGCGACTCGCCCGCCGAGTGGCTCGAGCGCGTGCACCCGGCGGACCGCGACGAGCTGTCGGCCGCGATCGCCGCGCAGCTCGCAGGCACGGGGACTCCGCTCGAGCTCGAGCACCGCGTGCGGGCGTCGTCGGGCGACTACCGCTGGATGCTGTGCCGGGCCGTGACGGTCCTCGACGACGCGGGCTGCCCGGCGCGCCTCGTCGGCGCGCTGGTGGACATCACGGAGCGCAAGCAGGCCGAGCTCGCGCTGCAGCGCGACGCGCTGCGCGACCCGGAGACGGGGCTGCCGAACCGGTTGCTGTTCTTGGACCGGCTCGGGGCCGCGCTGCTGCGCACGCGACGCTCCGAGCGGTACGACTGCGCCCTCGCGCTGGTCCGCGTGCTGCACGCGCCGACGATCCCGACACAGGGCCGGGCGGAGGCGGACGGCGAGCCGCCCGTGGACCTGCACCGCGAGCTGGTCCGCCGGCTGCGCAGCGCGGTGCGCGAGGGCGACACGTCGGCGCGGATCGCCGACGACGGGTTCGCGGTGCTGATCGACGACATCGGCGCCGGGGGCGTGCCGGCACGGCTGGCGGAGCTGCTCGCCCAGCTGCAGGCGGAGCTCGGCACCCGCGTGGCGTTCGGCGTGCTCGGCAGCATCCGCGGGTTCCGCGACGTCGACGACGTGCTGCGCGAGGCGGACATCACGCTCCTGCGCGGTGGCCCGGGACGGGGACGGTCGGAGACGCGTCCGGTGGTCCGCTAGGACGACGGAACCCCGCCACCCTCGTTCCAGGGTGGCGGGGCTCCGAGGCGAGCGGGCGCCTCAGGCGCGGCCGCGCGGGCCGTGCGTCGGGCGCGACGCGTAGTGCCCCGGGCGCGAGGACTCGTGGCGGGGGCCCTCGTTGCGCGGACCGTCGGTGCGCGGGCCGCTGTCCTGGCGGATGCGGAGCGGGCGGCCGGCGACGCGGGTGCGCGACAGGCGGTCCATGGCCTCGGCGGTCAGGCCGCCGGGGATGTCGACGAGCGAGAAGCTGCCGAAGATGTCGATCTTGCCGACGTCCTTGCCGGTCAGGCCACCCTCGCCGGTCAGCGCGCCGACGAGCGCGCCGGGCTGGACGCCGTCACGGTGACCGACGGCCACGCGCCAGCGGGCCGGGCCGCCCGCGATGTGGGTGCTCGGGCGACGACGCTCGCCCCGCTCGCCGCGGTCACCACGGTCGGCGGAGGCCGGGGCCAGGCGGGCCCGGTCGAGCTCGTCGTCCATGTCGTCCTTGACGCCCGGGCCCTCGTCGCCCACGGCCAGGGCCGTCAGCGTCGCGAGGAGGTCGATCGTGTCGACGTCGGAGTTCTGCGCCAGGTACACGGCGATGGCCTCGCGGTACAGGTCCAGGCGGCCGGCCGCGGCGCGCTCCTGCGCCCGGCCGAGCATCGCCTGGACGCGGTGCGCCGAGACGTCGGCGGGCGAGGGGATGGAGATCTGCTCGAGGTTGACCCGCGTGGTGCGCTCGATCTGGCGCAGGCGGCTCTGCTCGGACGGCGTGACGAACGACAGCGCCTCGCCCTCGCGGCCCGCGCGGCCGGTACGGCCGATGCGGTGCACGTAGGTCTCGGGCTCGCGCGGCACGTCGAAGTTCACGACGAGGCCGATGCGGTCGACGTCCAGGCCGCGCGCGGCGACGTCGGTCGCGACGAGCACGTCGAGCGCACCCGAACGCAGGCGGTCGACGATCTTCTCGCGGTCGCCCTGGGCCACGTCACCGGAGATGTAGGCGGCGGAGATGCCCTTCTCGATGAGCGCGGAGCCGACCTCCTCGGCCGCGCCACGGGTGCGGACGAAGACGATGGCCGCGTCGGCCTTGCGGACCGCGAGCACGCGGGACAGCGCGCCGACCTTGTGGCGGAACGGCACCACGGCGTACGTCTGGCGCACCGAGGTGACGGTCGACGACTGGCGGGCGACGGTGATCTCGACCGGGTTGTTCAGGTGCGTCTCGGCGACGCGGCGGATGGCCGTCGGCATCGTGGCGGAGAACAGGGCGACCTGGCGCTGCTGCGGAGCGCGCGACAGGATCTTGTCGACGTCCTCGGCGAAGCCCATGCGCAGCATCTCGTCGGCCTCGTCGAGCACGAGGAACCGCACCTGGTCCATGACCAGCGTGCGACGCTCGAGGTGGTCGATGACGCGGCCGGGCGTGCCGACGACGACCTGCGCACCGCGCTGGAGGGCGCGCTGCTGAGGGAGGAACGGCGAGCCGCCGTAGACGGGGACGACCGTCAGGCCGGGCAGGTGCGTCGCGAAGGACTGGATCGCGTCCGCGACCTGCATCGCGAGCTCGCGGGTCGGGGTCAGGACGACGGCCTGGACCGCGCCGAGCTGCGGGTCGACGGCGGCGAGCAGCGGCAGGCCGAACGCGGCGGTCTTGCCGGTGCCGGTCTGGGCGACGCCGACGATGTCGCGGCCGTCGAGCAGGGCCGGGACGGCCTGGGCCTGGATGGCGGACGGGGTCTCGAAGCCGAGGTCGGCGATCGCGCGCTCGAGGGCGGCGGGCATGCCGAGGTCGGAGAAGGACGCGGGCAGGACAGAGCTCATGGGTATGGGAAACCGATCATCACGGGGCGGAGCCCTGACCGGCATCGGATTGATGCGCGGCGGGTCGCAACCCCAGACCACCCATCGGCTACCGGACTGACCGGTGCCTCGACCACACGACATCCTGGGCCCGATTCAACGGGCCGGTGTCTCGACGGGGGACGCGACGAACTCCAAGTTCGGGCAAGAGTCTACGCGGCGGACGCCCGCTCGTGGGGAAAAGGCAGGGTGACGTCAGGCACAGCGTCCTAGGCGAGACCCAGCCGCGACGCCTCGATCGCGGGACAGGCGTCCATCACGACGTCCAGCCCGGCGGTGCGTGCGCGCTGCGCCGCGTCCTCGTCGACGACGCCGAGCTGGAGCCAGACGGCGCGGGCGCCGATCGCGATGGCCTCGTCGACGACGGCCCCGGCGAGCGCCGAGTTCACGAACACGTCGACGACGTCCACCCGGTCCGGGACGTCGGAGAGCGTCGCGTAACCCGTCGCGCCGTGCACGTCGGCCGCCGCGGGGTGCACGGGCACGATCTCGTGGCCGAGGCGCTGGACGAACCGCGCGACGCCGTACGCGGCGCGGTCGGTGTTGGTCGAGAGCCCGACGACCGCCCACCTGCCGGGCGTCGTGAGCAGGCGGCGGATCGTGTCCGTGTCGTTCTCGTGTGCCATCCCCGCAGCCTCGCACGCGCGATGCCCGCGTGCGTGGCGTCCGCGCCGGCAGGTCGCCGGCGGACCGTAGGATCGACGCGGTCCTCGCCCACGGTTGACCTCGGGGGAGGACGGACGACGATCGGGAGGACACGCGCGTGAGCAACGAGGTGGTCAGCAACCGCGTGCTCACCGTCCCCAACGCGATCAGCTTCGCGCGGCTGCTGCTCGTGCCGGTGTTCGCGGTCCTCATCGCGACCGAGCACGACGGCTGGGCAGTCCTCGTCCTCGCTGCGTCGGGTGCGAGCGACTGGCTCGACGGCGTGCTCGCCCGGCGCCTGAACCAGGTCTCGCGGCTCGGTCAGCTGCTCGACCCGGCCGCCGACCGCCTGTTCATCCTCGTCACGCTCGTCGGCCTCGCCTGGCGCGAGATCGTGCCGCTGTGGCTGCTGCTGGTCCTGGTCGCGCGGGACGTGGTGCTGGGCGTCATGCTCCTCGTGCTCGGCCGGGCCGGGTACCCGCCGCTGCCCGTGCACCTGGCCGGCAAGGCCGGCACCTTCGCCCTGCTGTACGCCTTCCCCCTGCTGCTCCTGTCCGAGTGGGACTCGGTGCTGGGGACGGTCGCACAGGTCGCCGGCTGGGCGTTCGCGCTGTGGGGCGTGGGCCTGTACTGGTTCGCCGGCTTCCTCTACCTCGAGCAGGCGCGCCGCCTGCTGCGCCCCACGCCAAGGGCCGCATGACGAGCCGGCACGCCGACGAGGCCGGCGCCGTCCAGGTGGACCGTCGACCGGACGCGTCGATGACGCTGCTCACCGAGTTCTACCGCCGCCCGCTCGACCCGGGGTACGCACTAGCCGCCGAGCGGCGCGCGGCCGGCCACGCCCCGCCGCGACGGCGGCTCGGGATCGTCGGGCTCGTCGTGCTCGCGGTCCTGCTGGGGCTCGGCACCGCGGCCGCGACGGCGGCCCTGCGCCAGCCGGTCGGGCAGGTGAGCGAGGCGCGCCGCGTGCTCGAGTCCCAGATCACGGAGCGCGGTGACGAGGCCGCCGAGCTGCAGCAGCAGGCACTGGCGCTCAGCGACGAGATCGCGACCATGCAGTCGAGCGTGCTCGGCTCGGCCGACGAACCGCTGCAGTCGGCCCTGACCGCCGGCGCCGTCGAGGCGGGCTCGCTCGCCGCGACCGGACCCGGGCTGCGTGTCGTGCTGACCGACGCGAAGAGCGACCACCCCGACGCCGAGGACCCGGACAACCGCGTCCAGGACATCGACCTGCAGGTGCTGGTCAACGGGCTCTGGGAGGCGGGCGCCGAGGCGATCGCGATCAACGGGCAGCGCCTGACGTCGATGACCGCGATCCGCAGCGCGGGCAGCGCCGTGCTCGTGGACCTCGTCGCGCTCAGCAGCCCGTACACGGTGGAGGCGATCGGCGACTCGGTGCAGATGCAGACCGAGCTCGCACGCAGCTCGACCGGCCAGCTCCTGGCGACGCTGCGCGCGACCTACGGCATCGGCGTGGACATGTCCTCCGAGCGCCGTCTCGCGCTGCCGGGTGCCGGCCTCACCGCGCTCCGGTCGGCGAGCGTGCCCGAGGACTCGCGGCTTCCCGTGCCCGCGAGCGACGCGCCGAGCGGCCCGGTTTCGTCGGGCGCCGCGGGTGTGGCAGGGTCGGCGGGTCGAGCAGGAGGGGGTGGCCAGTGATCGCGGTGATCGGCCTCGTCGTGGGTGTCGTCGCCGGGCTGCTGCTGCAGCCCACCGTGCCCCTCGAGCTCCAGCCCTACCTCCCGATCGCCGTCGTGGCCGCGCTGGATGCCCTGTTCGGCGGCCTGCGGGCGATGCTGGACGGGATCTTCGACGACCGGGTGTTCCTCACCTCGTTCCTGTCGAACGTCGTGGTCGCGGCTCTCATCGTCTTCCTCGGCGACCAGCTCGGCGTCGGGACGCAGCTGTCGACGGCCGTCGTCGTCGTCCTCGGCATCCGGATCTTCTCCAACGCGGCCTCGATCCGTCGCCACCTGTTCAAGGCCTGACGTGACCGATCCCGAGCCCGCAGCTCCCGCCGGACCGCCGACAGGTTGGGCGACCCTGCGCTCGGCCCTGCGCTTCCGCGCTTCGCGCGGCCAGGTCCTGGCGGGCCTGCTGTGCGCGGCGCTCGGCTTCGCACTGGTCGTCCAGGTCCGGCAGAACAACGAGGCGAGCCTGTCCGGGCTCAGCCAGGCGGACCTCGTGCGGATCCTCGACGAGACCACCTCGCGCGGCGACGCGCTGGCCACCGAGGTCAACGACCTGCGCGGCGAGCGCGACGAGCTGATGTCCGGCTCGGACAAGCGCCAGGCCGCGCTCGACGCCCTGCGCCGCAGCGCCGAGACCCAGGGCATCCTCACGGGCCGCCTGCCGGCCGAGGGGCCCGGCGTGATCGCCACGCTGACCGAGCCGAACGGCCAGATCAAGCCTGTGACGATGCTCAACATGCTCGAGGAGCTGCGCAACGCGGGCGCCGAGGCGATCGACCTCAACGGCCACCGGATCACCGCGAGCAGCGCCTTCGCCGGCATCCCCGGCGCCGTCACGCTCGACGGCGTGGTCGTCACCGCCCCCTTCACGTGGACCGCGATCGGGGACCCGGACACCATCGCCACCGCGCTGCAGATCCCCGGCGGTGCCCTGGCGGCGGTCCGCGGCAACGGCGGCGAGGGCGACCTGCAGCGGCGCACCAAGCTTGAGATCCGGTCGGTGCGCACGCTGCCGGACCCGCAGTTCGCGACACCCGCGCCGCCCGCGGCCGGTTGATCCCGGTCTGTCGGTTCTGATCGGGCGCGATCGCAGGGCGAACACCGCCGGGCGGGCTGCGCGCACCCAGCAGGTCCGCATAAGGTGTGCCTGACGCCGGCGACACCGGCGAATCGACGTGCAGGTGAGTGGCGGGAGACTCGATGAGCGACGACGGACAGGGTCTGGTTCCCGGCGCGGTCGAGCCCGAGGAGTTCCAGACCCAGCGTCCGCCGGCGCCGCGCCCGGCGGGTGCCGACACGACCATGACGTTCGGTCAGGTCGACCCCGTCGAGATCGAGGCCGGCGCCCCCGTGGGTCTGACGCCCGACGAGGTCGCCGCCGTGCACGCCCTGCCGCCGACGTCCGCGCTGCTCGTCATGCAGCGTGGTCCGAGCGCTGGCGCCCGGTTCCTCCTGGACGCCGAGCGGACGACCGCCGGGCGCTCCACGCGGGCGGACATCTTCCTCGACGACGTGACGGTCTCGCGCAAGCACGCCGAGTTCGTCCGCGAGGGCCGCAGCTTCGTGGTCCGCGACATCGGCTCCCTGAACGGCACGTACGTCAACCGCTCGCGCATCGACGAGGCCGTGCTGCGCTCGGGCGACGAGGTGCAGATCGGCAAGTACCGCCTGACGTTCCACCCGAGCCCGCACCGCGAGTCCGCGGACGCATGACGAGCGCACGGGCCCAGCGGGCGTCGCGGCCTGCCGTCCCGGGCGACCCGGTCGACACCGCGCACGAGACCGACCCGGAGTCCTGGCCGCGGGGGATCTCCCGGCGCGCCACGATGCGCATCTCGGACGTCCTGGCGGCGCTCGAGATCGAGTTCCCGGCCGTGACCACCTCGAAGCTCCGCTTCCTCGAGGAGCAGGGGCTGGTCGAGCCGGTGCGCACGCCGTCGGGCTACCGCCAGTACTCGCCCGCGGACATCGAACGGCTGCGCTTCGTCCTGCGCCAGCAGCGCGACCGGTACATGCCGCT
>Ga0160439_1000247_pt1 | contig 33766 bp, 29 predicted proteins | sample HID1975M_E0MG_FD_108201 | JGI IMG/M metagenome (GOLD analysis project Ga0160439, IMG submission 108201) | Enriched soil microbial communities from UW Madison campus, WI, USA - HID1975M_E0 MG | ecosystem: Environmental > Terrestrial > Soil > Unclassified | place: USA: Madison, Wisconsin... | reverse complement strand
GCGTGACGTAGACCGTGGTGACGCCGAGGCGGCGCTGCAGCGACGCGATCTGCGTACGCGTCTGGACGCGGAGCTTGGCGTCGAGGTTCGACAGCGGCTCGTCCATGAGGAACACCTGGGGCTGACGCACGATGGCGCGACCCATGGCGACACGCTGACGCTGACCACCCGAGAGGGCCTTCGGCTTGCGGTCGAGGTACTGGGTCAGGTCGAGGATCTGCGCAGCCTCCTCGACGCGCTGACGGATCTCCGCCTTGGGCGTGCCCGCGATCTTCAGGGCGAAGCCCATGTTGTCGGCGACCGACATGTGCGGGTACAGCGCGTAGTTCTGGAAGACCATCGCGATGTCGCGGTCCTTGGGCTGCACGTCGGTGACGTCGCGGTCACCGATGCGGATGCTGCCGGCGTTGACGTCCTCGAGACCCGCGAGCATGCGCAGGGAGGTCGACTTGCCACAGCCCGAGGGGCCGACGAGGACGAGGAACTCGCCGTCCTCGATGTGCAGGTTGAGCGCGTCCACCGCGGGGCGCTCCGTGCCCGGGTAGACCCGGGTTGCGTGGTCGAACGTGACCGAAGCCATGGTTGAACCATTCCCTTCACCGGCAGGTACGTGCCGGACGATCCGTTGTGAAAGGTGTCAAGTGTCTTCACTGACACAGAACGAGGCGGGCCGTGCGGCCCCCCTCGGTCTGGACCCAGTCTCGCACACGCCTGCTATGACCTCGGCCACACCAGGTCACAAGGCGGTATCGATGCCCTGCGCGTGTTGTCAGCCGAGCACGTCCAGGCCCGCGCTGCTCGCGTCGGTGCTGTAGTCGATCGACGTGAGCATCCCGAGGGTGGCGGTGACGTACGTGTCGTCGCCCGACGCGCCCGGTGGCAGGTCGCGGGCGGCCAGCGGGGCGCCGTCCTCGAGCGCGAACGCCTTGAGGTGCGCACCCCATCGCGCGTAGACGGCACGCCCGTCGGTGAGCGCCTCGACGGGCTGGGGGACGTCCGTGGGTTCGTCCATCAGGGACCGTGCCCACCGCACGTCGCCCGTCCGGGCGTCGAGCGCCTCGAGCGTCATCGAGGGCGCCGTCGCGTCCGACGTGTTGCCGACGCTCACGAGCACCACGCCGCCCAGGACCGTCGCCGTCCCGACGTCGCCGGCCGGTACCGACCAGAGCTCCCACCCCGTGCGGGCGTCGCGCGCGACGAGACGCTCGCGCACGTCGTCGTCGACCAGCAGGAGGTCGGGGGCGCTGCCGTCGTCGACCGTCACCGTGACCGCGTACCCGTGAGCCGTGAGCCACTGTCCGTCCCCGAGCAGGATGCGGCCGTACTGCAGCTCGTCGCCCCCGCCCATCTGGGGGATGGCCTGCAGCGCGCCGCCGTGGGCGGTCATGACGTAGTGGCCGCTGCCGACGTCGGTGTCGCGCAGCACGGAGCCGTCGCCGATCAGCCAGGCGTGGCCCTGGTCGACGAGCAGCAGGTGGCCGCCGAGAGCGGTCGCGTTCGTCTGGGGCGGCGACTGCCCGGACTTCGTGCGGAGCACCGGGACCGGGTCGAGCGTCAGGGTCCACCGCTGCCGACCGTGCGCGTCGCGGGCGTCCAGCGACCAGACGACCTCGTCGTCGCGGGTGGTGGAGGTGGCGACGACCACCGTGTCGCCGACCGCGGCGGCCATCCGCATGACGGCCGCGCTGCTCGAGACGACAGCCTGCCCCGCGACGTCGACGACGACCACCTGCGTCGCGACGGGCTCCGTGGAGTCGCCCCACGGCGTCAACCAGCCGATCTCGCACGCGCCGTGGTCGCGTCCCAGCGGTGCGCACACCGCGGTCGCGCCGCTCTGGGCCGTTGCGGGGTCGCTGATGTCCGCGTCGTCGGACTCTGCGTCGGACTCGGCGCCGGCAGCCGCGTCGCGCTCGGCGCGCGCCTCGCCCGCGGCGATGGCGTCGACGACGCTCGCGTCGAGCGCCTCGTGGGCGGTCCAGACCGCCTCGCCCGACGCGCGGTCGAGCACGCTGATCGTGGCATGCCGGTGGTCGCCGTCGATCTGGGCGTGGACGACCCGGCCGGCGACCTCCGCGGACGCGGGCACGAACGCCTGCACGTCGGGCCGTTGCCACGCCACCCGCAGCGCGTCGGGGACGGGAAGCAGGACGCCGGCGACGTCGTCGTACCGCGCGTCGTGCGCTCGGCGGCGTCCATCCATCGTGGCCTGGACGCCCACCAGGGTGCCGACGACGACCAGCGCAGCGACCAGGAGCCACCAGCGCCTCCGCCGCGATCCCGGTCGCCGCGGCGCAGGCTCGTCCTCGTCGTCGAGCTCGACCTCCCGCAGGTCCCCCATGGCGAGAAAGGTAGCGCTACCCGATCGCGGTGGTGCTGGTCGTGCTGCCGTCCTCGTCCTGCGACATGAGGAGCAGGACCCCGTGGGAGGTGTCGAACCCGAAGGTCGAGAGGCGGGACAGGTCCGTGGGCAGAGGACGGTCGGGCTGCGGCGTGCCGTCGTCGATCGCGAACGGCGTCAGCGCGGCGGACCCGACGGCGTAGACGTACCGGCCGTCGGTCGCCGTCGCCAGGTACTGGGCCCACCCGGACTGGATGATGTCCTGGCTCCAGCGGACGTCGCCGGTGGCCGCGTCGCGGGCGACGAGGCTCAGGGCGGCGTCGCCGACCACCTGGTACACGGTCCCGCCCAGGACGAGCACGCCGGCCCACGCTGCCCGTGCGCTCCATCGCGGCCGGCCCGACGTGGTGTCGTACGCCGTGAGCACGCCGTCGGAGTTCCGCACCAGGACGATGCCGCCCGACCCGTCGTCGACGTCGGGTCGCACCAGGTCGCCGTCGACGTCGATCGGAGCGTGCCCCATCATCTGCAGGCTGGTGCCCGTCGGGAACTCCTCCATGGTGGTGCCGTCCTCCGACGCCGTCCGGTGCCACGACGTCCGGACCAGCACCCCGTCGAGCAGCTCCGTGGTCGTGTCCCGTGGCAGGTCGCCCTCGGCCTTCACCACACCGCGCTCGAGCCACCACATCGCGCCCGACGCGGTGAGCACGGCCCGGCTCCCGGACACGTGCAGGGCGGTCTCGTCGGAGTGCTTGTTGTCGGTGCTGCGATCCGCGTCGGAGTGCACGACGGGCTCGAGCGTGCGGTGCCACAGCTGCTTGCCCGTGGCGTCGCGAGCGTCCAGCGTCCAGGTGGTCGTGTCGTCGGTCCGCGTCGAGGTCGCCGCGACGAAGGCGCCGCCGCCGGCGGCCCACATCGCCTCGGTCAGCGGACGACGGTCGACGACGGTGCCGTCGGACGCGTCGATGACGACCAGCAGCGACCGGCGGGAGTCGCCGGTGACCGCGTTCGGCTCGACGACGCACGCGACGAGCGCGTCCGTGCCGAGCGGTTGGCAGCTGGTGGACGCGTCGCTGACGTCGGTGGGGACGTCAGCCTCTCCGGTGATCGTCCAGGCGTCCTTGCCGGTGGCGCGGTCGATCGACCGGATCGTGTACGTGGCGCCGTCGGTGCTCGCGGCGACCAGGTGACCCTGGACGTTCACGGTGTCGTCGAGCGGGCTGCCGCCGTTCTCGTCGGCGGCCATCGTCCACAGCTCGCGCGGCTTCGTCGACACGGGCGCCAGCACGCCGGCGACGTCGTCGAACCGGGCCAGGTGGGCGCGCTCGCGGGCGTCGAGCACGGCCTGGCCACCGGCCAGCAGGCCGCCGACGGCCACGACAGCGCCGATCGCGGCGACCCAGCGCCACCGCCGGCGCCGGGGCGGTCGCGCGACGGACGGCTCGGCGTCCCCCTCGACCAGCTCGACCTCGCTCAGCGCCACGCGGGCAATCTACCGGCACGCCACGCGCGGTCGACGCAGGGCTGCGACGTCTGCGCCTATCCGATCGCCGTGGTCTCGGTCGGGTTCCCGTTCGCGTCGAGGGGAGTGACGAGAAGGACGCCGTGGGCGGCGTCTGCGGTGAGTCCCGGCAGTGTGGTCGGGTCGAACGGCAGCTTTCGCTCGGGTTGCGGTCCGCCGTCCTCGAGGCGGAAGGGAAGCACGACGCCGGCCTCGACGGCGTAGACGTTCCGGCCGTCGGTCGCCAGCGTCTGGAAGCTGTTCCACCCCGACTGGGCGAGCTCATGACTCCAGCGGACGTCGCCGGTGTCCGCATCGCGCGCGACGAGCTCGAGGCTCGGGTCGCCGGCCACCTGGTAGACCGTCCCATCGAGGATCAGCGCACCGTCGAGCCCCTTGGGCGTGGCCCACCGGACGCGGCCTGTGCGTGCGTCTCGCGCCGTCAGCAGACCCGACGTGTCCCGCACCAGAACCAGGTCGTTGGCCGAGCCATCGTCGACCGCCGGGCGGACCGGTGTGCCGCCGATCGGGGCCGGGGCGCGTCCCATGGGCTGTAGCGCGAAGGCCGTGGGTGACTCGACGGACGTCCCGCCGCCCATGTCGGTCGTCTTCATCGAGATCCGGACCAGCGCACCGTTCACCAACAGGGTGCTCGTGTCCCGCGGGAGATCGCTCTCGGCCTTCACCACGCCGTCGTCGAGCCACCGAACCACGCCCGACGACGTGAGCACCACGCGGCTCCCGGACACGTGCAGGGCCGTCTCGTCGAAGTGCTCGTCGTCCAGCGTGCGATCGCTCCGCGAGCGGGTGACCGGGTCGAGCGTGCGGTGCCAGAGCCGCGCACCTTTCGCGTCACGCGCGTCGATGGTCCAGATGAGCCGGTCGTCCGTCGTGCGCGAGGTCGCGGTGACGATCGCGCCACCACCGGCCGCCCACAGCTCTTCGTCGAGGGATCGACGGTCGATCACGACCCCAGTGGCCGCGTCGATCACGACGACGATCGGATGACCTGGCTCGGGACCGACGCCCGCCGGTTCGACGACGCACGCGATCTGGGCGTCGACCTCCAACGGCAGGCAGTCGGCGTGCGCGTCGAGAATCTTCTCCGGGAGGTCGATCCTTCCCGTGACGGTCCAGGCGTCCCTGCCTGTCGTCCGGTCGATCGAGCGGATCGTGTAGGAGGCGCCGTCCGTGCTCACGGCGACCGCGTGCCCCTCCACGTCGAAGGTGCCGTCGAGCGGCCCTCTGCCCCCGTCCGCTGACGCCGTCCAGAGCGCGCGAAGCTTCTCCGGCATCGGAGGCAGCACACCGGCGACGTCGTCGAACCGGGCCTCGTGCGCGCGCTCGCGGGCGTTCAGCACGGCCTGGCCGCCGGCGAGCAAGCCGCCGACGACCACGACGGCTCCGACTCCGACAAGCCACCGTCGGGCCCGGCGTGGGCGCGCCGCCGCGGGCGCTCCGTCTGCCTCGACCAGCTCAACCTCGCTCAGTGCCACGCGCGCAATGTACCCGCGCGTGCACGCTCCACCCGTCAGCGCAGCGCGACGACCGACCCGTCCTCGAGCGAGGCGAGCAGGTGGCCGGTGCGGCCGTAGAAGCCGAGCGAGACGACCGACGCGCCGATGCCCGGCACGTCGGCGACGTTCGCCGACCAGCGTGGCTCGCCGTCCGCGAGTGCGTACGCGTCGACGACGGACGAGTCGCGCGTGGCGAGCAGGGACCGCCCGTCGGTGGCGAGCTGCTGGGCGCGGTGGTCGAGCGTCCGGTGCCAGATGACGCGGCCCGTGTGTGGGTCGCGGGCCTCGATCGCGTCGGGCGAGCCGAGGTACAGCCGGCCACGCAGCACCATCGCCGCGTTCGGGCTGCCGGCGGCGGTCCAGAGCACGTGGCCGTCGTCGGCGGAGCGCGCGACGACCTGTCCGGCCCCCGCCGCGGCACCGGCCGTCACGACGACGTCGGCCGCCGAGCCGTCGTCGGGCGAGACGTCCAGGTCGCGGTCCGCGCCAGGCAGCCGCGTGCCGTCGGCGAGCACGACCGTCGACCGGTAGCCGCCGGTGCCGGTGCCGTCCTGCCGGAAGCCGAGCAGCGCGCCGCCGCGCAGGCCCGTCCACCACGCCCCGTCGTTGCTCACCTCGGTGCGCAGGCGCCCGTCCGTGCCGATCGACCACATGTGCCCGGGGACGACGAGCAGGACGCCGTCGTCGACGTCGACGAGCTGCGGCGTGTCGAGCATCAACGTCGACGTGCTCGTCACGGGGTCGGTGGTGAAGGTCCACCGTGATGCGCCGGTGACGGGATCCGTCGCGTCGAGCCGCCACCGGTCGTCGTCGGCGGGCTGCGCGACCAGCAGGTCGCCGCCGTGGGCCGTGAGCTGGGCCGTCATGGGCAGCGTGCGCTCGGCCAGGATCTCGCCCGTGCGCGGTTCGAGCACCCACAGGTGCCGGTCCGGGCCCGTCACCTCCCACAGCCCCGAGTTGGACCCGGCGGTGCAGACGGTCACGTCCCCGCCGGCGCGGGCGACGGGCAGGCACCACGTCCAGGCGCCCGGCCCGGGGGTCGGGACCACGGGCGTGGTCCACAGCACCGCGCCCGTGGCCGCGTCGCGACCGATCAGCCGGAACCCCTCCTGCCGCGACGAGCCCGCCACCACCACGCCCTGCGCGGGCGCGCTCCACACAGCGCTCGCCTGCTCGGCCGGCAGCCGCCACGCCACCCGGAGGTCCGACGACAGCGGACGGACGATCCCCGGCACCGACGCGAGCGCGGCCACCTGCGCGCGCTCGCGGGCGTCGCTGACGCCCTGCAGCCCGACGGCGACCACGACGACCGCGGCAGCGACCGCGACCGCCGCGCGCACGTGCCGGCGCAACCAGGGAGGGGACGGCGCCGCGGCGACGGGGCCGGGCGCACCGACGTGCTCGTCGGACTCGACGAGGTCGATCGACCGCAACGCTGCGGACATGCTCCGACCGTACGCCCGGCGCCGGGCGGGCGCCGGGCGACGAGGTCAGCCGAGCACACCGTCTCCCGAGTCGGGCTTGTTGCCGACGTCCAGCACGACGCGGAGCAGGCCGCCCCCGGCGAACACGTGGTTCACCGGACCCAGTGGCGCCAGGTCGACGGAGGGAGCGGGGCGACCGTCGTCGAGCGCGAGGGCGCCGACCACGGCAGGTCCGAGCAGGTAGATCGTGCGGCCGTCGGTGGCCAGCTGGAGATTTCCGACGAGGCCGATGCCGCGCACCGCTTCGCTGGTCCATCGCTCCCGCCCCGTGCGGGCGTCCAGCGCGACGACCGCCTGCGTGTCGCCGTCGGGACGGGTCAGGACCAGCGCGTAGACGGTCTCGTCCAGGACCAGTGCGCTGTCCACGGCGGCGGCGGGGTGCGACCAGAGCAGGTCGCCCGTGGTCGCGTCGTGGGCCTCGAGGGGTCCCTGGCTGGTGGGCTCGCCGGTGCGCTGGGCGGAGAGCATCACGTCGTCCGCGCTTCCGTCGTCCACGCCGATCTGCAGGGGGGTGCCGGCCAGGGGGTTCCAGCGGCCGTCCCGGGTGACGAACCCGGCGGGCTCGGACGACGGGGACCCGTCCTCGTTCGCGTAGGGGAAGCTGACCACGACGCCGCGGTCCAGCCCGTAGAAGCGTCGGTCCTGAGTTCGCAGCGACCGGGTCACGGCACCGCCGCGATCGAGCAGCCAGAGGTGACCCTCGGCGGCGAGCGCGACGAGACCGTCGTCGGCGCTCAGGCGGGAGCCATAGGCGGGACTGCCGTCGGGGTTCTGGAAGAAGTGGACGGCCGGCAGCGCGCGCGTCCACGTCCGCCTGCCCTGCGGGTCGTGGGCCGTCAGCGTCCACGTGACCTGCTGCCCCACCGGCGTCGAGGTCGCGGTCACGACCTTCCCGTCGTCGGCGGTCCAGGTCCGGATCGTTGACACCATGTCCGACAGCACGGTGCCGTCGACGGGGTCGAGCACCAGGATGCGCGTCGGGCGAGGGGCGTCCGCGATGTAGAGGGGTCCGACCTCGTCGACCCCGCACGCGACGAGCATGCCCATCGGCACGCACTGGGCCGTCGGGGTGTAGTCGTCGGTCACCCAGGTCGCCGCCTCGCTCGGGTCGCCGAGCGGACCTGTGACCGTCCACCGCGCCCTGCCGGTCGCACGGTCGGTGCCCGAGATCGAGTACCCGGCCTCGCCGAGGGTGCCACCGACGAGCACGCCGCCCACCTCGACGGAGTTCGCGAGGCTGCGTCGGGCGTCGTCGTCGACCGCCCAGACCACCTGCGGCCGCCGCGGGACCGGGAGCAGCACGCCCGGCACGTCGTCGAACCGTGCCTCGTGCTCGCGGTGCCGCCGGTCCAGGACCACCTGACCGGCGAGCACCAGCGCACCGACCACGACGACCGCGCCCGCAACCCACCACCAGCGCCGACGCCCCCGCGGCAAGGCCGTTGCCGCCGCCTCGTCCTCGAGCAGCTCGACGTCCCGGAGTCCCCCCATGTCGACGCAATGTAGCGGTCGGCGGCCTCAGCCGAGGATGATCCTGGACAGCTCGTTCCCTTCCTCGTCGTACGCGACGCGCATCAGCACGCCGTCCGACGCCGTGTACCACTCGTTCGCGTCCGAGCCGGCGTCCAGGGGCGGCGCGACGAGCTGCACGGGTGGCAGGCGGGTGCCGTCGTCGATCGCGAACGCCTCCATCCGGGTGTTCTCGACGAGGTACACGGCGCGGCCGTCGGTGGCGAGGTTCCCGGTGGCGATCGCCGTCCGGCTCCACAGGGTCCGGCCGGTGCGGAGGTCGATCGCGTCGATCGAGGGGCCGCCGGGGTCCCTGCCGGTGTGGGTGGAGGGGTTGACGTACAGCGTGCCGCCCAGGACCAGGCCGGAGTAGACGTCGGTCACCGGGACGGCCCACCGGCGCTCACCCGTGCGCGCGTCCAGGCCGACGAGCCCGTCGCTCGGTTCCTGCACGACGAGGGTGTCGGGGGCGCTGCCGTCGTCGACGAAGGGGGTCACCGGCCACCCGGAGAACTGCACCGGGTCACCGTCCAGGGGGACGAGCGTGCCATCGACGCCCCACGAGTCGGCGTTCGTGTCGTTGACGGGTTCGGTGATCTCGAGCACGCCCGGTTCGACGACCTCCGCGCTCCCGCCGGCCTTGACGGTGCGGCGGTCGGTGACCGTCCCCCCGTCGAGCACCCAGACCCTGCCCTCGTCGGTGAACGCCACCCGGTCGCGGGCGGCGGACAACCACAGCGGGAAGCCCGGGGAGTAGGAGTCCTCGTCCGGGGGTGGCGCGGCCTGCACCGTCAAGGGATCCAGCGTGGTGCGCCACTGCGAGGTGCCGTCGGTGCCGCGGGACTCCAGCGTCCACGTCACGGTGTCGGCCCGCGTGCTCGACGTCGCGGTGACGACGTGGCCGCCGGCGGCGACCCAGGTCCGGATGCTCGCGCTGCGGTCGTCCACCTGCCTGCCGGTGGCGGCGTCGACGACCAGCAGCCGCGTCCGCACAGGTTCCGCCGGGGTCCACGTCGGCGCCGTGGCGCCCAGGGCGCAGACGACCAGGTCGTCCTCGCCGGCCGGGACGCACGTCACGTCGCCCACGGTCCCGGCCGGGACGTCGACGGTCGTCGTCCATCGCGCAGCACCGGTCGCCCGGTCGAGCTCGCGGACGGTGAACCCGCCGGCGTCGACGAATCCCGAGACGAGGTGGCCGTGCACGTTCGCCGCCCGGTCGAGGCCGTCGTCGCGGGGATCGACCGTCCATCGCGCTCGTGCCGTCCCCGACGGCGGCAGCAGCACCCCGGACACCTCGTCGAACTGTGCGAGGTGCGCCCGGTGGCGGGCGTCGAGCCACGCCTGCCCCGCGAACGCGAGCAGCAGCACGACGGCGACGGCCGCAGCGATCCGCCACGGGTGCCGCTCCCGCGCTCGCGGCGGCGGCGCAGGGTCACCCTCGATCAGCTCGACGTCCACGACGGCCACGCGGTGAATCTAGCCCGTGCCCGCCGTCGCGCGGCCCACCACGACCACCGACCCGTCGGTGCCCCAGACCAGCGGGTGCGGAACACCCGCGGAGAGCGCGACGGACGCGACCTGCGTCGGGAGGTCCGCCGCGCTCAGGTCGACGTGCCACGAGGGCGTGCCGTCGTGACGCGAGTACGCCGCGAGGGAGGTCGGTGGGACGACGGTCACGAGGTCGTCGCCGTCGGTGCTCAGGGTCTCCACCGGCCGGTCCAGGTCCCGCGTCCAGCGCACCGCCCCCGTGCCGGCGTCCAGCGCGACGATCCCCGTGCTCGTCCCGACGTAGACGCTGCCCTGGACCACGATCGTCGACCGCACCTCCAGCGCCGCCCGCCACAGCGCGCCGCCCGTCGTGACGGACCGCGCCACCAGTGCCGATCCGTCCTCCGACCGGGTCAGCAGGACGTCCGGCGCGCTGCCGTCGTCGATCGTCACGGCCACGGGCTGCTCGGACACCGCGACCGTGGTCAGGTCGGGCAGCAGCAGCACGGACCCTGGGCCCGTCCCGGCCGACGAGCCGCGCCCGATCTGCGCACCGGAGCGCAGCGCGACCCACCACGTGCCCGGGTCGGTCGACAGGGTGGTCAGCGCGCGCCCGCTGCGGTCCAGCACCGACGCCTGGCCGGCCATCGACGCCAGCACGCGCCCCGACCCGGCGTCGAGGAGCTGCGGCTGCACCTGGCCCGTCCCTCGCTGGCCCCGCGGCAGCCGGTACGACCACCGTGCGCCGCCGTCGCTCGGGTCGACGGACGTGACGTCCCAGTCGCCGTCGACCGTGCCCGAGGTCATCAGCAGCTGGTCGTCCGTCACCAGGATCGTCGAGTTGCCGCGTACGCGGCGGGAGGTCAGCACCGTCCCGGTGGTGGGGTCGACGGTCCAGACGGTGCGCGACGAGAGTGCGATCAGGGCGGCCGGGGCGTCCGGGCCGGCGGTGCACACGGCCAGCGGGGTGCCCGACGACGACGTCACCGGTCGGCACCACGACCACAGCGTCTCGTCGTTCGGGACGTCCACGGGTGTGCGCCACAGCAGGCGCCCGCTCGCCGCCTCGACGCCCTGCAGGTGGAAGCCGTCGGCGCCGGAGCTACCACCCAGCAGGACGCCCGCCACCGGGCGGCCGTAGACCACCGACGCCTGGTCGGCAGGCAGCGTCCACCGGGCCGCGACGTGCGCATCGAGCGGCGCCAGCACGCCGGGAACCTGCGCCAGGACGGCCAGGCGGTCCGCCGCGCGCGCGTCACCGCGCTGCTGGACGACGACGGCCGTCGCGACGAGCGCCACCACCAGACCCAGCGCCCACCACCGGTACCGGCGCAGCACGGAGGGCCGGTCCGGCGCCGGATCGGTCGCCGCGCCACCGTCCTGCAGGTCGACCTCGGTCATCGAGGTGCGCATGCGTTCGAAACTACCTCCGCCCCGCGAGGCCGGCAGGCCGCACGGGGCGGAGGAGGGGGTGATCCGGGGTCGGGCCCCGCGGGCACGTCAGGCCCGGCGGCGCCGCACCAGCACCAGGCCGGCACCGACGATCAGCAGCAGCGCGCCGCCGATCACGAGCGGGGCGACGTTCGAGCCCGTCTCCGCGAGCTCGCCGGCCGGGTCGTCCACGGGGACGACGGCCACGAGCGCGACCTTCTCGACGTGCTCGTCGCCCAGCACGTCGGTGGCCGTCACGACCAGGGTGTGGTCGCCGGCCGTCACGTCCGACGGGATCGTCACGGCCACCGCGGCGATGCCGTCCTCGTCGGCCGTGGCCGTACCGAGCGTCGTGGGCGACGAGTGCAGGACGAACGAGACCTTCGTGCCCGGCAGCAACCCGGCGGCGACGGCTTCGAGCTTCTGCCCGCGGTGGATCTCCGTGACCTCGTTGCCGTCCTCGTCGAGCAGCGCCGCCTCGAACGTGCTGGGCGCGACGACGAAGTGGCCGACCTCGGACGCGCTCCGGAAGTCGGGCTCGGTCTCCTCGAGGACGGCCTGGACGGTGTGGTCGCCCGCCGTGGTCGGAGCCGCGAACGTGACGACGGCTGTCTCGTCGTCGGCCGTCTCGATGTCGACGTCCTTGGCCTTGAGCGCCTTGCCGTCGACGTAGATCTTCAGCTCTCCGGCGTCGATCATGTCGGCGATGTCCTGGGGCTCGGCGACCAGCGTGAAGCCGATCCACGAGATGGAGACGCGCACCAGGTTCTCGACACCCTCGCCCGCCCGGTACGGGCCCGGGTCGACGGCAAGGTCGATCGGCGCCTTCAGCCCGCCCACCGTCAGGTCCTTCGACGCGCTCCGCAGAGTCGTGCCGTCGACCTTGAACTCGGCGACGAGCACCACCGAGAAGGTCTGGTCCTTCGAGATGTCGTCCTCGCCCATCGTGAGAAGGACCGGGGTGACGATCGGGACGTCGACCGTGCCGTCGGCCGCGACGTCCGCGCTCTCGAGCTCACCCAGCTCGTCGTCGTTGACCCGCTTCCCGTCCTGGAAAACCTCGGCGTGGACGGTCGAGCCCGGCAGCTGGCCGGTGGCGTGGCCGTAGACCTCCGGCGAGGAGACCGGGTTCGTGACGGCCTTGCCGTTCTCGTCGACCAGCGACCACGGCAGGGTCGCCGGCAGGACGGTCAGCGGCTGCGCGCCGGCCGCCGAGTCGATCGACTCCGGGGTGCCGGTGAACGTCGCGGTGAGCTCGTACGTGCCGACGGTGCCGGTCACGCTCGCGGGGACGGGCAGCGTCACGGTGGCGTCGCCCGTGCCGGTGACGTCGACCGCCTTGCCGACGGCCTTGCCCGCGACGAGCAGCTGGGCCGTGCCGGTCAGGTCCGTGCCCGGGTCGGACGTCACGGTCAGTGTCGCGTCCACGTGGTCACCAGCGACGGCCGAGACCGGGACCGCGAGGGTGCTCGTGCTGGTGGGGCGCAGGGCCTGCTGCGACGGGTCGTCGCCGGCGGGCGCCTCGCCCGCGGGCGCGATGCCGGCGGACTTCGCGGCCGGGCGGCCCGGGGCGGGGGTCGCGGCAGCCGTCGCCGACGGGGTGGCGGTGGCCGACGGCGTGGCAGTGGCCGTCGGGGCGGCGGTCGCCGACGCGCTCACGGACGGCGAGACGGACGGGGTCGGGTCGTCGGCGGCGTGCGCGGCGGGGGCGGCCGCGACGAGGGCGAGGACGGTCGCGAGGGCCGCGACGGGGCGCCGCAGGTGGCGCGTGCGAGAGGCGTTCACAGGGTTCTCCGAGGTTCAGCAGGTAGCGCACTATGGCACATTCCGGTGAATTCCGGGAGAACGCTCTCTCATGTCTTTGGGCGGAGGATCACAAAAGCGTGATCAGGGCCTCCACGAGCTCGTCTGGACCGTCGACGCGGTACCCGGCTGCGGTGTCACCGGCGCCCACCTTGATCGCGACGTCGCGCTCGCCGAGCACCGCGAACGCGTGCTCGTCGGTGGTGTCGTCGCCCGCGTAGACGACGGACACCGCACCCAGCTCGTCGCGCAACGCTGCCAGGGCCTCGCCCTTGCTCGCGTGCAGCACGGAGATCTCCACGACGTCCTTGCCGTGCAGCACGCCGGACCCGAGCTCGGCCCCCAGCTCCAGGGCCGCCTGCTCGCACGCGCGCGCGTCCTCGTCGGCGGCCAGGCGGGTGTGCACGACGACGGCCGTCGGCTTGGTCTCCACCCATGCCCCGTCGCGGCCGCGGACGATCGACGCGGCCCGGGCTCCCAGGGTGGCGAGACGGTCGGCCTCGTCGTCGGCCAGCTGGACGACGTCGCGGTCCAGGCCGAACCGCGTGACGCGGGCGCGCTCGGCACCGTGGCTGCCGATGAGGAACGTCCCCTCGGGGACCTCGGCCAGCGCGTGCAGGGACTGGAGGGCGCGCCCCGAGACGAGCGCGAGCGAGACGTCGGGCCGGTCGGCGATGGAGGCGAGGACGGGGACGCCGGCGGGGACGATCCGGGACAGCGAGGGGTCGTCCTGCAGCGGGGCGAGCGTCCCGTCGAAGTCGAGCGCGACGAGCAGGGGGCGACCGGTCTCACGGAGCGCCGTCGTGAGCTCAGACATGCGTGTCCCTCCTCGGCACGGCGGTCAGCACGGCCAGGAACTCCTGCGACCACGCGTTCACGTCGTGCCCCAGCACCCGCCGGCGCAGGCGGCGCATGCGCTTGCGGGACTCGCGCGGGTCCATGTGCACGGCGTAGGTGATGGCGTCCTTCATGCCGTCGATGTCGTGCGGGTTGACGAGCACCGCGCCGGTCAGCTCGTCGGCCGCGCCCGTGAACTCCGACAGGACGAGCGCGCCCTGGTCGTCGGACCGGGCGGCGACGTACTCCTTGGCCACCAGGTTCATGCCGTCGCGCAGGGCCGTCACGAGCATGACGTCGGCCGCGAGGTACAGGGCCGCCATCTCCTCCATCGGGAACGACTGGTGCAGGTACTGCACGGGCGCGTGCCCCACCTGGCCGTAGTCGCCGTTGATGCGCCCCACCAGCTGCTCGACGTCGTCACGCAGCTGTGCGTAGGCGTCGACGTTCTCGCGGCTGGGGCTCGCCACCTGCACGAGCGTCGTCGAGATGGTGGACAGGCGGCCGTCGTGCAGCAGCTCGCCGTACGCCTTGATGCGGTGCCGGATGCCCTTGGTGTAGTCGAGGCGGTCCACGCCCAGCAGCAGGACGTCGGGGTCGCCGAGCTCGTGGCGGATCTCCTTGGCGCGCTTCTGCACGTCGGGCGTCCGTGCGAGGTCGTCGAACGTGCCCGAGTCGATGGAGATGGGGAACGCAGCCGCACGCACGTGGCGCTCGGTGCGGCCGTTCTTGGACAACGTGATGACCTGGCCGCGCGTGGTCAGCTCGGTCAGGCGGCGCACGGCGCGGACGAAGTTCGACGCGTCGCCAGCGCGCTGGAAGCCGACGAGGTCCGCGCCCAGCAGCCCCTCGACCACCTGCTTGCGCCAGGGGAGCTGCAGGAACAGCTCGAGCGGCGGCCACGGGATGTGGTGGAAGTAGCCGATGCGGACGTCGGGCCGCAGCTCGCGCAGCATCTTGGGGACCAGCTGCAGCTGGTAGTCGTGCACCCACACCGTCGCACCCTCGGCGGCCTGGTCGGCGGCGGCCTGCGCGAACCGGCGGTTGACCCGCTGGTACGCCTCCCACCAGGTGCGGTGGAAGGTCGGCGGGGAGATGACGTCGTGGTAGAGCGGCCACAGGGTGTCGTTGGAGAAGCCCTCGTAGAACTTCTCCAGGTCCTCGGCCGTCAGCATCACCGGGACCAGCTCGGTGCCGTCCACCTCGAACGGCTCGACCTCCTGGTCGGGTGCGCCGCCCCAGCCCACCCAGGCGCCGTCGGCGGCGGCCATCACGGGGGCCATCGCGGTGACCAGCCCTCCCGGCGAGCGGGTCCAGCTGACGTTCCCGTCGTCGTCCACCGACGCGTCGACGGGCAGTCGGTTGGCGACGACGACGAAGTCATAACGGCCTGTGGGCGCAGCCGAGGGCACAGCATCAACTCCTTGGGATCTGCGTCGACCTTAGTCTCCCGGCGCCGGCCCTGCCCGGGCTCCCGGGGAAACGCGCCCGGTCCCGCTACGGTCAGGGGCCATGGAGCGGATCGGGCTGACGCCGGGGTCGGAGATCGGCGGGTACACCGTCGTTGCTCCGCTGGGCTCGGGCGGCATGGGGACGGTGTACCGGGCGGTCGACGGGGGCGGCACGGCCGTCGCGCTCAAGCTGCTCCACCCGCACGTGGGGGCCGATGCGACGGCACGCGAGCGCCTGCGCCGCGAGGTCGCGGCCCTGCAGCGGCTGCGGCACCCGGCCGTCGCCGCGGTCCTGGACGCGGAGGCCGACTCGACCGAGGCGTTCATCGTCACCGAGCTGGTGGACGGGGAGAACCTGGCCGACCACGTGCGCGAGCGCGGGCCGCTGGACGCCGACGACCTCCTGACCCTCGCGACCGGGCTGCTCGACGCGCTCACGGCCGTGCACGGGGCGGGCGTGGTGCACCGCGACCTCAAACCGTCGAACGTCCTGGTGACCGACGACGGCCCGGTGCTCATCGACTTCGGCATCGCGCAGGCGGCCGACGACCCCGAGATCACGTCGACCGGGCTCGTGGTCGGCTCGCCGGGGTACCTGGCGCCCGAGCTGCTGGACGGCGGCGAGCCGTCCGCGGGCAGCGACCTGTGGGGGTGGGCCGCGGTGCTCGCGTTCGCGGCGACGGGTCGGCCCCCGTTCGGCTCGGGTCGGCTCGAGGGGGTCCTGGCGCGCTCGAGCACCGGGGAGGTGGACGTCGACGGGCTCGGCGTCCTGACCGCCGCGACGCTGCACGGTGCCCTCGCGCCGGACGCCGACGAGCGGACGTCGCCCGACGACGTGATCGCCGCGCTCACCGCCGTCGCGGCCGAGGGTGACCTGCCGCCCGACGAGGACGGCACCGTCGTGATGGACGCGGGGATCGCCGCCGCCGTGCCGCTGGCCGGCGCCACGACGGTGATCGCCGCCGAGGACCCCCCGACGGCGGAGGTCGCGCTGCCGGCCGGCGAGACGACGGTGCTCGTCGCCCCGGACACCGCCGACGCGCACGACGGCCGGACGGTCGCGATGCCGGTGGATCTCACCAAGCCTGACGAGGTCGACGACTCCGACGAGGACGGCGAGGACGGCGAGGAGGATCCCGACAGCGTCGACTGGATTGAGGACGACCTCGACGCGAGCGAGGGCCACGGCCCGGAGGGCTCCGGCTACGTGCGGCCCCCGGCCCGGCGGCGCTGGGGCTCGGTCCTCGCGCTGGGCCTGCTGGTCGGGACGGCCGCGATGCTCTTCCCGCTCGTCGTCCTGCTCGTCGTCGGGGTGCTGCTGCTCGTCGAACGGGCCATCGGCTCGACGGTCGAGGCGATGCACACGCGCCGCGAACGGGCGGGGGTGCGGCGCTCCGACGCCGCACGCGCGGCGGCTGCGAGCCCCTGGCACCTGCTGCGGGCGGCGCTGGGGCTGGTCCCGGCGCTCCTGGTGGCCGGCAGCGTCGTCGTCATCGTCGTCGGGATCATCTGGTGGCTGTTCGACCAGGGCACGTGGGTGCTGGGTGACCTGACGTCCGGCGACGTGGTGACCGGTCTCGAGGCGTCGATCCTGTGCGGGTCCCTGGTTCTGCTCGCGGTACTCATCGTGTGGTTCGGACCGCTGTCGCACATGACACGGACCGGGGCACGACGCGTCCTGCACGTCGTGGCGCCCGGCCGCCTGGGTGCCGCGGTGCTCGTGCTGGTCTGTCTCATCGCGTCGGCGATCTTCGTCTCGCTGGCCGTCAACGGCGCCGACATCACGTGGTGGCCGCTGGACGCGCCCACCTACCCCTGACGGTCACGCCGCCCAGGTCGTACCCCTACGCTGTCCCCCATGCGCGCGCGACGAGGGCCACGTCTGGCCCCCGCGCGCCCGGTGCTGGCCGGCCTCGTCGGGCTCGCCGCGCTGCTGCTGGGGGCCGTGAGCGTGGTGTCCAGCCGGATCGTGCTGCACAGCTGCGTCGCGGCCGACGGCGCCACGGGCATGCTCGGGATGCGCCTGGCGGTCCTGCGCCGCGTCGCCGACTGCCCGGACGGCTCGCTGGGTCTCGCGCCCACGGGTGCCGGTGCGGTCATGCTCCTCAGCGTCGCCGTCCCGCTCGTCGTCGCGTCCGCCGCGGTCGCGCTCGCGGGCCTGAGCCTGCTGGCGCTCGTCGGACGCGCCGCGCGCGCGGTCCAGCACCTGCTGCGGCCGCTCGTCGCGCTCGTCGTCGCCACCCCGACCTTCCCGGCGTGGCGCCCAGCCGCGCCGACGGCCGCCGTCCACCCGCCGCTGCGGCGGCAGCTGGTGGCGAGCATCGCGCGCCGCGGACCGCCCCTCGCGGTCTGACACCCGCCCGCTCGTCCTCCCTGCAGACCTGCACTTCCAGACCCAGGAGCATCATGCCCACCAACGACCCCAAGCCCAGCAAGAACCAGCGCCGCGACGAGGCGCGCGAGAAGGCCCGTCAGCTGCGCATCGCGCAGGAGCGCAAGGCCAAGCGCACCCGGATCGCCGTCATCGTCGTCGGCGCCGTCGCGCTGGTCGCCCTCGGCCTCGTCGTCGCCTTCATCGTGAAGCAGAACTCCGACAAGGCGGAGCAGTACGCCAACGTCGCCTACGGCGGCGGCGGGTCCGACGTCGTCGCGCCCGCGACGGCCGACGTGACCGCACCGTCCACCGCCGACGGCAACTTCATCCCCGTCTCGAAGGACGGGGTCGGCAAGGCCGCTGCCGGCGGCACGACCGTGAGCCTCTACTTCGACCTGCAGTGCCCCGTCTGCGCGCAGTTCGACTCGATCAACGGTGCCGACCTCGATGCGCTGTCGAAGGAGGACGGCATCACCGTCCAGTACTTCCCGGTCTCGTTCCTCGACACCATGTCCAACGGGACGTACTACTCCAACCGTGCGGCCAACGCCGCCTCGATCGTCGCTGACAAGGACTCCGAGCACTTCACGCCGTTCATCACCAAGCTCTACGAGCAGCAGCCCGCCGAGAACACCGACGGTCTGACCGACGAGAAGATCGCCGAGATCGCCACCGAGGCCGGTGTGCCGACGTCGGTGTCCGACACCTTCACCGACACGGTCGACGGCACCTACAAGGTCCAGGGTTCCGACACGGAGAAGAAGGGCACCTGGCGGACGTTCGCGCCGTGGATCGCCGCGAACACCGACGCCTGGGGCACCAAGTTCCCGAAGGGCGGGACGCCGACGGTCCTGATCGGCGACACGCAGTTCGAGAACTGGAGCACGCCCGGCGCGCTCAAGACGGCCGTCGAGGCCGCCGCCAAGGGCTGACGCTCGCCGAGGCCCGGCCCCGCTTCGTCGCGGGGCCGGGCCTCGGTACGCTTGCCCCGCCCGCCTCCTTAGCTCAGTCGGCCAGAGCACCTGTCTTGTAAACAGGGGGTCGTCGGTTCGAATCCGACAGGGGGCTCCATCCTGCGAACCGCCGCGCGGTGGCGGACGAACCGTGACCGTGCCGCTACTGTCCCGCCATGGGGCGTGCGGGCGAGATGCAGCAGGTCGAGCTGGACGACGCGCTCGACGACGCCCCCGCGGGCGACCTCCGGCCGAGCCGCGGGCGACGCGCGCGGTGGGTGGTGGCCACCGTGGCGGTGGTGGCCCTGCTCGGGGTCGCCACGGTGCAGGTGGCCGCGGACCGTCACGAGGACGCCGCGTTGGCCCGGCTCCGCACGCTGCCCGGTGTCCTCGAGCCCGTGGGAGAGCACCTGGTCGCGCGCCCGGCCGACCGGAAGGCGATCATGGATCTGTGGGGCTGGCCCGTGGACGTGGCGGTGACGGCTGACGGCTCGCAGGCGCTGACCTGGACGCCCGAGAAGGGCGCACCATGGACCGTCGACCTGACAGGGCCGAGGGACGAGCTCGCGGTCGACGGCGCCCAGCCCGGCACCACGTGCCAGGGAACTCCGGTGCAGGACCCGCGACTCGTCGTGTGCGACGTCTCCGACGGTGGGTGGGTGACGCCCGACGACGACGACGCGTCCTACGGCACCGTGCCCTCCACGCGCGACGACGTGGTGGTGCTCTCGGCGTCGGACGGCTCCGTGCTGAGCCGCTGGGCGGTGGGGCGCTACACGTCGGTCGCGGTCGTCGAGGGCGTGGTGGCCGTGGCGGGGTTGGCCGGGGAGCACGCCGTCGTCACGGGGTACGACGCCGTCACGGGCGCGCAGCGGTGGGTCTACCGACCGCGGGTGGCGAGTCGCGCCGAGGGCGACCTGGACGAGGCGAAGGTCGAGGGTCCGACGGTGTTCGTGAACGCGGTCGGGCGGTTCTTCGTGGTCGAGGAGTCGGCACCCGCCACTCAGGCGCTGCGCCCGGACGGCACGGAGATCCGCACCATCGGCGATGCTGACGCCGAGCCGGGTAGCGGCTACATGAGCTGCGACGACGACGTCCGTCTCGGCGTCGTGTGCGTGTCGTCGGGCAGCGACGGGAACGAGGACGTCCTGCTCCTCGGTGACGACGCCGACCCGGCGCGGGACCGCCACCTGGCAGGCGGCCTCGTGCGTACCTCCGTCGACGACGGGAGCGTGCCGGGTCTGGTGCTCACCGATGACGGAGGTGTGCGCGCCTGGGACGCGCCCTCCGGGCGCCCGGCCTGGACGCTCGGCTCCGGCACGGCCGGGGGCGGTTGGACGGACCGGCTCACCCCCGACGCCCTCGTGCTGCGCGGGGTCGTCTACTGCACCGTCGGAAACACGCTCGTCGCGGTCGACGGGCGCACGGGAGAGCGGCGCTGGTCGGTCGACGTCGGCGCCGGTGCGAGCAGCCTGCTCACCGACGGGCGCCAGGTGCTGGTTGCGGTCGAGAACAGCGACGCGTCGTACCTCGTGGCGTTCGACCTGCGCTCGGGCGAGCGGCAGTTCCGGGCCGACTACCCGAAGGGCATCGACCACCTCCAGCCTGCCGGGCACCGGCTGGTCGGGTACTCCGACCTGGGCAACGGGCCGTCCGACTTCTCGGTGGTGAGCTGAGCGACGGGAACGGCCCCCGGCATCGAGCCGGGGGCCGTCCTCGGTGGCGCTACTTGTTGGCGATGGTGAAGCCGACGACCTTCTCGGTGGTGCGGCCGTCGATGCCGACCGCGTCGATCTTGATCTGGTACTTCCCGTTGGGGTAGTCCCGGGTGTCGATGACGAGGGTGGGCTTCTTGCCGGCGTTGGTGCTGCCGGGGGCCTTGGTGTTGTCCGTCAGCCACGTGCCGTTCTGGTTGAGCTCGATGTACGTGTACTTCGGGGTGGTGTCGAGCGTGACACGGACGGTCTGCTTGCCCTTGAGGATCGCGCCGTCCATGACGGACACGTTCTCGATGACCGGGGCGCCCGGGGTGGGGGCGTCCGGGTTCAGCTTGAGGGCGTCGCGGATGGTGAAGAACAGGTCCGTCTGGTCGGTGAGGCCGACGACGTTCGCGGCGCGCGGACCATAGGCGGCGATGCGCACCTGGGTGCCGGTGTGGTCCTGCGAGCCGCCCGTGTCGGCGGTGCCGTAGGCGACGGTCATCGGCTTGTTGTCGGCCGTCAGGAGCGTGCGGGTCAGGCCGGGCGTCGTCGTGTTCGGGTAGACGATCTGGCTGGAGTGGCCGTGGTCGGCGGTCAGGACGACGAGGGTGTTGCCGTCCTGCTTCGCGAAGTTCAGCGCCACCTGGACGGCCTCGTCGAGGTCGACCGTCTCACCGATCTGGCCGCAGGGGTCGGCGGCGTGGTCCTGCTTGTCGATGCTCGCGCCCTCGACCTGCAGGAAGAAGCCCTTGCTGCTGCCCGAACGGTTCAGCAGGCTGATGGCCTTGGTCGTCATGGCCTTGAGCGTGGGCGTCGTCGCGACGTACTTCGGGTTGGCCGTGCAGGTCGCGGGGGCCTCGGTGCCGCCGGTGTGCGTGGCGAGGGGGCCGACCCAGCGGACCGGCATGTTGCCGGGGGCGAACAGGCCCAGGACGGGCTTGTTCTGGTCGGCGGACGTCACGCCGTCGAGGCCCGCGGCGTCCGTGACGACCTGGTAGCCGCGTGCGCTGGCCTGCTGCAGGAGGGTCTTGCCGGACCACTGGCCGGCTGCGGCCTGCTCGTTGAACGACGTCGCACCGCCGCCCAGGGTGACGTCGGCGCGGGCGTCCAGGAGCTGCTCGGTGATGGAACCGAGGCCGCCGTTCTGCAGCGCGCTGCCCGGGCACTTGGCCAAGGTCGACGACGGGGCGTAGCAGCCGCGGTCGGGGACGTGCGCGACCTGGACGGCGGGGGTGGCGTCCTGGAGCTCGGCGGTGCTGACGTCGCCGGTGCGCAGGCCGTTGGCGCGGGCGATCTCGAGCAGGGAGCGCTGGGGGACGTTGTTGACGTCCACGGAGATGGCGCCGTTGTAGGTCTTGGTGCCCGTGGACCAGCCCGAGCCGGAGGCGGCCGAGTCGGTCACGTAGTCGGGCAGGCCGTCGGTCTTGTCCAACGCGTACGTCGTGTACTGGCCGGTCAGCGGCAGCGCGTCGATCCCGGCGAACCGGCCCGCGGCGCCCTTGGCGTAGTTGCGGGCGACGGTGATCTCGGAGTCGCCCATGCCGTCGCCGATGAGCAGGATGACGTTCTTGGCGTGGCCGCCCTTGATCTGCGACTTCACGGCGGCGGTCTGGTCGCCGTCCAGGCGGCGGGCGTCGCCGTGCTGCGTCAACTGACCCGTGAGCTGGGTGGTGACGGCCCAGCTGGTGGTGGCGCCCAGGACGAGCGCGCCGGCGACGACCGTCGCGGCGAGGGGGCGGACTGCTCGTGTCCTCATCGTGTTCCCTTTCCGGGGGTGCTGGCATTCCGGGGGTGCAAGGCGACGCTCGTCGCCCGGAGCAGTTGACCGGGTGAAGGTGACGATCGGGTGAGAACCGGGCGAACGGGACGAGGCGGTTCGGCGCTCAGTGCGCGCACAGGCGCCGCTCAGTGCGCAGGACCGGTCTCCTCGAGCAGGCGCAGAGTGGCGCTGACGCGCGGGTTGCGCTGGGGGTCGGCGTCGATGCCGAGAGTCGCGTACATCGCGTTGACGTGGTTCTGTACAGACTTCTCGGTGATGCCCAGGCGTTCGCCGATGCCGGCGTTCGAGAGGCCCGCGGCCAGCAGGCGCAGCACCTCGTACTGGCGGTCCGTGAGCCGGGCGACGTCCGAGCCCGCACGCGGCGTCATCCGCGCCAGGAGCGCCGGGTCCAGGACGGTCTCGCCGACGGCGGCCGCGCGCACGGCGCCGACGAGCACCTCCTCCGTCGTCGTCGACGTCTTGGACAGGTAGCCCCACCCTGCGGCCACGTCCTGCGGGAGGTCGAGGAGCAGGTCCATCGCGTCGTGCGCGGACAGCAGCAGGATGCCCAGCGAGGGCTGGCGTCGGCGCAACGAGACGCCGAGCGCGATGCCGTTGCCGTCCGGCAGGTCGATGTCCAGGACGACGACGTCCGCGAAGCCCGCCCGGAACTGGCGCAGCGCCTCGCTCGTCGTGCCGACCGCGGCGACCACCTGCATGCCTGACGTGCCGCCCAGGGTCCGCTCCAGCATGGAGCGGAAGAGCGGCTGGTCCTCGACGACGGCGACACGAAGGTGCCGGGTGCCTGGGATGCTCATCGGCACCAGTATGGTCTGCGGCTGGACGACGCAGCGGGACGCGGGCGGGTGAGACGCACCGGTGCGCGGCGAGGGGAGCGGGCGGTGAACGACACGGCGTTGGCGCAGGCGCGACGAGCCCGCGACGTGCGCGGCGACCGCGTCGTGCTGGTGCGGGGCACGGCCATCGTCGCGTCGGGGTATGCGCTGGGCGCGGCGCTGCAGGCCACGTACGTGTACGGGCAGGCGATCCCCGCGTTCGCCGAGGTGCCGGTGTGGCGGCGGCTCGTGGCCAACGCGGTGGGGGTCTGTGCTCTCGTCGCGACGCTGTGGGTGCTGCGTGTCTACCGGGTGCACTCCCTGGCTCGGCTGATCGCCGGTGCCGTCGCTGCGTCGCTCGCGTGCGCCGTCGCGCGATGGTGCGGGCAGCTCGTCTTCGACGTCTACCGCGACCCGTCGCCGACGACGCAGGGCGCCGAGCTGTTCGGTGGTCTCGTCGTCGCACTGGTGTCCTCCGGGATCGGCGTGTGGTCGCTCATCTCGCGGAGACGGGCGCGCGCCGCGATCCGCGAGTCCGAGCGCCGGACCGTCCACGCCGAGATGGCTGTCTCCTCGCTGGAGCAGGAGGAGATCCGCGTCCGCCGTGAGGTCGCCGAGGGTCTGCACGGGACGCTGCAGAACAAGCTCGTCGTCGTCGACGCGCGCCTGCAGAGCGTGCTCGAGCACTCGGGCGACCTGTGCGAACGGGACGCCGAGGCGCTGCGATGGGTGGCCGACGAGCTGCAGGTGGCCCGTGAGATCGACGTGCGTCAGATGAGCCGCCTCCTCTACCCGGAGCGGCTCGAGCTGGGCCTGGTCCCGGCGGTCCGCGCGCTGCTGGGTCGACTCCCGTCGACGATCGCGACGCGGCTGGTCGTCGGCGACGAGGTGCGCGAGATCGACGACCCCGTCGGGAGCCGCGTCCTGGTCAGCGAGCGCCTGCTCGCCGTGCGCGTCGTCGAGGAGGGCATCACCAACGCGCTCAAGCACGGTCCGGCGACGGTCATCCAGGTCCACCTCCAGGTGGGGGGATCGGCCCTGATGGTCCGTGTCGAGAACGACGGCGAGCTGTACGACCCCGCGTCGGCGGGGTCGGCCTCCGGGACGGCGCGTCTGCGCGAGCGCCTCGAGCTCGTCGGCGGTACGGTCCAGATCGCTCCTGGAGGCGAGATCGGCGCCGTTCTCGAGGCCCGGATCCCCTTGTCCGCACTGGTTGGGTGAATGCTTCACCCGTTCGGCGGAGGGACGCCGCCCACAGGGTGCGCATAGGCTCTGACCTGCTTGTCCGTTCCGTGGGTATACCGGGCGGGTGAAAGAAACCGGCGATTCCGGCGGTGTAGGTGCCAGCACCCAGTCGGACGGTCGTCCAGTAGCCGATAACTCTTACGTTCGCACTTCGTAGCAACGCTGCTCACGAGCTCGAACGGGTTCTCGGCAAGGCGTCGGGGACTCCAACGTCCCGTCGGTTCATCGCCCTCTCCAGGAGTTCCCCATGGCTACCTCGACCCCCGCCACGCAGTCGGCCGACGAGCGCAAGAAGCGCAAGCGCGGCGCCATCCTCAAGTTCTCGCTCGCCGGCGGCGCGCTGCTGGGCATCGCGGCCGCCGCGACGTCCGCAGCATGGACCGACAACGCGTGGTTCACCGCCACCGCCACGGGCGCGACGTTCGAGCTTCAGGGCCTGAACTTCGCTTCGACCCCTTCCTACGAGGACGCCGACGCGGACGGTACGACCGCCGCGATCGTCATCCCCGACGAGAAGCTCAAGAACCTGGTGCCGGGATCCACGCGCACGTTCACGCTGAACATCAAGAACGCCGGCACGGTCGACCAGACGATCGCCAAGAACTACGAGTGGCGGTCCGCCAGCCCCGCGAACGACTTCGCCGCGGCACCCACGGTGGCCATCACGGGCACGCCGAACGACCTGCACGCCGGCACCAACGCGGACATCACGGTCACGGTCACGACTCCGTCGGACTGGTCGTCCGCCAACCAGGGCAAGTCGGAGAGCCTCGCGATCGTGTTCACGGGCACCAGCGTCGCCAACTGACCCCCGAGCATGCCCTGACTGAGGATCCCCGATGCGTGCGCTGAGATTCGTGGGTAACGCCGTCCTGACCCTGCTTGCGGTCGTCGGCGTCCTGAGCGTGCTCGTCTGGGGGGCCTCGCAGCTCGGATACATCAAGCCGCTGGTCGTGATCTCGGGCTCCATGGAGCCCGGGATCATGACCGGCGACCTGCTGGTCGACGTGAAGACCCCGACCGGTGAGCTCGAGGTCGGCGACGTCGCGTCGATCTACAACCCGTTGACCGAGAACCTGGTCTCCCATCGCATCGTCGGCATCGAGAAGGTCGGCGACGAGCGCTGGGAGATCCGGCTCAAGGGTGACGCGAACGACGGTGAGGACGCCGCACCGTACGAGGTCGGTGCGGAGGTCTGGACCCCCAAGGTCCAGATCGCGGGCGGTGGCACCTTCGTCACCAAGCTGACGCAGCGTTCCGTCGTCGTGCCGCTCGGGATCACGCTCCTGTGCCTCGTCGGGCTGACCCTGCTGCCCTCGTCCCGTGAGGACGAGGTCACCGAAGAGGTCGGCGAGCCCGAGAAGGAACACGTCGGCACATGACGCGCCGGCTGCGCACCGCCGTCACGGCGAGCCTGACCCTCGCGGTCGTGCTTGCCGTGCTCGGCGCGCTCGCGTGGCCGACGGGCGCCACGGCAGCACCCGGCGTGATGCCGCTGTCGTTCTCCTTCGCCGGCCTGATGCCCGGTGATGCACGAACGAAGTCGTCGCCCTACCACCTCGCCCAGGACGCCACGGTCGAGCGGGCGGCAGTGACCACCGCTTCGACCGGCGTGACGTGGCGGGCGACCCTGTGCGGCTCGGCCGGCTCGTGCGTCGACCTCTTGCACGTCCGAGCCGGCGACGAGCTCGCCGCCGGCGACTACACCCTCACCGTCGGCGTGACCGCCGGTGCCATCCGACCCGACGAACGTCATTCGCTCGCCGGTCGCATCGTGTTCGTGGAACGCCCCTCCGGTGCCCTCGCACACACCGGGAGCGCCGTGCTGCCCCTCGTGACCTCCGCGGTCGCCTTGGGTCTGCTCGGGCTCCTGATGGTCCTCGCGGCGCGCCGCCGCGAACGTGACGCCACGAGCAGCCTGGAGATCCGCGCATGACCCCCGACGAGTCCCCCACGACGACCGCTGCCCGCGCCGCGCGTCCCGCCGCCACGACCTCGTGGCTCCGCGGTCGCCGTTCCGGTGTGCTCAAGCTGGGTCTGGCAGGTCTGGCACTTCTCGGGATCGGTGCGGCAGCCACGTCGGCCGCGTGGACGGATCCCGCCTACTTCGTCGCCAGTGCCGGGAGCGCCTCCGTCGGGCTGCAAGGCTCGCTGAACGGCACGTCGTGGTCGGACGCGAACACGTCGAGCACCTCGACGACCGTGACCGCGGACCTCGCGATCTCGATCCCCGCGGCGACGTTCTCCGGCCTGGTCCCCAACCCCGACAACACGTCGCAGGTCACGAAGTCCGTGACGCTGTACCTCAAGAACACCGGCTCCTCGGCCATCACGGTCACCACGGCGTGCACGGCGAGCGGGGACCTCTTCGCGGGCAGCACGCCGCTCATCGTGACGTTCGACTCGACCGCGACGACGGCGACCAACTGCGCCAAGACCCTGACGTTCGCCGCGGGCAGCACCACGGCGCAGACCACCGTGCTCAAGGTGACGGTCCCCGCTGCCTGGCCGTCGAGCTACGCCAACAAGGCCGGGTCGCTCATCGTCACCTTCACGGGCACGGCGCAGGTCTCGTGAATTCCGTGACGACCGCCAGCCGGCCTCCCGGGAGGGAGCGCCGGCTGCGTCGGCTGTCGGGGCTCGTCGCCCTGCTGCTCGTCGTCGCCGGCGTCGTCGCGACGCGTGCCACCGGCCCGACGTCCGCGGCCTGGACCGACCCCGCGATCGTGGTGGCCATGGCGAGCTCCACCTCGTGGACCTCGACGACTGGCAACCCGGTCGTGCCCGGGAACAGCTCCACGTCGGTCAGCAACATCACGTGGACGCAGAACAACTACACGTCGTCGATCAGCGTGTGCTTCAGTGCCCAGGTCACGACGGCCTCGGCCACGCCAGTGGCGTGGGCCATCGTCATCGACACGTCGCAGCCGCCGTGGAACGGCGTGACCACGGGGTACAGCCAGCAGGGTGACGGCTACAGCTGGGCGGACAACACGCCCTCGGCCGGCAAGATCCAGATCTCCGGCGGCTACACGGACAACATGGGAGCATCGGCGACTCAACCGCGAACCGTGTCGGTGTGCAACTCGTCGTTGCAGCCGATCGCTGCATCCAAGGCCACCGCCGCGTTCACGACGGCGTCCGAGCACGGCACCTGGACCGATTCGCAGGCGTGCATCGTCACGACGGTGGCGGGAAACGGCTCCCAGCCCTTCTACTTCAACTGGGCGGCGTCGGTGGACATGCAGCCGGCGATCGCGAGACTGGTCGGTGGCGTCAGCCAGATCCGTGCGGACGGCGTGCCCCTCGCCTTCAGCCCCGCACTGTCGGCGGCGGTGAGCTCCTACACGGCGTCGAGCCAGACGGCCTCGGCGATCAAGGCGTCTGGTGCGTACTCCTTCACGGTCTGCGCGTACCACTACTGACGGGTCACTCCACCGGCGTGAGGTCCGGGCGCTTCGGGACGCGGAGGTCGCCGGACGACCGGCCGCGCAGGCGGCGGGTCGCCCACGGGTAGACGTGCTCGCGGACCCAGGCGGCGTCCTCGCGCATCTTCTGCGTGCGGGGTGTCGGGGGTAGGGGCGTCAGCGGGTCGTCCCAGGCCTCGTCGTCGGGCGTGAGGCCCAGGCCGACGAGCGCGGCCTGCGCGACGCGTGCGTGGCCCTCGGTGGTGAGGTGGATGCGGTCCTCGGCCCACATCCGCCAGTCCAGCAGCGAACGCATGCCCCACAGATCGACGACGTATGCGCCGTGGCGGCGGGCCATCGACCAGATGTGCGCGTTGTAGATGCCGACGCGTGAACGCGTGGCGCGCACGAGCGGGCTGCCCAGGGCGTCCATGCCGGTGCCGAGCAGCACGTCGATGCCTGCTTCGCGGAGGCGGACGACGGCGTGCTCGAGGTTGCGGGCCAGGCGGTCGACGTCGGCGGCCGGGCGCAGGATGTCGTTGCCGCCGCCGATCATGCTCACGAGGTCGGGCTTCAGCTCGATGGCGGCCGGGACCTGGTCCACGACGATCGACTTCAGCAGCCGGCCGCGGATCGCGGTGTTGGCATAGTCGAGTGGGGGCTGACCTGCGGCGACACGGCGCTCGGAGAGGCGGGCGGCGAGGACGTCGGCCCAGCCGCGGGTCGGTGCGTCGGGGCCGTCCGGGGAGTCCCAGAGGCCTTCGGTGAACGAGTCGCCGATGGCGACGTAGCGGGACCAGCGGGGGGACTCGGGCGTCGAACTCACCTCGTCATTGTGCACTCCGCGGTCCCGTAGGACAGCCGTGTCAGTGGTCGATCGTACAGTTGTTCGAGTGGTCGGGGTGTCCCGACGACGATGGCGACGACGGCGGGGAGGAGGCGGCGAGCATGACCGGACCGACGAGCGTGAAGCCTGGCGGCTTCGTGACCGCCACTCGGCCCGCTGTGCCCGTCGCGGCGTTAGTGCCTGAGTACGACGGCCGCGAGCTGCCGACCTTCCCCGCGCAGACCGCCCCTCAGGGTGCCTCTATCGCCGACATCGCCGGCCGGCTGGCGGAGCTCGAGGTCGTGGACCTCGGTGCGTTGGACCTCGTCGAGGTGGCGGCCGGCTGGGCCCAGGTCATGGCGATGGCGGCAGCGTTCCAGGCACGGGCCGTCGGAGAGATGCTGAACCGGGACACGGGCGTGGGTGAGGCGGTTGTCGACGAGGTCGCGTGCGCGCTGGTCACCACGGGCCGCGCGGCGGGGGTCGTCGTGGGTCGTGCGGCGGGTCTGGCGACGTCGCCCGTCCTCGAGGACGCGCTCCTGGCGGGGACCTTGGACGCCCGCAAGGTCGACGTGATCCTCGACGAGACGTTGGTGCTGCACGACCGGACGCCCGCGAGGCAGTGGTGGCCGATGCCGCCGCAGCCGGCGCCGGGATGACGGCCCCACAGCTCGCGCGGTACGTCCGCAGGCTGGTGCTGATCCACGACCCCTCCAGCGGCAAGGAGCGCGCGGAGCGGGCCCGCAAGGACCGCGACGTCCGGCTGCGCTGGATCAACGACTCCATGGCCAGCCTGTCCGCGTTCCTGCCGGCGGCCGACGCGGTCGCGGCCATGACGGCGATCGACGCCCTCGCCGCGGGTGCGAAGTCCGCGACCGACGACCGCACGATCGACCAGCGTCGGGCGGACGCCTTCGCCGACGTCTTCAAGGGGATCCTCGACTCGGGCAAGACCCCGGTCGGCACGCTCGTGCCGACACGGCACGGCAAACGGACCTCGCTGCAGGTGACCGTCGGCGCGAACACGCTGCTGGGTCTCGACGACCTTCCGGGCGAGCTGGCCGGCTACGGAGCGATCCCTGCGTACCTCGCGCGCGAGCTGGCCCAGGACGCGACGTGGAGCCGGATCCTCACGGACCCGGCCGACGGCGTGTTCGTCGAGCGAGGCCGCGTGACCTATCGCCCCGGTGCGGACCTCACGGGGACCGTGCTGGCGCGGGACGTGACGTGCACGTTCCCTGGCTGCCAGCAACCGTCGGCCCGGTGCGAGCTCGATCATGTCGACCCCTTTGACGACACCCGCCCCGCCGACACCCAGACCACCGTGGACAACCTTCAGGCCTTGTGCAAGCACCGCCATCAGCAGAAGACCCGGAAGCGTTGGCACGCGACGCGCGATCCGGTGACGGGCAACTGCGTCTGGACCAGCCCGGCGGGGATCACGTACTCGCGCTCACCGATGGTGTTCGACATCGCGCCATCCGGACTGGTCCACCGACCACCGCCGCCCGCCCCCGAGGACGACCCGCCCCCCTTCTGAGTCCGCTCGCCCGACCCTGCCTGGCCGACCCTGCCTGGCCTCGGTCCGGTGCTGCATGCTCGACGTTCTGTGTGGCCGACGCGGGCGTCGGCTACGGGAGCGTCCAGTCGATCGGATCGGCTCCCTGCTGCACCAGGAGCTCGTTGACCCGCGAGAACGGCCGCGACCCGAAGAACCCGCGCGACGCCGACAGCGGGCTCGGGTGCGCGCTCGCGACGATCGGCACCGACCCGAGAGCGGGCGTCAGGCTCTGGGCGTCGCGCCCCCAGAGCAGCGCGACCAGCGGACCGCCACGCTCGACGAGCGCAGCGATCGCCCGGTCGGTCACGGCCTCCCAGCCGCGTCCACGGTGGGACGCCGGCTCGCCGGGGCGCACGGTGAGCACCCTGTTGAGCAGCATGACGCCGCGGTCGGCCCAGGGGGACAGGTCGCCCGACGTCGGCATCGGGGCTCCGACGTCCGTGCCGAGCTCGCGGTAGATGTTCGCGAGCGAGCGGGGAACGGGACGGACGTCGGGCTGGACGGAGAACGACAGCCCCATCGGGTGGCCGGGGGTGGGGTACGGGTCCTGGCCGACGACGAGCACGCGAACGTCGGCCATCGGCCGGGCGAAGGCGCGCAGGATCGCGTCGGCCGCCGGGAGGTACGTACGACCGGACGCGACCTCGGCGCGCAGGAATGCTCCCGCGGCGTGGATCTGCGGTTCGACGGGCGCCAGTGCTCGGGCCCAGTCGGCGGCCATGACCTCCTCGAGAGGTCGGGTGGCACCTGGGCTCGACGGTGTGGATGTCACGCGGGAACGCTATCGACCCCCGCGGCGACCGTCTCGCCCGGCTGTCGCGAGGGCGCGCGCGAGGGCAGCGCCCACCAGTTTGCGAGGATCGCCCGTCCGGCGAATGACATGGATGTCGTTCGGGTCGTACGATGGCGCGAGCACGGACGGCAGGACGATCACGGGAGGTTCGATGGACGGCGCGACGATGCGGCTCGAGTCGCTGCCGACCCTCACCGAAGCCGGGTTGACCGAGCGTGACGAGCAGATCCTCGCGTTCGAGCGGCAGTGGTGGAAGTACGCCGGTGCCAAGGAGCAGGCGGTCCGTGAGCTGTTCGACATGTCGGCCACGCGGTACTACCAGGTGCTCAACGCGCTGATCGACGACCCGGCAGCGCTCGCGCACGACCCGATGCTGGTCAAGCGCCTGCGCCGGATGCGCTCGTCGCGCCAGCGAGCCCGCACCGCGCGTCGCCTGGGCTCGCAGGGCTGAAGCCCCCTGAGGACGTGCGGCGCGGACACGCCGCGCGGCCGCTGCGGCCTGCGCTGACACGAGCTCACGGGTGCAGCAAGTAACCTTGCGGCCGTGAGCAAGGCCGACTACCCCTACGCCGACGACGAGTTCGACGCACCCACGGGGCCGGATGTCCCCCGAGGCGTCCATCGTGCACCCCGCTCGGCGTGGAGCCGGTGGTGGCCGTTCGTCGCGGTCATCGTCATCGTCCCCCTCGTCGCCTACGCGCTCGTGACGTACGCGTCGCGGGACAACGGGACGGACGACGACACGACCACGACCGGGACCACGACGTCCGCGACGCCGAAGGCGACGACCCCGTCGGCCGACTCCTCCGACAAGGCGACGGACAAAGCGACGGACGACGCGACGGACGATGCGACCGAGCCGAGCGACGAGCCCACGGACGACAGGGCGACCGCCGAGGTCCAGCTCGACACCCCGGTCGTCGTGCTGAACGCCGCGGGCATCAACGGCCTGGCCGCCAAGACGGTGACGGCCTTGAAGGGCGACGGGTTCACCGCGGCCAAGGCCGAGAACTTCTCGGGGACCAAGCCGGACGCGTCGGTCGTCTACTACGCGAGCGACGACCTCAAACCCACCGCGGACAAGGTCGCGTCGTCGCTCGGGATCGACGATGTCCAGCAGTCGGCGACCGACGCGGGCGCCGGCATCAGCGTCGTCCTGCGGACAGCTCCCCAGGGCTGACCGCCCGGTCGGGCGCGGGATCGGGCGCGGGACCGGCATCGACCCTGGTCAGGCGGACGTGCCGCGCACTAGGCTCGCCGCACCAGGGTGCCGGGGAGCCCCTGCGCAGCACTCGTCGAGGAGACCCGATGGCCCAGGGCACCGTGAAGTGGTTCAACGCCGAGAAGGGGTACGGCTTCATCACCCCGGACAACGGCGGCGCTGACCTGTTCGTCCACTTCAGCTCCATCCAGGTGGACGGCTACCGCACCCTCGAGGAGGGGCAGGCCGTCGAGTTCGAGGTGGGGCAGGGCGCCAAGGGCCCGCAGGCGGAGCAGGTCCGCCCGGCCTGACGCCGGCCCGACGCCGGCATCGCCGCGCGGTCCGATCCTCCGCGCGGAGCGAACGCGTCTTGCACTCTCGTGGGTCGAGTGCTAACCATTGACTTAGCACTCTCGGGTTGAGAGTGACAGAATCACCCGGCCGTCCGATGAGGGCTGCGGGAGCACGGGACATGACCGTGCGCCCCGGTCCGTCCGTCGCGGGCATCGTCGGCCCACCCACGAACAAGTGAAGGATCACAGCCCCATGGCCAAGATCATTGCCTTCAACGAGGAGGCCCGTCGCGGCATCGAGCGGGGTCTCAACACCCTCGCCGACACCGTCAAGGTCACCCTGGGCCCCAAGGGCCGCAACGTCGTCCTGGACAAGAAGTGGGGCGCCCCCACGATCACCAACGACGGTGTCTCCATCGCCAAGGAGATCGACCTCGAGGACCCCTTCGAGAAGATCGGTGCGGAGCTCGTCAAGGAGGTCGCCAAGAAGACCGACGACGTCGCGGGTGACGGCACCACCACCGCCACCGTCCTGGCCCAGGCGCTCGTGCGCGAGGGTCTGCGCAACGTCGCCGCCGGCGCCAACCCGATCGCCCTGAAGAAGGGCATCGAGGCCGCCGTCGAGGCCGTCACCGGCGCCCTGCTCTCGCAGGCGCGTGACGTCGAGACCAAGGAGCAGATCGCCGCGACCGCCGCGATCTCCGCCGGCGACACCTCCATCGGCGAGCTCATCGCCGAGGCGCTCGACAAGGTCGGCAAGGAGGGCGTCATCACCGTCGAGGAGAGCAACGCGCTCGGCCTCGAGCTCGAGCTCACCGAGGGCATGCGCTTCGACAAGGGCTTCCTGTCGGCGTACTTCGTGACCGACCCCGAGCGTCAGGAGGCCGTCCTGGAGGACGCGTACGTCCTGCTCGTCGAGGGCAAGATCTCGAACGTCAAGGACCTGCTGCCGCTGCTGGAGAAGGTCATCCAGGCCGGCAAGCCGCTGTTCATCGTCGCCGAGGACGTCGAGGGCGAGGCCCTGGCCACGCTCGTCGTCAACAAGATCCGTGGCCTGTTCAAGTCGGCGGCCGTCAAGGCGCCCGGCTTCGGCGACCGCCGCAAGGCCATGCTGCAGGACATCGCCATCCTCACCGGTGGTCAGGTCGTCTCGGAGACGGTCGGCCTCAAGCTCGACACCGTGGGCCTCGAGGTCCTGGGCACGGCCCGCAAGGTCGTCGTGACCAAGGACGAGACGACCATCGTCGAGGGCTCGGGCGACGCCGCGCAGATCGCCGGCCGCGTCTCCCAGATCCGTGCCGAGATCGATAACTCGGACTCGGACTACGACCGCGAGAAGCTGCAGGAGCGCCTCGCCAAGCTCGCCGGCGGCGTGGCCGTCATCAAGGCGGGCGCGGCCACCGAGGTCGAGCTCAAGGAGCGCAAGCACCGCATCGAGGACGCCGTTCGCAACGCGAAG
>Ga0160439_1000246_pt1 | contig 33854 bp, 29 predicted proteins | sample HID1975M_E0MG_FD_108201 | JGI IMG/M metagenome (GOLD analysis project Ga0160439, IMG submission 108201) | Enriched soil microbial communities from UW Madison campus, WI, USA - HID1975M_E0 MG | ecosystem: Environmental > Terrestrial > Soil > Unclassified | place: USA: Madison, Wisconsin... | reverse complement strand
GAGAAGCTCCAGGAGCGCCTCGCCAAGCTCGCCGGTGGCGTCGCCGTCATCAAGGCGGGCGCGGCCACCGAGGTCGAGCTCAAGGAGCGCAAGCACCGCATCGAGGACGCCGTTCGCAACGCGAAGGCGGCCGTCGAGGAGGGCATCGTCGCCGGTGGTGGCGTGGCGCTCATCCAGGCCGGCAAGACGGCGTTCGAGGGCCTCAAGCTCGAGGGCGACGAGGCGACCGGTGCTGCGATCGTGAAGCTCGCGATCGAGGCCCCGCTCAAGCAGATCGCGATCAACGCCGGCCTCGAGGGTGGCGTCGTCGCGGAGAAGGTGCGCAACCTCCCCGTCGGTCACGGCCTCAACGCCGCGACCAACACCTACGAGGACCTGCTCGCCGCGGGCGTCAACGACCCGGTGAAGGTCACGCGCTCCGCCCTGCAGAACGCCGCGTCCATCGCGGCGCTGTTCCTCACCACCGAGGCCGTCGTGGCCGACAAGCCGGAGAAGGCCGCGCCGGCCGCTCCCGGCGGTGGCGAGGACTTCGGCGGCGGCTTCTGAGCCACCCGCTCGCGGCTTGAGGGCCGCACGCAGTTCCACGGACGGGCCGGTCACCTTCGGGTGGCCGGCCCGTCCGGCTGTCCGCGGCGTCCTGGGCGATCGCGCGCGGCGCCCTCGCGATCTCAGGGGGCGTGGCGCAGGAGGAAGTCCGTGTCGGTGTCGCGGCCGCCCTCGGGGTCGCGGGCGACCGTCGTGTCGACGAGCGCGACGGTGTCGGCGACCCGGATCGGTGCGGGCAGGACGCGGTACTGCGCTGCCGGGTCCGGGGAGGTCGGCGACGTCGGCTCTGGGGCGTCGGGCTCGGGCATCGCGACCTCCTCGTGGTGCAGTTGCTCCCACTATGCACCACGTTCGACCGGATGATCGTGAGACGCGGTTGCCGCGGCGAGCGGGTGGGCGTTCAGTGGTGACGTGAACGTGCTGCTCTGGATCCTGCGCTGAGCGCCCAGGTCGACCGCGCCGACGTCGGTTTCCGGTCCGAGCGGGGTCCCGTGCTCGTCGCCCTCATGGTGACGACGGGCCTCGTCGCGATCGACTCCACCATCCTCGCGACGGCCGTGCCGACGATCGTGCGCGAGCTGGGCGGGTTCTCGTCGTTCCCGTGGCTGTTCTCGCTGTACCTGCTGACGCAGGCGGTGTCGGTGCCGATCTACTCCAAGCTGGCCGACACGTGGGGCCGCAAACCTGTGGTGCTCGTCGGGATCGCGCTGTTCGGGCTCGGGTCGCTGCTGTGCGGCTTCGCATGGTCGATGCCCGCGCTGATCGCCTTCCGCGCCGTGCAAGGGCTGGGCGCCGGGGCGGTGCAGCCGATGGCCGTCACGATCGCCGGCGACATCTACACGGTGGCCGAGCGCGCCAAGGTGCAGGGCTACATCGCGAGCGTGTGGGGGATCTCGTCGGTCGTCGGCCCGACGCTCGGCGGGGTGTTCAGCCTCTTCTCGTGGCGGTGGATCTTCTTCGTCAACATCCCGCTGTGCCTGGTGGCCGCGTGGCTGCTGTGGCGCCGGCTGCACGAGGACATCGAGCGGCGTCCGCACCGGATCGACTGGGCGGGCGGCGCGCTGCTCACCGCATCCGTGAGCCTGCTGATCCTCGGCATCCTCGAGGGCGGCAACGAGTGGGCGTGGGTCTCGGTGCCGAGCGTCGCCGTCCTGGGCGTCGGGCTCGTCCTGCTGGGCGCGTTCCTGGTGGTCGAGCAGCGGGCCGACGAGCCCGTGCTGCCGCTGCGCCTGCTGTCCCGGCGGCTGCTCGCGACGACGGCCGCGATCTCGGTGGGCGTCGGCGTCGTGCTCATCGGGCTGACCTCCTACATCCCGTCGTTCCTCGAGGCGATCCTGGGTGTGAGCCCGCTCCAGTCCGGCCTGACCCTCGCGCTGCTCACGATCGGCTGGCCCATCGCCGCCTCGCAGTCCGGGCGGCTCTACCTGCGCCGTGGGTTCCGGTTCACGGCGCTGCTCGGGACGGTGATCGTCGTCGTCGGCTGCGTCGCGCTGCTGGCCGCGGCACAGCACCCGTCGCTGTGGGCGGTCGGGGCGTCGTGCCTCGTCGTCGGGCTCGGCATGGGCCTGACGGCGTCCCCGACGCTCATCGCCGCCCAGTCCAGCGTCGACTGGGGCGAGCGCGGCGTCGTCACCGGCGCCAACATGTTCGCCCGGTCGATGGGCTCCGCGGTGGGCGTGGCGGTCATGGGTGCGATCGTCAACGCCGCGCTGCGCGGGGTGGACGGCGACACGCACCCGGCAGCGCTGCAGGTCGCGGTCCGTGACGCACTGGTCGCGGTGCTCGTCGTCGCCGTCCTCATGATCGTCGCGGCCGTGGCGATGCCGCGGGACCGGCCGACGAAGGACGCCGCCGGCGCCGCGTGATCGCGCGGCGCACCCGCGCTCCTTCGACCAGCCCGCCGAGGATCGTGCCGTAGCAGGCGACCAGGCCGTGCGCGTTGCCGAGGACGAACCAGGCCACGGCGGCGACGACGAGCGCGAGCACGGCCATGCCCCGCGGGCCCCGGACCAGGAGAGCGCCGCCGAGGGTGCCGGCCAGGAAGAGCGTGGCGCCCGAGCTGCCCATCCAGCCCCGCGGGTCGTCGGCCGGCCCGACGGCCAGCAGCGCACCGACGCCGGCGGGCACGACGATGCCCGCGACGAACAGCGCGGCGGCCGTGAGCGTGCCCCAGGCCCACTCCGCGAGGGCCGCGAATGCGGCGAGCGTGACGAGGTTGAAGACGGTCCCGGCAGCGCCGCCGTTCTGGAGGAACGTCGCGGTCCCGTGCCGCCACCAGCCGGCGCGGGACGGGTCGGCGTCGAGTGCCGTCGTCGCACCTGCCCAGGCGTGCTGGACGACGAGCCCGACGACGGCCAGCGACGTGATTGCGATCGCGAACCACGGGATCGTCGGGCGGCGCAGGCGTTCCTCGCCCACGAGCGTCACGCCGCAGCCCAGCAGCAGCGCGGCCAGGACCGCCGTCGACACCAGCTCCATGGGTGCGACGCTACGCGCGTCGCGACCATTTTCCAACAGTGTTGGAAAATGGTCGTAGGGTGGCTCTGTGAAGCTCTCGACCGACCGGATCGTCGACGCCGGGCTCGCCGTCTACGCGCAGGTCGGTCTGCACGGGTTGTCGATGCGCGCCGTCGCGGCGCGGCTCGACACGCATGCCGGCAGCCTCTACTACCACGTGGCCGACAAGGCCCGGCTGCTCGCGCTGATGTCCGACCGGGTGGCGCGGCAGGCGTACGAGGCGGGGACGGCGGCGCTGGCGGCGTTGCCGGCAGCGCCCGGTTGGCCGGACAGGGTCGTCGCGCAGGTGACCGCTCTGCGCGACACGCTCCGCCGTCGACCGGGTGGTGCCGAGCTGCTGACCGCGGGCCCGGCCCTCGCCAGTGCCGGTGCGTTGATGATCAGCGAACGCCTCCTCGCGACGCTCGCCGACGCCGGCGTGCCGCCGGTGCACCGATCGACCGCGGCCGACGCGCTGCTCAGCCACGTCACGGGGTTCGTGCTCCAGGAGCAGGGCCCGACGGGGACGACGCCCGGCGCGGCCGACCTGGCCGACCTGGCAGCCCGGTTCCCCCTGACGTTCGCGCGCCCGGACTCCGACGAGGACGCGACGTTCGCCGCGGGCGTCGCGCTGATCTGCGCGGGGATCGCGACGCTCGTCGGGCCCTGACGAGCGCTACTGCCGGTACGACGACAGGAAGTTGCCCAGCCGCTCGACGGCCTCGGCCAGCACGCGGGCCTCGGGCAGCGTGACGATGCGCAGGTGGTCCGGGTCGGGCCAGTTGAAGCCCGTGCCCTGCACCAGCAGGATGTGCTCGCTCACCAGCAGGTCGTAGACCAGGCGGGCGTCGTCGTGGATCTCGTGCACCTCGGGGTCGAGGCGCGGGAACAGGTACAGGGCGCCGTCGGGCCGCACGCACGTCACGCCGGGGATCGAGGTCAGGCCCTTCCAGGCGATCTCGCGCTGCTCGTGCAGCCGTCCGCCAGGGGCGATGAGCCCGTCGATCGACTGCACGCCGCCGAGCGCGGCCTGCACGGCGTGCTGGGCGGGGACGTTGGGGCACAACCGCGTCGAGGCGAGCAGCGTGATGCCCTCGAGGAAGCCGGTGGCGTGGTCGCGGGGGCCGGTGATGACGAGCCACCCCGAGCGGTAGCCGGCCACGCGGTACGTCTTGGACAGGCCGTTGAACGTCAGGCAGAGCAGGTCGGGGGCCACCGTCGCCATGGGCGTGTGGACGGCGCCGTCGAACAGGATCCGGTCGTAGATCTCGTCGGACAGCAGGAGCAGGCTGTGCTCGCGCGCGATGGCGGCGATGCCCTCCAGGACCTCGCGCGAGTAGACCGCGCCGGTGGGGTTGTTGGGGTTGATGACGACGAGGGCCTTGGTGCGCGGCGTGATGAGCTCGCGGATGTGGTCCAGGTCGGGGGCCCAGCCGTTGCTCTCGTCGCACCGGTAGTGCACCGGTCTGCCGTCGGACAGCGACGTCATCGCGGTCCACAACGGGTAGTCGGGCGAGGGGATGAGCACCTCGTCGCCCTCGTCGAGCAGCGCCTGCATGACCATGGTGATGAGCTCGGAGACACCGTTGCCCAGGTAGACGTCGTCGACGTCGATCTCCGGGAAGCCCGGCTCGGTCTCGTAGCGCGTGACGACGGCCCGACGGGCGGACAGGATGCCCCGGCTGTCGGTGTAGCCGTGCGCCTGGGGGATCGCGGCGACGACGTCGCGGACGATCTGGTGCGGTGCCTGGAACCCGAAGGCCGCCGGGTTGCCGGTGTTGAGCTTGAGCACCTCGTAGCCGTCGGCCTCGAGGCGCGCGACCTCCTCCAACGCCTTGCCGCGGATCTCGTACAGGACGTTCTTCAGCTTCGAGGACTGGTCCAGCGCGCGCAGGGGCATGCCTCGAAGGGTAGTCCGGGCGTCTGTCGCTGAGGACGTGGCCGGGACCGTGGCCGTCGCCGAATCGGGATCGGGTCGAAACGCGGCGTTTACCGGACCGCTCCTTTGTCCGAAACACCCGCTCCCTAGCGTTCTCAGGCATGGGCACAGGGATGTATACAGCGCGGGACACAGCGCGGTGCGCGTGCTGCCTGAGCCACGAAGTCCGGATCTGCTCCGCTCCTCCCCAGCGAAAGGCACCCCGTTGACCAGAACCTCCACGCGCGCACTCGCCCTGACTGCCGCGCTCGCCACCACCGTCGGCCTCGCCGGCTGCGGCGCCAAGACCGACTCCTCCGCCGGATCCAGCGGGTCCGCCGCGGCCACCGGCTCGTCGTGCGTCGACACGTCGGGCGACAGCATCAAGATCGGCTTCCTCAACTCGCTGTCCGGCACGATGGCGATCTCCGAGCAGACCGTCCGGGACTCCCTGGACATGGCGGCCGACGAGATCAACGCGGCCGGCGGCGTCATGGGCAAGCAGCTCAAGGTCGTCGCCGAGGACGGGGCGTCCGAGCCCACGGTCTTCGCGGAGAAGGCCGAGAAGCTCATCACCTCCGACTGCGTCGCGGCAGTCTTCGGCGGCTGGACGTCGTCGTCGCGCAAGGCCATGCTCCCCGTCTTCGAGAGCAACGACGCCCTGCTGTTCTACCCCGTGCAGTACGAGGGCCTCGAGGCGTCGAAGAACATCTTCTACACGGGTGCGACGACCAACCAGCAGATCATCCCCGCGATGGACTACCTCAAGGAGAAGGGCGCCAAGAAGGTCTTCCTCGTCGGCTCCGACTACGTCTTCCCGCGGACCGCCAACAAGGAGATCGACGCCTACGCCAAGGCCAACGGCATCGAGATCGTGGGTGAGGAGTACGCGCCGCTCGGCCACACGGACTTCTCGACGATCGTCAACAAGCTCAAGGGCTCGGGCGCCGACGCGGTGTTCAACACCCTCAACGGCGACTCCAACGTCGCGTTCTTCAAGGAGTACAAGAACGCCGGCCTCAAGGCGGACTCGCTGCCCGTCGTCTCGGTGTCCATCGCCGAGGAGGAGGTCGGCGGCATCGGCGTCGACAACGTCGAGGGCCAGCTCACCGCCTGGAACTACTACGAGACGGTCGACAGCCCGGAGAACAAGAAGTTCGTCGCGGACTTCAAGGCCAAGTACGGCGACGACCGCGTCACGTCCGACCCGATGGAGGCGGCGTACACCTCGCTCTACCTGTGGAAGGGCATGGTCGAGAAGGCCAAGTCGTTCGCGGTCCCGGACATCCAGGCGGCCGCGGGCGGTGTCTCGTTCGACGCACCGGAGGGCAAGGTCACCGTCAACGGCGAGAACCACCACATCGCCAAGACCGCGCTGATCGGCAAGATCGCCGCCGACGGCCTCATCTACACCGAGTGGAGCTCGGACGGTCCCATCGAGCCGGACCCGTTCCTCAAGGGCTACGACTGGGCCGCCGGCCTGTCCTGATTCCGCGCGCGGTGGCCCGACGAGCACTCGTCGGGCCACCGCCGGTCACGAAAGGGGACGGCGCGTGGATGCCGTGATCTCCCAGACGTTCGCGGGGCTGAGCCTCGGGTCGGTGCTGCTGCTCGCGGCGCTCGGCCTGGCGCTCACGTTCGGCCAGATGGGCGTCATCAACATGGCGCACGGCGAGTTCATGATGGCCGGTGCGTACACGGCCTTCGCCGTGCAGAAGGTCGTCTCCGACGCGGGGCTCTCGCTGCTCGTGTCCCTGCTGATCGGGTTCCTCGTCGGCGGCCTGCTGGGCCTGCTGCTCGAGGTCACGCTGATCTCGCGGATGTACACCCGGCCGCTGGACACGCTGCTCGTGACGTTCGGCGTCGCGCTCGTGCTCCAGCAGCTCGCGCGCGACATCTTCGGCGCCCCCAACGTGGACGTGCGTGCCCCCGCCTGGTTGTCGGGTGCGGTGCCGATCCTCGGGGTCGACGTCCCCAAGACCCGGGTCTTCATCCTGGGCCTCTCGATCGCGTGCGTGGTCGCGCTGTCCCTGGTCCTCAAGCTCACCCCGCTCGGCCGCCGCATCCGGGCCACGGTCCAGAACCGCGACCTGGCCGAGACGTCGGGCATCTCGACGCGGGCCACCGACCGGCTCACGTTCTTCATCGGCTCGGGCGTCGCCGGCATCGCGGGTGTCGCGCTGACGCTGCTCGGGTCCATCGGCCCGACGCTCGGCACCAACTACATCGTCGACGCGTTCCTCGTGGTCGTCGTCGGCGGCATCGGCCAGCTCAAGGGCGCGGTCATCGCGGCCTTCGCGCTCGGGCTGCTGCAGGCGACGATCGAGTACTCGTCCACGGCGAGCATCGCCAAGGTGCTCGTCTTCGTCGTCATCGTCGCGTTCCTGCAGGTCCGGCCGCAGGGCATCGTCTCCGTGCGCACGCGGAGCCTCGCATGAGCGGCCTGTGGCGCAACCCCACGGCACGCCTGTGGGTCGGGGTCGCGATCGCGGTCGTCGTGCTGTTCGTCGTCGCGCCGGGGACGCTGTCCGTGTTCCGGCTCAACCTGCTCGCCAAGTTCCTGTGCCTGGCCATGGTCGCCGTCGGCATCGGGCTGGCGTGGGGCCGCGGCGGCATGCTGACGCTCGGTCAGGGCGTGTTCTTCGGCCTCGGCGGCTACATGATGGCGATGCACCTCAAGCTCGCCGACGCCGGTCCGGGCGGCGTCCCGGACTTCATGACGCTCTACGGCGACGGCACCGTGCCGGGCTGGTGGGAGCCGTTCCGCAGCCCGGTCTTCACCGTCGCCGCGATCGTCCTGCTCCCGACCCTGATCGCGGCCCTGCTCGGCCTCGCCGTCTTCACGCGGCGCGTGCGCGGCGCGTACTTCGCGATCCTGTCCCAGGCGCTCGCGGCCGCGTTCGCGATCCTGCTCATCGGGCAGCAGAAGGTCACCGGCGGCACCAACGGGCTCAACGGCTTCCAGGGCTTCTTCGGGTTCGCGCTGTCCGACCCCGCCAACAAGCAGATGCTCTACTTCATCGCCGCCGGGACCCTGCTGGTGATGGTCCTGCTGGTCCGGCTGCTGTACCGCTCCCGCTACGGCGAGCTGCTGGTGGCGGTGCGGGACCAGGAGAACCGCGTGCGGTTCCTCGGCTACAACCCAGCGCTCGTCAAGGCCGCGGCGTTCGCGGTGGCCGCGTGCTTCGCGTCGATCGGTGGCGCGCTGTTCGTGCCGATCGTCGGGATCATCTCGCCCGCCGACGTGGGGGTGGTGCCGTCCATCGTCTTCCTGGTGGGCGTCGCGATCGGCGGGCGGGCCACGCTGCTCGGGCCCGTGCTGGGGGCGATCGCCGTCTCCTGGGCCGAGTCCTCGCTGTCCGAGTCGTTCCCCTCGTTCTGGACCTACTTCCAGGGCGGCCTGTTCATCGTCGTCGTCGCGTTCCTGCCCGGCGGTCTCGCGTCGCTGGGTCAGGTGTGGCGCAAGCGTCGGGCGGTCGAGGCACCGCCCGACGACGAGGCCGACGACCCGGCCGCAGTCGTCGCCGAGCCCGAGCCCAGCACCTCCGGGAGGTCCGCATGAACGCCGAGAAGACGCCGGGGTCGCCAGCTGCGATCCTCGGCGAGGGCCAGCTCGACCCCGACGCGCTCGAGGCCGTGCTCGCCGCGCCGGAGTCCCGGTTCCGCCACGACTACCTGGAGATCCGCGACCTGCGCGTCTCGTTCGACGGGTTCGTGGCCGTGGACGGCGTCGACCTGACGGTCACGCAGGGGGATCTGCGGTTCCTCATCGGGCCCAACGGCGCGGGCAAGACGACGATCGTCGACGCGATCACGGGGCTCGCGGCCGCCACCGGCTCGGTGCGGTTCGGCGGCGTCGACCTGCTCGGCAAGCCGTCGCACCGCATCGCGCGCGCCGGCGTCGGCCGCACGTTCCAGACCGCGAGCGTGTTCGACGAGCTCACGGTCCTGCAGAACCTCGACATCGCCGCCGGCGCGGGTCGGGGGATGCGGACGCTGCTGCGGCGGCGGTCGGGCGTGCCCGACGACGTGGCCGCGGCGATGGAGACCGTCGGCCTGACCCACCTGGCCGCGACCCCCGCCGGGATCCTGGCGCACGGGCAGAAGCAGTGGCTCGAGATCGGGATGCTGCTGGTCCAGGACGCGCACCTGCTGCTGCTCGACGAGCCCGTCGCCGGGATGAGCCAGGCGGAGCGCGAGGAGACCGGGCAGCTGCTGCAGCGCATCGGCGAGCAGCGCACCGTGGTCGTCGTCGAGCACGACATGGAGTTCCTGCGCTCGTTCGCCTCGTCGGTCACCGTGCTCCACCAGGGGCGCGTGCTGTCCGAGGGGACCGTCGCGGAGGTCCAGGCCGACCCGCGGGTGGTCGAGGTGTACCTGGGGTCGGGTTCGGCACGTGCCGGCTCGTCGGGTTCGTCGAAGGAGGCATGATGCTGACTCTCACCGGGGTGCACGTCGGCTACGGGCGCACGTCCGTGGTGCACGGGGTCGACGTCGAGGTGGGCGCCGGGTCCGTCACCGCGGTGATGGGGCACAACGGCGCCGGCAAGACGACGCTGCTGCGCGCCGCCGTCGGGCTGCTGCCGGTGCGCAGCGGGAAGGTGACGCTCGACGGGACCGACGTGACCCGCATGCGCCCGCACCAGCGCGTCCGCCGCGGGCTCGCCTACGTGCCCCAGGGGCAGCAGTCGTTCGGCCAGCTCACCGCGCGCGAGAACCTGCAGCTCGTCGTCGACGGCGCCGGTCCCGCCGGCGCCGGGCGGATGGACGAGGCGCTGGACCTGTTCCCGGCCCTGCGTGCGCTGCTCGGCCGCCGCGCCGGCCTGCTCTCGGGTGGCCAGCGCCAGCAGCTCGCGATCGCCCGCGCGCTCATCACCGGCCCGTGCGTCATGGTGCTCGACGAGCCCACCGAGGGCATCCAGCCGTCGGTCGTCGCCGAGATCGAGGACGCGATCGTCACGCTCGCCTCGTCCAGGGGGCTGTCCGTGCTCCTCGTCGAGCAGCACGTCGGCTTCGCCCTGGGCGCCGCCGAGCGGTACTACGTGCTCGAGTCGGGGCGCGTCACGTCGAAGGGCGACGGTGGTGCGGCGTCCGAGGAGGACGTCCGCGCGGCGATGGCCCTGTAGGCCGGTTCGGTGAACGGCTCCGACGGACGAGGGGACTACGCTTCGTGACCATGAGCACGGGCCTGACCGAGGGGCTCACCCCCGCCGACAGCTCGTCGTTGCGCGAGATGGTCTACCACCGGCTGCGGGACGAGATCCTCAACGGTCGCATCTCCCCGCGCGAGCGGCTCACGGAGCCCAAGCTCGGCAAGACCTACGAGGTGTCGCGGACCCCCGTGCGCGAGGCCTTGTCCCGGCTCCTGTCGGACGGGCTCGTCGAGCGCACCGACTTCGGGTACGCCGTCGTCGTGCCGAGCCTGGAGGACCTGCGCAACCTCTACGAGCTGCGCATCACCCTCGAGCTGCGGGGCATCGGCCGCGCCATCGAGAACCCGCAGGTGCGGCACGACGAGGCCGCGCTGGCCGCCGAGCTCGAGCGCTGGCAGGAGATGCGGGACACGCCGCCCGAGCCGGACCCGTCGTTCGTCGTGAAGGACGAGGGCTTCCACCAGGTCCTGTCGCGCTCGTCGGGCAACGCCCAGCTCACCGACGCCCTGGTGACCGTGAACCAGAAGATCCGGGCCGTGCGGATGCACGACTTCGTCGAGGAGGGGCGCGTGACGGCGACCATCGACGAGCACATGGAGATCCTGCGCCTGGTGATCGCCCGCGAGCTGCCGGAGGCGCTGACCGCGCTGCACAAGCACGTCGGCGAGTCGCTCGAGGTGGTCATGGAGCGGGCGACGCAGGCCATGACGCGGATGGCGCTCGCGGGCTGAGGCCCACCCCCCGTCACCCGTAACGCACCGTTTACGCCGGGACGGCGGACGGGAAACACGACCCTCCTAACGTGCTGGATACCGAGGTGTATACGCCCCGGGACCCAGCAACCGTCCGGGAGTGATCGTGTTCGACACCCTGCTCGTGGCCAACCGTGGTGAGATCGCCGTCCGTATCCTGCGCAGCGCCGCCGCCCTCGGCCTGCGGACCGTCGCCGTCTACTCGGACGCGGACGCCGCCGCCCCGCACGTCCGCCTCGCCGACGTCGCCGTCCGCCTGGGCCCCGCACCCGCCGCCGAGAGCTACCTGCGCCCCGAGCTGGTCCTCGCGGCGGCCGCGGAGACGGGCGCCGGCGCCATCCACCCCGGGTACGGGTTCCTGTCGGAGAACGCGACGTTCGCCGCCGAGGTCGAGGCCGCCGGGATCGCGTTCGTCGGGCCGACGCCCGCGCACCTGTCCGTGTTCGGCGACAAGCACGAGGCCCGCGAGGCCGCGCGGGCGGCGGGCGTGCCGCTGGTCGCGGGGTCGGGTCTGCTGGCGTCGGTCGACGAGGCGCTCGCGGCGGCCGCCGTCGTCGGCTACCCGGTCATGGTCAAGGCCGTCGGCGGGGGCGGCGGCATCGGTATGCAGGCATGCGCCGACGACGACGAGCTGGTCGCCGCCTTCGACCGCGTGCAGCGGCTCGCCGCCGCCAGCTTCGGCAGCGCGGGGGTGTTCCTGGAGCGGTTCGTCGCCCAGGCCCGGCACCTGGAGGTGCAGGTGTTCGGCGACGGCGCCGGCCGCGTCGTGAGCCTGGCCGACCGCGACTGCTCGCTGCAGCGACGCAACCAGAAGGTGGTCGAGGAGGCGCCCGCGCCCGGGCTGTCCGACGACATCCGGGAACGGCTGCACGCCTCCGCGCGCGACCTGACGGCCTCGGTGGCGTACCGGTCCGCGGGCACGGTCGAGTACGTGTACGACGTCGAGCGCGACGAGATCTCGTTCCTCGAGGTGAACACGCGCCTGCAGGTGGAGCACCCGGTGACCGAGGCGGTCACCGGGGTCGACCTGGTGGAGTGGATGATCCGGCTCGCACAGGGGTCGTCGGACTTCCTGGACGCCGTGCCGGACACCGGGCCCGTCGTGTCCGGCCACGCCGTCGAGGCGCGCGTCTACGCCGAGGACCCGCGCAAGGACTACCAGCCCAGCGCCGGTCTGCTCACCGAGGTCGTCTACCCGTCCGGCGCGCGCGTCGATGCCTGGGCCGAGACAGGCCAGGAGGTCAGCAGCCACTACGACCCGATGCTCGCCAAGGTCATCACGCACGCGCCGACGCGGACCGAGGCGTTCGCGGCCTTGTCGACCGCGCTCGGCGAGACCCGGATGAGCGGGCTGCAGACCAACCTGCCGCTGCTGCGCACCATCGTCGAGCTGCCGACCGTGCTGGACGCCACGCACACGACGGGCACGCTCGCGCACGTCCGCGACGACGAGCCGTACGTCGAGGTGCTGCGCGGCGGCGTGATGACCACGATCCAGGACTGGCCCGGGCGCCTCGGGCACTGGGACGTCGGCATCTCCCCGTCGGGCCCGATGGACGACCTGTCGTTCCGGCTCGGCAACCTCGCGCTCGGCAACCCCGAGGGCGTGCCCGGCCTGGAGTGCACGCTGGCCGGGCCGCGGCTGCGGTTCAGCCACGCCGCCGTCGTCTGCGTGACCGGTGCGGACGCGCCCGTGACCGTGGACGGCGAGCCCGTGCCGCAGTGGGAGCCGGTCGACGTGCCGGCCGGGTCCGTGCTCGACGTCGGCGCGCCAGGCGACACCGGTCTGCGGACGTACGTGCTGATCCGGGGCGGCCTCGACGTGCCCATGTACCTGGGCTCCGCGTCGACCTTCTCGCTCGGCGGCTTCGGGGGATACACCGGCCGCGCGCTCGTCGTCGGCGACACCCTGGTCCCCGCGGCCGTGCCGGACTCCGCGCCGGCCGTCGCCGCGGTGCCGCTCGACGTGCGACCGCAGCTCGTGCACGACTGGGAGATCGCCGTCCAGGAGGGGCCGCAGCCGGCGCCGTCGTACTTCACGCACGACGACATGGCGATGCTGTACTCCGCGACCTGGCACGTGCAGACCCACGCCAACCGCACCGGCATCAGGCTGTCCGGGCCCAAGCCGCAGTGGGCGCGACCCGACGGCGGCGAGGCGGGCCTGCACCCGTCCAACCTGCACGACAACCCGTACTCGGTGGGCGCGCTCAACGTCTCCGGCGACACCCCGATCCTGCTGGGCCCCGACGGGCCGTCGCTCGGCGGGTTCGCCTGCCCTGTGACCGTCGTCGTCGGGCACCGCTGGAAGATGGGCCAGATCCGGCCCGGTGACACCGTGCGGCTGCTGCCGGTGCCCGACGAGACGGCCGCCGAGCTGCGCTCGTCGAACGCGCTGCGCGCCGCCGCCTACCTGGGCGCCGACGTCCCCACCGGGACCGACGGCGACGACGGCGTGCTGGCGCGCGTGCCCGGCGACCCTGCCGACCCGCTGGGCGTGCCCGAGGTCGTCTACCTGCGTGGCGGCGACGACAACGTGCTGGTCGAGTACGGGCCGATGGTGCTGGACCTCGGGCTGCGGATGCGCGTGCACGCGCTGGGTGAGGCGCTGCGGTCGGCCGGGGTCCCGGGCGTCGTTGACATCACGCCCGGTGTCCGGTCGCTGCACGTCCACGTCGACCCGGGCGTGCTGTCGGTGCGGGCGCTCGTCGACGTCCTCGTCGGGCTCGAGGCCGCCCTGCCCGCGACCGCCGACCTCACCGTCCCCAGCCGCCGCATCCACCTGCCGTTCTCGTTCGACGACCCGGTCATCGCCGAGGCCGTGGCCCGCTACCAGGCGGGGGTACGGCCGGAGGCGCCGTGGCTGCCGTCGAACATCGAGTTCATCCGGCGCATCAACGGGCTGCGCTCGACCGACGACGTCCTGGCCACCATGCTGCGCGCCGAGTACCTGGTCCTGGGCCTGGGCGACGTCTACCTGGGCGCGCCGCTGGCCGTGCCGCTGGACCCGCGCGACCGCCTGATGACCACCAAGTACAACCCGGCCCGCACCTGGACCGCCGCCGACACCGTCGGGCTGGGCGGGCAGTACCTGTGCGTCTACGGGATGGACTCGCCGGGCGGCTATCAGCTGGTCGGGCGGACCGTGCCGATCTGGTCCGGGCACCGCCAGCGCGGCGTGTTCGAACCGGGCAAGCCGTGGCTGCTGCGGTTCTTCGACCGGGTGGTGTGGCACCCGGTCTCTGCTTCCGAGCTGCTGTCGCAGCGGTCGGCCTTCGCCGCCGGGCGGCTGGACGTCGAGGTCGAGCACGGGACCTTCTCCTACGCCGAGCACCTGGAGCTGCTGGCTTCGCACGCCGACGACATCGCGGCCTTCCAGTCGCGGCAGGCGGCGGCGTTCGCGGCGGAGCGGGACGCCTGGGCGGCGGCGGGAGAGTTCGACGCGCTCGACGAGGCGGCGCCGGTCGTCGACGCGGGCGCGGGGCCGGGCCAGATCGAGCTGCTGGACGGGCACGTGCTCGTCGAGGCGCCGATGGTCGGCAGCGTGTGGCGGGTCGAGGCGCGCGCCGGCGAGCAGGTGCGCGAGGGTGACCTGCTGGTCGCGCTCGAGGCGATGAAGCTGGAGCTCGGCGTCACGGCGCCGTCCGACGGCCGGGTGCTGCGGGTGCTCGTCGCGCCCGGCGAGCTCGTCAAGCCCGGCGCCGCGCTGGCGATCCTGGAGGTGGGTGCGTGAGGCGATCAGCGGTGGACGAGGCGCTGGGGGCTGAGGCGACGGCGTCGGTGGTGGATGGGGCTGCGGGTGCGCGCAGTGCGGTCGCGCGGGTCGAGGCGGCGTACGCGCGCATCGCCGAGGTGGATCGGCCCGAGGTGTGGATCGCGCTCGTGCCGCGGGACGTCGCGCTCGCGGCCGCGTGCGCCGTCGACGCTCGCGTCGTCGCAGGGGAGTCCCTGCCGCTCGCGGGCACGGTCGTCGCGGTCAAGGACAACGTCGACGTCGTCGGTCTGCCGACGACTGCCGGTTGTCCCTCGTACGCGACGTCGCCGCTGGGCCGTCCGGGCCCCGCTGCTGTGTCGGCACCGGCCGTCGCGCGCCTCGTCGCCGCCGGTGCCGTGGTGATCGGCAAGACGAACCTGGACCAGTTCGCCACCGGCCTCGTCGGGACCCGGTCCCCGTACGGGGCGGTCCGGCACGCGACGCTGCCCGACCGGGTCTCGGGCGGGTCCAGCTCCGGGTCCGCCGTCGCAGTCGCGCTCGGGATCGCGGACATCGGCATCGGGACGGACACCGCCGGCTCGGGCCGGGTGCCGGCCGCGTTCAACGGGCTCGTCGGCATCAAGACGACGGTCGGTCTGGTGCCCACGTCGGGTGTCGTTCCCGCGTGCCGGTCGTACGACGTCGTCACCACGTTCACGCGTGACCTGGCGCTGGGTGCGGCCGCGACGCGGCTCATGGTCGGGCTGTCGTCCTCGGACCCGTCCGGGCGCGCGTGGCCGGCGGACGTGCCGCTCGCGCTGCGTGCCGCACCCGTCGTCGCGATCCCGCGCGACGAGGACCTGGCACCGCTGTCGCCGTCGTGGCGCGACGCCTTCGCCGCCGCCGTCGAGGCGGTGCGGGCCGCCGGCGCGCGCACCGTCGAGGTGGACGTCTCACCGATGCTGACCGCCGCTCGGCTGCTCTACGAGGGTGCGGTCGTCGCCGAGCGGTACGAGGCGGTGGGCGAGTTCCTGGCCTCGTCGCCGCCCGACGCCGACCCGACCGTCGCCGCGATCATCGCCGCCGGCCGCGCCGTCAGCGCCGCGGACTACGTGGCCGACCGCGCGACGCTGGCGGCGGCGACGGCGCAGACGCTCGAGATCCTCGACGGTGCCGACCTGCTGCTGCTGCCCACCACCACCGAGCACCCGACCATCGCGGCGGTCCAGGCCGATCCTGTGGCCATCAACCGCCGGCTCGGGACCTACACGAACTTCGTCAACATGCTCGACCTCGCGGCGGTCGCGATCCCGTCGGGTGAGGTGGACGGCGGCCCGTTCGGGGTCACCGTGCTGGCGCGCGCGTTCGAGGACCAGCGCGCGATCGATCTCGCGGCGCGTCTGCTCGGAGGTGGTGGCGAGCTGATCGTCGACGGAGGCGTCGACCTGCTCGTCGTCGGCGCCCACCTGCGCGGGCAGCCGCTGAACCCGGAGCTGGAGGCACTGGGCGCCCGCTTCGTCGGCTCCGTCCGCACCAGCGCCGCGTACCGGTTGGTCGCGCTCGACACGACCCCCCGCAAGCCCGGCCTGGTCCGGACCGGCGACGGAGCGCCGATCGCCGGCGAGGTGTGGCGGGTCTCGTCGGGCGCGCTGGGTCGGTTCCTCGCGGCGCTGCCGGCCCCCATGTCCCTGGGGCGCGTCGAGCTCGAGGACGGGACCTGGGTGGTCGGGTTCGGCTGCGCGGCCGACGCCGGTGCGGGCAGGGTCGACCTCACCGCGCACGGCGGCTGGGTCGCCGCGCTGGCTGCCGGCCTTCAGTGACGGGGGTGCGCCGGGCGATCCCGGGCCGGGACCCGCAGGCCCGACGCACGCAGACGCCGGATCAGGTCGCCAGCGCTGACCCGCTCCGCGCCGAGTCGGACCAGCTCGTCGATGCGCTCGTCGGGCACGTCGTAGTGGTCCAGGTCGAACCCACGCCGCGGGATGCCCGCCAACTCCGCGAACGCGTGCAGCTCGTCGAGCGAGGAGTCGCTGACCAGGTGCGCCCACAACCGCCCGTGGTTGGGCCACATCGGCGTATCCACCAGCACACTCACCTGGCCAGCCTAGGCGGCCCCACCGCGGGCGGGTTCACGACGTGGTGAACAGGCGGGCGGCCTGGGTCTCGGCCTCGGCGTAGGTGTGGCCGGCGGTGCTCATCGCGTGGCTGATCTGGCCCAGGGCGTGGTCCAGGCGCGTCGACGCGGTGGTCCACTCGTGCAGCACGGCTGCGAACTGCGTGGCCGCCGATCCTCGCCACGAGTCCTGCAGCGCCGTGAGCTGGCGCTGCATCGCCGCGACCTCGGACCGGATGCTCGCGGCGCGCGTCTGGACCGCTCCCGCCGCCGCCGTGACCGCCGCGCTGTCGACCTCGTACCTGCTCATGTCCGCCTCCCGCGTCGCGGCGCCCGCGTGGCGCCGATCGGGTCGACCGTAGGAGCCGTCCGAAGCCGTGCGAGGCTCGCGAATCGGATCTGTGGACGAGCGTGCGGGGACGCGTGGCTGTGGTCGGATCGACGACCGACCTGTGACGCGGCTCAGCTCGCCGCGGTGTCCGGCTGTGAGGTCTGACCGTCGACGACCGGACCTGCGGGGACGTCCTCGGTCTGCGCAGCATCGTCGGACGCGCGATCGTCGCCCGAAGCCTCGTCGGACGCCGCCGCTTCAGCCAGCAGCTTCGCCTGCTCCTTCTCCAGCCGCTGCAGCTCGGCGGACACGTTCTGGCGCGCGGGCTCCTCCCACGCGGCGCCCAGCGGTGAGGAGAACAGCGCCGGCCGGGCCAGGAGCTTCTTCAGGATCCGGATGCGGGCCCGGACGTAGTCCTCGACCGGCAGATGCGCGTACTCGGCCCGCACGTCGTGCAGGTAGGCCTTGTAACGCTGCGGCTCGGCGGCGAGCATCGCGAGGTCCGCGTCGCACAAGACTGCGCAGTCGAAGTCGGTGGGGTCGGGCGAGTGCCGGACCAGCGCGACGACGAGGTCGTGCACCCGCTCGGCCGCGGCGTCCGGCACCCCGAGCGCAGTCAGCTGCTCCCGGGCCAGCACCGCGCTCGCGGCCTCGTCCTCGCCACCCTTGTTGGCGTACGCCTTGCCGTCCGCGGAGTCGAACACGACGCCGTGGTACCAGGCCGCCAGGCGGACCAGGTCGGTCTCGTGGGTCTCCTCGGCGAGCTCGTCGACGCGGACCAGCACGTCGACCAGGTGCTTGAGGTTGTGGAACTCGCGCCCCGGCCCCGACCACTGGTCCACCAGCGCCTGGCCGACCTCGCGCACCTCGTCGTCGGGCGCGCTGGCACCCGCGCGTCGAGCACTGCGGTAGAACGCGGACAGCAACCACTGTGGTGCGTCATGGACGCCCATGGATGAACCTCACGACGGTGACTCGGACGCGCCATCGTAGCCCCGGACGGCGTCCGTCGCGGGTGGTTCGGTCGGGCGGGCGAACAGCGGCGCCGACGGCGGTCGGGGCGTCGACCCTTCCGCCGGTGCCGGCGTCGACGGCGGCACCGCCGCTGGTGCCTGCTCGGGCGCCTGCTCGGGCACGGGCTTCTTCGCAGTCGCAGCAGGGGACGCCGACGTCGGCGGGGCGGACAGTCCGTCGACGGGGACCGTGACGCGCACGGTCGTGCCGCCGCCGGGTGTCTGCGTCAGCTCGACGGACCCGCGGTGCGCCTCGACGATCGCCGCGACGATCGCGAGCCCCAGCCCGGAGCCGCCCGACGTGCGCCCGCGTGACGCATCGACGCGGTAGAACCGCTCGAACACCCGCGCCGCGTGCTCGGGATCGATGCCCGGGCCGTGGTCGCGCACCTCGAGCACGCCCGACGAGCCCACGATCCCGACCGCGATCTCGACGGCCGTGCCCGGGGGGGTGTGGCGCGCGGCGTTCCCGACGAGGTTCACGACGACCTGCCGCAGCCGCGCCTCGTCGCCCGTCACGACGCACGGTCCGGTCGGCGCGCCCGGGGCGATCGGCACGAGGCGCGGACTGCGGCTCGGGTCCAGGGCGTGCAGGTCGTTGACGGCGTCGGCCGCCAGCACCGTGAGGTCGACGGGCCCGGCCTGCATCGGCCGCCCCTCGTCGATCCGGGCCAGCGACAGCAGGTCCTCGACCAGGGCGCCCATGCGCGTCGCGGAGTCCTCGATGCGCCGCATCGTGTCGTCGAGCTGCTCGGTCTCCTTGACCGCGCCCATCCGGTACAGCTCGCCGTACCCGCGGATCGCCGCGAGCGGCGTGCGGAGCTCGTGGGACGCGTCGGAGACGAACCTGCGCATCCGCGCCTCGGAGGCGGCCTGCGCGTCGAACGCCTTCTCGATCTGGGTGAGCATCCCGTTCAGGGCGTCGCCGAGGCGCCCCACCTCGGTGGACGGCGGCGCCGTCGGGACGCGCTGGGACATGTCGCCGGCGGCGATCGCGGCGGCGGTCGTCTCGATCTCCCGCAGCGGGCGCAGCGATCGCCGGACGGCCCACCGTCCCGCGAGCACGCCCGCCAGGACGATGACGAGCCCGCTGAGCACCAGGACCAGCACGAGGTCGTGGACGGTGTCCCGGACGCCGCTCAGCGGCAGGGCGATGGCGACGGAGCCGACGTACTGCCCGCCGACGGTGACAGGGCCGGTCACGACGCGCCACGGGGCGCCGGACTTGGACGACGGGACCGTGAACGGCTGACCGGTGCGGTCGATGACCTGCTGCGCGGACAGCTTCGGCAGCTCGGGTGTGCCGTTGTCCTGTTGCACGGTGCGACGCACGTAGTCGTGCGAGACGCCGTTCGCGGCCGTCAGCTGGATGAAGTAGTCGGTGGGGATCTGCGAGCCGTCGCCGCCCCACCCCGAGAACTCCGACCTGGTCAGGGACTCGGCCGCGGCTGCGCCCTCCGTCTCCAGCTTGTGGTCGATCTGGGCGACCAGGCTGCGCTCGAGCAGCGTCGTGGTCACGACTCCGGCGACGGTCAGGCCGACCGCGAGCAGCAACGTGGTGATGGCGACGAGCCGTCCGACGAGCGGGACCCTGGCCCATCGGGCACGCAGCGCGAGCCGGCCCGTCACGGCGTCGCGCGCAGCAGGTACCCGACGCCGCGCTTGGTGTGGATGAGCGGGGGCAGACGGGTGCCGTCGGCGTCGTCGAGCTGGTCCACCTTGCGACGCAGGTAGGAGATGTAGGACTCGACGATGTTGGCGTCGCCGCCCCAGTCGTACTGCCATACGTGGTCGAGGATCTGGGCCTTGGACAGCACCCGGCCCGGGTTGAGCATCAGGTAGCGCAGCAGCTTGAACTCGGTGGGGGACAGGTCGATGTCGTGCCCGGCGCGGCGGACCTCGTGCGAGTCGTCGTCGAGCTCGAGGTCCGCGTAGCGCAGGACGGGTGCGTCGTCGTCGCGCTCGGCGCCCGTGCGCCGCAGGATCGCGCGGATGCGCGCGACGACCTCCTCGAGGCTGAACGGCTTGGTCACGTAGTCGTCGCCGCCGACGGTCAGGCCCTGCACCTTGTCCGCGGTGTCGTCGCGCGCGGTGAGAAACAGCACGGGCGTGTGCTGGCCCTTCTCACGCAGGCGCCGCGTGACGGTGAAGCCGTCCATGTCGGGGAGCATGACGTCGAGCACCAGCAGGTCGGGCTCGACGTCGCGCGCCAGGCGCAGCGCCTGACCGCCGTCGGCCGCCGCGTGGACCTCGAAGCCCGCGAACCGCAGGGACGTGGCCAGCAGCTCGCGGATGTTGGGCTCGTCGTCGACGACCAGCAGCGTCGCCTCGGGCTCGTGCGCACTCATCCGCCGATCATCCCGCCCGATCCTGGGAGTTCGCTGAACAAACGCCGAGCGCGCTCTCCCGGGATTCCGAAGAACCTGCGCGCCCGGCGACCCGATCCTTCGGAATCCTCGACGAACGCGGGATTTCGGGCCTCGGCGGGGGCGGTTGTACCGTCCTCGCGTGACTCTCGTGCTGACCCTGGTGCAGAACGCGTCCGACGTCCCGCTCGACCTGCTGGCCGACGACTTCGCCGACGCCACCCTTCGGGTGGTCCGCCCCGACCTCGGCGAGGCGCTGCCCGCGCTCGAGGACCTCGGCGACGGCCTCGTCGTCCTGGGCGGTCACATGAACGCGTACGACGACGAGCTCGCCCCCTGGCTCCCCGCGCTGCGGACGCTGCTCGCCGACGCCTCCCGCGCCGGCGTCCCCACGCTCGGCATCTGCCTGGGTGCGCAGCTGCTCGCCGCCGCCCGCGGCGGCCGCGTCCAGGTGGCCGCGCCTCCCGGGCCCGAGTCCGGCGTCGTCCCGATCTTCTGGCGGCGCGAGGCACTGTCCGACGCCGTCTTCGGGCCGCTCGTCGCCGGGCTGTCAGACCGCCGCGTCACGCTGCAGCCCACGTCGCACGCCGACGCGGTCGTCGACCTGCCGGCCGGTGCCGTCTGGCTCGCGTCGTCCAACCAGTACCCGTACCAGGCGTTCCGCATCGACTCCGCGTGGGGCGTGCAGTTCCACCCCGAGGCGTCGCCGGCCACGCTGCGCACCTGGATGGAGCACGACGGCGTCGAGGACGTCGACGCCGAGCTGGCTTCGTACGCCGAGCACGAGGCCGAGCTGACCGGCATCCGCACGACCATCGCCGCCGGCTTCGTCGACCACGTCCGCACGGTCGCGACGCAGCGCGCCTCGTCCGAGCAGAGCGCCGACGAGCGCGTCGACGCCTGACCGCTCCGGCGATCTGCGGCTGGCCGGCCGCTCCACCGGTCGACCGGTAGTCGGTTGACCTCGACGGAGTCGGGTGCAACCGACTACGTCGTGAGTGACCCGACTACCGGGGCACGGCAACCGACGACCGGGAGCGGTGGCGCGTCTCTGGCGTCCCACGGACTCCGGTCGGTCCGGTCGCCACGGGTCCTAGCTGACGAGAAGGACCGATGCACCGCCGATCCTGGCGCGGGCGAGCCGCGCATCGGCGGTGAGCAGCGGGACGCCGTACGCCTGTGCGACGGCGACGTAGTGCGCGTCGGCCACCCGGATCGCGTGCCGCAACGACCACACCTGTTCGATGAGCGCCGACGACGGCACGCGCTCGCACGGCAGGTCCCGCCACGCGGCGACCGCCGCACCGGCCTCGTCGGCCGTGATCTGTCCCGCACGCTCGAGCCGCGCCAGCGCGGACAGCACCTCGGTGTCGATCAGGCTCGGCGCCACCAGGTCGTGCCCGCGCAGGTGCGCGCGCGTCGGCGCTCGCAACGGAGTCGCCAGCAGCGCATGGACCGCCGCGCTGGCGTCGAGGACCAGGGTCACGAGCCGGAGCGACCCGCGCCGCCCGATGGGCTCGCCGCGGTGGTGGCGCGCGCTGGAGCGTCGTCGGGCGCGTACTCCACGCGGACCTCGTCGAGCGCATGCGCCACGTCGATGGGCCGCGTCGTGCCTGCCGCCGGGTGTCGGCGGTCCCACTCGTCGAACGTCGGGCGCGACAGCTCTCGGCGCAGCAGGCGCGTGACCAGCTCGGACATGGTCGTCGACTCGTCGCGCGCGCGCTTCGCGAGCGCGGCGTGAACGTCGTCGGGCAGGTTCTTGACCTGCAGCGTGCTCATGTCAGGACCGTAGCATGACGAGAGCATGCTGGCGCGGGCAACCTGGAGTGGCGAGGTGAGCGACACCGAGCCGTACGGTGTTCATGAATGCATCGATGGTTGCGGACGACGTGCCCGTGGAGGGCGCGTTTGCTGCAGCCATGCTGGATGGGTGGGCTGTGGGTGCGTGGCGTCGTCGGCTGGCGGAGATCCGCTGTTCTTGTGGTCGGACTTGGCCTGCGCTCCGCGAAAGGCGGGTCCGCTTCGCGGCCCCACCTTTCGCTACGCTCCGGCCAAGTCCTCCGCGTCCACGATGGAGTAGGCGTACCCCTGCTCCGCCAGGAAGCGCTGGCGGTGGGCCGCGAACTCCTGGTCGACCGTGTCGCGGGCGACCACCGTGTAGAAGTGCGCGGTGCGGCCGTCGCCCTTGGGGCGCATGATCCGGCCCAGGCGCTGCGCCTCCTCCTGGCGGGAGCCGAACGAGCCCGACACCTGGATCGCGACCGACGCCTCGGGCAGGTCGATCGAGAAGTTCGCGACCTTCGAGACCACCAGCTTGTGGATCTCACCGGCCCGGAAGGCGTCGAACAGGCGCTGCCGCTCGTGCACGGTCGTCTCGCCGGTGATGAGGTCGGCCTGCAGGTGGTCGGCGAGCTCGTGGAGCTGGTCCAGGTACTGCCCGATCACCAGCACCTGGTCGTCGGGGTGCTGCGCGACCAGCTGCTCGACCACCCGGTTCTTGCCCGGTGCGGTCGCCGCCAGGCGGTACTTGTCCTCCGGCTCGGCGGTGGCGTAGAGCATGCGGTCGCGGTCGGGGAGCGTCAGGCGCACCTCGACGCAGTCCGCGGGCGCGATGTAGCCCTGCGCCTCGATGTCCTTCCACGGGGCGTCGAACCGCTTGGGCCCGATGAGGGAGAAGACCTCGTCCTCGCGACCGTCCTCGCGGACCAGGGTCGCGGTCAGGCCCAGGCGCCGACGAGCCTGCAGGTCCGCCGTCATCCGGAAGATGGGCGCCGGCAGGAGGTGGACCTCGTCGTAGACGACCAGGCCCCAGTCGCGCGCGTCCAGCAGCTCGAGGTGCGAGTAGACGCCCTTCCGGCGCGTGGTCAGCACCTGGTAGGTGGCGATGGTGACCGGGCGGATCTCCTTGCGGGCACCGGAGTACTCGCCGATCTCGTCCTCGGTCAGCGACGTGCGCTTGACCAGCTCGTCGCGCCACTGCCGTGCGGACACGGTGTTCGTCACCAGGATCAAGGTGGTGGTCGACGACTTCGCCATGGCACCGGCGCCGACGATCGTCTTGCCCGCCCCACAGGGCAGCACGACGACGCCCGAGCCGCCGTGCCAGAACCCGTCGACCGCCTGCTGCTGGTACGGCCGCATCGACCAGCCGTCCTGGTCGAGCGCGATCGCGTGCGCCTCGCCGTCCACGTACCCGGCCAGGTCCTCGGCCGGCCAGCCGAGCTTGAGCAGCACCTGCTTGAGGTGTCCGCGCTCGGACGGGTGGACGATCACGTCGGTGTCGTCGAGCCGCTCGCCCAGCAGCCCGGCGGTCCGCTTGGAGCGGGTCACCTCGGCGAGCACCGCGGGGTCGAGCGAGTGCAGCACCAGGCCGTGCACAGGGTCCTTGATCAGCTGCAGGCGCCCGTAGCGGGACATGGTGTCCGCGACGTCGACGAGCAGCGCGTGCGGGACCGGGTAGCGGCTGTACTCGAGCAGCACGTCGACGACCTGCTCGGCGTCGTGCCCGGCGGCGCGCGCGTTCCACAGACCCAGAGGCGTCAGCCGGTAGGTGTGGACGTGCTCGGGCGCACGCTCGAGCTCGGCGAACGGGGCGATCGCCCGACGGCAGGCCTCGGCCTGGTCGTGGTCGACCTCCAGCAGCAGGGTCTTGTCGCTCTGGACGATCAGGGGACCGTTGGTCACGCACTCTCCTCGTCGGTCACCGGGCGGACCCGGCGTACGGATGCGATGCGGTGCACCGCGACGGTCAGCTCGGACTCGCGCTGGACGTCCGCGGCGCGCAGCCGCCCGCCGTCGACGCGCAGCGGGCGCAGCAGCCGACGTTCGGGACGGCCCGTGGGGCCGACCAGGTCGACCCACACGTTCGCCTTGTCGGCGACCGCCTCTCGCAGGACCAGCAACGCGTCGCCCGGGTCGTCTGTTCCGTGCTCGGACAGGTCGTCGGGTGTCGGGTCCAGCGGGCCGTCCGGCTCGCGGTTCGCGCGTTCGCGTCCGCCCGACGAAGGCCCCGCCGACCCGGGCGCGGGCTCCGGCGTCCGCAACCGGCGGATGACGGCGGCGACGTCCGCGTCGGTCGTCGGGGTCGCGACCTCCCGGCGTCCGGCGCTGCCCCGCCCGCGGCGGCCCGCGCGGCGCACCTCGCGCGCCAGGTGCAGGACGTGCCCGTCCGGGGACTCGGCGGCCGGCGCGAGCCCGTGCTCGCGCAGGGTGTCGACGAGCTCGCGCGTCGGGGCCTGCGCCACCAGCACGGTGGGGGCCAGCGCGAACAGGCCGAGCCCGGCCAGGCGCGGGTCGTCGACGAGCCCGGCCAGCAGCGCGGGGTCGTCGCTGCGCAGGTAGCTCGACGCGGCACCGGCGCGGAGCTGGCCGTGGCGGCGGGCGGCGTCGCGCACCAGGTACTCGAGCGCCTGCGGGACGGGCGTGAGCGAGAACCGGGTCAGGTCGGCGAGCAGGCCGTCGGCCGTCGCGCCGGCGTCGAACGCGGCCCGCACCGACTCGGCCGTGAACCGGACCGTCACCGCGCCGCCGCGCGACTCGACGCGGGCCGCCCGGTCGAGCAGGTCCTCGAGCTCGTCGCTCGGCCGGCCCGGGACGATGCCCGTCAGGTCGCCCTGCAGCAGCATCTCGTCGACGGCGGCGGGCACGTCGGCGGCGAGGGCGGCGGCCGCGGGGTCGGGGCCGTCGCCGGGCGCCTCCAGCAGCGCACGCCCGGCGGCGGACAGCGCGCCCGCACCCAGCGCACCCACCGCGGCGGCCTCGGCCAGGACCGCGGACACGGCCGACGCGGGTGGCACCGCCCGAGGGGTCCGCCACGCGAGCAGCTCCATGACCGTGGCCTCGTCGGGCGCCGCCAGCCCAGGCAGGTCGGCCAGCGTGCTCAGGACGGAGCGGCGCAGGCGCGGCGCCCAGGACCGCGCGACGTCGGGGCCCAGGGCGGAGCGCACGGTCCCCGAGTCGTCCCGGCCGCCGACCAGCCAGGGTGTGCGCGTCGTCGCGGTCCAGGTGCGGGCGAGCGTCAGCCAGCGCTGCTCGAGAGGCTGGCCGCTCCACTCGTCGAACGAGACCGTGGGGACGAACGAGGGTGTCTCCTCGCCGTCGTCGGCCACCAGCCCGGCGGACGCGGCGAGCTCGACCACCAGCGCGGTCGTCCGCTCGTCGACCTCCAGCTCGGCGGCGAGCCGCCGCAGCTCGCGCACGCCCAGCCCGCCCGAGCGCAGCACGCCCGCGGGGCTGCGCTCCCAGGTCCGGGCCAGGCGCGTGACCAGGCGGACCAGCCGCTCGCCGGCGTCGGCGGACTCGGCGGCGACCGTCGCGGCGGCGCGTGTCGGGAAGGTCGGTGCGGGGGGCAGGGCGGCCGACCGGTGGGTGCGGCCGCCACGCAGCGCCAGCGCGACCGTGCGCGGCAGGATCACGTGCCGCCCCTCGCCGCGCACCAGCAGGCCGCGGCGCAGCATCCACTCGACCGCCGCCGCGGTGGCGGTGCCGTGGGACGGGGCCAGGCCGACGGGCGGCCCCCACGTCAGAGCGTCGAGCACGGGCTGGACCCCCGCGGGGGCGGACGGCAGCTCGTCGACGACACCCGCGTCCGGGTCGTGCGACGACGCAGGCGCCAGCCCCGCGGGGTAGGGGCCCAGCAGCTCCGCGACGCCCGGCGCGGCGTGCAGGGCGGCCTCGTCGGCCGACCCGAAGAGCAGCGCCAGCGCGATGGCCCGCTCGACCGACGCCTCGACGAGCGTGGCGCCCGCGTCGTCGTCCGCGATCGCCGCGCGCAGCTCGTCGCGCGTCGCACCGCCCAGCGCCACCACGGCCTCGACCACCTGCAGCACGCCCGCGTCGACGGACGCCAGCGCCCGCTCCAGGCTGCCGCGGCTCGTCGCCCGCACGGCCAGCGAGGACATGGTCGTCGGCGACGGTGCGGCCAGGTCCGGGCGCCCGCGCAGCAGCGCGACGAGGTCGTCGTCGGCGCGTGTGCGCAGGAAGCCGGTGAAGGTGGACATCCGCACCACAATACGTGCGAGGCGCCGAGGGTGGCGCGGGCCCGGTAGCCTAGGGGGTTGACGTGGTCTTCCTATAGAACGAGGTGTGCCGTGCCCACCGGCAAGGTCAAGTGGTTCGACGCCGAGCGCGGGTTCGGGTTCATCGCCGGCGACGACGGCGGCGAGGTCTTCCTGCACGCCTCCGCGCTCCCGCAGGGCGTGACGCCCGCCGTCGGCAGCAAGGTCGACTACGGGGTGGCCGACGGCCGCCGCGGCCCGCAGGCGCTGTCCGTCAAGCTCCTCGACCCGCTGCCCTCGGTCGCGAAGGCCGCGCGCAAGCCGGCCGACGACATGGCCGTGATCATCGAGGACCTCATCAAGGTGCTGGACCGCGTGGGCAACGACCTGCGCCGCGGCCGCTACCCCGAGAAGGCCCGCGCCACCCAGTACGCGACCCTGCTGCGCGCTGTCGCCGGCGACCTCGAGGCCTGACGTGGCGACCGCGACGAAGGACGCCGTGCTCGGCTCCGCCGTGGACCTGGCGCGCGAGGTGGCCGTCGAGCTGGCCGGCAACGCCTCCGACGTGGGTGAGCACCTGGGCGTCGTCGTCGAGGGTGAGCGCCTGGTCTCGCACCGGTTCGCGTCCGCCGCCCGGGGCTACCGCGGCTGGGAGTGGACCGTCACGGTCTCGCGCGTCCCGCGCGGCCGCATCGCCACGGTCTGCGAGGCCGAGCTGCTGCCCGGGTCCGACGCGATCCTGGGCACCGAGTGGGTGCCGTGGTCGGAGCGGCTGCGCCCCGGTGACGTCGGCCCCGGCGACGTGCTGCCGTTCCGCGCCGACGACCCGCGCCTCGAGCCCGGCTGGACGCCGTCCGGCGACCCCGAGCTCGACGAGGTCGCGATCGACGAGCTGGCCCTGGCCCGGGTGCGCGTGCTCTCGCCGCAGGGTCGCGACGAGGCCGCGGAGCGCTGGTACCGCGGGTCGCGCGGCCCGACGAGCGCCGGTGCCGTCGCATCCGCCGGCGCGTGCACCACGTGCGGCTTCCTGGTCCCGTTGCAGGGCGCGCTGGGCACGGTCTTCGGCGTCTGCGCCAACGAGTGGTCGCCCGACGACGGCAAGGTGGTCAGCCTCGACCACGGCTGCGGCGCCCACTCCGAGACGGGCAACGAGCCCGTGCCGACCGAGTGGCCCGAGCCCGCGCCGCTGATCGACGAGCTGCGCATCGACGTGCTGCCTGACCTGGGCGGGCCGACCACGCCGGAGCCTGCTGCCTCGGAGCCCACGGCCGAGTGACCACCGACCCCTTCGGCACGGCCGCGCTGCGCGCTGCTGCCGTCGGGGCCTGGCAGGTGTCTCCCGCGCGGTTGCGTGAGGACGCGAACGTCGAGGAGGACCACGCCCGCGGGTACTACCGCGACCGCGTGCTGGTGGAGCTGGCGCAGAACGCGGCGGACGCCGCCGTGCGCGCGGGCGTCCCGGGCCGGCTGCTGCTGCGGCTGGCTGCGACGCCCGACGGCACCACGCTCGTGGCCGCCAACACCGGCGCGCCGCTCGACGAGCCGGGCGTCGCGGCGCTCGCGTCGATGCGGGCGTCGGCCAAACGGTCCGACGCCGGCGGCGTGGTGGGCCGGTTCGGGGTGGGTTTCGCGGCCGTGCGGGCCGTGGCCGACGAGGTGAGCGTCCTGTCCACGACCGGCGGGGTCCGGTTCAGCGTGCGCGACACCGCCGAGCTGCTCGCGCAGGCAGGCACGCCGGCGCTGGACGACGAGGTGCGGCGTCGAGACGGGTCCCTGCCCGCTCTGCGGCTGCCGTTCCCGGCGGAGGGTCGTCCACCCGTCGGGTACGACACGGCCGTGGTCGCGACGTTGCGCGACGAGGTCGCGGCCGACGAGGTCCGCGCGCTGCTGGCCGGGATCGACGACGCGCTGCTGCTGGCGCTGCCCGCGCTCGTGGAGGTCCTTGTCGAGGACGACGACGCGGCGCCGCGGCGGGTCGCGGACGTGGGCTCGCGCTGGACGGTGGCGTCCGACGAGGGCGAGCTGCCGCTGGCCCTGCTCGCCGGGCGGCCCGTGGAGGAGCGGTCCGCCCGCACCTGGCGTGTGACGTGGGCGGTGCCGCGAGGCGACGCGGGGTTGCGGCCGACGCCGTCGTCGGTGCGTGCCGTCCACGCCCCGACGCCCACCGACGACCCGCTCGACCTGCCCGCGATGCTGGTCGCGACCTTGCCGCTCGACGCGACCCGCCGCCACGTGGCCTCCGGGCCCCTCACCGACGCCGTGCTGGATCACGCCGCCCGGGTCTACGCCGACCTGGCGCAGACCGTCGCCCGCGCCGGCGGCGACGCCCTCGCGCTGGTGCCGACGGGTCTGGGCGCCGGACCCGTCGACGCTGCCCTGCGCCCGCGGATCGTGGACGCGCTCGCGCACCGACCGCTGCTCGCGCCGGCCGGCGGGGACGACCACCGGGTCCCGGCGGGCGTCGCCATCGCCGTCGCCGGGTCGTTCCCGCCCGCCGCGCTGGCCGCGCTCGGCCGCCGCGTCGCCTCGCTCGTCGTGCTCCCGCCCGGCCGCGAGACGCAGGCGCGGGCGCTGGGCGTCGACGTGCGACGCCTCGCCGACCTCGTCGACGACCTCCCGGCCGCGGAGCCCGGCCGCTGGAGCGAGCTGTACGACGCGCTGGACCAGCTCACGCAGGACGCGGGCGCGCGCGAGGCGCTCGGCGCGCTGCCCGTGCCGCTCGCCGACGGGCGCGTGGTCCGAGGTGCCCGCGGGGTCGCGGTGCTCGACGAGGTCGCGCTGCCGGACGACGTTCTCCGCACGCTGTCGGCGTGGGGTGTGCGGCTCGTCGCGCCCCCCGACGCGCACCCGCTGCTGGTCCGGCTGGGCGCCGAGCCCGCGGACGCGGTCGCGCTGCTGCGGCGGCAGGAGGTGCGGCGGGCGGCTCTCGACGAGCCCGAGGAAGCGGCCCCGATCGTCCTCACGCTCGCCACCGCGGCGTTGGCGGCGGGCGCAGACGGGCTGCCCGACGACGTGCGCGCCTGGACCGGGCTCGTCGAGCTGTCGGCCGCGGACGGGGAACCGACCCCGGCCGACGGTCTGGTCCTGCCCGGGTCCGCCGCCGCGGGTCTGCTCGACGACCGTGTCGTCGCGCCGGTCGCATTCGCGGAGATCGACCGCTGGGGTGCGGACGTGCTGGTCGCGCTCGGGGTGCGACGGGACCTGGTGGTGGTGCGCGTCGACGACGTGCTGGCAGGTGGCGGGCTGCTCGACGACGGGGACGACCCCGCGACGCTCGCCGCGCAGTCGCTGGACGGCTGGCCCGACTACCTCGAGCACCTCGCCGACGTGCTGGGCGACGACGCGTTCGTCGGTCAGGTCGCGGCCGTCGCCGACCTGGACGCCGTGGCCGACGGGCGCTGGCCCGACGTCCTGGCGCGCATCGCGGATCAGCCCGACCTGCGACGCGCCCTGCTCGATCCCGTGCGCGCAGGCGCCGGCGTCGGGCCGTCGTACACGGCCTGGTGGCTGCGGGAGCGGGCCGGGCTGGGCCTGGCCGAGCCGTTCGCCGTCGGAGGCCCGGACTGGCTGCTGCGCGGCGCCCCGGACGTCGTCGTCGGGCTGGACGCCACCGTGAGACGCGCGCTCGGCGGCGTGGACGGCCCGGGCGACCTCGACGGCCGGGCGTGGTCGCGGCTGCTGGACGCCTGGCCGGTCGGGACCGTCGTCGAGCCGTCGACGGCCGTCGACGTCTGGCGGCTCCTGGCACCCGACGAGCCGCCCGAGCGGGTCCCGGCCCTGGCCGCTTACGGCCGGGTCGAGGTGGTCGCCGCCGCCGAGGCAGCCGTCGCGCCCGCGCCGATGTGGTGGCAGCGCACCGACGTGGCCGCGATGGTGCCGTCGTCGGACCCGGACCGCACCGCGCACCTGCTCGACCTGCCGCGCGCCGACGAGCTCGCCGCCGGACGCGTGGACGACGACGGGCGTCCGGCACTGGTGCCCGCCGCGGCCGTCGGGCTCTACCCCGGCCTGCCGGAGACCTGGATCGAGCACGACGAGCTCACGGTCGACGGTGTCGAGGTGGACTGGTGGGTCGCCGACGGGGTGCCGCACGCGGTGCACCTGGCCGGGCTGGCGGCGGCGCTCGCGCAGGTCGCCGACCGCTGGCCGGCGCGGCACGCGATCGAGGCCGTTCTCCTCGACCCGTCGCGGGCCGCGGAGGTGGTGCTGGCGGACGTCCTCAGGCCGTCGGAGCAGCGTCCGTCGGGAGCGGCTCCACGCGCGGACGGTGGCGCTGGGCCCAGTTGATGCCGACGAGGCCCAGGGCGGCGCCCGTCACGCACACCGCGGTCGGCAGCCAACCCGTGGCACCCGTCGCACCGAGGACGACCGCGACCAGCGCGGCGACCGCCCAGACGAGCGTGCCGACCACCATCACGCGCACGAAGTCCACCTGGACGGGCTCGGGCGCGGGCTTGGTGACTCGGAACAGGGGCACGCGAGCAGCGTAGTTCAGGGGCGCACCAGGTCGACGATCTGCTGCACGGCCGGGCGCAGCTGCGCGAAGGCACGCGAGTAGACGCCCGCGCTCTGGCGGTACGGGTCGACGACGTCGTCGTCCTCCGGCTTGGCCGGGCGCACGGTGCCGCGCCGCGCGGGCGCGAGCGCGACGAGCGCCGCGAGCCGGTCGGCCGTGGTGGCGCCGGCGCCGGGCAGGTCGGACGGCTCGACGGTCCCGGCCAGGCGCGCCAGCTCGCGGAGCGTGAACGTGCGGCGCACGGCCGCGGGGACCAGCTCGACGACGGCCGTGCGGTGCCGCCGGGTCGCGGCCAGCACCAGGTCGGCGTCGGTGATCAGCTGCGGCTTCAGCTGGCGGGCCGTGAAGCCGCTCGGGTCGGCGCCGGCGTCGGCGACCAGCCGCGCCATCTCGTCGGTCATCGGCGCCCCGGCCACCGCGCCCGCCCCGGCCGACGCCACCTCGATCGCGGGCGCGAGACCCCCGACGGACTGCCCGCGGTACGTGGCACCCAGACCCGCCGCCAGCAGGCGCTCCACCGCCGGCGAGCGGCAGATGTTGCCCGTGCACACGACGAGCACGCGCAGGGGAGCAGGGGTGGCCATGGGGTCATTGTGCCGAAGCCGGAGGTCGGCCGCGGGCGGGCGACCCGATCGGGGGACCGCACGGGGGCAGGTGTCACCCGTCCGCGACGTGGCAGGCCGATCGTGTGGTGATCGACACCCGGACCGGGCTACACACTCCGATCACCCGCCTGCCACACTTCGCCCATGGCTTCGACCTCGAAGGTGCCCCCCGCACCCGCGCGCGAATCGCGCCCCACCAACGGCCTGGACCGCTTCTTCAAGATCACCGAGCGCGGCTCGACGATCGGCACGGAGATCCGCGGCGGGCTCGTCACGTTCTTCACGATGAGCTACATCATCGTGCTCAACCCGATCATCCTCGGGCAGACCGACGCCACGGGCGCGAAGCTGGCGCAGCCGGCGACGATCGCGGCGACCACCGCCCTCGTCGCCGGTGTGCTGACGATCCTCATGGGCACGTTGGCCAACTTCCCGCTCGCCCTCGCGGCCGGCCTCGGCATCAACGCGGTGGTGGCGTTCTCGATCGCCACGCTGCCCGAGATGACGTGGGCCGACGCGATGGGCATCGTGGTGATGGAGGGCCTGCTCATCCTGATCCTCGTCCTCACGGGGTTGCGGCAGGCCGTCTTCAACGCCGTGCCGGTCTGGCTCAAGACGGCCATCTCCGTCGGCATCGGCTTGTTCATCGCCTTCATCGGCCTCGTCGACTCCGGCTTCATCCGCAGCACCGGCGCGGACAGCCCGCCCGTCCAGCTCGGCCCGGACGGGTCGATCTCCACCTGGCCGCTGCTCGTGTTCGTCGTCGGCCTCGTGCTCATGGTCATCCTCATGGTGAAGAACGTGCGCGGTGGCATCCTCATCGCGATCGTCGCGACGACGATCATCGCGATCATCGTCGAGCAGATCGCCAAGGTCGGCGGGGCGTTCAACGCCGACGGCAGCCCCAACCCCGCCGGCTTCCGCCTCAACGTCCCCGAGTGGCCCAGCAAGATCTTCGACACCCCGGACTTCAGCCTGCTCGGCCACTTCTCGCTGCTGGGCTCGTTCCACAAGCTCGGCATCGTCGCCGTCGTCCTGCTCGTCTTCTCGCTGCTCCTGGCCGACTTCTTCGACACGATGGGCACGATGGTGGCCGTCGGCTCCGAGGCGGGCCTGCTCGACGAGAAGGGCAACCCGCCGCGCACGCAGCAGATCCTCATCGTCGACTCGGTGGCCGCCGCGGCCGGCGGTGCCGCGGGCATCTCCAGCAACACGAGCTACATCGAGTCGGCCGCGGGCGTCGGTGAGGGCGCGCGCACCGGCCTCGCTTCCGTCGTCACGGGTATCGCCTTCCTGCTCGCGACGTTCCTGGCGCCGCTCGTCGCGATCATCCCGTCGGAGGCGGCCGCCCCGGCGCTCGTCGTCGTCGGCTACCTCATGGTCACGCAGGTGACCGGCATCGACTGGAAGAGCTACGAGATCGCCGTGCCGGCGTTCTTCACGATCGTGCTCATGCCGTTCACGTACTCGATCACCGCGGGCATCGGCGCGGGCGTGATCTTCTACGTGATCCTGCAGGTCGTCGTCGGCAAGGCGCGCAAGCTGCACCCGCTCATGTGGCTCATCGCCGTCATGTTCGTCCTGTACTTCATCCGCGGGCCGCTCAACACCTGGCTCACCTGACGTACCCGACTGCGCAGGGCCGGATCCACCCGACGGGGAGGGTCCGGCCCTGCGTCGTCCCCCGATAGGCTCGTCGTCCCGACCGACTGGAGGAACCGTGCGGATCAGCGTCATCGGCTGTGGCTACCTGGGAGCGGTGCACGCGGCCGCCATGGCGTCGCTGGGGCACGAGGTCGTCGGCATCGATGTCGACGAGGCGAAGGTCGAGGCACTGCGCTCGGCGAAGGCGCCGTTCTTCGAACCGGGGCTGCCGGAGCTGCTGTCGTCGGCCTCCGCGACGGGGCGGCTGAGCTTCAGCACCGACATGGCCGACGCCGCGGGCGCGACCGTCCACTTCCTGTGCGTCGGGACGCCGCAGAAGCGCGGCGAGTTCCGCGCCGACCTCGCGTACGTCGAGGCCGCCTTCGCCGCGCTGCTGCCGCACCTGCGCCCCGGCGACGTGGTGGCCGGCAAGTCGACCGTGCCCGTCGGCACGGCCGAGGACCTGGCCGAGCGCCTCGCCGGCACGGGAGCGAGCCTGGTGTGGAACCCCGAGTTCCTGCGCGAGGGCTTCGCGGTGCAGGACACGCTGCACCCGGACCGGCTGGTCTACGGGCTGGAGTCGGCCGACGGCGAGCCCACGGCGGACGGCGCGCGCGCCCGGGCCCTGCTCGACGAGGTCTACGCCGAGCCGCTGTCCGAGGGCATCCCGCTCGTCGTGACGGACTACGCCACGGCCCAGCTCGTCAAGGT
>Ga0160439_1000241_pt1 | contig 35037 bp, 37 predicted proteins | sample HID1975M_E0MG_FD_108201 | JGI IMG/M metagenome (GOLD analysis project Ga0160439, IMG submission 108201) | Enriched soil microbial communities from UW Madison campus, WI, USA - HID1975M_E0 MG | ecosystem: Environmental > Terrestrial > Soil > Unclassified | place: USA: Madison, Wisconsin... | reverse complement strand
CGACGCCCTTCGCAGCCCAGCTCGCCGCCGAGGCCGCCGCTCGTCGTGCGCAGGAGCACGGCATGCGCAAGGTCGACGTCTTCGTGAAGGGCCCGGGCTCGGGCCGCGAGACCGCGATCCGTTCGCTGCAGGCGACCGGCCTCGAGGTCGGCTCGATCCAGGACGTGACGCCCCAGGCGCACAACGGCTGCCGCCCGCCGAAGCGTCGCCGCGTCTGATCACCCGTACCCCGGGGGTGGCTTCGCCGCCCCCGGGGGTTTCGCCTGTCCCGCCCCGGTGGACCGAGACCGCGGCGGCCTGTAGTACCTGCGGCGTGTCATATGGCGGACGCCCGCTGAGAGGAATCACACCGTGCTGATCGCACAGCGCCCCACCCTGACCGAAGAGGTCATCTCGGAGAACCGTTCGCGTTTCTCCATCGAGCCGCTCGAGCCCGGCTTCGGCTACACGCTCGGCAACTCGCTGCGCCGTACGCTGCTCTCCTCCATCCCCGGTGCCGCCGTCACGTCCATCCGGATCGACGGCGTGCTGCACGAGTTCTCCACCGTGCCCGGGGTCAAGGAGGACGTCACCGAGATCATCCTCAACATCAAGCAGCTGGTCGTCTCCTCGGAGAACGACGAGCCCGTCGTGATGTACCTGCGCAAGCAGGGTGCTGGTGAGGTCTCGGCCGCCGACATCGTGCCCCCGGCCGGCGTCGAGGTCCACAACCCGGGTCTGCACCTGGCGACGCTCAACGACAAGGGCAAGCTCGAGATCGAGCTGACCGTCGAGCGGGGCCGCGGCTACGTGTCCGCGAACCAGAACAAGTCGTTCGACGCCGAGATCGGCCGCATCCCGGTCGACTCGATCTACTCGCCGGTCCTCAAGGTGACCTACAAGGTCGAGGCGACGCGTGTCGAGCAGCGCACGGACTTCGACAAGCTCATCGTCGACGTCGAGACGAAGGCCGCGATCAGCCCGCGCGACGCGCTCGCGTCGGCCGGCAAGACGCTGGTCGAGCTCTTCGGCCTGGCTCGTGAGCTGAACGTCGAGGCCGAGGGCATCGAGATCGGTCCGTCGCCGACGGACGCCGCGCTCGCCGCCGACCTGGCTCTGCCGATCGAGGACCTGCAGCTGACGATCCGGTCGTACAACTGCCTCAAGCGTGAGGGCATCCACTCGGTGGGTGAGCTCGTGGCGCGTTCCGAGGCCGACCTGCTCGACATCCGCAACTTCGGCGCCAAGTCGATCACCGAGGTCAAGGAGAAGCTGGCCGAGCTGGGCCTGTCCCTCAAGGACAGCCCGCTCGACTTCGACCCGACCACGGCGGCCTACTACGGCGACGACGAGGGCGACTTCGTCGAGGACGAGCAGTACTGATTCAGCCTCAGGACCGACCAGTACTGATTCGGTACTGACGATGAACTTCCAAGGAGAATGACCATGCCTACGCCCACCAAGGGTCCCCGGCTCGGTGGCGGACCGGCGCACGAGCGCCTGATCCTCGCCAACCTCGCGACGCAGCTGTTCAAGTACGGCCGCATCACGACGACGGAGGCGAAGGCCAAGCGCCTGCGCCCCCTGGCCGAGCGCCTGATCTCGTTCGGCAAGCGCGGCGACCTGCACGCTCGTCGCCGCGTCATGACCGTGATCAAGGAGAAGGAGGTCGTCCACGTCCTCTTCACCGAGATCGCGCCCGCCATGGCCGAGCGTCAGGGCGGCTACACCCGCATCACGAAGGTCGGCCCCCGCAAGGGCGACAACGCGCCCATGGCCGTGATCGAGCTCGTCCTCGAGCCCGTCTCGCCGAAGCAGGCCGTCGTCCGCGAGGCTACCAAGGCGACGCAGAAGTCGGCGCCCAAGGCCAAGCCGGCCGAGGAGCCCCAGGCCGAGGAGACCGCCACGGAGGAGGCCGCCGTCGAGGCGCCCGCCGACGAGGCGACCGAGGCCGACAAGGCCTGACGCCCGCAGCACCCCACGAGGGCCCGGACACCGCACGGTGTCCGGGCCCTCGTGCGTGCGCGGCGTAGCGTGAGGCGCATGGCCGTCCCCGTCGTCCTGGTGCACGGCCTGCGCACGTCGTCGACGATGTGGCGCCCGCAGGTCGACGCGCTGCGGTCGGCGGGCCACGAGGTGACGGCGGTGGACCTGCCCGGTCACGGGTGCAGGGTCGACGAGGAGTTCACTCTCGACGGCGCGGTGGAGACGGTCGCCGAGGCCGTGCACGGCTCGGGCGGCAGGGCGCTCGTCGTCGGACTGTCGCTGGGTGGCTACACGGCGATCGCGCACGCGGCGCGACATCCGGAGCAGGTCGCGGGGCTGGTGGCGGCGGGGTGCTCGACACGGCCGACCTCCGTGGTGCTGCGCGGCTGGGAGGTGCTCGCCCGCGGCATCGGCCTGCTGCCGGACCGGGGTGCCTGGCTCAACCAGGCCCTCGTGGACGTGACGCTGCCGGCCGACGGCGCGTCCGACGTGGGGGCGGGGGGCTTCGCGCTCGACGTGACGGTCCCGGTGCTGCGCGCGATGCGGGCGGCGCGGCCCCTGGACGACCTGGCGCAGGTCCAGGTGCCCGTCTGGGTGGTCAACGGCCGCTACGACCACTTCCGCACGCAGGAGCGGCGGTTCGTCTCGGCCTGCGCGGACGGCCACCTCGTCGTGATCCCGCACGCGACGCACCTGGTCAGCGTGCTCGCGCCGGTCGCGTTCACGCGCGTGCTCCTGGAGGCGGCGGCGCAGGTGGCGTGAGCGTCAGTGTGCGTCACCCGCGCCGCGCGGCAGGTCCCAGGCACGCACGCCGCCGACGATGCCCGCCTGGTTGGGCACGACGACCACGTGCTCGCCGAGGCGTTCGAGCACGGTGGGGGAGATGTTCCGTGAGTTCCCGCCGCCCAGGTAGAGGCGGTCCCAGCGGAACACGGGCCACAGGCCCTCGACGACGCGCTGGACACGACGTGACCACAGGCCGTTGCCGAGGCGTCGACGCTCCGTCTGGCCGACGTACGCGTCGTACGTGACGCCCCACCGCACGGGCGCGTGGGAGAGCTCGAGGTGCGGGGCGAGGCGGCCGCCGTCGAAGAGGCCGGCGCCCAGGCCCGTCCCGAGCGTGAGCATGAGCTCGAGGCCCGTGCCGGACACGACACCGGCGCCGTGCACCTCGGCGTCGTTGAGGACGAGGGTCGGCAACGAGAGCCGTCGCTCGACGAGCGCGCGCACGTCGCAGCCCGTCCACGCCGCCTCGAGCACCGGGTCGACGGCGGTCCGCGGGCCGGCGCGGGTGACGTAGTGGGGTGTCGCGACGACGACGCCGTGGCGGATCATCCCCGGCACACCGACGGTGACGCGCTGCGCGGCAGGCAGGTCGGCGGCGATCTGCGCGATCGTCTCGACCAGCACGGCAGGGGGCAGCGGGTACGGCGTGGGGACCCGGACCGCAGGTGCGTGCAGCGTCCCGTGCGCGTCGAGCACGGACGCCTTGATCCCGCTGCCGCCGCAGTCCACGGCCAGCGTGTAGGGAGCCACGTCGTGCGCGGCGGCGTCCGGGCGGGTCACAGAGGTCACCGTATCCGCCCGTCGCCTACCGTGGGCGGGTGATCAGGCTGCGGATGGACCTCGCCTACGACGGCACGGACTTCGCCGGGTGGGCGACGCAGCCGGGCCTGCGCACCGTGCAGGGCACGCTGGAGGGGGGCCTGGCGACGGTGCTGCGCACGGGTCCGCGGGGCACGCCGGCGCCGCGCGTTACCGTCGCCGGTCGGACGGACGCCGGGGTGCACGCGCGCGGCCAGGTGGCGCACGTGGACGTCGACGACGACGGCCTCGCCGCCGCCCGCGGCCGCAGCGAGCGCGATCCGCTCGACGCGCTCACGTCCCGGTTGGCGGGTGTGCTGCCCGACGACCTGGTGGTGCATCGCGTCGTCGCGGCGCCGCCCGGGTTCGACGCGCGCTTCGGCGCGGTCCGACGGCGGTACGCGTACCGGATCTGCGACGACCCGGGCAGCCGCGACCCGTTGGCCCGCGCGCACGTCCTGTGGCACCGGCGTCCGCTGGACGTCGAGGCGATGGCGGCCGCCGCTCGCCCGCTCGTCGGGCTGCACGACTTCGCGGCGTTCTGCAAGCCGCGCGAGGGTGCGACGACCATCCGCACGCTCGAGGTGTTCGGCTGGCGCCGTGACGAGCAGGGGCTCGTGGTGGCCGACGTGCAGGCGGACGCCTTCTGCCACTCGATGGTCCGTGCGCTCGTCGGGGCGACCGTGGCGGTCGGGGAGGGGCGGCGCCCGGTGGGGTGGCCGGCAGAGCTGCTGGCGGCGCGTCGTCGGGACGCCGCGGCCCACGTCGTCGCGGCGCGCGGCCTGACGCTGGAGGCGGTGGAGTACCCGCCGGACGACGAGCTCGAGGCCCGCGCCGAGCGGACCCGTGCACGTCGGGCCGACGACGAGGCGGCGGGGCAGGCCGGCACGAGCCCGGTCGGTGGGAGCTGCTGCGGCTGAGGGTGCCCGTCCGGTGGGCCCGAGGGCCTAGCCGTGCACACCCCGACGGGTTCAGGCTGGGACCACGGTGCACCACGCACCCATCGCGCGACCCAGGAGGGTGCATGGCCGCGACCGCCGGACCGGTCCTCGCTTTCGCCGAACCACCGGACGCCGTGCTCGCGGCGTTCGAGACCACCGCCGAGGGCCTCTCGGCAGGCAGCGCGACCCGCCGGCTGGCGGAGGTAGGGCCGAACCGACTGCCGGAGCCGCCGCGCCCCTCCGCCGTACGGCGGTTCCTGGGGCACTTCGACGACGTGCTCATCTACATCCTGCTCGCCGCGGCGGTGCTCAAGGCGATCCTCGGCGAGTGGGTCGACTTCGCCGTCATCCTGGTGGTGGCGGTGGCGAACGCCGTCGTGGGGTTCGTCCAGGAGGGCCGGGCCGACAAGGCGCTCGCGGGGATCGCGACGATGCTCTCGCTCGACGCCGACGCCCGCCGCGACGGCGAGTGGCGAACGGTCCCCGCGGACGAGCTCGTGCCCGGCGACGTCGTGCGGGTGGGGCCGGGTGCCCGGGTGCCGGCCGACCTGCGGTTGCTGAGCGCCGCTGCTCTGCAGGTGGAGGAGGCCGCGCTCACAGGCGAGTCGGTGCCCGCGAACAAGGCCGTCGAGCCGGTCGGCACGGACGCCGGGGTCGGCGACCGGTCGTCGATGCTGTTCTCCGGCACGATCGTCACCGTGGGCCGCGGCGAGGGCGTCGTGACGGCCACCGGGGCCGCCACGGAGATCGGTCGGATCCAGACGCTCGTCGCGGAGGCGGACGCGCTCGACACGCCGCTCACACGTCAGCTCGCGCACCTGGGCAAGCAGCTCAGCCTGCTCATCCTCGTGATGGCGGCCGTCATGCTGGTCGTCGGCCGTCTGATCCACAGCTTCGCGCTCGACGAGCTGCTCTCCGCCGCCATCGGGTTCGCCGTCGCCGCCGTCCCGGAGGGGCTGCCCGCGCTCGTCACCGTCACGCTGGCGCTCGGCGTGCAGCAGATGGCGCGCCGCAACGCCATCACGCGCAAGCTGACCGCGGTAGAGGGCCTCGGGTCGGTCACCACCATCTGCTCGGACAAGACCGGCACGCTGACGCGCAACGAGATGACCGCGCGGACGGTGGTGACGGCGTCGGGCCGGTACGACGTGGACGGCCTCGGCTACGCGCCCGAGGGGGCCGTGAGCGACGCCGGCGGCGCGGGTGCCGATCTGGACCGCCACCCCGACCTCGCGGCGCTGGTGACCGTGGGTGCCCTCTGCAACGACGCGCGCGTGGTGCAGGAGGGGGGCCGGTGGGGCATCGTCGGTCAGCCCACCGAGGGTGCGCTGACCGTGCTCGCGCTCAAGGCCGGTCACGTGGTCGACGGCCGGCGTCTGGCACAGGTGCCGTTCGACTCCGCGATCAAGTTCTCGGCGACGCTCGACGAGCTGGTCGACGGTGCTCAGGTGATCCACGCTCTGGGTGCCCCGGACCGGCTCCTGGACCGCTGCACGACCCAGCGCACGGACGGCGGGGTGGACCCGCTCGACCGCTCGGCGTGGGACGCGGTGGTCGACGAGCTCGGGGCCCGGGGCCTGCGGGTCCTCGCGGCCGCACGGCGACCCGCACCCGGCGCCGACCAGCTCGGTGCGGACGACGTGCGGGACCTGGAGTTCCTCGGTGTCGTCGGCATCGTCGACCCACCGCGCCCGGAGGCCGTGGCCGCCATCGCGGACTGTCACCGCGCGGGGATCCGCGTGAAGATGATCACCGGCGACCACGCCGGCACGGCCCTCGCGATCGCCCGCGAGCTGGGGATCGTCGGGGGGAGCGCGCCGGAGACGGACGACGACGTCGAGGTGCTGACCGGGGCCGAGCTCGAGGCGATGACGAACGAGGAGCTGCGCCGGCGCGTCCGCGGCGTGGACGTCTTCGCGCGCACGTCGCCCGAGCACAAGATCCGCATCGTGCGCGCGCTGCAGGCGCACGACGAGGTGGTCGCGATGACGGGTGACGGTGTGAACGACGCACCCGCGCTGACCAGGGCGGACATCGGGATCGCGATGGGGATCAAGGGGACCGAGGCGACGAAGGAGGCCGCGGACATCGTCCTGGCCGACGACAACTTCGCGACCATCGAACGGGCGGTCGAGGAGGGGCGCCGGATCTACGACAACATCCGCAAGTCCGTCGCCTTCCTGCTGCCCACCAACGGCGCCCAGTCGCTCGTGATCCTCGTGGCCGTCCTCGCCGGGCTGGCGCTCCCGCTCGCCCCCGTGCAGATCCTGTGGGTCAACCTCGTCACGGCGGTCACGCTGTCCCTCGCGCTCGCGGGGGAGCCGGCGGAGCCGGGGATCATGACGCGCAGGCCCCGCGAACCGGGCGAGCACGTCCTGTCGGGGGCGTCCTTCGTCCTGGTGCTGGTCGCGTCGGTCGTCATCGGTGGCGCGACGCTCGCCGTCTACCTCCTCGAGAGCGATCACCTGGGCGCGAGCGAGGCACGCGCCCAGACGTCGGCCGTCACGATGCTCGCGCTAGCACAACTCGCCTACCTGTTCAGCTGCCGTTTCCTCGGGTCGACGAGCCTCACGTGGCGCGTGCTCGTCGGGAACCGGCTCGTGTGGGTCGCCGCAGGAGCCCTGCTGGTCCTGCAGCTCGTGTTCACGTACGCGCCGTTCATGCACGACTGGTTCGACTCGGGCCCGATCGGCGTGCGCGACTGGGCGATCACGCTGGTCGGCGCCGTGCTCGTGTTCCTGGTGGTCGAGGCCTCGAAAGCCGTCCTTCGCCGGTCCCGGCGGCCCTGACGATCAGGAGCAGCGGTCAGACGTCGTCGTCATCGTCGTCGTGGTACCGGTCCTCGTCGACGTACTCCTCCTCGACCAGGTGCACGGCCGCCTCCTCGGCGCTCGCGGCGCCGCCCGAGACGCCCGCGTCGAGGGCGAACGAGTCGTTCCCACCGGCCTCGACCGCCTCGTCGTCGGCCACCAACCGACCGGCGCGGAGCTCCTCGCGGTCGCCGCTGACCTTGGGACGCTTCTCCCAGACGTCGGGCTCCTCCTGCCGCGCCCGCTGGTCGATCGTCTCGCGGTGCGACTCCTCCCACGCGGTCTCGCCGTAGTGGGTGGCGCGGTCGCGCTGCGGTGGGCTGTACCCCTCGTCGAGCAGGTCGTCGACGCCGCGGTCGACGAGCGTGTCCTCGCGGGAGAGCTGGTCGGTGTCGCCCTCGCTGCCGAGCTCGGGGTCCTGACTGGTTGCGGAGGTGTCGTCACTCATCCCACGACCTTCGCACCCCGACGCGGTGTCCGCCAGAGATCAGCGCTCGCAGGCGATGCCGTCCTTGTCACGGTCCAGCTTCTTGTTGGCGGCGTAGAGCGCGGCGCTGACCTTGGGCTTGTACGTCGAGGCCGCGCGGACCTTCTTTCCGTGCGAGGTCTTGGTGTTGTGGACCTTGGAGCTCTTGGCGACGCCGCCGGCGTACTTCTTGTGCAGGGCGGTGCAGTTCTTGTAGCTCGTCGCGTGGGCGGCGGTGTGGACGGGTGCGGCCTGGGCTGCGGCCGCCGGGACGACGAGCAGGGCGGCGGCCGTCACGACGGCGGCGAGGGTGCGGCGCACGAGGACTCCTGGGGTACGGGTCGAGAGGGGGACGTCCTGGACATCGGCACGTAGGCGCCGCGTGATGACGGCGACACCCGAAAGGATTCGTCCGCCGGGCCCGGAGGCGTCCACACTCCTGGGGTGGGACACATCGACATCGCGAGCGTCAGCTACACCCTCTCCGACGGGCGCCAGCTGCTCGACGAGGTGACCTTCCGGGTCGCGGACGGAGCACGCGTCGCGCTCGTCGGGCCCAACGGCGCGGGAAAGTCGACGCTCCTGCGGATCGTCGCGGGCGACGAGCCGCCGCACGGTGGCACGGTCGGTCGCAGCGGCGGTCTGGGCGTCATGCGGCAGGACATCGGCCGGGTCGACGACGACCGGTCGATCCGGGACCTGCTCGCGTCGCTCGCGGCGCCGGCGATCCGGGACGCGGCGGTGGAGCTGGCGGCCGCCGAGCTGGGGATCATGACGGTCGACGACGAGCCGGCGCAGATGCGGTACGCGCAGGCGCTCGTCGACTGGGCCGACGTGGGCGGCTACGAGGCCGAGGCGGGCTGGGACCGTGTCACCGACGCCGTCCTGTCGATCCCGTTCGACCGCGCGCAGGACCGCGAGGTCCGCACGCTGTCCGGCGGTGAGCAGAAGCGGTTGGTGCTCGAGGCGCTGCTGCGCGGGCCCGACGAGGTCCTGCTGCTCGACGAGCCCGACAACGCGCTGGACGTGCCCACCAAGCGCTGGCTCGAGGAGCGGTTGGTCGCCTCGGACAAGACCATCTTGTTCGTGAGCCACGACCGCGAGCTGCTGGCCCGGGTCGCGACGCAGGTCGCGACGCTGGAACCGACCGTCGTCGGGGCGTCGGTGTGGGTCCACGGCGGGAGCTTCTCGACGTACCACCAGGCTCGCGAGGACCGCCGCGACCGGCTCGAGGAGCAGCTGCGCCGCTGGGAGGAGGAGCACGCCAAGCTCAAGGAGCTCGTCCTCACGCTGAAGACGAAGTCGGCGTTCAACGACGGGCTCGCCTCCCGCTACTCGGCCGCCCAGACGCGGCTGCGCAAGTTCGAGGAGGCCGGCCCGCCCACCCTGCTGGCCCGTGAGCAGCGGGTGCACGTGCGCCTGCGCGGCGGCCGCACCGCCAAGCGGGCCGTGGTCGCCACGGACCTCGAGCTGACGGGGCTCATGAAGCCGTTCGACCTCGAGGTGTGGTTCGGCGAGCGGGTCGCCGTGCTCGGGTCCAACGGATCGGGCAAGTCGCACTTCCTGCGCCTGCTGGCGGGCGGCGGGAGCGACCCCGGGCCCGAGCACCTGCCCGCGGGAGAGACGCCGGTGGCTCCGGTGAACCACGCCGGCCGGGTGGTCCTCGGGTCGCGCGTGCGGCCGGGCTGGTTCGCGCAGAACCACGCGCACCCCGAGCTCGTCGGGCGCACGCTGCTGGAGATCCTGCACCGCGGCGACGACCACCGATCGGGCCTGGGGCGCGAGCAGGCGAGCCGAGCGCTCGACCGTTACGAGCTCGTCGGGGCCGCCGAGCAGCGGTACGAGACGTTGTCGGGCGGCCAGCAGGCGCGTCTGCAGATCCTGCTGCTCGAGCTGGGCGGCGCGACCCTCCTGCTGCTCGACGAGCCGACGGACAACCTGGACCTCTACTCGGCGGAGGCGCTCGAGGCCGGGCTGGAGGCGTTCGAGGGCACGGTCATGGCGGTCACGCACGACCGGTGGTTCACGCGCACGTTCGACCGGTACCTCGTGTTCGGTGCCGACGGGAGCGTGGTGGAGACGCCTGAGCCCGTCTGGGACGTCGCCCGCGTCGCTCGTAGCCGGTAGCCACCCGCAGTCACGTCGTCGGTCGACGAGTCGTCCTGCTCGTCGTCAGACGACGAGCAGGACGGCCAGCGTCGCCATCACCGCGGCGACCAGCAGCTCGAGCACCTGCCAGGACCGGGGCCGGGCGAACAGGGGGCGCAGGCGCGCGGCGCCGAGCCCGAGCACGGCGAACCACACGACGCTCGCGGTGGTCGCCCCGACGCCGAACGACCAGGCCGCCGGGTCGTGCTGGTGCGCGAGCGAACCCAGCAGCACGACGGTGTCGAGGTAGACGTGCGGGTTGAGGAACGTCAGGGCGAGGCACGTGCCCAGCACGGCCCGCGTCGACGCGGGTCCGCCGGCGGCCGGGTCGAGCGTCTCGGCGTGCCGCGCACGCCGCAGGGCGCCGACCGCGAGCACCATCAGGAACACCGCGCCGAACCACCGCGTGGCCGTGAGCACGGTCGGGTGCGACGTGATCAGGACGCCGAGCCCGGCGATGCCGGCCGCGATGAGGACGGCGTCGGCGGCGGCGCACACCGCGACCACGGGCAGCACGTGCTCGCGGCGCAGCCCCTGGCGCAGGACGAAGGCGTTCTGGGCGCCGATCGCGACGATGAGCGAGAGACCGGCGAGGAACCCGGCGAGCAGAGCAGCGGTGGACACGGTGGATGACGCTAGGAACCGCGAGACATGAAGTCCAGCACATGCTTCTGAAGAAGCATTAGAATCTCTCACATGGCACTGGATGCGGACCAGCTCGCGGCCCTGGCGGCGGTGACCCAGGAAGGCAGCTTCGACGCCGCTGCCCAGCGGCTTCACGTCACACCGTCGGCCGTCAGCCAGCGGGTCAAGGCCCTCGAGCAGGCCGTCGGCCGGGTGCTCGTGCTGCGCACGCGGCCCTGCCGGGCGACGCCGGACGGTGAGGTGCTCGTGCGGCTCGCGGGGCAGCAGGAGCTCCTGGGCAGGGACGCGATGGCGCAGCTGCAGCCGCCGCGCTCCCGCAACCCGCGCGCTCCGGTCGCGGCCCGCCGGCTGGCCGTCGCCGTGAACGACGACTCGCTGTCCACCTGGTTCCCGGCCGCCGTCGCCGACCTGCCGCCGGACGTGCTCCTCGACGTCCGGCGCGAGGACCAGGACCTGTCCGCCGACCTGCTGCGCGACGGGACCGTGATGGCCGCCGTGACGGCTGATCCTCGCGTGGTGCAGGGATGCCGGGTGCAACGCCTCGGCGCCATGCGCTATCTGGCCGTCGCCGCAGGTCAGCGACGTGCGCAGTGGTTCGGCGAGGGGGTCGGTGCGGAGGCGTTCGCCGCGGCGCCGCTGCTCGCGTTCAACCGGGAGGACGCGCTGCAGGAGCAGTTCGTCGCGAGCGTCGTCGGGCGGCGCACCGTCACGCCGAACGTGCACTACGTCCCCTCGCAGCAGGCGTTCGTCGCGTTGATCCGCGCCGGGCTGGGGTGGGGCATGGTGCCCGAGGCAGCCGCACGCGAGCTCATCGCGGCCGGCGACGTCGTCGAGGTCAGCCCCGGTCGCCAGCTCGACGTCCCCCTGTACTGGCAGCACTGGGCGTTGCGCACGCCGACGCTCGACGACCTGACCGAGCGCGTCACGCGTGCCGCCGCGGCGGCACTGCGGCCGGTGCGCCGGCACGGGCCGCCGTCGGCCCGTTGATCCCGCGCGCGGAGGACCCTGATTTTGACCGTCCGCGGAGGCCCCGGGTAATCTTGTGAGTCGTTGTGCGTCCCCGAACGCTGGCCGGTGTACTCAGCACCCGCCGCGTCGGCAGGGCAGGTGATCCCACTCGCCGGTCCGCGGATGCCACCGACCAGCCATCATCGGCACACCCGCGGCTTGCGGGTGCTCGCCGTGACACGACGCAACACGAAACGAAGGCTACGACCGTGCGCACGTACACCCCGAAGCCCGGCGACGTCGAGCGGAACTGGTACGTCATCGACGCGACCGATGTCGTCCTGGGCCGCCTGGCCACTCATGTGGCCACGTTGCTGCGCGGCAAGCACAAGGCGACCTACGCTCCCCACGTCGACGGCGGTGACTTCGTCATCGTCATCAACGCGGAGAAGATCGCGCTGACCGGCAACAAGCGTGAGACCAAGCTCGCGTACCGGCACTCCGGCTACCCGGGCGGCCTCCGCGCCACCACGTACAAGGACCTGCTGGACAAGAACCCCGAGCGGGCGATCGAGAAGGCCGTCGCGGGCATGATCCCCAAGACGAGCCTCGGCCGTCAGCAGCTCGGCAAGCTCAAGGTCTACGTGGGCGGCGAGCACCCCCACGCGGCCCAGCAGCCCCAGCCCTTCGAGATCACCCAGGTCGCGCAGCAGGCCTGAGGCCGCAGCGCGTAGAGACGACAGGAATCACCGTGGCAGAGACGACGGTCGACATCGACCTCGAGGGCGACGAGACCCCCACCAGCTACACCTCCGAGACCGCTGCGCCCACCGGCCGCGGCCAGAGCATCACGGCCCCCGGCCAGGCGCTCGGTCGTCGCAAGGAGGCCATCGCCCGCGTTCGCCTGGTGCCCGGCACCGGCGAGTGGACGATCAACGGGCGCAAGCTCGAGGACTACTTCCCGAACAAGGTTCACCAGCAGCTGGTGAACTCCCCGCTGAAGCTCGTGGACGTCGAGGGTCGCTTCGACGTCGTCGCGCGCATCACCGGTGGTGGCGTCTCCGGCCAGGCCGGCGCGCTGCGCCTGGGCATCGCCCGTGCGCTCAACGCGATCGACGCCGAGCACAACCGCCCGGCGCTGAAGAAGGCCGGCTTCCTGACCCGCGACGCCCGCGTCGTCGAGCGCAAGAAGGCCGGTCTCAAGAAGGCCCGCAAGGCTCCGCAGTACTCGAAGCGCTGATCCACGCGCCTCGCACGATGGCCCCGGCCGGTCGCACGACCGCCGGGGCCATCGGCATGTCCGGAAGTACCGGCACGCGTGCCGCCGCAGGACTAGCGTGCTGCGGGAACGACGAAGGGGTCTGACATGGGTCAGCTGTTCGGGACCGACGGGGTCCGTGGGCTCGCCAACCGCGACGTGACGGCCGAGCTCGCGCTCGACCTGTCGGTCGCGGCCGCGCACGTCCTGGGGAGCCGAGGCGAGTTCGTGGGGCACCGGCCGCGGGCCGTCGTCGGGCGCGACACGCGCATCTCCGGCGAGTTCCTGGCGGCGTCGGTGGCTGCGGGTCTCGCCTCGGCGGGCGTCGACGTGCTCAACATCGGCGTGCTGCCCACCCCGGCCGTCGCCTACCTGACGGCGTCGCTCGGCGTCGACATCGGCGTGGTGCTGTCCGCCTCCCACAACGCGATGCCCGACAACGGGATCAAGTTCCTGGCGCGCGGCGGGCACAAGCTCGACGACGACCTGGAGACGGCGATCGAGGCGCGGATCGGCGAGGAGTGGGAGCGGCCGCTCGGCGGTGACGTCGGCCGGATCCGGATCGACCCGGGCAGCGCCGGGGCGTCGTACATCGAGCACCTCGTCGGCACCATCGACACACCGCTGACGGGTCTGCGCATCGCGGTCGACTGCGCCAACGGCGCGGCCAGCGAGGTGGGTCCGGCGGCGCTGCGGGAGGCCGGCGCGGACGTCGTCGTCATCAACGCGTCCCCCGACGGCCGCAACATCAACGAGAAGTGCGGTTCCACGCACCCGGAGCAGCTGCAGGCGGCCGTGGTCGCGTCGGGTGCCGACCTCGGCGTCGCGTTCGACGGGGACGCCGACCGCTGCCTGGCGGTCGACGCGTCGGGCGTCCTGGTCGACGGCGACCAGATCATGGGCGTGCTGGCGGTCGCGATGCGTGACCGCGGGGAGCTCGTCGAGGACACCCTGGTCACCACCGTCATGAGCAACCTGGGTCTGCGGCTGGCGATGCGCGACGCGGGCATCGCGACCGTCGAGACGGGGGTGGGGGACCGCTACGTCCTGGAGGCGATGCGGGCCGCGGGCTTCAGCCTCGGTGGCGAGCAGTCCGGCCACATCATCATGGCTCGCCACGCCACGACGGGCGACGGCGTCCTGACCGCGCTGCAGCTCGCCGCACGCGTCCGGGCGACCGGCCGGCCGTTGCACGAGCTCGCGGGCATCGTCCGGCGCCTGCCGCAGACCCTCGTCAACGTCAACGGCGTCGACAAGGCACGCACGGACGACGGTGTGCTCGCCGACGCCGTCAAGCGGGCCGAGGACACGCTGGGCGACACCGGGCGGGTGCTGCTGCGTCCGTCCGGTACGGAGCCGCTGGTGCGCGTCATGGTCGAGGCCGCGACGCAGTCCGACGCCGACCGCGTGGCCGCCGAGCTCGCGGGCGTGGTCCGCGACCGGCTCTCGCTGTAGCCGTCGCGGGGCTGACGTGACCGATCGTGACCGCGCGCTGCGGGAGCTCGCGCTGCGCCTGCTCGACGACGCGGGGGCCGGACCCGCACCCATCGTGCGTGCGGGCCACCCCGCCCTGCGCGGTGTCGCCGTCCCCTACGACGGCCAGCTGGACGGCGACGAGCTGGCGGGTCTGCTCGCGCTGCTGCACCGCACGATGCGGGCCGCTCCGGGGGTCGGCCTCGCCGCGCCCCAGGTGGGTCTGCCGCTTGCGATCGCGGTGGTGGAGGACCCCGGTGTGGCGTCGCAGGAGGTGGCGGCCGTGCGGGAGCGTGTGCCGCTGGAGTACCGGGTGCTGCTCAACCCGGCGTACGAGCAGGTCGGGGACGACCGCGTCGCGTTCTACGAGGGCTGCCTCAGCGTGCCCGCGTACCAGGCGGTCGTCGCGCGGTGGCGCGCGGTGCGCCTGACGGGCCAGGACGAGCACGGCCGGGCGCTCGACGAGGTCGTGACCGGGTGGCCGGCGCGCATCGTCCAGCACGAGACCGACCACCTGGGCGGGACGCTGTACCTGGACCGTGCCGAGCTCCGGTCGCTCGCCGCGGCCGACGAGACGGGGCTGCGATGGGCGTCGCAGCCGCGCCCCGAGCTCGCCGCCGAGGCGCTGGGGTTCTCTCTGCCCTGACCATGGGACCGGTCACAGTTTGCTCACGATCGGGTCGCGAGGCCTAACGATCGTGCATCGAACGGGTGAATGGACGTCACCCGCTCGTACGCTCGGACGTGGGTCGGCGCCGTCGCCACCCTCCACCACGTGGCACCCGCTCGTAGCGGGTTCCTCGTCGCGCGCCGGGAAGGAGAGGGCACCATGGCCACGCGTCGCGCTGTCGTCGCCCTGCTCGGCGCGTGCACGCTCGGGCTCCTGGCGGGGTGCAGCGCCGACGACGGCGGGGCCGACTCCGCCGGGTCGTCGGCGGCTGCCGTCGTCGCACCCGCCGCGGACTGCCAGTCTCCCCAGGTCCTGGACGCGCTGGGCCTGACGCCCGCGCCCGGCGCGGCCGCGACGACGCCCTCGTCGGCGACGCCGCACCCGGACGCACCCGCGGAGGGGACCGTGCCGCGCACGTTCGTCGCCGTGAGCGCGCTCGCGTGCACACCGGGCGGCCAGCTCACCGACTCCGCCGGGACGTGGAGCTCGGTGCAGGCCACGAGCCGCGACGGTGACATGACGGCGCTGAAGTCGGCCCTCGAGCTGCTGTCGCTCGAGTCCACCGGCACCGCCACCTGCGACGACGTGCCGCTGCAGCTGTGGCTCGTGGACGCGCTCGGCCGGGCCGTGCGCGTCCAGGTGCCCACGGACGCCTGCGGCGTCGGGCCACGTGCGGAGGTCGGCAAGGCCCTCGCGGGTCTCACGACGACGGACACCGCGACCTACCCGGTCGGGCTGCTCGTCCCGTCGTCGTCCCCGACCCCGTAGGCCTCAGATCTTGCGCAGCCGCACCCGCTCGACGGAGTGGTCGCGCCCCTTCGTGAGCACCAGGTCGGCGCGGCTGCGCGTCGGCAGGATGTTCTGCTCGAGGTTCGGGGCGTTGATCGTGTCCCAGATGCGCTCGGCGCGTTCGACGGCCTCGTCGTCGGACAGTGCGGCGTACCGGTGGAAGTACGAGTTCGGGTCCGCGAACGCGGTGCTCCGCAGCGACAGGAACCGGTCGACGTACCACTGCCGCACGTCCGGCGTGCGGGCGTCGACGTAGATGGAGAAGTCGAAGAAGTCGCTGACCGCGAGGTTGGACGCGCCCTCCGTGCTGGGTCGTGCGGGCTGCAGCACGTTGAGGCCCTCGACGACGAGGACGTCGGGCCGCTCCACGACGATCTCGCGCCCGGGCACGATGTCGTACGTCAGGTGGTCGTAGACGGGGGCCCGGACCTCCGGCCGACCCGCCTTCACCTTGGAGATGAACCGCAGCAGCGCGCGCCGGTCGTACGACTCCGGGAAGCCCTTGCGCTCCATCAGACCGCGGCGCTCGAGCTCGGCGTTCGGGTAGAGGAACCCGTCGGTGGTGACGAGCTGGACGCGCGGCGTTGCGGGCCAGCGGGCCAGCAGCTCGCGCAGCAGGCGGGCGGTCGTGGACTTGCCGACGGCCACCGAGCCGGCGACGCCGATGACGAAGGGCGTCGCGACGATGTCCTCGCGCAGGAAGGTGCTCGACGCCTGGTGCAGCCCGCGCGTCGCCTCGACGTAGAGGTCGAGCAGGCGGGAGATCGGGCGGTAGATCGCGTCCACCTCGGCCAGGTCGATGGGGTCGCCCAGACCGGCGAGCCGCTCGACGTCGGCGTCGGTGAGCGGCAGGGGCGTGGAGGCCGACAGGCGCGTCCACGCCTCCCGGTCGAGGTCCACGTACGGCGTGGACGGGGTCAGCGCGGGCACGGTCCGATTGTGCCGGACGCGGGCCGTCGGGACCCGCCCGGGCTGCGGGCGCGCGGTGTGACGTCCGCCGCGCGGCTCCGGGAGCGTCGTCGGCCCCGGATAGACTCGGCGCCATGTGTGGAATCGTGGGTTACGTCGGGAGCCAGCAGGCCAGCGGACGTCCGCTGGACGTCGTGCTCGAAGGGCTGCGGCGCCTGGAGTACCGCGGCTACGACTCGGCCGGTGTCGCCCTCGTCGGTCCGGGCACGGGCCTCGAGACGGCGAAGAAGGCCGGCAAGCTGGCCAACCTCGTCGAGGAGCTCGACGCGCGCCCGCTCGACGACTCCACGGCCGCCATCGGTCACACGCGGTGGGCCACGCACGGCGGGCCCACGGACACCAACGCGCACCCGCACGTCGCCGGGCGTCTCGCGCTGATCCACAACGGGATCGTCGAGAACTTCGCGTCGCTCAAGGCCGAGCTGGTCGCCGACGGCGTCGAGTTCGTCTCCGAGACGGACACGGAGGTCGCCGCGCACCTCGTCTCTCGCGCCTACGACGCGTCGGGCGACCTGACCGCCGCCATGACGAGCGTCGTGCGCACGCTGCACGGCACGTTCACGTTGCTGGCCGTGCACGCCGACGACCCGAGCACCGTGGTCGGCGCGCGGCACGACTCGCCGCTCGTCGTCGGCCTCGGCGAGGGTGAGAACTTCCTCGGCTCGGACGTGTCGGCCTTCATCGCGCACACGCGTGAGGCGCTCGAGCTGGGCCAGGACCAGGTCGTGACCATCACGCCCGACGACGTGCGCGTGACGGACTTCGACGGGCAGCCCGCCCAGGCCCGCCGCTACACGGTGGACTGGGACGCCGCCGCCGCGGAGAAGGGCGGCTTCCGCTCCTTCATGGACAAGGAGATCCACGACCAGCCGCAGGCCGTCGCGGACACCCTGCTGGGCCGCACGGACGCGCGCGGTCGCCTGGTGCTCGACGAGGTCCGCATCGACGAGTCCGTGCTGCGGGCCGTCGACAAGATCGTCGTCATCGCCTGCGGGACCGCCGCGTACGCCGGGCACGTGGCCAAGTACGCGATCGAGCACTGGTGCCGCATCCCGGTGGAGGTCGAGCTCGCGCACGAGTTCCGCTACCGCGACCCCGTGGTGAACGAGCGCACGCTCGTCGTCGCCGTCTCGCAGTCCGGCGAGACCATGGACACGCTCATGGCCGTGCGCCACGCCCGCGAGCAGGGCGCGAAGGTCCTCGCCATCGTCAACACCCACGGCTCGACGATCCCGCGCGAGTCCGACGCGGTGCTCTACACGCACGCCGGCCCGGAGATCGCGGTCGCCTCCACCAAGGCGTTCCTCTCGCAGATCACCGCCGCCTACCTGCTGGGCCTGTACCTGGCGCAGCTGCGCGGCAACAAGTACGCCGACGAGGTCACGGAGATCCTGCGCGAGCTGCGGCAGATGCCGGACAAGATCCAGCAGGTGCTGGACCGTGCGGGCCGGGTGCGGGAGATCGCGCGCTGGATGGTCGACACGCAGTCGGTGCTGTTCCTCGGGCGCCACGTCGGGTTCCCCGTCGCGCTGGAGGGGGCGCTCAAGCTCAAGGAGCTCGCCTACATCCACGCCGAAGGGTTCGCGGCGGGCGAGCTCAAGCACGGTCCCATCGCGCTCATCGAGCCCGGCCAGCCGGTGTTCGTCGTCGTGCCGTCCCCCCGTGGCCGCGACTCGCTGCACTCCAAGGTCGTCTCCAACATCCAGGAGATCCGTGCGCGCGGTGCCCGGACCCTGGTGATCGCCGAGGACGGCGACGAGGCCGTGCGGCCGTACGCCGACGAGGTGTTCTACGTGCCGCAGTCGCCCACGCTGCTCGCGCCGCTGCTGGCCGTGGTGCCGCTGCAGATCTTCGCGTGCGAGCTCGCGACGGCCAAGGGCCTGGACGTCGACCAGCCGCGCAACCTCGCCAAGTCCGTCACGGTCGAGTAGTGGAGATCGCGGCCGCGCAGCGCGAGATCGAGACGATCTCGCGGGTCTACGGCCGCCTGTTCGACGTCGAGCGGACCGACGACTGGCTCGTGCTCAAGCTGCACGAGGAGGTCGGCGAGCTGACGCAGGCGTTCCTCAACCGCTCGGGCCGGACCCGCGACCGCGGTCTGAGCGCGGGGGAGGCCGACGACGCCGTGCGGGCGGAGCTCGCCGACGTGCTCGCCCACGTGCTGCTGCTCGCCGAGCGGTTCGGCGTCGACCTCGACGCCGCGCTCGAGGACAAGTGGTTCCAGTACCGGCACCTGATCACGGACGCCGACCGCACGGACGGGCCGGCCGCATGATCGTCGGGGTGGGCATCGACGTCGTCGACGTCGCGCGCTTCGTCGCGACCCTGCACCGCGTGCCGTCACTGCTCGAACGGCTCTTCACGCCCGAGGAGCGCGAGATGCCCGAGACCTCCTTGGCGGCGCGGTTCGCCGCCAAGGAGGCCATCGCCAAGGCGCTCGGCGCCCCGCCGGGGATGAGCTGGCAGGACGCGACCGTCCGACGGGTCGCCGGTGCGCAGCCCGTCGTCGAGGTCACCGGGACCGTGCAGGCGCGGGCCGACGAGCTGGGCGTGAGCCGGTTCCACCTCTCGATCTCGCACGACGCGGGCATCGCGTCGGCGGTGGTGGTCGCCGAGCGCGACTGAGCCGGGACGACTCGATAGGGTGCGGCGCGGACCGATCGACGGCGCAACGGCAGGGGGAGCATGGACGAGCGGGACGCGGACGCCCACGCGGGAACTGCGGCGGGTGGTCGCCCGGCGCGCCGGCGGACGCTCCGGGGCGTCGTGTCGGTCGGCCTCGTGCTCGTCGTGGCGCTGGCGGTCGGTGCCGGTGCGGTCCTGCATCGCGCACCTGCCCTCTACGTCGTGGTCGCGCTCGTCGTCGCGGTCGCTGTCGGTCTGCTCGTCGCACTGCTCCTGGGACGCGCGCGGCGGTGGGTCGGCACGGGTGCCGCGGTCGTCGTCGCGGGAGCGCTGCTGCTCGTGCCCGTGCACGCTGCCGGGGCTCGTGGCAGCGGCGTGGTGTGGAGCGTCGATCAAGGGGCGGGATCGGTGAACCCCGTCGACGTCGCTGCGGTGGGGGACGCCTACCTGCTCGTGGGGAACTACGGGCTCGACGTCGTCGATGCCGCGAGCGGGCAGCGACGCGGTGGGCTGGCGTTCGCGGGACGTGTACGCCGCGTCGCGCCGGTCGGTCCCGACGGGGTCCTGGTCTCCGGCGACGACTCCGTGGCCTACTTCCGCATCGGGGCAGGCGAGGACTGGGACGTCGACAGCCCGCAGCCGGCGTGGGACGCCACGACCCTGTGCGGCGACGGGGGGACGGTCGAACCTGTCGCGGCGGCCGATGACCTGGTCGTCTACCTCGACAGCGGCTCGTGCGGGGGAACCCTGGTCGCTCGCGACGCCGCCGGCCGTGTCGTCTGGCAGCGCGACGGGTTCGCCCGCGGGTTGCCCGCACTGGCTGGGGCGTACGACGGGCGGTCGGGCGGCAAGCTCGTCGAGCCGCTGCCCAGCGTCGTCTACGCACTGTCGCGGGACGCCAGCGAGACGGTGACCCTCGACGCCCGGACGGGCGACGTCCTGGGCCGGACACCCGACAAGACGCGCCTGAAGGCCGCGTCCGACGACGTCGCCCTCTGGGACGAGGAGCCGGACGACGACGGTCGGTGCACCACGTCGGCGTCCCGGTCCGGCGAGGTGCTCTGGACGCGGTCGATGCCGTGCCTCTGGTCGACCGCATGGGTCGGGGGACGGTACTGGGGCTTCTACGACCGCTTCTCGAGCGACAACGAGGCACTTGTACCGTCGATGCTCGACATCCGCACGGGGGAGATCGCCGAGCTGCCGCGGGGGAGCCAGTACGCGAGCACGTCGGGCGTCGTCCTGTCCGGCACGTCGCCGTTGCGCGCGTCGACCCCGCCGAGCACCGAGACCGCGTGGACATGGTCGAAGCACGGCATCGACTGGTTCTGGGCCCAGGTGGAGTCCGGACCGGGCGCCGTGGCCGTCCGCAGCACGGCCGTCGGGTACGACCCGTTCGTCGGCGCGGCCGTCCGGCAGGTCACCGTGCTGGAACCGGCGGAGGGCAGCACCGTCGCCTGGTACCGGGACAAGGGCCTGGAGATCGTCGGGACACCGGGCGACGGGCGCGTCGTGGTCCACGCCGGCGACCGCCTCACCCTGCTCGAGCCGGCGGGCTGACCGCACCCCGACTCAGCCGACGCGCCCCATGCCCTGGCCGCCGGCCGCCTCGATGCGCTGCCCCGTCACCCAGCCCATACCCTCGGCGAGGATCGACGCGGCGGCGCGACCGACGTCGTCGGGCTCACCGACCCTGCCCATGGCGCTGGACGCCGCGATGCGCTCGCGGTACTGCTCGTTGTCGCGGATGTTGCCGCCCGCGAAGTCCGTGGCGGTTGCGCCGGGCGCCAGCACGTTGACCCCGCGATCCCGCGGCTGCCCAAGGACGTGGCCAGGTAGCGGCTGTAGACCTCGACGGCACCCTTCATGGCGGCGTACACCGAGTACGCGGGGTTGACGAGGTTGACGGTGAGGCCGGTGGAGACGTTGAGGATGCGGCCGCCGTCCGCGATCAGCGGCAGCAGCTCCTGGGTGAGCATGACGACGCTCAGGACGTGGACGTCGAACAGGCGCTGGACCTCGTCGGCGTCGGTGGCGCCCAGCGGCGTCTCGCCGGACGAGCCCGCGTTGTTCACGAGGACGTCGATGGTGTCGCGCGACCAGACGTCGCGCAGCGCGGAGCGGACGGCATCGGCGAACGTCGCGTGCGATCCCAGGTCCGTGGTCTCGAGCGGCAGCGCGACGGCGCGGCGCCCGGCCGCCTCGACGGCCGCGACCACGTCGGCCGCCTCGGAGGCGCCGGTGCGGTAGGTGATCAGGACGTCGACGCCGCTGTCGGCGAGGGCGAGGGCGGTGGCGCGGCCGAGGCCGCGGGAGCCGCCGGTGATGAGGGCGATGCGAGTCACGAGGGTGCCTTTCGTCGGAACGTCCCTCCATGCTGCGTCGCGGCGCCGTGCGCAACCAGGCCGAGCCTGTCCGGGGATCTGCGATCCCTGGTTCCGGGGCGGGCCACCGCGCACCATGGACCCATGGACCGCACCCAGCTCGCCGACTTCCTGCGCACGCGTCGCGAGGCGATCCAGCCCGAGGACGTGGGCCTGCCGCGGGGGCAGCGACGCCGGGCGCGCGGGCTGCGCCGCGAGGAGGTCGCGGCCCTGTGCGGGATGTCGGCCGACTACTACGGGCGGCTCGAGCAGGGCCGCGGCCCGACGCCGTCGGAGCCGATGCTCGCCGCGATGGCCCGCGGTCTGCGCCTGACGACGGCCGAGCGCGACCACCTGTTCCGGCTCGCGGGCCACCACGCCCCCGATCGCGTCGGCGTCGACGAGCACATCGCCCCCGGCATCCTGCGCATCCTCGACCGGCTGCAGGACACCCCGGCGCAGGTGGTGACGGAGACCGGCGAGACGCTCGCGCAGACACCGCCGGCCGTGGCGCTGCTGGGGGAGCAGACGTCGTACACCGGCCTCGCGCGCTCGACCGTCTATCGCTGGTACGCGGACCCCGCCTCGCGCGACGTCTACCCGCGCGAGGACCACGCGGAGCGCGGTCGCACGTTCACGGCCGAGCTGCGGGCCGCGTACGCGCGCGGCGGCCGCGGATCACGCGCGGCAGCGATCGTCGAGGCGCTGTCGGCCCGGAGCCCGGAGTTCGTGGCGGTGTGGGCCGATCACGACGTCGACGACAAGCACGCCCGGACCAAGCGCATCTCGCACGCCGAGGTCGGCGTCCTGACGCTCGAGTGTCAGACGCTGCTGGACACCGACAGCGGTCAGCGCCTGCTGGTGTTCACCGCCACGCCGGGCTCGCCCGACGCGGACCGGCTCGCGCTGCTCACCGTGATCGGTGCGCAGCGGATGAGCTCGTCGGGCTGAGCCGCGTGCCGTCGGCTCAGCGAAGCTCGGGGATCACCTGGGACTCGAACAGCTCCATGCTGCTGCGGTCGTAGGCGGCGTCGGCGAAGTAGATGATCGCGTAGCCGAGTCCGAGGCCCTCCATGTGCTGCAGCTTCTCGACGACCTGCTCGACCGTGCCGACCAGCGGCCCGTTGCGGAAGTCCTCCGCGAGCTGCGGTGCGCGCTCGGGCAGCGTGAGGGCGTAGTGCTCCTCGATCCACGCGATCCGGTCGTCGACGTCGGCCTGCGTCTCGCCGATGACGATGTTGTAGTTGGCCGACCGGACGATCTCGTCGAACGGCCGCCCGATGGCGTCGCAGTGCCCGCGCAGCACGTCGGACTTGTGCGCGAAAGTCTCGGGCGTGCCGTCGAAGTTGGTGTACTGCGCGTGCTCGGCTGCGATGCGCAGCGTCTTGCGCTCGCCGCCGCCCGCGATCCACAGCGGCGGGCCGTCCTCCTGCAGGGGCAGGGGAGCGAGCTGGGCGCCGGCCACCTGGTAGTGCTCGCCGTCGAGCGTCGCGACCCCGTTGGTCCACAGCTGCTTGAAGATCTGGACGCCCTCGTCGAGCATCGCGATCCGCTGGCCGGCCGTCGGGAAGCCGTAGCCGTAGGCGCGCCACTCGTGCTCGTACCAGCCCGCGCCGATCCCCATCTCCACGCGACCGCCGGAGATGACGTCCGCCGTCGCGGCGACCTTCGCCAGGTAGGCGGGGTTGCGGTACGCCATGCACGTGCACATCTGGCCGAGGCGCACGCGGCTCGTCGATGCGGCGAAAGCGCTGATCAGGCTCCATGCCTCGTGCACGGACTCCCCGTTGGGCTCCGGGATCGCGTGGAAGTGGTCGTACACCCACAGCGACTCCCACCCCTCGGTGGCGTCGACGTGCTGCGCGAGGCCGTTCATCACCGCCCAGTGCTCGCGGGGCTCGATGCCCGTCAGGTCCTGCCGCCAGCCTTGGGGGATGAAGGTTCCGAAGCGCATGCTCCGCACGTTACCCCGCCCGTCTGGCTTGCGCGCCGGTGAGCCGACAAGATGGACAGGTGCTGCTCTCCTGGACGTCCGCGCAGTTCCGCGCCGCGGAGGAGCCCCTGCTCGCGGCGGGGGTCCCGCTCATGGACCGGGCCGCCTTCGCGCTCGCGACGTGCGTGGGCGCGCTGCTGCGCGAGCGGCGGGGGCGGACGACCGGTGCGCGTGTGCTGCTCCTGGTGGGGCCGGGCAACAACGGTGGTGACGCGTTGTTCGCGGGCTCGCACCTGGCCCGCCGGGGAGTGCGCGTCGACGCCGTCACGGCCGGCGACCGTGTGCACGGTGCCGGGGTCGCCGCGCTGCGCGAGGCGGGAGGTCTGGTCGCTCGCGCGGACGACGACGTGCGTGCGCTGGCCGCCGCCGCGGACGTCGTGCTCGACGGCCTGCTCGGCATCGGTGCGTCCGGCGGTCTGCGCGGCAGGGCGGCGGAGCTGGTCGCTCTGGTCGGGCAGGCGCGCGAGGACGACGAGGCGCCGGCGCTCGTCGTGGCGGTGGACGCGCCGTCGGGCATTGGCGTCGACGACGGCGCCGTGAGCGGGAGCGTGCTGCCGGCGGACGTCACGGTGACGTTCGGCGGCGCGAAGCCGGGGCTCCTGCTTCCGCCGGCGACCTCTGTGGCGGGTCGGGTCGAGGTCGTCGACGTCGGCCTGGATCTGCCGGACGCACCGGCGGTCGCACGCCTCGAGGACGACGACGTCGCCGACCTGTGGCCGGTGCCGGGGCCGCAGGCGCACAAGTACACGCGGGGGGTCGTCGGGGTGATCGCGGGTGCGCGCCGCTACCCCGGGGCCGCGGTGCTCTCGACGACCGCCGCGGTGCTGACCGGCGTGGGCATGGTCCGCTATCTCGGTGACGTGGCCGACCTGGTGGTGGCGCGTCGGCCGGAGGTCGTGCCGGGGGTTGGACGGGTGCAGGCGTGGGTGTTCGGTCCGGGCGTCTCGCCCGACGACGCCGCGCAGCGCCGCCGCATCGAGCACGCGTGGGAGGGGGTGCAGCAGCGCGGTGAGGCCGCGGTGTGCGACGCCGGCGCGCTGGCCCTGCTGCCCGCGCACGTCGGTCCGCACGTGATCATCACGCCGCACGCCGGCGAGCTCGCGACCGTGCTGGGCACGCGCGGGGAGCGTGTCGATCGGGCCGGCGTCGAGGCGGAACCGGTGCGCTGGGCTCGCCGGGCGCACGAGCTGACCGGGGCGACCGTGCTGCTCAAGGGGCACGTGACCGTCGTCGTCGGCGCCCAGGACGCGGTGTACACGCAGGCCGACGCGCCGGCCTGGCTCTCGACCGCCGGGTCGGGCGACGTTCTGGCCGGCCTGCTCGGCGCGTTGCTCGCGGGTCGGGCCGACGACATCCACGAGGACCCGTCGCTCGCCGCCGCGCTGGGTGCCGCGGCCGCGCTGGTCCACGGGCGCGCCGCGCACCGGGCCAACCCGCACGGGCCCGTGAGCGCCCGCATGGTCGCCCGTGCGCTCCCGGACACGATCGCGGAGCTGCTCACCGGGCGCACCGCCCACCCGTCCGCGTGAGCGGCACGTCCGCCTCGCTCGACGAGGTGCTGGGGCGTGCCCGCGCGCTCGCGGCCGACGGGAGCCGCCGGCTGCTCGGCATCGCGGGTGCGCCCGGCGCGGGCAAGTCGACGCTCGCGGCGCACGTCGCTGACGAGCTCGGCCGACGGGCCGTCGTCGTCCCGATGGACGGCTTCCACCTGGCGCAGAGCGAGCTGGAGCGGATCGGGCGCGCCGACCGCAAGGGAGCGCCCGACACCTTCGACGCCGCGGGCTTCGTGGCGCTGCTGCGGCGCCTGCGGGTCGCCGACGGCATCGTCTACGCGCCCGAGTACCGGCGCGACCTGCGCAACCCCGTCGCCGGCGCGATCGCCGTGCCGCCCGACGTGCCGCTCGTCGTCGTCGAAGGGAACTACCTGCTCCTGGCGTCGCACGGGTTCGCGCCGGTCGCCGACCTGCTCGACGAGGCATGGTTCGTCGCGCCGGACGACGACCTGCGGCTGCAGCGCCTGGTCGCGCGGCACGTTGCCTTCGGCAAGACGGCGCAGGACGCGCACGACTGGTCGCACGGGCCCGACGAGGCGAACGCGCGCCTGGTCGCCGCGACCGCGGCCCGTGCCGACGTGGTGGTGGTCCCGTGACGTGCTGCTGCGCCGGGACGGGAGCGGGGATGGGAGACTGGAGCCCGTGAGCTGGTTCCCCGCGCGTGCCGTGATCGACGACGCCGCCATCGCCGCCAACGTGCGCAGCCTCGCCGCCCACGCCCCGACCGCGCAGGTCATGGCCGTCGTGAAGGCCGACGCCTACGGGCACGGCCTGGTGCCGAGCGCCCGCGCCGCACTCGCCGGCGGCGCCGCCTGGCTCGGCGCGGCCCAGGTGGGCGAGGCGATCCAGCTGCGCCGCGCGGGCGTCGTCGGACCCCGCATCCTGACCTGGCTCTACGCACCCGGCGCCCCGCTCGCCGACGCGCTCGCGCTCGACCTGGACCTGTCCGTCGCGGCGCCGTGGGCGCTGGAGGAGGTGGTGGCCGCGGCTCGCGTCGTCGGGCGCCCGGCCCGCATCCACCTCAAGGTCGACACGGGTCTGGGTCGCAACGGTCTGACGCCCGACCAGCTCTCGGAGCTGCTTCCCGCCGCGCTGCGCGCGCAGGCCGAGGAGGCCGTCGAGATCGTCGGCGTGTGGTCGCACCTGGCGTTCGCCGACGAGCCGGAGCACCCGACCGTGCGAGCCCAGGAGCAGGTGTTCGCGGACGCCGTCGCGCTCGTCGAGAGCGCCGGCGCCCACGTCGAGGTCCGGCACCTGGCCAACTCCGCCGCCACGCTGACCGCGCCCCGCGCGCACTACGACCTGGTGCGGCCGGGCATCGCGGTCTACGGGCTGTCGCCCGTCCCGCAGCTCGGCTCGTCGGCCGACTTCGGGCTCGTGCCGGCCATGACGGTCGAGGCCGAGCTCGCCACGGTCAAGCCCGTCCCGGCGGGCCACGGCGTCTCCTACGCGCACCAGTACGTCACGCCGCGCGACACGGTGCTCGGGGTCGTCCCGCTGGGGTATGCCGACGGGGTGCCGCGGCACGCGTCGGGCACGCAGGACCACGTCGGCGGGCCCCTCCAGGTGGGGGGCCGCCGTCTGGGCGTGGCCGGCCGCGTCTGCATGGACCAGGTGGTGGTGGACCTGGGCCCGGACGCGACCGAGGTCGCGGGGGACACCGTCGTGCTGTTCGGGAACGGCGCGGACGGCGGCCCGACGGCCCAGGACTGGGCGCAGGCGGCCGGCACCATCTCGTACGAGATCGTCACGCGGCTCGGGGCACGCGTGCCCCGCACGCACGTCAACGCGGAGGGACAGCAGTGAGCGAGCAGAGGATCGTCCGGCTCCCGGACGCGGACGCGACGCGCGGGTTCGGGCGAGCGCTGGCCGACATCCTGCGGGCCGGGGACCTCGTGGTCCTGACCGGCGACCTGGGCGCCGGCAAGACGACGCTCACGCAGGGCCTCGGCGCGGGCCTGAACGTGCGCGGCCAGGTCGCGTCGCCCACGTTCATCATCGCGCGCGAGCACCCGCCGCTGCCGCGCCCCGACGGGTCGCGCGGACCGGCCCTCGTGCACGTCGACGCCTACCGGCTCGGCTCCCTCGACGAGGTCGACGCGTTGGACCTGGACGCGAGCCTGGACGAGGCCGTCACGGTCGTCGAGTGGGGGGCCGGCTGGGTCGAGGGGCTGTCCGCCGACCGCCTGGAGGTCGCGATCCAGCGGCCGCGCGGCGGCCAGGTGGACGGGACCACCGACACGCCGTCCGACGCCGAGGCCGAGGACCCCGCCGGCGGCGAACGCGTCGTGACCGTGACCGCCGTCGGACCGCGGTGGGACGGCGTCGCCCTCCCGAGCGCACCAGTGGCAGGCTGAGACCGTGCCCGTCCTCGCTCTCGACACCTCCGGCGCGGTCGCCGTCGCCCTGACCGACGACGCCGGGGCCGTCCTCGCCGCCCGCTCCGACGACCAGCAGCGCCACCACGCCGAGCTGCTCGCCCCGATGATCGCGGCCGTCCTGGCCGAGGCCGGCATCGACCGACGCGACCTCTCGGCGGTCGTGGTCGGTACCGGCCCCGCGCCCTTCACCGGGCTGCGGGTCGGGCTGGTCAGCGCCCGCACGCTCGCGCTCGCCCTCGGCGTCCCCGCGCTCGGCGTGCCGTCGCTCGACGCGATCGCCGCGGCCACGTCGCGCGACCTCGAGGCGGGTGCCGACGTCGTCGTCGCGACGGACGCCCGCCGCCGCGAGGTCTACTGGGGCACGTACCGCGTCGTGGGCGCGGGCTCTGTCGAGGTCGTCCTACCCCCGCAGGTGGGTGCGGCGGCCGACGTCGTGGTCCCGGCCGGCGCGACCGTCGTCGGGCGGGGCGCGCTGCTGTACCCCGACCTGGGCGCCGGCTCGGTCGACGAGCACCTCCTGGACCCGGACCCCGCCGAGCTGGCTCGCCTGGCGATCGAGCGCCGGGCGCAGGGCCTGGACCTGCCGACCGTGCCGCTGTACCTGCGCCGGCCGGACGCCGTGCCGAGCGCCGCGAGCAAGCGCGTCCTGGGCTGACGTCGGCATGGCTGACGTCGGCACGCCCGCGCTGCGCGCCCTGACGCGCGCCGACCTGCCGGCGCTCGAGCGCATGGAGCGCGAGCTGTTCGGTGCGGGGGCGTGGTCGCGCGCCATGCTCGCCGAGGAGCTCGACGGCCCGGGGCGCTGGTACGTCGGCGTCGAGGACGCGGGCGCGCTCGTCGGCTACGCCGGGCTGTGGTTCGACGGCGACGACGCCCAGGTCATGACCATCGGCACCGATCGCGCCCACCAGGGTCGTGGCCTGGGTCGCGTCATGCTCGACGCGCTCGTCGCGCAGGCCCGGACGTGGCGAGCCGCGTCCCTGCTGCTGGAGGTCCGGGTCGACAACGAGCCCGCGCTGCGGCTGTACCGTGGCGCCGGCTTCGAGCAGCTCGGGCTGCGCAAGGGCTACTACCAGCCCGAGAACGTCGACGCGTGGACGATGCGGCTGCCGCTCACCCCGAGTCCCGTCACCACCGAAGGAGAGGCGCCATGACCAGTCGCGACGAGGTCCTCGTCGATGCACCCACCCTCGCCGACCTGCTCGCCGGCGACGAACCGCCCGTGCTGCTGGACGTGCGCTGGGCCCTGGGCCGCACGGACGGTCGCGACCAGTACCTGGAGGCGCACCTGCCGGGCGCGGTCTTCGTCGACCTGGACGCCGAGCTGGCCGCCCCGCCGAGCGCGCAGGACGGTCGCCACCCGTTGCCCGCGGTCGACGACCTCGAGGCCGCGGCGCGCCGCTGGGGTGTGCGCGACGGCGGTGCGGTCGTGGTCTACGACGCCGGTCCAGGGACGTCGGCGGCGCGTGCGTGGTGGCTGCTGCGGTGGGCCGGCCTGTCCGACGTTCGGCTGCTGGACGGCGGTCTCGCGGCGTGGCAGGCAGCCGATCTCGCGGTCGAGGCCGGCGACGTGGAGGCCGAGGCCGGCGACGTCGTCGTGCGCCCCGGCGGAATGCCGACGATCGACGCCGACGGTGCCGCGACGTGGGACGGACCGCTCCTCGACGCCCGGGCGACGGAGCGCTTCGTCGGCGACGTCGAGCCCGTCGACCCGCGCGCGGGCCACATCCCGGGCGCCGTCTCCGCGCCGACCGCGGACAACGTCGGCGCCGACGGCACGTTCCTGGCCCCCGACGCGTTGCGCGACCGCTTCCGCGCGCTGGGAGCCGCAGCAGGGGCGCCCGTCGCGGTCTACTGCGGTTCCGGCGTGACGGCTGCCCACCAGATCGCTGCCCTGGCCGCGGCGGGCATCGACGCCGCGCTCTACCCGGGCTCGTGGTCGCAGTGGTCGAACGACGCCGCCCGCCCGGTCGCGACGGGGATCTGAGGGGCGGCGCTCTGGGGACGGGTCGTCAGGCTGGTTCTCGCGCCAGGTCGACGAGCCACGCGGGATCCGACCCGCGGGTGAGCTCGACCTGCTGCCAGAACGTCACCACGGCTGCCTGCTGCGCGTCGCTGAGGTAGTGCCCTGCGGCCTTGGACCGTTCGACGCCGACAAGGCCCGAGATCATCACACGAACCGTGCGGTCGCCCCGGGTCTCGGTGCGGATCACACGGTTCCCGTCGCCCGGGACGCACGACGGTGCGGCGTCGCTCGCGTCGTCGCAGACCACACCGCTCAGCTCGCCCTCCTGGAAGATCAGGATCGGGACGTCACGCCCGGCCTCGTCGATCTGGGTGCTGGCCGACAGCATCTGGAAGTACGGCGGGAGGGACGTCGGTGCCAGGGCGTCGTGCCGGGCCCGGACCTGCTGAGCGGCTTCCCTGCTCATGGTCACCATCGGATCCTCGGTGGGCGTGCTGCTGCCGCCCACCCCCGTCGTGACCGCCACCCCGGCAGCGGCGACGCCCGCGACGGCGACACCACCCCAGAACGCTCGACCGAGACCGACCACGGTTCCCCCTCGTTCCGTAGCCGCGCGACGGGCGGCACGGGACGAACGTAGCGGATCCGGACGTGCGGGAGGGCCGCGATCCCGGGTGGGATCGCGGCCCTCGCCGTGCTGCGTCAGCCGGTCAGACGGTCAGCGAGACCTCGTCGTACGTGTGGCGCGCGGCGCGCGGGTAGTGCGTGCCCTCGCCCTCGCGGTGGCCGACGTTGATGATGAGCTGGCTCTGCCAGCCGTTCTCGGCGAAGAACTCGGCGTCGACGCCGGCGGTGTCGAGGCCGGCCATCGGGCCCGCGTCCAGACCGGCGGCACGCAGACCGACGATGAGGTAGCCGAACTGGATGAGCGTGTTCATGCGGGCCATCTGCTCGCGCTGCTCGACCTGCGGGTCCAGGGCCTCGCCGAGGGCTGCCATGTGCGGCGCCAGCGTCGGCATGTGGCGGTGGAAGCCGGGGTCCGAGGCGACGATCAGCGTCACCGGGGCCGCCAGCACGCGGTCGCGGTTGCCCTCGTTGACGTGCTTCGACAGGCGCTCGCGGGCCTCGGGCGTGCGCACGACGAGCAGGCGCAGCGGCGTGGTGTTGATCGCGGTGGGGCCCCACTTGATGAGGTCGTAGACACCGGCGAGCTCCTCGTCGGTGACGGGCTCGTCGGTGAACGCGCCGACGGTCCGCGCGGAGCGGAACAGCAGATCGGCGACGTCGTCGGCGACGGCGAGCGAGGGCGTGGGGAAGTCGAGTCCGTCGAGGACGGTCGTGTCAGTGGTCATAACTGGTTCAAGGTTCAACGATCGGGACGTGTTCCGTGATCAGGCGTGATGCTCGTCACCGAGCGTCCCACCCCTATCCTGGGGCGCATGGCTGAACCCCTCGTGCTCGGGATCGAGACCTCCTGCGACGAGACGGGCGTGGCGCTCGTGCGCGGGCACGACCTGCTCGTCGACGCCGTCGCCTCGTCGGTCGACGAGCACGCGCGCTTCGGCGGGATCATCCCCGAGATCGCGTCGCGTGCGCACCTCGAGGCGATGGTCCCGACGATCGAGCGCGCGCTCGCCACCGCCGACGTCTCGCTCGGCGAGGTCGACGCGATCGCGGTAACAGCCGGCCCCGGCCTCGTCGGGCCCTTGACCGTCGGTGCGTCCGCGGCGAAGGCGCTCGCGATCGCGCTCGACAAGCCGCTGTACGGGGTCAACCACGTCATCGGGCACGCGGTGGTCGACGAGCTCGTCGACGGGCCGTTCCCCGAGCGTGTGATGGCGCTCGTCGTCTCCGGCGGGCACTCGTCGCTGCTGATGATCGACGACACCGTCAACGTCACCGAGCTCGGCTCCACGCTCGACGACGCCGCGGGGGAGGCCTTCGACAAGGTCGGCCGCCTGCTGGGCCTGCCGTACCCCGGCGGCCCGCACATCGACCGGCTCGCCCGCGAGGGGAACCCCGCGGCGATCCGCTTCCCGCGCGGTCTGACGGCCCCCAAGGACCAGGCGAAGCACGCCACGGACTTCTCGTTCTCCGGCCTCAAGACCGCCGTCGCGCGCTGGGTCGAGGCCCGGCAGGACGCCGGCGAGGAGATCCCGCTGGCCGACGTGTCGGCGTCGTTCGCCGAGGCCGTCGCCGACGTGCTGACGGCCAAGACGATCGCCGCCGCGAAGGCTCACGGCGTGCAGACGCTGGTGGTGGGCGGCGGGTTCTCCGCCAACTCGCAGCTGCGCGACATGGCCGCCCGCCGGTGCGAGGAGGCGGGCATCGAGCTGCGCATCCCGCCCATCCGCTACTGCACGGACAACGGCGCGATGATCGCCGCGCTGGGCTCGGCCGTCGTCCGCCGTGGCCTGCCGCCGTCGTCGCTCGACATCCCGGTCGACTCGTCGATGCCTCTGACGACCGTGCTCGTCTGACGATTCCGGGATCCGGCGCGTCGGGCGAGCCGATTCCTCGGATCGTCCGGGCGTCAGAGCGGGCGGGCGGCCTTGAACTCGGCGACCAAGGAGTCGGCGACGGCGCTCAGGTCGCCCGCGTTGCGGCGGGCGACGGCTCGTTGGCGCTGGTACGACGCGCCGCGGCGCAGGATGACGCGCACCTGCTCGAGCTCCTCGGTGCAGCCGAGGCGTTCCGCGACGGGTGCGAGGTCGACGAGCCACTTCTGGACGGAGTCGGTGACGAGCTCCTCGTCGCCCGCGTCGTTCGTGATGATGATCGCGTCCATGCCGTACCGGGCCGAGCGCCACTTGTTCTCCTGGGCGAACCACGGCGGCAGCGTGGGGAGCTGCTCACCGCGGTCGAGCATCGAGGAGAAGTGCTCGACGAAGCAGTGCGTGAGCGCCGAGATGGCACCGACCTCGAGCAGGTTGGTCGCGCCGTCGGCGATGCGCATCTCCAACGTGCCGAAGCGCGGGGCGGGGCGGATGTCCCAGCGGACCTCGTCGAACTGGTCGATGACACCCGTGTGCATCATGTCGCCGACGTACTGCTCGAGCTGCTCCCAGCGGTCGAACCCGAACGGCAGCCCGGCCGTCGGCAGCTGCTGGAACAGCAGTGCCCGGTTGGAGGCGTAGCCCGTGTCCTTGCCGGCCCAGAACGGCGACGACGCCGACAGCGACTGGATGTGCGAGAACACCGTGAGCATGGCGCGCGAGATGGGCAGCACCTTGTCCCGGTCCTCGATGCCGACGTGCACGTGGACGCCGTAGATGAGCATCTGCCGGCCCCACCACTGCGTGCGGTCGATGAGCGTGGCGTAGCGCTGCTTGTCGCTGACCTTCTGCGTGTCCCAGTGCGCGAAGGGGTGCGTGCCGCCGCCCATGAGATCGATCCGCAGCGGCTCGGCGGCGGCGGCGACCTCGCCCAGCGCTGCGCGCAGGTCCTCGACCGCCTCGCCGATCGTCACGCACTTGCCCGACGACACCTCGACGGTGTTGCGCAGGAGCTCCTGCGTGATGTGGGGGTGGTCGGTGCCGTCGGCGGGCCGCACGGCCGCGAGGATGGTCTCCGCGGCCTGGCGCAGGTCACCGGAGTCCGCGTCGACGAGCGCGACCTCCCACTCGATCCCGACCGTGGACCGCTCCGAGCTCGCAAAGGGCAGCTGCACCGCGTCCGCCATCACGCCACCTCCACGACGAGTACCTGCTGGTGACCGGCCACGCGGGTCAGGACGATCGTCGCACCCTGGTCCCCGCGCAGGTCGAGCTGCTTGCGCAGCTGCTCGGGGACGACCGCCGTGCCGCGCTTCTTGATGGTGAGTCGCCCGACGCCCCGTTCGCGCAGGTAGGTGCGCAGGCGCTTGAGGCCGAACGGCATGGTGTCGAGCACGCGGTACGCGGTCGCCGTGGGGGTGGGGACCAGGTCGTCGGACGTCACGTAGGCGATCGTCGGGTCGACGAGCCTCCCGTGCACGCGCTGGGCGACCTCGCCGACCAGGCCCGAGCGGATCACGGCCCCGTCGGGCTCGTAGAGGTAGGCGCCCACCGGTCCCGCCTCCGCCTCGAAGGGGCCGTCGGGTCCGGGCGCGACGACGGTCGCCGCTCCGTCGGCGAGCAGGAGGGCCGAGCGGCCCGGCCCCTCGGGCGCCAGCGGACCGAACCAGAGCCCGACCTCGACGACGTCGCCGCCCACCGAGACCCACTGGGCGTGCGCGTCGTCGGGCAGCGCGCTGTGCGGGATGCCCGGACCGAGCTTGAGGCCCAGGGCGGGGACCTTCGCCCGCAGCGCCAGCACCGCATCGAGCGGGGGAGCGTAGGCCGACGGGTCGAACAGGCGGCTGCCGTGCGCGGTGCGGCGGGCCGGGTCCGCGTACAGTCCGTCGATGCCGGCCAGGTCCTGCGTCAGGCCGTCACCGTGCCGGACGGTGGCCTCGGGGAAGTGCCGCAGGTTGACCGTGGCGATGGCGGCCGTCATCTCGTCGACGTCTGACGCGGTGACGCGCAGCCCCACACCCGCGAACGCCATCGCGTCCGCCCCGATCCCGCACGTCAGGTCCGCTACGTGGGTCAGCCCGGCGTCGCGGTAGCGCCGGGCGTGGTGCGCGGCGACCTCCAGCCGGGTCGCCTGCTCCAGGCCCGCCTGCGTGAAGAGCATGCCGTCGGCGAAGTCGCCCAGCTTGGCATGGGCCTTGGCGCGCAGCCGCGACTGCGTGAGGGCCGCGGAGACGAGGACGGGGTCGAGGCCCTCGGCGCGCAGCCGCTGCGAGAGCGGCATGGCCAGCTTCTCGTCGTACGGGGGCAGCGCGGACAGCAGCGCCCACCCGTCAGGGGCGAGCAGGGCGGTCAGGCCGGCGGCGTCCACGCGCCGATCCTTGCACGCGGTCGTCGTCCGCCGCGCCGCGAGGAGCCGGCCGTTCGCCCGCAGCGAGCACGGGTCCGACTTCTGGCACTCAGGTTGACCGAGTGCTAACGCCTTCCTAGAGTTGGCAACTGGCACTCTCGTATCGAGTGTGCCAATGCGCCCCAGGTCCCGGCACCCGCGACGACGTGGCCCGACGGCGTACCAACATCGCTGAACTACTCACACGCGAAGGGGAGGTCCGCTGTGTCGGTCTCCATCAAGCCCCTCGAGGACCGGATCGTCGTCAAGACGCTCGAGGCAGAGACGACGACCGCCTCCGGTCTCGTCATCCCGGACAGCGCCAAGGAGAAGCCCCAGGAGGGCGAGGTCCTGGCGGTCGGCCCCGGTCGCATCGACGACAACGGGAACCGCGTGCCGCTCGACGTGGCCGTCGGCGACAAGGTCATCTACTCCAAGTACGGCGGCACCGAGGTCAAGTACGCCGGCGAGGAGCTGCTGATCCTCTCGGCCCGCGACATCCTCGCGGTCGTCGTCAAGTGATCTGAGGGGGCGCCTCACGGCGTCCCGCGCGGCCCCCGCGGAGCTCGTCCACGACGAGCGCCGCGGGGGCCGTTCTCGTCGGCGCGG
>Ga0160439_1000238_pt1 | contig 35644 bp, 35 predicted proteins | sample HID1975M_E0MG_FD_108201 | JGI IMG/M metagenome (GOLD analysis project Ga0160439, IMG submission 108201) | Enriched soil microbial communities from UW Madison campus, WI, USA - HID1975M_E0 MG | ecosystem: Environmental > Terrestrial > Soil > Unclassified | place: USA: Madison, Wisconsin... | reverse complement strand
GGCACCAACGGGCAGCACGCGTTCTACCAGCTCATCCACCAGGGCACGCGCCTGATCCCGGCCGACTTCATCGCCGTGGCCAACCCCGCGCACCCGCTCAAGGACGGCGACACGGACGTCCACAGCCTGTTCCTGGCCAACTTCTTCGCCCAGACCAAGGCGCTGGCGTTCGGCAAGACGGCCGACGAGGTGCGCGCCGAGGGCACCGACGAGGCGATCGTCCCGGCCCGGGTGTTCTCGGGGAACCGCCCGACGACGTCGATCTTGGCCGCGTCCCTGACGCCGAGCGTGCTGGGCCAGCTCATCGCGCTCTACGAGCACATCACGTTCGTCCAGGGTGTCGTGTGGGGCATCGACTCGTTCGACCAGTGGGGCGTCGAGCTCGGCAAGAAGCTGGCCCTCGAGGTGGCTCCCGCGGTGCAGGGCGACGCGGCCGCGCTCGAGTCCCAGGACCCGTCGACCAAGTCCCTCATCGCGACGTACCTGAGCCTGCGCTCCTGAGATCGTCCGCGCCTTACGTTCGGGTGCAGCGTTCGCCGCGTATCGCGCGGCGAACGCTGCACCCGACCGTGTCAGGCCACGTGGTTACGCTCGGGGCATGGCCGAGGTGACGCGTGCACGGGTGGATGCGTGGACGTGGGCCGTGCGGCTGTTCCCGACGAGGTCCGCGGCGGCTGCCGCGTGCAAGGCCGGCCACATCCGCGTCAACGGCGACCGTGCCAAGCCGGCGACCATGGTCGTACCCGGTGACGAGGTCGTCGTGCGCGGCGGGGAGCGGGAACGGATCGTCGTCGTGACCAGGACGATCATCAAGCGCGTCGGCGCACCCGTGGCCGTGACGTGCTACCTCGACCGGTCCCCCGCGGTCCCTCTCAAGGAGCATGTGGCCGTGATGGCTCAGCGCGACCGCGGCGCGGGCCGGCCGACGAAGCGCGACCGGAGGCTCATCGAACGCCTGCGCGGCCACTGACCATGCCGACCCCGCGGCCCGCGCACGGGCGCCCGACGAACGATGCAGGCGTGCACGCCCCCGACGTGCACCGAGAGCGGCCTGGACAGGGCGCTGCCGGGCCCGTCGCGGGCGACCACCGCCCCTGGGAGACGGTGTACCGGCCCGACCGACCGCTCGACGTGCGCCGGACGCTCGCACCACACCGACGCGGGGCGTTCGACCCGGCGTGGCACACCGCACCCGACGGTGCGACGTGGCGGGCGCACCGCACGACCGACGGCCCGGCGACCACCCGGATCGAGGTCCGCCGCGACGGCGTGCACGCGACCGCGTGGGGGCCGGGGGCGGAACGGGCCGTGGCCGAGCTGCCCGACCTGCTGGGAGCACGCGACGACGACACGGGCTTCGACCCGAGCCTGCACCCGCTGGTCCACGACGCGCACCGGCGACTGCCCGGCCTGCGCGTCGGCCGCTCCGGGTACGTGTTCGCCGCACTGGTCCCCGCCGTGCTCGAGCAGCGCGTGGTGGGCCTCGACGCGAAGGCGTCGTGGCGGCGCCTGGTGACGCAGCACGGCGAACGCCCACCCGGGCCTGCGCCGGACGGCCTGCGGGTGCCTCCGTCGGCCACCGGCTGGGCGGCCGTCCCGGTGTGGGACTGGCGTCGCGCAGGCGTCGAGGGGCAGCGCGCGGACACGATCGGACGCGCGGCGGCCGTCGCGCACCGGCTCGACGAGGACGTCCCGCTGGCCGAGACGCGCCGACGGCTGCTGACCGTGCGCGGGATCGGCCCGTGGACCGTCGCGGAGACGACCTCCCGGGCGCTCGGAGACGCCGACGCCGTCTCGGTGGGCGACTTCCACCTCGCTCACCTGGTGGGCTGGGCGCTGACCGGCAGCCGGACGGACGACGACGGCATGCTCGAGCTGCTGGAGCCGTGGCGCGGCCACCGGCAACGCGTCATCCGCCTGCTCGAGATCACGCAGACCACGAACGCACCGCGGTTCGGCCCGCGCAGCCCGCGGGCCGCGCCGCTCCGCTGACCCCGACGGCCGTCGCCCGGCCCCAGAAGATCGTCGGGCGGACGTGTCGATCCGCACTGCTCCCGCGCGTCACCCCGACGACCGACCGAACGAGACCCGCTCACCCCTGGAGGAATGTCATGGAGTACCTGCTGCTGGTCTGCGAGGACCCGAACGCCGAGCCCTACGACCCCGCGCTCGACAACATCGAGGAGTGGGTGGCGAGCACCGACGGCATGGGCACGCGCCGTCAGGGCGACCGGTTGGCCAAGGCCGACGCCGCGCGCACCGTACGGGTGCGCGGCGGCGAGCTCTCGGTCACCGAGGGACCGTTCGCGGAGCTCGGTGAGCTCATCGCCGGCTACGACCTGCTGGAGTGCGACAGCCTCGAGCAGGCGGTCGAGATCGCGGCGCAGCACCCCATGGCGCGGTTCGGTCAGATCGAGGTGCGACCGATCTGGACCCTGGGTCTGCACGCGTAGCGATCAGGTCACACCGTGGCGCGCTGGCGTCGCGGGCCGTCCACCAGGCAGGATCGGGGGTAGTCATCCCGATCCTGCCTGGAGGAACCCCGTGAGCAGCACCAGCCCCGTCGAGCGCAACGGCTCCCCTGCCAAGGCCGTCGGCGCCTTCTTCGCGTTCCTGCTGTTCCTGGGCGGCCTCGTGCTCTTCACGGTCGCGTTCAACGTCAAGGACGGCGAGCCGTACGTCTTCGCGGCGGGCATCCTGGCGGTCACCCTGTCGTTCATGATCCCGACGACGATCCTGCCGGCGCTCGAGGACCGCGAGAGCTGAGTCACGGGCCCCAGCCCGCTGACCAGCGGCGATCTTCACAGATCGCGCACCTGATCTCTTCCGCACCGCCCCGCGAACGGCTGCGCGCGGGACGTCCGCGACCCTAGTTTGCGAAGGGTGAGCACACCGCCCCCCGCACGCCACTCGCGTCGCCCCGCCCGCAGCCACCGCGTCGCCGTCGGGCTCACCGCGGCGGTCGTCGCCGTCCCCCTGTTCCTGGCCAGCGGTGCGTTCGCCGTGTACCAGCACCTCAACCACAACCTCGACACCGCGACGGACGTCGACAAGTACCTGGGCACGGCGCGTCCGACCACGACGGCGACCGCGACGGCCGACCCTCTCGTCGACGGCTACGAGGGACGCCCCGTCAACATCCTGGTGATGGGGATCGACTCGCGCGACGGCAAGAACTCCGAGTTCGGGTACGTCCCCGGCATGCGCTCGGACTCGATGTTCCTGGTCCACCTTCCCGCCGACCGCTCGCGCGTCGACGTGGTCTCGGTGCCGCGCGACTCGCTGCTGCCGCGCCCGGAGTGCACGCATGCCGACGGCAGCACGTCGCCCGCCGTCGCGTCGGCGATGGTCAACGAGTCGTTCGAGGTGGGCGGCGGCAAGGACGGGAACCTGACGACGGCGGCCGCGTGCACGCGCAAGACGTTCGAGGCCGCCAGCGGCGTGCGCACCGACGAGCACGTGGTCATCAAGATGGTCGGCGTCCGCAACGTCATCAACACGCTCGGCGGGGTCCCGTTCTGCGTACCCGTGAAGATGGACTCGAAGAAGTCGGGCCTGCACGTGCTGCCCGGCAAGCAGGTGTTCGACGGGCAGACGTCGATCCAGTGGCTGCGCACGCGCACCGGCGTGGGGGGCGACCTGTGGATCGGCAGCGACCTGAAGCGCCTGGACCGCCAGCACGAGTTCCTGCAGGCGGTGGCGGACAAGGTGCACTCGGAGAACCTGCTGGGCAAGCCGACGACGCTGCTCAAGGTGCTGGACCAGGCGACCAAGGCGATCAGCGTCAGTCCCGGGCTGGGCGACCTGCGCTCGATCGCGGGCCTGGCGGCCACCCTGCGCGGCATCGACGGCGGCGACATCGAGGCCGTCACCGTGCCGACGGCATCCGTCCCGCACACGGGCGGCCGCGTCGCGTGGACGTCGGCCGCCGACGACATCTGGCAGCGGATCGCCGACGACCGCCCGCTCGTCGACCCGGCCCCGAAGCCTTCCACCTCGACCGGCCCGTCGACGCACACGGCCAAGCCCCACCCGACGAAGAGCGCCGGGATCTGCGGATGACCGCAGCCTCCGCCGCGAGAGTGCGCGAGGATGACCGGAGCCGATCCTGAGGAGCTCCGCGTGACCGACCAGCAGCCCGAGCAGACCCGCATGAACGTCGAGTCGTTCAACCTGGACCACCGCACCGTCGCCGCGCCCTACGTGCGGCTCGCCGACACCAAGAAGCTCCCCGCAGGCGACGTCATCGAGAAGTACGACGTCCGCTTCACGCAGCCCAACGTCGCCCACCTCGAGATGCCGACGGTGCACTCTCTCGAGCACCTCTTCGCGGAGAAGTCGCGCAACCATTCGGACCGCGTCATCGACTTCTCCCCGATGGGCTGCCAGACCGGGTTCTACCTGATCCTGCAGGGCAGCTGGGACTACGACGACGTGCTCGGCCTGGTCGAGGCCACACTCCAGGACGTGCTGGTGGCCGACGAGGTGCCCGCCGCCAACGAGGTGCAGTGCGGCTGGGGCGCCAACCACACGCTCACCGGCGCACAGGATGCCGCGCGGGCCTTCCTCGCCGAGCGCGACGCCTGGTCGCAGGTCACGGCCTGACGGACGCCACGCACGCCGACGGGCGGTGACGCACGCACGCGTCACCACCCGTCGGCATCTGCGGGGGCCGCCCCCGCCGGCTCAGGCGTCCGAGCTCGTCGTCCCCGAGCTCGTCGTCCCGCTCTCGTCCGTCGACGCCTGGCCGTCGGCCGGGGCCTGCCCGTCGCCCCCGGGGCCGCCCTGGCCACCGTCGGGCGGGGCCTGGCCGTCGCCGCCGGGCCCACCGCCCTGCCCACCACCCATGCCGCCGCCACCCATGCCGCCGCCCATCCCGCTGGACACCTCACCCGCGGTGCCGGTGCCCGCGGCGGTCGCGCCGCTCGCGTCGCCGTCGTGCGAGAGCGGACCGGCCACGGTGGTGCCGGCCTTCCCGCCGACGGCCGCCGTATACGTGTCGCCGTCCTTGACGTCGGCCGACGAGTACACGACCGACGAGTACGACTTCGTGGCCGTGAACGTGGCGAGCACGTCGCCGTCCGCGTTCTCGACCTGGATCACGTCGCCGGCGCTGCCGGCCTGGTCCAGCGTGATGCCGACGAACGACTGCGACGAGCCGTCCGACGGGGTCTGCGCCATGCCCGACGCCCCCACGGCGATCAGCTCACCGCCCGAGATCTCGTAGGTGCCGTTGTAGTCGATCGCACCATTGCCGTCGTTCTCGGGACCGGACACGACGACCGTGCCGCCGCTCTGGGTGACCGAGCCGTTGGAGTCCAGGCCGTCGCCGTCGGCGTCGATCACCAGCGTGCCGCCGGTGATGGTCACCATGACGTTCTCGTCGTTGCCCATCTCACCGCCGCCCATGCCGCCGCCAGGTCCACCCTGCTGGCCATCCTGGGCGTCCTCGCCGGTCGCGTCGCCGTCGGTCGCCGTCGTCTCCTCGTCGGACGACCCCGCCGACCCGTTCACGCCGTCGTCGCTGGACTTCACGGATGTGTCGCCTCCGGCGACGACGATCTGCGCGGCCTCGAGGCCCTCGTAGGACGTCGCGACGTCCACCGTGCCGCCCGAGATCTGCAGCGCGTCGTCGGCGTGGATGCCGTCGTCGCCCGTGGCGAGCGTCAGCGCACCGTCGGTGACCGACACGATGCCGTTCGAGTGGACGGAGTCGTCGGACGCGTCGACCGAGACGGTCCCGCCCCCGACGACGACCGACGCGGCGCCCTTGATGCCCTTGGTCGACGTGTCGTCGGTCGCCTTGGTCGCGTGGCCGCCGCCGCTCACGACGGTGACCGTGCCACCGGCGATCACGGCGTCGGTCTGCGCGTCGATCCCGTCACCGCCGGCCGTCACGTCGACGGTGCCGTCGACGATCTCGACGTACCCGAGGGTGGCGTCCTTCTCGTTGTCGGACTTCAGCGCGTCGCCGCCCGACGTGACCTTGATCGTCCCGCCGGAGACCACCAGGTAGTCCTTGCCGCGGATGCCGTCGTCGACGGCGGTGACCGTGATGGTCCCCGACTCGATCACGAGCCCGTCCTTGCTGGTGATGCCGTCGTTCGCGTTGCCCTGGACGTCCAGCGTGCCGGTGCCCGTGATGGTCAGGTCGGCGCTGCTGAACAGGGCCGCGTTGGGCGCGTCGTCGCCGGTGTCCTTGTACGTCTTGGCGTCGGACACGCTGTTGGTGGAGCCGTCGGCCAGCTCGACGACCACCTCGCCGGCGTCCGTGACCGCGATGGCCGACGTCGTCGAGCTCGTGATGTCGGCGCCGTCCAGGATCAGGCGGACCGTGCCGTCGTCGGCGCTGTCGACGACGATCGAGCCGTCCGTCAGCGTGCCGCTGATGCGGTACGTGCCCGCGGCGCTGATCGTGACGGTCGAGCCGTCTGCCTTCGCGCCGTCGCCCTTCACGGTGGCGGACGTGTCGTCCAGGGTGATCGTGGTCTCGTCGCCAGTCGCGTCCGACGCGGTGTGCGCGGCCGTGTTGGCGGCCATCGTGCTCTCGACAGTCACGTCCGCGTCCGCCGCGGTCGCCGCGGTGGTCGTGGTCGAGGCGGTGCCGGAGTCGGTCGACGACGCGGGGTCGGAGGTGCAGCTGGCCAGCACGACGGCGACGAGCGCCGCGGGTGCGATCACACGGGTGATGAGGCGTTTCATGAGGATCTCCTTGCGTAGGTCAGGACGTGGCCGCGGCCACGTGCCTGTCGAGGACTCGACGCCATGGCGTCGCGGGAAGTTCGGGGTGCAGGACGGCCATGCCGGTCCCGTACTTGGAGATGCGGACCGGGCGGTGACCCAGCCGCCACAGCGCACGGTCGGTCGACGAGGGCGTCGAGCCGGTCTTGGTCTCGACGACGGCCAGGCCCGCGAGCACGCGCTCGCTGCCGGTGTCCGCGTCGGTCCAGACCAGGTTCGTGTCGATCGTCGTGCGGCTGTCCGGGCGGCCCGGCTGGCCGGCGGGGACGTGCAGGGTCAGCCGGTCGTAGGTGCTGACCAGGGTCGGGGCCATCGGGCCGTCGAGCGCACCGAGCAGCTCGGTGGTGAACTCCTGGGCCGGGTCGTCCAGCTCGGTGCGGCCCGTGGCCTCGTGCTCCTGGCGGGTCTTGACGGTGGCGCCGCGCGGGCCGCGCGTCTTGACCTCGACCCAGCAGCGGTCGGAGTCCAGGTAGGTGCGGGTGCGGACCTTGAACCGGTTGCGCCGGCGCCGCGCGGCCCCCAGGTAGCTGGTGAGCGACGGGGTGTCGAAGTACACGGACTCGTAGCCGAAACCGCGCTGCCCGCCGATCTCGAGCACCCGGGTGGCGGGGTCCAGCGCGGCGACGACTGCGGGGAGCGCCTCCGTCGGGACCAGGTACTTGCGGTCCACGCGGGTCTGCAGCGAGGCCGCGGCGTCCAGCTCGGCGAGCGAGATGGGGGCCAGGTGCGTCGTGGTGATCATCGGGTCACCTGCTGCGTGGAGGTCGCCGCGGCCGTCTCCACGACCGCGGCCGCGGGGGCGCCGGTCGCGTAGCGGACCTCGACGACGGTGGTGTCGTTGACCAGGTCGAGCCGCTGCACGGAGACCTGGTACACGCGGCAGCCGAGCAGCCGCTCGACGTGGGCGACCAGCGCGACCTCGTCGGCGATCGCGCGGTCCACGACCATCGTCTGCTGGCGGTACCGGGACAGGAGCCGCGGGCTGTCGGCCAGCGCGATCACCACGACGACCAGGGCCATGAGCGCGACGCTCAACCAGATCGGGTCCACCCCGAGGCCGCCGATGAGGCCCAGCGCCAGCGCCGCGAAGTAGTACGCGACCTCGTGCTGGGACAGCTCGGTGCTGCGCAGGCGGATGATCGACAGCACCCCGAAGAGCCCGAGACCCAGGCCGGCGCCGACGGTGCTCTGCGCGAGCACCCCGGCCACCGCCAGCACGCCGACGTTGACACCGAGGAACGCGACCACGAGGTCACGGCGGTGGTGCCGCGGCAGGTACACCGCGAAGGTGAGGACGGCGATGGCGATCAGGTCGACGGCGTAGAGCACGTACGGGGACATCTGGGACCTCCTGGGGTTTCGTGTTGCGTACTATTCAGCCCGCGTTCACTGAGCGTTCGCTGTGCGAGCGCTGAGCCGCGGGTACGGGTCGGGTGGTGCCGGCGAAGACGGCGGTGCGCTGCACCTGGTAGCCGACGACGAACAGGGCGAGGTCGGTGCCGACCTTCGCGACCAGCAGGGGGACGCCCATCCCGGTCAGCGCCCACAGCGCGCCGTAGCCGGCCAGCAGCAGGGCGACGGCCAGCACCCAGTACCGGATCGCCTCGCGGCCCGCGGGCTGGCGGGCTCGTCGTCGGAAGACCCACAGCCGGTTCACAGCGAAGTTCACCGACGAGCTGGCGACGCGCGCCCCGACCACCGACGCGAGCAGCGATCCGGACAGCGCCATGAGGGCCAGGAGCACGAGCGCGTCCACCGCGAACGCGAGCAGCGACGAGGCCGCGAAGCGCACGAGCGGGGCGTAGATGCGCGCCGAGTCCACGAGCGGTCGGAAGTGCGACGACGCGTTGCCGTCCAGGTAGACGGTCGCGATGGTGATCTCCTCGACCGGCAGCCCTTCGGCTGCCGCCCGCAGGAGCACGACGAGCTCGTACTCGAACCGCTCCCCGCGCACCCCGAGCAGCCAGGGCAGCATGTGTGCGGGGTAGGCCCGCAGCCCGGTCTGGGTGTCCTGGACGGAGCAGCCCGTGCCGGCGCGGAAGGCCCAGCGTGTGCACGCGTTGCCGAACCGGCTGCGCAGGGGCACGCTGCCCGTGAACTGCCGCGCCCCGAGCACCACCGCGGTGTCCTCCGCGAGGGCATGGTCCGCGACCGCGAGGATGTCGGCCGGTGTGTGCTGGCCGTCGCAGTCGGCGCAGACGACGCCCTGCCCGGGGTGCTGGGTGGCGACGTACGTGAAGCCGGTCTTGAGCGCGCGGCCCTTGCCCTGGTTGACGGGATGCGTCAGCAGGGTGGCGCCCGCGTCGGCGGCCGCGGCGAAGACCGGCGCGTACGCGGGTCCGCTGCCGTCGTCGACCAGGACGACGTCCGTCGTCGGGCGTTCCCGCCGCAGCGCACGGACCAGGTGGACCAGGCGTTCGTCGGGCTCGTAGGCCGGGATCAGGACGATCACGACGACACCGCCGAGCTCAGGCCGCCGATGTAGAGGATGTCGGAGGTGCCGCGCTCCTGGCCCTTGCCGAGCGGGTCGTTGACCAGCTCGCCGTCGAACACCATGGTCGACGAGCCGCCCCCGTCGATGTTGTACGCCGTCGTGGCGCCCAGGCTCTTCATGATGTCGGCGAGGCCGGTCATCGTGACGCCCTTGCTGTACCCCGTGCTGCGACCGTCGACGACGACGAAGACCAGGTGGTTGTCGTCGATCACGCCGATCGCGGTGCGGGGCTGCTCGCCCTGGATCGAGTGGTTGCCGAAGTTCGTGTCGACCTCGACGTCGTCGATCCCGTCGACGACGTCGCCGTCCTCCACCAGCGCCGGCCCGAAGCTCAACGTGTTCCAGACCCCCGCGTCGACGAGCGTCTGCGCGTCCGTCGTCGTCTCGTCGTAGACCTCGACATGGCCGTCGCGGTAGAACGCGAGGCCCTCGCGCGCGCCCTCGTCGCGGTAGACGACGCCGTTGCGGATGACGATGCCGGTGTCGCGGAAGCCGTAGTAGTCGCCGTTGATGGCGAAGACCGCGTCGTTGTCGGCCGCGATGTCGGAGGTGTCCTCGACGATGTTCGTCCCGAACTCGTCGTTCGCGAACGCGGAGCGCAGGGTCGTCGCGTCGTCGAGCGTCACGTCGGCGACGTAGTAGGTGACGGTGTCGTCGCCGGAGCCGGTGGTGACCTTCTTGATGCTGACGTCCGTGTCGTCGGACGTGTAGCTGGTGGAGGTGATCGTGCCGGCCGACGACTCGGCGGTCTCGTCGGACGAGTCGCCCGACGACGAGCTCGCCGACTGCTGCGCCTCGTAGGCGGTGACGTCCGAGATCTCGACGTGGTCGACGACGAACCGGTCCAGGGCCCAGGCCGTGCCGCCGCCCGCGACCAGCACGAACGCGAGGCTGGAGGCGACGACGACCCGGCGGACCTTGCGGCGCTTGCGGGGGGCTGCGTTGTTCATGCCCCTTGTCTACGGAGCCGCGATGTCCCTCCGTTGTGCCGCCCCTGTGCCCCGCCTGAGCACTTTCCGTCCCGAGCGTCCCCCTCGCACCTGCGCCGAGACAGACCTTTCCCGGTGAGATCGACCCCTGCAAGGGTCTATCTCACCCGTAGAGGTCTGTCTCGGTGGGTGGAGGGATGACCGGGGGTGGTCTGGTTCAGAGGTCGGACAAGGGGGCGACCGCGGGGGCGACCTGGTCGCGGATCCACGGCGCCGGGTCCGTCTCCGGGACGCGCAGGATGACGGTGTCGACGCCGAGCCCGCCGTAGGGACGCATCTCCTCGACGAACCCGTCGACGTCGCCGACGAGCAGCTGGTCGCCCCCGGCCAGGATCGTCACCCGGATCTCGGCGGGGTCGCGGCCGACGTCGTCGCAGTGCCCCCGCAGCACGTCGAGCTTGTGCCGGGTCTCGTCCACGGACGCACCGAACAGGTTGCACGCGTCGGCGTACTGCGCGACGAGCCGCAGCGTCTTGCGCTCACCCGACCCGCCCACCATGATCTCCGGCTTGCTGAGCGGCATGGGCTCGCAGACCGTCTCCGCGAGCTGGAAGTGCGTGCCCTCGTAGGGGCCGGTCTGCGTCGGGTCGTACATCTGGTGCAGGATCTGCAGCGCCTCCTCGAGCAGCTCGAACCGCTCCTTGAGCGAGGGGAACGGCACCCCGAACGCCGCGTGCTCGCGGTCGTACCAGGCGGCGCCGACGCCCATCGTCGCGCGGCCCCCGGACAGCACGTCGAGCGTCGCGCCGATCTTCGCCAGCAGCCCCGGGTAGCGATAGGTGACGCCCGTGACGAGCGTCCCCAGCTGCACGTTCTCGGTCACGCCGGCCAGGTAGCCGAGCGTCGTGTAGGCCTCCAGCATCGGGTCGCTCGCCGGGAAGCCGGCGCGCTCCATCTGGAAGTAGTGGTCCATGACGGAGAGCCAGGCCAGCCCGGCCTCGTCGGCCGCGCGGCCCGTGTCCCGCAGCTCCGTGCGCAGCTGCGCCGCGGGCACCGCGTCGTACCGGTAGTGGTGCACACCGATCTTCATCGTCGTCCTCCCTCAGCCCTGCGCCAGGCGGGACACGTCGTCCCACTCGCGCCACGTCTCGATGCGTCGGCCGTAGTCGGCCTCGGCGACAGCCAGCGGCGCCGTGCCGAAGAACACGCGCAGCGGCGGGTGCTCGGCGTCGACGACGCGCAGCACCGCGGCGGCGCTCGCGCCCGGGTCGCCGGGTGCGCCCACCCGCGTCTTGCGCTCCTCGGCGGCTTGCGCACGAAACTCGTCGTAGGCCGGCAGCGCGGTGGCGTGGCGGGCAGACGAGCCGCCCCAGTCGGTGTCGAACCCGCCGGGCTCGATCAGAGTCACGTGGATCCCGAAGCCCGCGACCTCGGCGGCGAGCGACTGGCTGAAGCCTTCCAGCGCCCACTTCGACGCGTTGTAGATGCCGATGTTGGGGAACGCGCTGATCCCACCGATCGACGACACCTGCAGGATGTGGCCGCTGCCCTGCTCGCGCAGGAACGGCAGCGCGGCCTGCGTGACCCACAGCGCGCCGAAGACGTTGGTCTCGAGCTGCTCGCGCGCCTCGGCCTCGGAGATCTCCTCGATCATGCCGAACTGGCCATAGCCGGCGTTGTTGACGACGACGTCGAGCCGGCCGAGGCGCTCGTGCGCCTGCTGGACGGCGGCGAAGCAGGCATCCCGGTCGGTGACGTCGAGCTGCAGCGGCAGGACCGCGTCGCCGTACTTCTCGACGAGGTCGTCGAGCGTGCTGGTGTCGCGAGCCGTCGCGGCGACGTGGTCGCCCCGCTCGAGCGCGGCGATGGCCCACTCGCGGCCGAAGCCGCGCGATGCGCCGGTGATGAACCAGGCCTTCATGGGTGTCCCGTCGACGAGGTGGTGGGTGCCCGATCAGTTGACTCCGCACGGCCGACCGGCGCAACTTCGCGTCCCGGCGACGCCTCGGCGGTGTGCGCGAGACGCTCGACGCGTGATCGGCTGCATCACGACACCCGCTCGTCCCCCGGTCACCGACGGACAGGCCGCCTTCTACCGGGCCAGCACCGCGGTGACCGCCGGTTCCAGGTACGGGGCGAGCGTCGTCGCGAAGGCCGTCGTCATGTGGCTCCCGTCGAAGTACGCGATGAGGCCGCCGATGGTCGAGTAGCACGTCTGCCGGTCGCAGAAGTACTTCGTCAGGTCCAGCGTCCGGATGCTGTCGACGTCGAGCCGACGGGCGGCAGCGGCGAGTGGGTCGGGGACGATCCGCTCGGCGCGGGGCGCGTCGCACGCGGACAGGTCGTCCTGATGCTCGGCCACGCAGTCCGGGACCGAGTCGCCCACGTGTGGGATGTCGCGGATGACGAGCACCTGGTCGCCGGAGTCCTTCCACGCCGTCAGCCAGTCCACGTACGCGTCTGTCGCCGCCGGGACCTGCTCGGACTTCGGCACCCCGAGGATCGCTTTTCCGAAGTAGGCGGAGGTGACGATCAGGTCGAAGCCGCGGGAGGCGGTCTGCTCCTGTGCCCAGCGGGCCCAGTCGCGGCAGCCCTTGGCCGCGCCGGCGACGGGGAGATCCTGGTCACGGTCGAACGGGCTGCACGCGGAGACGAGGTACGTGGTGATCTGCCAACCATGCGCGTCGGCGAGCTTTTGCAGGGCGGGCAGCAGGTGCCCGGCATGGGAGTTGCCGACCAGCGCGATCCTCGCCGTCGGGTTCTGCTGCCGTCCGTAGGTGCAGACGGGCCGGTGCGTGAACGTCCCCGACGACCAGCAGCCGTCGCCGTAAGCGGCGGGCATGTCCGCGGCGGCCTGCGCGGGTGTGTTGATGATCGCAGACCCGTGCGGAGATCCCGCGCAGTCGTCGGCCGGGTCCATCGCAGCGGCACCGAGGCACCTCGACGACGACGCGAGCGCCTCCGTCACCTGCTTCGCTGCGCGGTCCTGGCGAATGTCGGTCGACACGATCTGCGTGGTCCCGAGCGCGACGACGACGATCATCCCGCCCGCCGCGAGCGCCGCTGTCCACGCTGGCCTGACGAGCCGACGCGAGCGCTGCGGAGGGTCCTCGATCAAGGTCTTCGACGCCCAGCCGGCGACCACGGCGACGACGACGACCACCAGCTTGTCGGGCCACGACAGTGCGTGACCGAGGACGTACGGGACGATGACGATGATGGGCCAGTGCCAGAGATAGACCGAGTAGCTGATGTCACCCGTGAACTGGATCGCTCGCGCTCCCAGCACCCGCTGGGGCGATGCCGCACCGTCCTCGCTGCGTGCCGCCAAGAAGGCCACGGCGGCGACGGTCGGGACCAGGGCAGCGGCGCCCGGGTAGGCCATCGACCCCTCGAACGTGAACGCCGCCCAGGCCATCGTGGCGAGCGCGGCCCACGCGACCGCGCCGCGCACCGCCTGCGGCCAGGCGAACCACCCCGGACGGCTGAAAGTCGCGACACCGAGCAGCCCGCCGAGAGCGAGCTCCCAGAGGCGCGTGTACGTGACGAAGTAGGCCGCCGGGGGTCGCACCATGGTGTATGCCACGGACGCAGCGAGCGAACCGACGAAGATGACACCGATGACGGCGCCGACCGTGCGTCGGGCGCGACCGCGGCGACCGACGAGCGCAAGCACTCCGACCACGAGGAGCGGCCAGAGGAAGTAGAACTGCTCCTCGACCGAGAGCGACCAGAACTGCTGGAAGGGCGACGGGGCTCCGTCAGCGGCAAGGTAGTCGGTCGCCGTAGCGGCCAGGTGCCAGTTCTCGACGTAGAGCGCCGAGGCCATCGCATCGCGCGCGACAGCCTCCCACTGCGACTCGGGCAGGAACACCCAGCTCGCCACGACGGTCAGGACGATCACGACGAAGGCTGCCGGTAGCAGGCGCCTCACACGTCGGCCCCAGAACGCACCGACGCCGCGGAGCGAGGTCGGTGGATCCTTGATGAGGTGGGACGTGATGAGGAAGCCGGAGATCACGAAGAAGACGTCGACACCGACGAATCCGCCCGTCATCCGCTTGGGCCAGAGGTGGAACAGCACGACGAGGACGACAGCGACGGCCCGCAGCGACTGGATGTCGCCGCGTCGCCGCCGGCTCGACGGCTCCGCACGGGGTGCAGCGGTCGACGTCTGAAGGGTGGTCACGTTCTCCACGATCCTTCCGACGGTCGATGGCACGACCTGCAGACGGCACGGAGCGGACCCTGCGCCCTGTGCTGCTGGCCGAACGAAGCGCGTCACGGCGCTGATGTCGCAGGCAAGGGTAATCGACGTGCGCGGCCCGTACGACGACGCGGTCAGGCACCTCGGGCCACGCTCACCAGTCGCCGGGCGCGATCTGCGTCGGTGACGTGGTGGCTGCCGTAGCCGCCGGCTGCGGCGCTCGGGTCCTCGACGCGCGCCCCGGCGGAGAAGTGGACCGCATCCACGCCCACCTCGAGCAGCGCCCCGATGTTCTCCTCGGTCACTCCCCCGCCCGCCATGACCTGGACGCGGCGACCCGGCTGGGCGCACAGGGCGCGCAGCCGCTCCAGGCCGGCGCTCACGTCGGTGCCGCCCGCCGTCAGCACCCGCGTGACGCCGGAGTCGGCGAGCACGTCCAGGACGTCGTCGGACGCGTCCACGGCGTCGACCGCGCGGTGGAACGTGACCTCCACGTCGCCGGCCGCCTCGCGGAGCAGCTCGAGCGCCACCAGGTCGACCGCGCCGTCGCGCAGCGCGCCGACGACCACGCCGTCCGCGCCCGCGTCGACGAGCCGCCGCACGTCGTCGGCCATGATCGCGACCTCGTCGTCGGCGTAGACGAACCCGCCGGCACGCACCCGGATCAGCGGGTGGATGCCCAGACCGGACCCGGCTGCCAGCGCGACCGTCCGCTCGACGAACGCGAGCGACGGCGTCAGCCCGCCGACCTCGAGAGCACCGCACACCTCGACGCGGTCCATGCCGAGGTCGAGCGCGACGCGCACGCCGGCCAGGTCGGTGACGGCGAGCTCGACGGCGGTCACGGCAGCTCGAACGGCAGGGTCAGGCCGTCGAGGGCGTGCCGGCAGGTGCACTCGTCGTCGGTCGGCAGCGCGCCGACGACGTCCGCGAGGACACCGCGCAGGCTGTCGAGGCTGCGTGAGAACTGCTCGAGGACGGCGGCGTGCGACACCGCGCCGGCGGCCTCGACGCCGGCGTCCGCGTCGGTCACCACCGCGAGCGTGGTGTAGCAGAGGGCCAGCTCGCGGGCCAGGGCCGCCTCGGGCATGCCCGTCATCCCGACGATGTCGCCGCCGGCCGCCGCGTTGCGCCGCGACTCGGCGCGCGTCGAGAAGCGCGGCCCCTGGATCACGACGAGCGTGCCGCCGTGCTCCACCGGCATCCGCTCGTCGACGGCGGCGACCGTCGCGCGGCCCTGCGGGCAGTAGGGGTCCGCGAAGCCCAGATGGACCGGCGCACCGGTCTCGAAGTACGTCCACGGCCGGCCCCACGTCGAGTCGATGACCTGGTCGGGGACCACGAGCGTGCCGGGCGCGAGGTCCGCGCGCAGGCCGCCCACGGCGGACGGCGCGAGCACGCGACGGACGCCCAGCGACCGCAGCGCCCAGAGGTTGGCGCGGTACGGCACGCCGTGCGGCGGGAACCGGTGGTCGGCGCCGTGCCGCGGCACGAACGCGACGCGTCGGCCGTTCAGCGTGCCCACGCGCGGCGGCTCGCTGGGCGGGCCGTAAGGCGTCTCGACCTCGACGGGTTCCGCTCCCTCGAGCAGCTCGTAGAGGCCGGAGCCTCCGATGATCCCGATGGGCGAGGCGTCGTCGCGTGCGTCGTTCACGGCACCGACCGTAGCGGTCCCGGACGCCGGTGCGCGCACCGAGGCAGCCCCGAATCCACGCGCTGCCGCGCACCGTCGCGTGGCACGATGCGGCGATGATCACCGAAGACCCGCCGAGCTGGGCCGACGCGGCCCTGGCGCGGGCGGGCCGGGTCCGCACCGGCGCCTGCGTCGCCGTCCAGGACCGCCCCTGGGGACGGGTGTGGTCGCTGCCCACGGACCAGGGCACCGTCTGGCTCAAGGAGCCGGGCGAGGCGGTGCGGTTCGAGGTCGCGCTGCTCACCGGGCTGGCGGACCTGGGGCTGACGCCGAGCGTCCTGGCGGCCGACGACACCCGCGTCCTGCTCGCCGACGCTGGCAGGACGCTGCGCGACCTGCACGAACCCGAGGCGCTTGCCACACCGTTCACCGCGGCGTTGGTGCAGGTCGGCGACCTCCAGCGGACCACCGCACCGCGCGTGCCCGCGCTACTGGCAGCCGGCGTGGCAGACCTGCGCCCGGGGACGCTCGTCGGCCGGTTCGACGACCTCCTCGTCACGCTGGGCCCGATCGACGGCGACACCGCGAGGGCACGCGCGGTGCTCGGCGACGTGTGCACGGAGCTCGCGGCGTCCGCCGTGCCGGCGAGCATCGACCACAACGACCTGCACGACGGGAACGTGATGGTCGACGCCGGCGGACGCACGACCGTCATCGACTGGGGTGACGCCGTCGTCGCGCACCCCTTCGCCACGCTGCTGGTCGCCCAGCGCGTCCTGGCCGACGCGGTGGACTGCGACGTCGACGACCCGTGGGACGTGCCGGTGGTCGCCGCGGCGCGTCGTGCGTACCTGGCCGGCTTCGCTGAGGCGGCGCCGGACGAGGACCTGGAGCGGACCGCCCGGCTCGCGGTGCTCGCCGCCCACGTCGCCCGGTCGTGGGTGTGGCGACGGGCCATGACGACGTTCGACGCCGCGTCCGACGACGTCGACCTCGCCGACTTCGCGGACAGCGCACACGGGTGGTTGGAGCTCGCGGTCGCCGCCCTGACCGACGCTCGGCGGACGACCACGTGACCCGGTCGCGGCATCGGGAACAATCGTCCGCGTGAGCACCCCTCCTGTCCTCGTCGTCACCGCCATGTCCGACGAGGCGGCGCCGTTCCTGGCCCGCGCGGACGAGGCCGGGCCCATGACCCGCGTCGGCCACGCCGAGCACACGCCGCTGAGGCTCGCGGGGCGGGACGTGCTGCTGGTGCGCTGCGGGATCGGCCTGGTCAACGCCGCGACGGCGGCGGCGGTCGCCATCCAGCAGGCAGACCCGCTCGCGGTCGTCAGCGCGGGCAGCGCGGGCGGCGTCGGCCTGCACGTGCGCGTCGCAGACGTCGTCGTCGGCTCGCACTACCTGTACTCGGGCGCGGACGCGCGGGCGTTCGGCTACCAGCTCGGTCAGGTCCCGGGCATGCCCGAGGTCTACCGCGCCGAGCAGGCGCTGCACGACGTCGCGATGGCGGCCCAGGTCGACAGCACGCTCGTGACGGGCACCGTCATCAGCGGCGACATGTTCATCGACTCCGAGCGCATCGACGCGATCCGCGCCCAGTTCCCCACGGCGGTGTCCACGGACATGGAGTCCGCGGCCCTCGCGCACGCGGCCCACCTGTACGGCGTTCCGTTCATCTCGGTGCGCGGGATCTCCGACCTGTGCGGACCGATCGACGACCACCTGACGCACGTCGACGACGCCTCCGACCGCTCCGCGGACGTCGTGATCGAGCTGCTGCGCGCACTCCCGGCCGTGTCGACGCGCTGAGGCCCGTCCCATCCGCGAGAATTCGCCCATGACCGAGAACGTCGAGGAGTACCTGGAGACCTTCGAGCCCGACGTGCAGGGCATCCTGCAGAACGTCCGGCTCGCGATCCACCGCGGTGTGCCCGGCGCCTCGGAGGAGATCCACGACGGCGTGCCGGCCATCCTGCTGGGCGACCGGTGCGCGTTCCACTTCGGCGGGACCGCGCACGACGTCCGGCTGTCCCCGGTGCCGCACTTCGACGGGCCGCTGGAGGCGGACGTCTCGCCGTACCGGGCCGGCGACGGCGCGGTCCGCTTCCTCTACACCGAGGACGTCCCGTACGAGCTGGTCCAGCACCTCGCCTCGGCGATCGGGGCGCAGCACCTCCAGGCGCAGCAGCCGACGGCCTGACCCGGCCGGAATGCGCGCGGCCGGTAGGCGGTTGCCGCAAGCGTGCCTGCGCTCTCCGTCCTCGACCTCATCCCCGTCCGCACGGACCAGACCACCGGTGACGCGCTCGCCGCGACGCTGAGCCTGGCCCGGACCGCCGACGAGCTGGGCCTGACCCGTTACTGGGTGGCCGAGCACCACAACATGCCGGCGGTCGCCTCGACCAACCCGCCCGTGCTGATGGCGATGATCGCCGCGGCCACGGCGCGCATCCGCGTCGGCTCCGGTGGTGTCATGCTGCCCAACCACTCGCCGCTGGTGATCGCCGAGCAGATCGCGCTGCTCGAGGCCGCGCACCCCGGGCGCATCGACCTGGGCCTGGGCCGGGCACCCGGGTCGGACCCCGTGACGGGTCACCTGCTGCGGCGCGGCACGACGACGGACGGCGTCGACACGTTCCCCGACGACGTCACGACGCTGCAGGCGCTGCTCGGCACGAAGCCCGTCAGCGTGGCCGTCGGCGCCCGGACGTACGACCTGCGCGCGACTCCGCAGGCGACGTCCGCCGCGCAGATCTGGCTGCTGGGCTCCTCGATGTACTCCGCCCAGCTCGCCGCCGAGCTGGGCCTGCCCTACGTCTTCGCGCACCACTTCGCCGGCCGCGGCACCGACGAGGCCATCGCGCTCTACCGGCGCGCGTTCCGGCCGTCGGACGCGCTGGCCCAGCCGCGCACGATCGCGGTGGCGAACGTCGTCGTCGCCGAGACGGCCGAGCTGGCCGCGCGCCTCGCGCTCCCCAACGCGCGCTCGATGTGGCGGCTGCGCAGCGGGCACGGGCTGTCCGCCCAGGAGCTGGTCGAGGACGCCGAAGCCGCGGCGCCCACTCCCCCGCTCGACGAGCTGACGGCGGCGTGGATCGTCGGGACGCCCGACGAGGCCGCCGCGGAGGTCACGCGCCTGGCCGAGCGGCTCGGCACCGACGAGCTCATGGTCAGCCCGGTCGCGGGAGCCTTGGCCGGCTCACCCGCCGACCGCTCGCCGGCCCGCGAGGAGACGTTGCGGCTGCTGGCGGGCGCGCTGGCCTGACCGCGGGAGGTCTCACGCGATCGCGCGGGCGATTCGCTCGGCGTCCAGGCGCAGCTCGCGGAACATGCCGCTGATCGGGGTGGTGAACCCGGTCAGGTAGAGACCCGGCCGAGGTGCGCGGGCGCCGTGCGACCGCGGCAGCCCACGCTCGTCGAGCACCCCCAGGTGCCCGACGAGCGGCTCGAGGTCGCGCCGGTACCCCGTGGCAGCGACGATCACCTCGGGTCGCAGGCGCGTCCCGTCGGCCAGCAGCACCTCGTCGTCCTCGATGCCGACGACGGCGGCCACCGGCGTCACGGCCCCGTCCCGGACCGCCGCGATCAGCCCGACGTCCTGCACCGGCGTCGCGCCCTCGAGCATGCGCGAGTACAGGCCCGTGGTCGGCCGCGGCAGCCCGTACGACGACAGGTCGGGGACCTCCACGCGGGCGAGGCCCCGGGCGACGACGTCGACGACGGGCACGGGCAGGTGGCGGACGACCATCCCCGTGCCCTGCGCGGGCCACCCCAGCGTCGACCGGCGCACGATGTGCGGCGGTGTGCGCACGGCCAGCCGCACCGAGCGCGCACCGGACTCCACCAGGTCCACCGCGATCTCGGCCCCCGTGTTCCCGACGCCCACCACCAGCACGTCACGTCCCGCGAAGGGAGCCCCGCTGCGGTAGTCGGCGGCATGCAGGAGCTCACCGGTGTAGCCGTCGACCCCGGGCCACGAGGGGGCCAGCGGCGTGTGGTTGTAGCCCGTCGCGATCACGACGTCCCGGGCCCGCACCGGGCCGTCCGACGTGCTCAGCACCCACCCCGGTCCGTCGGGGTCCACGCGCTCGACCGTCACGCCCGGACGCACGCGCAGGTCACGCGCCATCTCGTCGAGGTGCGCGACGACGTCGTCGCGCGCGACCCACCGCCCGTAGCGCCGCGGGATCGGCGACCCGCCCAGGAACGACAGCCGTCGCGTCGTGTGCAGGTGGAGTCGGTCGTAGTGGCCCCGCCACGACGCGCCCACCGACGCACGTTCGAGCACGGTCGCACGGTGCGCTCGTCGGGCCAGCGCGGAGGCGACCGCAAGCCCGGCAGGACCTGCCCCGACGACCACGGTGCTCACGCGCGCTCCTTCGCCCCGGCGACGGCGCCGGACGCTCGGGACAGCGTGCCCGCTCGAGCGGCGCGTGACCAGTGCCGTCTTACGGGTGAGGGCTATCGGCGCTCCAGGAGGGTGATCACCTCGTAGTGCGTGGTCTGCGGGAACATGTCGAGCAGCCGCGCACGGGTGGGCCGCAGGCTCGGCATCGCGGCCAGGTCCCGCGCCAGGGTCTGCGCGTTGCAGCTCGAGTAGACGACGTGGCGCACGCCCGACGACTCCAGCCAGCCGGCCAGCTCCGGCCCGATCCCCCGCCGCGGCGGGTTGACGATCACCAGGTCGGGCGCGGCGGACGACGCGAGCGCGAACTGCGTCGCGTCCCCGGCGGCGAACCGCACACGGTCCAGGCCCAGCTCGGCGCACGACGTCTGGGCGCTCGCGATCGCCTCGGCGCTGATCTCGATCCCCACCACGTCGCGCGGCGTCGTCGGGCCGCCCGCGCAGTGCAGCGCGAAGCCGCCGACGCCGCAGTACAGGTCCCACAACGACGACGGCGCGGCCTCGTCGACCCACGCCGCGGCCTGCCGGTACAGCGCGGCGGCCACCTCGGTGTTCGTCTGGAAGAACGACTGGGGGCGCAGGTGCAGGTCGATGTCGTTGACGCGCATCGTCAGGGTCGCCCGCTCGGTCAGGACGATCTCCTGCGATCCCTCCACCACGGCCTTGTGCTCGGGCAGGATGTTGGCCGACACCACGGCGACGTCCCCCAGGGCCGGCAGGTGCTTGCGGATGCGCGCGACGGACTCCTGCGAGCGGAGCACGAACCGGACCATGAGCGCACCGTCGGGGGCGAGCGTGACGAGGATGTTCTTGAGCTCGCCGGTACGGGAGGGCACGTCGTAGGGCTGGAGGCGGGCGAGCCCGACGAACGACGCGAGGACGCCGAAGATGCGGCTCAGCTCGGGCGGGTACAGCCCGCAGCCCTGCAGGTCGACGCCCGCCCCCGCACGGTCGAGGATCCCGAGCGTCGGTGCGTCGAGCGTGCCGCCGACCACCATCTTCGCCTTGTTCCGGAACCCGCGCTCTGGCCCGACGACGGGCGGCAACCAGTCCAGGTGGGCGCCGACGAGCGCGCGGACGCCGGCCTCCTTGTCCGCGACCTGGGTCGCGTGCGGCACTCCCATGAGCGTGCACGAACGGCACGCGCCGGCGTCGTAGTAGGAGCACTGCACCACCGGAGTCTAGGCAGCGCGACGGCCACGCCGACGACCTGACGACGGCCACCCATCGAGACGCTCGACCCGAAAACTCCGAGATGTCGTGCTTACCATGTACGCCGATCGGGTGACACCAGAGCCGCCTGCGCCCGATCCTCCCCCCGTGAGCAAGGATGTGCGCCCATGGCGTCCAGCACCAGCACCCGCTCCACCGCCCGCGTCGTCGTCCTCGCGCTCGTCGCCGTCCTGGCCCTCGTCGGCCTGGTGCCGGCCGTGGCGACGGCGGCCCTGCCCGCACCCGCATCCGTGCGGGTCGTCCCGGGCGTCAAGCAGGTGAGCGTCAGCTGGAAGGCCGTCAAGAGCGCGAAGAAGTACACGGTCCAGGTCTCGTCCTCCTCGAAGTTCGCGAAGTCCAAGACCCGCACGACGACCACCACGAAGACCGCCCTCGCGGTCAAGAAGCTCAAGCTCCGCACCGCGTACTGGGTGCGCGTGAAGGCGACGGGCACCTCCTGGAGCGCGAAGCAGAAGAGCACCCCGACCACCAGCTCACCCCGGTACAAGACCGGGGTGAAGGTGACGGCGGCGGGCCAGAACAAGGTCAAGGTGAGCTGGCCGAAGTACGTCGCGGGCACGTCGCTCAAGGTCGTCGCGTCGTGGGCCAACGAGAACGTCTACAAGCCCGGCCACCGCACCCCGTCGGCCCTGGACAGCGCCAAGATCTGGACGACGAGCGTCGCCGTCAGCCGCACGTCCGTGGTGCTCACGATCCCGGCGAAGTGGCGTGCCCGGATCGGCTCCAAGGGCACCGAGGCCGTGTACGTGCACCTGTACGCCCGCAACGGCTCGAAGGTCGCCCACTCGGTCACCGCCGTCGGCTACCCGTCCCCGCCCGCCGTCACCGGCTCGTCGAAGGACGCCGTCACGTTCGCCACGTGGAACGTCGCGAGCTCGACCGCGACCGCCTCCATCCCGGGCCGGTCGTGGGACAAGCGCAAGACCGCGGTCAGGAACGGGATCCTCCACGCGGGCGCCTCCGTGGTCGCGGTGCAGGAGGCGGCCGCGTCGAAGAAGGCCGGCGAGCAGTACCAGGAGCTGGCGCGCATGGTGTCCCCGACCTACCGGTCCGCCGTGGCCGTCGCCAGCATCCCGCTGACAGGAGCGCAGTCCGACCGGTACAAGAGCATGGGGACCGCCGGCGCCTCCCGCTCCGACCACATCCTCTACAAGCCGGCCGATGTCACGCTGATCGCCTCGGGCGTGCAGTCGACGCGGTCGCTGGCGCGCTCGGTGACCTGGGACAAGAGCAAGTACGACCGCCAGTTCACCTGGGCACGGATGTCCTCGAAGGCGACGGGCCACCAGTTCTACGTCGTCTCGACGCACCTGGAGCAGGGCACGTCGAGCACCGTGCAGAAGATGCGCAAGGCCGCCGCGGCGGGCGTCCGCAGCTTCATCGCCGCGAAGGCCAAGGCGGACGGGCAGCCCGACGCGCCGATCGTCGTCCTGGGCGACCTCAACTCCGACTCCCGCTGGACCAGCGGACCTCAGGTCGACATGGTCAAGGCCGGCTACACCAGCGCGACCAACGCCGCCAGCACCACGCGCCGCAAGGACACGACGTCCAACAGCCACAACGCGAGCAAGGACCACGGGTACCCGGTCAAGCCGTACAAGTACGCCTACACCGGCACCCGCATCGACTACGTGTTCGTCAAGAACGGCTCGGGTGTCTCGCGGTTCGTCAACCAGATGATCCTCACGTCGTCCGGGAAGTTCGACGAGCGCTACCGCGGCTCCGACCACAACCTGCAGTGGGCGCGCATCCGGATCTGACGCGTCAGCGCGCGCGGTAGCGCACCAGGTCCAAGGCGTAGGCCTGCCACCACTGCCCCGCCGCGGGACCGCCGTTGCAGGCACCGTCCGACTCCCCGGGTCGCTTGACCCACAGATACGCGTCCAGGCCCCCGCCGGCGTGCGACAGGGCCGGCTTGCGACCCAGCCCCTGCTTCGGCGGGTTGCACCACTGGCCAACGGCCGAGTGCCGCCCGTTGCGGGACGTGTCGATGACGTAGTGCCGGTGGCTCGCGGTGACCTTCTTCTTCGCGAGCGCGGTGGCGACCTTCGTCGCGTACGTCTTCTCCGCGGTCGTCGAGTTGAAGTTCGAGACGTTCGTCGAGAAGCCGCGGGCGTGCCGGACACCGGCCTTGACCAGGCGCTTCGCCGTCTCGGCGGGGGTGCGCCAGCTGGAGTGGCCGGCGTCGATGTACACCCAGGCGCCGGTCGCGGCCAGCTTCCTGGTCGCGTAGGCCAGCAGGGCGTAGCGGGCGGAGTCGGCGCAGTCCAGCATCAGCGCGTCGGGCTCCAGCACGACGAGAGCACGGCTCCTGCCCTTGACCGCACCGTCCTTCAACCCCGCGGCGACCTGACGCACCCACGCCTTGTACTGCGTCGCGGCGAGCCCGCCGGCGGACTGCCCGCCGCAGTCGCGGCCCGGGATCGCGTAGAGCACCAGCTGCGGGGTCCGCTTCGCGGCGGCGGCCTTCTTGACGTACGTGCGAACGGTCGACCGCGTGGTGGTGCCCGTCCAGTCGCCGATCCACTTGCCCTGCGCGGTCGTCGAGATGACCTCGAGCTTGCGGGCCGTCGCCGTCCTGCCGGCCTTGCGGGCCGCCTTGGCCGCGTCGTACGCCGAGCCCGCCTTCTCGACGTAGAGCTTCTGCGTCAGGCGCGGGTCCAGCCTCGCGGCCTGTGCCGGTGCGGCGACGACGAGCGACGCGGCCAGCGCGACGACGAGCGCGAGCGCGGTCATGGCGACGCGGCGCCCCTCACGCGCAGGACGGGCATCGGTGGCGGCAGAGCGGCGCGTGAGCATGACCGGGAGCGTAGCGGTCGGTCAGAGCCGGAGGCAGGCCCGCAGGCCGCCCAGGTCGCTGTCCCCCAGGGTGAGGTCTCCGCCGCCGTCGCGCGCGAGCTCGCGGGCGATCGCGAGCCCGAGGCCGCTGCCGCCGCCCTCGCGCACACGCGCCTCGTCGAGCCGCACGAACCGCTCGAACACGCGCTCGCGGTCGGCGGCGGGGATGCCGGAACCGTCGTCGTCCACGGTCACCGCACCCGGAGCGACCGTGACGACCACGCGGGACCGCGCGTGCCGGACGGCGTTGTCGACGAGGTTGCGCACCACGCGCGCCACCGCGTCCGGATCGGCGGTCCCCGTCCCGGACCCGACCACCTCCATCCGCACCACCGCGCGCACGCCCACGGACCGCGCCACCTCCCGCGCGACCTCGGCGAGGTCCACCTCGACCGGCCGACGCGTCGTCGAGCCGAGACGAGCCAGCAGCAGCAGGTCGTCGACGAGCGCCTGCATGCGGGTCAGGTCGCCGTCCAGGTCGGCGGCCAGCTCGTCGGCCGCGTACGCCTGCGGGTGAGCGCGTGCGACGTCGACGGCCGCACGCAGCGACGCGATGGGCGAGCGCAGCTCGTGCGCCGCGTCCCCGACGAAGGTGCGCTGCCGCGCCAGGGCGGGTTCAAGCGCCCGGCCCAGGGCGAACCAGATCGCGACCGCGAACATCGCCGTCAGCACGGGCACGACGCCGAGCAGCGCGAGCGTCAGCGCGTGCAGCAACCCGCGCACCTCCGTCATCGGCACGGTCGCGACGACGGTCGCGGGCTGGTCGTGCCACGTCGTCGCCCGGACCGCCGCTCGGGCCTCGTCGTCGTACGCGCTGTCCGTCGTGCTGCCCACCCAGGGTGCGCGCGCCCGCAGCTCGGCGACCTCGTCCGCCGGCAGCACGGGCAGGGTCGCGCTCGCCGTCGGCGACGTCGCGAGCACGCGGCCCGACGCGTCGAGGAGCTGCACGATCTCTCCGGGCTGCGCCACCGGCAGCGTGGTGGGAAGGCGGTCGTCGGCGGCGAGCTCCGCGACGGTGTCCGCCCGCTGCACCACCACGTCGTCCAGCGCGGCGACGCGCGTGCGGGACAGCACCGTGGTCAGCGCGACGGCCCCGACGACGAGCGCGACGCAGAGCAGACCCGCCGTCACGAGCGTCAGCCGCAGGCGCAGCGTCCAGCGTCTGGTCCTGCGCCCCCTGGCCGCCACGGGCCTCAGCCCGCGACCCGGTAGCCCGCGCCACGCACGGTCGACACCGCCGCGCGGCCCAGCTTGCGCCGCAGGTAGCCGACGTACACCTCGACGACGTTGACGTCCTCCCCCGCTCCTTCCCAGACGTGGTCGCGCAGCTCGAGCTTGCCCACCACCCGGTCGGCGTTGCGCATCAGGTACTCGAGCAGCGAGAGCTCGCGGGCCGTGAGGTCGACGAACCGTCCGTCCTGCGTGAGCGTCCGCGCGGCGGGGTCGAGCACCAGGTCGCCGACCGTCAGCACGGGGCTCTCCACCCGGGGCGGCCGGCGCAGCAGCGCGCGCAGCCGCGCGACCAGCACGACGAACGCGAACGGCTTGGTCAGGTAGTCGTCGGCGCCCACGTCGAGGCCGTCGGCGACGTCGTACTCCCCGTCCTTGGCGCTCAGCATCAGGACGGGCGTCCACACGTCGCGCGCCCGCAGCGCGGTCACGACGTCGTAGCCGTTGCGGCGCGGCAGCATCACGTCGAGCACGATCGCGTCGTAGTCGTGGGCGGTCGCGAGCTCGAGGCCGCGCTCGCCGTCGTGCGCGACGTCCACCGCGAAGCCCTCGGCGCCGAGCCCCCGGCGCAGGGCGTGCGTCAGCGAGCGTTCGTCGTCGACCACCAGCACCCGCATCCCGGCAGCATGTCACCCTGCGCGCCCCGCGGCCCGCCCGCCTCTCAGCATCACCACAGCGCGCAGGGGGCAGGCTGGTGCCATGAGCATGTCGCCCCGGGCCCGTTGGGCCGTCCCCGCCGTCGTCGGCGCGATCGTCGCCGCAGCCTTCGTCGCCCCGCCGCTGATGGCGTCGGCCAGCAGCGACGACCTGCCGGACGTGACGCCGGAGCAGCTCGTCACGGACGTCGCGAAGGCGCCCGACCAGCCGCTGTCCGGCACGGTCGTCTACACGGCGCGCCTGGGGCTGCCCTCGCTGCCGCTGGGCGACGTGGCCGGCGCGTCACCCGTCAACCTGCTGGACGGCAGCTCGACGCTGCGGGTCTGGACGGACGGCGACGACCGCTCGCGCGCGTCGCTGCTGGGCCCCACCTCGGAGTACTCGGTGGTCCGCGACGGGCCGCAGGCGTGGACGTACTCGAGCACCGACGACCAGGTGGTGCACTACTCGATCCCCGCCTCGGACCAGGCGCGCTACGAGTCGATGCAGGCCCAGCCCCAGGTGGCCGGCGACCTGCCGACCCCGGCCGCGGCGGCGCGCTCCGTGCTGAACCTCGTCGAGCAGTACTCGAGCGTCACGCTCGACGCCGCCACGACGGTCGCCGGGCGCAGCGCGTACGACCTGGTGGTGACGCCGAAGGACAGCGAGACGCTCGTCGGGCACGTCGTCGTGTCGATCGACGCCAAGACCGACACGCCGCTGCGCGTGCAGGTCTGGTCGACGAAGGACACGAAGGCGCCCTCGCTCGAGGTCGGCTTCACCGACGTGACGTTCGCGAAGCCGTCCGACGCGGTGCTGAGCTTCACGGCGCCCGCGGGAGCCGCCACCAAGGACGTCGTCGTCCCGCTGCCGGAGGCGACCGACGAGCCGTCGACCGGCCTGCCCGACGGGGTCTCGGTCAGCGGCACGGGGTGGGAGACGGTCGTGCAGGCGAGCGGGGTCGACGTGTCCGGCCTGCTCGCCGGGAGCACGGACGCACTGTCGTCGGTGCCCGGCAGCAAGCCGATGATCGGGTCGAAGAGCGGGCAGAAGCTGCTCGACGAGTTCGGTGCGGACGGCTCCGACAAGGCCCGCGAGCTCGACCTCGGCACGCTGTACGACACCCTCACGACGGCGGTCCCGGAGGGCCGGCTGGTGCAGACGACGCTCGGCAGCGTGCTGGTGACCGACGACGGCCGCGTCCTGGTGGGTGCCGTGCCGGGGTCCACGCTCCAGGCTGACGCGCGCTGAGCGGATGACCCAGCTCGAGGCTGCGTCGCGGGCCGCGGCGGACCAGACTGCGAACGTGCCCACGTCCACCGCGGTCCGCACCAGCGGGCTGACCAAGCGCTTCCGCTCGGGTCAGGTGGCCGTCGACGGCATCGACCTGGCCGTGCCCCGCGGCGCCGTCTACGGGTTCCTGGGGCCCAACGGGTCAGGCAAGACGACCACGATCCGCATGCTGCTGGGCCTGGTGCGCCCGACGAGCGGGCAGGCGTGGCTGCTCGACGAGCCGATGCCCGACGCAGCGGCCGCCGTGCTGCCGCGCGTCGGCGCGCTCGTCGACGGACCGGGCTTCCACCCTTACCTGACCGGCCGCGCCAACCTGGCCCGGCTCGACGCCGCCGACGCGACGGCCGACCCGCGCACGGCGGCCCGCCGCGCATCGGCCGCGCTCGAGCGCGTGGGCCTGCTGGCCGCCGAGCACAAGCCGTTCCGGCAGTACTCGCTGGGCATGAAGCAGCGCCTCGGGCTCGCCGCAGCGCTGATGCGGCCCCGCGACCTGCTGGTGCTCGACGAACCGACCAACGGCCTGGACCCGCAGGGGACGCGCGAGGTGCGGCTGCTGATCCGCGAGCTCGCGCAGGCCGGCACCACGGTCCTCGTGTCCTCCCACCTGCTGGGAGAGATCGAGCAGGTCTGCACGCACCTGGGGATCATGAGCCGCGGCCGGCTCCTGCTGCAGGGCGAGCGGTCGGTGCTCGACTCGCGCGGCACCACCACCGTGCAGGTCACCGTGACGCCCGGGCACGCCGCCAGCGCCGTCGGCGTGCTCCGGGTGCTGGGTCTGGACGTCACCGCGGAGGGGCCGGTCCTGACCGCCGACCTGGGGCCGACCGACCCGCCGCGCATCCCCGCCGCGCTGGTGCACGCGGGCATCGAGGTCACGGGCTTCGAGGTGCGGCGCCCCAGCCTCGAGCAGGTGTTCGTCGAGCTGACCGGGGAGGGGTTCGATGTCGCTCGTTGAGACCGCCCCGTCCCGCGCCTCGTCGTACTGGCGCCTGCAGCGCAGCGAGCTGCGGCTGGTGCTGGGCCGACGCCGCAACCAGGTGCTGCTCGTCGGGCTCGCGCTCGTGCCGCTGCTGCTGGGCCTGGTGCTGTTCTTCACGCAGGACACCGCGCTGTCCGGGCAGGGGCCCGCGTTCCTGTCCCGGGTCACCGGGAACGGACTGTTCCTGGTGGTCGCATCGGTGTTCCTGTGCCTGCCGTTCCTGCTGCCGCTGACCATCGGCATCGCGTCCGGCGACGCCATCGCGGGCGAGGCCGCGGCGGGCACGCTGCGCTACCTGCTGACCGTGCCGGTGGGACGTTCCCGGTTGCTGCTGGTCAAGGCCGTCGGGGCGCTCGTCTTCGCCGCCGCGGCGGTCGCCTCGATCGCCGTCGTCGGGCTCGTGGCCGGGGCGGTGCTGTTCGGGGTGCGCGACGTGACGCTGCTGTCGGGCGACACCGTGCCGCTGGGGGACGGTGCGCTGCGCGTGCTGGCCGTCGTCGTGTACGTCGGGCTGTCGCTGACCGGGCTCGTGGCCGTCGGACTGTTCTTCTCCTCCCTCACGGAGGTCCCGGTGGGCGCGATGGCGGCCACGGTCGTCATCGCCATCGTGTCCGGCGTCCTGGACACCATCCCGTCCCTGCACGCCATCCAGCCCGGGCTGCTCACGCACCACTGGCTCGACTTCGCGGAGTTCCTGCGCCTGGAGCCGAGCTGGAGCGTGATCGGCAGCGGGCTCGCGGTGCAGGCCGCGTGGGTCGCGATCTTCGGTGCGCTCGCGTGGAGCCGGTTCACGACGGCCGACGTGACGTCCTAGCTCTCGTCGTCGGCGAGGTCGACCAGCACGATGCTGACGTGCACGCGGTCGCCCTCGTCGAAGCCCTCTTTCACGCGCACGGGCTTCTTGACCGGCAGCACGTACGCGGACGCACCGGGGAACAGGCTCGTGCGCCAGGTCGACGACCCGATGGTCGCCTCGACGCGCACCGAGCCGAAGCCGCGCGTCACCCCCGCGGCGACCTCCGCGATCTCGTCCGACAACGCCTCGGGGAGGTCGACGTGCTGCTCGGGCGGCCGCGCCGCCCAGACGTGCAGCGTGCCGTCGAACTCGTAGGTCACGCCTCGACCTTCTCACCCTCCTGCGCGTCAGAGACCCGCGAGTGCGACTTCGAGTAGAAGAAGTAGATCCCGAAGCCGAGCACCAGCCAGATCAGGAACCGCAGCCACGTCTCGACGGACAGGTTGACCATGAGCCACAGGCAGATGAGGGCCGAGACGATCGGCAGGACCGGCACCCACGGCACCCGGAAGCTGCGCTTCAGGTCCGGTCGGGTGCGGCGCAGGACGATGATGCCGATGCTGACCAGCAGGAACGCGCTCAGCGTGCCGACGTTGACCATCTCCTCCAGCACGCCGACGGGCGTCAGGCCGGCGACCACCGCGCACAGGACCGTGATGGCCGCGGTGATGACGTACGGGGTGCGGAACGTGGGGTGCACCTTGGCCAGGCCACGCGGGAGCAGGTTGTCGCGGCTCATCGCGAACACCACGCGCGACGCGCCGATCATCAGCGTCAGCACGACGGTGGTCAGCCCGGCGACCGCGCCGGCCGAGATGAGGGTGGCCATCCAGTCCTGGCCGTGCACCGTGAACGCGTTCGCGAGCGCCGCCTCGGGGTCGAGCTTGTCGTACGGCACCATGCCGGTCACCACCAGCGCCACCGCGCAGTACAGGACCGTGCAGATGATCAGCGAGCCGATGATCCCGATGGGCAGGCTGCGCTGCGGGTTCTTGGTCTCCTCCGCCGTCGTCGCGACCACGTCGAAACCGATGTAGGCGAAGAACACCAGCGCGGCGCCGGCGAAGATGCCGCCCACGCCGAACGAGGTGGGCGCGTTGCCGAGGAGCGCCTGGATGAGGGGCTGCGTCAGGCCGGACGTCGCCTCCGACGGCTGGGACGGCGGGATGAACGGGTGGTAGTTGGCCGTGTTGACGAACATGAGGCCCGCCACGATGACGAACAGGACGATGAACAGCTTGATCCCGACCAGCACCAGGTTGACGCGCATCGACTCCTTGATGCCGATGGTGATGAGGATGCCGAGCACGATGATGAGGCCCATCGCGAGCAGGTCCACGGTCCCGCCCGAGCCGAGCGCCTCGGGGTAGTCGATGCCGATGTTCCCCAGGAACACCATGAGGTAGGAGCTCCAGCCCTGCGCGACGACGCTCGCGCCCAGGATCAGCTCGAGCAGCAGGTCCCAGCCGATGATCCACGCGAAGATCTCGCCGAGGCTCGAGTAGCTGAACGTGTACGCGGAGCCGGAGACGGGCACCGTGGACGCGAACTCGGCGTAGCACATGGCCGCGAGCGCGCAGCAGACCGCCGCCATCACGAAGGACAGCACGATCGCCGGTCCCGCGGTCTCGTTGGCGGCACGTCCCGTCAGCGTGAAGATGCCGGCTCCGATCACGACGCCGACGCCGAACACGACGAGGTCGAGCGCCGAGAGCGACTTCTTGAGCTGGTGCTCCGGTTCCTCGGCGTCGGCGAGCGACTGCTCGACGGACTTGGTGCGCAGCACGCTCATGGGTCGCTCCTTGCTGGTGGGGCTCGATCAGCAAGCAGTCTGCCCACCCACGCAGGTCAGCGCGCGTCGAACGGGTAGCGTGCGACGCAGCGGCGCACGACGACGTGCGCGGCTGGTCCGTCGCGAGGAGTCGATCGTGGTCATCCGCAGCCCGTACGCCGACGTGGAGATCCCCGCGCTCTCCGTCTACGACTTCCTGTTCGGCGACCTGACCGACGCGGAGCGGGCGACGGTCGCGATCATCGACCCGGTGTCCGGTGCGACGACCACCTACGGCGAGCTCGTCGCGCAGATCGACCACGTCGCGGGAGCCCTGGCGGCCCGTGGGATCAAGCCCGGCGACGTCGTCGCGCTGCACTCCCCCAACTCGCCGTCGTTCGTCGCGGTGTTCCACGGCGCGCTCCGCGCCGGCGCCACCGTCACGACCGTCAACTCGCTGTACACGGGCGAGGAGATCGGCCGGCAGCTGCGGGACTCGGGCACCGTGCGGGCGATCACGGCGTCGCCGTTGCTGCCGGCGATGGCGGCGGGCGCCGCCGCGGCCGGGCTGGGCGCCGACCGCATCGTCGTGCTGGACGGCGCCGACGGCCACGAGTCGCTGGCCGACCTGCTCGCCGAGGACCGGTCGGCGCCGGAGGTCAGCATCGATCCCGCCACACACCTGGCCGTCCTGCCGTACTCGTCGGGCACCACCGGCCTGGCCAAGGGCGTCATGCTCACGCACCGCAACCTCGTCGCGAACGTCGCGCAGTCACTGCGGCTCATCGTCCTGACGCCGGACGACGTCGTGGCGGCGGTGCTGCCCTTCTTCCACATCTACGGCATGACGGTGCTGCTCAACCTGTCGCTCCAGGCGCGCTCGCGCCTGGTGACGTTCGCGCGCTTCGACCTCGCGCAGTTCTTGGCCGCGGTGGCGGCCCAGCGCTGCACGTACCTGTTCGTCGCGCCGCCCATCGCCCTGGCCCTCGCCAAGCACCCGCTGGTCGGCGAGCACGACCTGTCCAGCGTGCACACGATCCTGTCGGGCGCGGCACCGCTGGACGGGGCGCTCGCGGACGCGGTGGCCGAGCGGCTGGGCTCGCGCGTGGTCCAGGGCTACGGGATGACGGAGATGAGCCCCGTGTCGCACGCGGTGCCGGCCGACCGCGACGACCTGCCGCGCGGCTCGGTGGGCGTGCTGCTCCCCAACATGACGTGCCGTCTCGTCGACCCGACGGACGGTCGCGACATCGACGTCCCCGCCGAGGGCATGAGCGTGCCGGGCGAGCTGTGGTGCCAGGGTCCCAACGTCATGGTGGGCTACCTGGGCGCCGACGAGGCGACCGCCGAGACCCTCGACGCGGACGGCTTCCTGCACACCGGCGACATCGCGACCGTCGACGCCGACGGCGCGTTCTACGTGGTCGACCGGCTCAAGGAGCTCATCAAGTATCACGGCTACCAGGTGCCGCCGGCTGAGCTCGAGGCGCTGCTGCTCACGCACCCGGACGTCCAGGACGCGGCGGTGGTCGGGGCGCCCGACGAGGACGGGCAGGAGGTGCCCAAGGCATTCGTCGTGCTCCGCCCCGACGCCGACCTGAGTGCCGAGGTGCTCATGGCGTGGGTCGCGGAGCGGGTGGCGCCGCACAAGAAGGTCCGCCAGGTCGCGTTCATCGACGCGGTGCCCAAGTCGTCGTCGGGCAAGATCCTGCGCAAGGACCTGCGAGGCCGCTGATCGCGCCGGTCGGCCGCACCCGGGGCACGATGTTCCGATGACGACCGTCGCGATGATCCCCGGCGCGGGCGGGTCCGCCTGGTACCTGCACCCCGTCGTCGACCTGCTGCGCGGACGCGGCATCGACGCGTTCGCCGTCGACCTGCCCGCCGCCGACCCCGCGAAGGGGCTGTCCGACTACGCGGACGTGGTGGTCGAGGCGATCGGCGCGCGCGACGACGTCGTGCTCGTCGCCCAGTCCCTGGGCGGGTTCACGGCGCCGCTCGTATGGCCGCGGGTCGACCTGCGCGCCGTCGTCTTCCTGACGGCGATGGTGCCGGTCCCCGGTGAACGCCTGGGCGACTGGTCGGAGCACGTGGGCGCCGAGGCAGAGCGCCTCGCCGCCGCCGAGCGCGGTGGCTGGTCGAGCGCGTTCGACGACACGACGTTCTTCCACGACGTGCCCGCGGACCTCGTCGAGCAGGCAGCCGCGCACGACGAGAACGAGGCCGCGACCGTCTTCGACGAGGCGGTCGACTTCGCGTGGCCCGACGTGCCGGTCCACGTCGTCGCGGCGCGCGACGACCGGATGTTCCCGCTCGACCTGCAGCGCCGCGTGGCACGCGAACGACTCGGCGTCGAGCCGGAGATCGTGCCCGGGGGCCACCTCGCCACGCTCAGCTCCCCCGGGCCGATCGCCGACCTCCTGGCCCGCTGGGCGGCCTGAGCCTCACGCCTCGAACGCGGTGGCGCCGTCCGGGTCGAGGCAGCGCGTGATCCGCTCACGCATGTCGGCGGACATCGGCGGCAGCTCGTCGAGCCGGAACCACCGCGCGTCCGTGTTCTCGCCGTCGGCGGGTGCGGGCTCGCCCGAGACGAACTCGTAACGGAACGTCAGGTCGAGGTACTGGGCCTGGTCACCGTTCTCGTACGTCATCGGCGGCAGCACGTGCACCCAGGCCAACCGCTGCGGCACGGCCACGACGTCCGCCTCCTCCAGGATCTCGCGCGCTCCCGCCACGGCCGGCTCCTCGCCGGGGTCGATGATGCCGGTCACGGGGGTCCAGGCGCCGGTGTCCGCGCGCCGGACGAGCAGCACGTCGGTCGCGTCGGTCCCGTCGCCGCCGTCTCGCAGGACGACCGCCGTCACTCCGGAAAGCCACAGCGGGGCGTGCCCGACGGAGGCACGCAGGTCGACGATGAACTCGGGGATGGCCATCCACCGATCCTACGAAGACGCGTGTGGGTGGCCGGTGCGACGATGCGGCAGGAGGTGATCGCGCATGCGAGTGACCAAACAGGTCGTCGTGCTCGACGTGCCGGACCTGGCCGTGGCGTCCACGTTCTGGGCGACGTTGCTGGACGGGACCGTGTCCGTCGAGGACGACTGGCACACGGTGCTCGTCGACGGTGAGCCCCGGCTGGACTTCCAGCTGGTGCCCGGTCTGGTGCCGCCCGACTGGCCCGACGGCGAGCCGCAGCAGCTGCACCTGGACCTGTCGGTCGAGGACATCCGGTCCGCGCACGACGAGGCGATCGCGGCCGGCGCGCGGCTCCTCCAGGGCGCGGACCTGGACCTGCCGCGCGGTTTCCAGGTCTACGCCGACCCCGCCGGGCACCCCTTCTGCCTGTGCTGGGGCTCGGACTGACGAGGCGTCAGCCGATCGTCCACGTCGACCCGACCAGCAGCACCACGTCGAGGGCCGCCACCGCGATCGACGCCACGAAGGGCACCTTGCTGCGCGGTCGGGCCAGCGCGACCGCCGCGCCGGCCACCGTGACCGCGACCGCCACGACCAGCAGCGTCGTCGGCACGCTCGACGGCGCTCCGGGCGGTGCCAGCACGACGAGCGTCGTCGCCCCGAGCAGTGCGGCCGCGGACACCACGACGGTGGCGCGGCGACCGATCCGGTGCGGCGCACCGCGCACCCCCGTGGCCTCGTCGTCGTGCAGGTCGGGCAGGACGTTGGTGCCGTGCGCGCCCACTCCGAGCAGCGCGCCGGCGGCCATGGCCCACCACCGGGCGCCGTCCGCACCCACGGCCAGCGCGACGAACAGCGGCAGCAGGCCGAACGAGAGCGCGTACGGCGCCCACGACCACGCCGTCCGCTTGAGCGCCAGGTTGTAGCTCCATGCGGAGGCCACGGCGACGAGGTGGACCGCCCCCGCGGCCCAGCCCGCGGCCAGGGAGAGCACGATGCACGCGGCCGCCGCGATCAGCGCCGCCGTGCGCACCGTCGCCACGGGCACGCGGCCGTCGCCCACCGGCTTGTCGGTGCGCCCGACGGCCGCATCACGTGCCGCGTCGACCCAGTCGTTGCTCCACCCGATCGACAGCTGCCCGGCCAGCACCGCGGCGCCGACCAGCAGCGAACGCCATCCGCCGCCCGCCCCGAGCGCGAGGGCGGTGCCGAACGCCGTCACCGCGGCGGTGGGTCCCGGGTGCGACGCGAGGACGAGGTCCACGACTCGTCGGGCGGCGCCGGATCGTGGGCCGGCTCCCCGGCCCTCGCGTCGGACGGGCGCAGCAGACCTGTCGGTCACCCGGCACCTCCCGTCGTCGCCGTGCGTCTGCTCGGCTCGCGGGTTCATCATCGGTGCGCGGGCTGCAACGGGCGAGTCGTCGCCGAACCCGCGGGTCGTCACGGAACCCGCGAGCGCCGGCAGACCGGCGAGCCCGACGCCAGCGGGAGCCGTCGGCGCGCCGGATCCGGGCGCGCGTGTGAGGCTGCTCGGGTGAGC
>Ga0160439_1000237_pt1 | contig 36102 bp, 36 predicted proteins | sample HID1975M_E0MG_FD_108201 | JGI IMG/M metagenome (GOLD analysis project Ga0160439, IMG submission 108201) | Enriched soil microbial communities from UW Madison campus, WI, USA - HID1975M_E0 MG | ecosystem: Environmental > Terrestrial > Soil > Unclassified | place: USA: Madison, Wisconsin... | reverse complement strand
GCACCGTCCCCTCCGGGGTAGGCGCGAGTGGGCCATGGATGGCCCACGTTCGTCGACTGAGTACAGGGACGTACGCCGGAGACGACGCGCCTACCCCGGAGGGGTCGGGGCCCGTGACGTAAGTCGACGAAAGCTACCGCGCAGTGTGCAGACCATCAGACGCGCAAAAAACCAAATGGAGAAACAGCCCCCCGATACGGGGGGCGCGGCGACAGCCGCGGGGGATAAATTAAAAACTATCTCCTGGCACCCGCACCCAACCCTCCATCAGCACGCGCGCACTGCGGCTCATCACCGCCTTGGTCACCACCCACTGACCCGCCACCTGCGCCGCTTCCGCACCCACCCGCAACGTGCCGGAAGGATGACCAAATCGCACCGCGCCGCGCGCGCCGCCACCGGCCGCCAGATTGACCAGCGTGCCCGGAATCGCCGCCGCCGTACCAATCGCCACCGCCGCCGTGCCCATCATCGCGTGGTGCAACTTGCCCATCGACATCGCACGTACGCGCAGGTCGATATCTCCCGCCGCCACCGCGCTGCCGCTGGAAGCCAGGTAGTGCGCAGGCGGCGCGACGAACGCCACCTTCGGCGTGTGCTGGCGCTTGGCCGCGTCTTCCGGTCGCGCAATCAGCCCCATCTTCACCGCACCGTGCGCGCGTATCGTTTCAAAACGCGCCAGCGCCGCAGGGTCACCATTGATCGCTTCCTGCAGTTCGCTACCGCTGTAACCCAATGCGGCAGCATCCAGGAAGATCGTCGGAATGCCCGCGTTGATCAGCGTGGCCTGGAACGTGCCCACGCCAGGCACCTCCAGCGTGTCCACCACGTGGCCGGTCGGGAACATCGCCCTACCCTCCTCGCCGTCATCAGCCGGATCCAGGAATTCCAGCGCTACTTCGGCCGCGGGGAACGTCACCCCATCGAGCGCGAAATCGCCCGTCTCCTGCACCTGGCCATCGGTCATGGGCACGTGGGCGACAATCGTCTTGCCAATGTTTGCCTGCCAGATGCGCACCGTGGCGATGCCGTCGCGTGGCAGGCTGGCCGCGTCGATCAGGCCCGCGGTAATCGCAAACGGCCCCACGGCCGCCGACAGGTTGCCGCAATTGCCACTCCAGTCGACGAACTCGGTGTCGATCGCGACTTGCCCGAACAGGTAGTCGACATCGTGATCCGGCCGCGCGCTGCGCGAGACGATCACCGTCTTGCTGGTGCTGGAAGTCGCGCCGCCCATGCCGTCGATCTGCTTGCCGTAGGGATCGGGGCTGCCAATCACCCGCTGCAGCAAGGCATCGCGCGCAGGGCCCGGCACACGTGCGCGCTCAGGCAGGTCTTCCAGACGGAAGAACACGCCCTTGCTGGTGCCACCGCGCATGTAGGTGGCCGGGATGCGGATCTGCGGAACGAAAGGCATGGCGTTTCCTGCGGAATGGATCAGACAGCGATCAGGGGTTGTCGGGAATCTCGGGCTCGACCAGCTGCGCCAGCAGCACCAGCGATTCTTGCCAGCCCAGGTAACAGAATTCGACCGGGATCTGCGCCGGGATGCCCTCCTGCACGATATCCAGCTCGGTACCGCAGGCCACCTTGCGCAGCTTCACCGTGACGATCATCTCGCCGGGCATGCCCGGGTCGTCGAACTTGTCGGTGTGGCGAATCAGTTCGCCGGGCACCAGTTCCAGGTAGGTGCCGCCGAAGGAATGGCTGCTGCCCGTGCCGAGGTTGGTGAACGACATGCGGTAGCCGCCGCCGACGCGGGCGTCCATCTCGTGCACCTTGCCCACGAAGCCGAACGGCGGCAGCCATTTGGCCATTGCGTCGGGATCGAGGAAGGCGCGGTAGATCCGCTCGGCCGGGGCGCGCAGCACGCGGTGCAGGCGGACGGTGCCAGTGGTGGTCGTGTTCATGGGCGATCTCCTGTCGGGGTTGGACGCGGCACGTGCAGGATCGCACGCGCCTTGTGACACCGACGATCCAATCAGGCCGCTTTCGACGAGGCGTCCAGGAAATCCTGGGCAAAGCGTTGCAACACGCCGCCCGCCTCGTAGATCGATACCTCTTCGTCACTGTCCAGCCGGCAGATCACCGGCGCCTCGACCTGGCTGCCGTCCTTGCGGTGGATCACCAGGGTCAGCTCGGCCCGCGGCTGGCGCTGGCCGATCACGTCGAAGGTCTCGGTGCCGTCCAGGCCCAGCGTGTGGCGATCGGTTCCCGGGGTGAACTCCAGCGGCAGCACGCCCATGCCGATCAGGTTGGTGCGGTGGATCCGCTCGAAGCCTTCGGCCACGATCGCTTCCACGCCGGCCAGGCGCACGCCCTTGGCGGCCCAGTCGCGCGAGGAACCTTGGCCGTAGTCGGCGCCGGCAATGATGATCAGCGGCTGCTTGCGCGCCATGTAGGTCTCGATCGCCTCCCACATCCGCATCACCTGCCCTTCCGGCTCCACCCGCGCCAGCGAACCCTGCTTCACCGTGCCGTCCGGGTTGTGCACCATCTCGTTGAACAGTTTCGGATTGGCGAAGGTGGCGCGCTGTGCGGTGAGGTGATCGCCACGATGGGTGGCGTAGGAATTGAAGTCCTCCTCCGGCACGCCCATCTTCGCCAGGTATTCGCCGGCGGCGCTGTCGAGCATGATCGCGTTCGACGGCGAGAGGTGGTCGGTGGTGATGTTGTCGCCGAGCAGCGCCAGCGGACGCATGCCACGCAGCGTGCGCTCGCCGGCCAGTGCACCCTCCCAATACGGCGGACGGCGGATATAGGTGCTTTGCGGCCGCCACGCATACAGCGGGTCCACCTTGCCCAGCGCGCCGCCATGGCGCGCGAACATCGGCGTGTAGACCTGGCGGAACTGCTCGGGCTTCACCGCCGCGCGTACGACCGCGTCGACCTCTTCATCGCTGGGCCACAGGTCCTTCAGGCGAATTTCCTTGCCATCCACCACCGCCAGCACATCCTTCTCGATGTCGAAACGAATCGTGCCGGCGATCGCGTAGGCCACTACCAGCGGCGGCGAAGCCAGGAATGCCTGCTTGGCATAGGGATGGATGCGCCCGTCGAAGTTGCGGTTGCCCGACAGCACCGCCGTCGCGTACAGGTCGCGCTCGATGATCTCCTGCTGGATCTTCGGCTCCAGTGCGCCGGACATGCCATTGCAGGTGGTGCAGGCAAAGGCGACGACGCCAAAGCCGAGCTGCTCCAGCTCTTTGGTGAGACCGGCTTCTTCCAGATACAGCGCCACGGCGCGCGAGCCCGGCGCCAGCGAGGTCTTCACCCACGGCTTGCGATGCAGGCCCAGCCGATTGGCGTTGCGCGCCAGCAGGCCGGCGGCAATCACGTTGCGCGGGTTGGAGGTGTTGGTGCAGCTGGTGATCGCGGCGATGATCACCGCGCCGTCCGGCATCAGGCCCTGCGCTTCCTGCTCACGCGCCTGTTCCAGGCCGGTGGCGATGCCGCGCGCCGCAAGCTCGGTGGTCGCCAGCCGCGCGTGCGGGTTGGACGGGCCAGCCATGTTGCGCACCACGCTGGACAGGTCGAAATGCAAGGTGCGTTCGTACTGCGCCGTCTTCAGCGCGTCGGCCCACAGGCCGGTGGCCTTGGCGTAGGTTTCCACCAGCTGGATCTGCGCTTCTTCGCGGCCGGTCAGGCGCAGGTAGTCCAGCGTCTGCTCGTCGATGAAGAACATCGCGGCAGTGGCGCCGTATTCCGGGCACATGTTGGAGATGGTGGCGCGATCGCCAATGGTCAGTGCGGCGGCGCCTTCGCCGCGGAACTCAAGGTATGCGCCGACCACTTTCTGCTTGCGCAGGAATTCGGTCAGCGCGAGCACGATATCGGTGCAGGTGATGCCCGGCTGCGGGCGGCCGCTGAGCTCGACGCCGATGATGTCCGGCAAGCGCATCCACGAGGCGCGGCCGAGCATGACGTTCTCGGCTTCGAGGCCGCCCACGCCCACCGCGATCACGCCGAGCGCATCCACGTGCGGGGTATGGCTGTCGGTGCCGACACAGGTATCCGGGAAGGCCACGCCGTCCTGCGTGTAGATCACCGGCGACATCTTCTCCAGGTTGATTTGATGCATGATCCCGTTGCCCGGCGGAATCACGTCCACGTTCTCGAAGGCGCGCTTGGTCCAGTCGATGAAGTGGAAGCGATCTTCGTTGCGACGATCCTCGATGGCGCGATTCTTCGCGAACGCATCGGGGATATAGCCACCGCATTCCACCGCCAGCGAGTGGTCGACGATCAACTGCACCGGCACCACCGGGTTGACCTTGGCCGGATCGCCGCCGGCATCGGCAATGGCGTCGCGCAGGCCGGCCAGGTCCACCAGCGCGGTCTGGCCGAGGATGTCGTGGCAGACCACGCGCGCGGGGAACCACGGGAAATCAAGATCACGGCGCCGCTCGATCAACTGCCGCAACGAGGCGTCGAGCGTGGCCGGATCGCAGCGACGCACGAGGTTCTCGGCCAGGACGCGCGAGGTGTACGGCAAGGCGGCCCACGCGCCGGGGGCGATGGCATCGACCGCGGCGCCCGCGTCGAAGTAGTCGAGATCGGTGCCCGGCAGGGATTTGCGGAATTGAGTGTTCATGGTCGGCTGCGCAATGCGTGGCGTGGTTCCCTTCTCCCCTTGGGAGAAGGTGCCCGAAGGGCGGATGAGGGCCGACGCAAAAGCACCCTCACCCCTACCCCTCTCCCGCAAGCGGGAGAGGGAAATTGCAGACTCAGGCGCGCTTGTCCAGCGGCACGAATGCCTGGTCTTCCGGGCCGGTGTAATTGGCCGAAGGACGGATGATCTTGCCGTCGATGCGCTGTTCGATCACATGCGCGCTCCAGCCCGCCGTCCGCGCGATCACGAACAGCGGGGTGAACATCGCCGTGGGCACGCCCATCATGTGATAGCTCACCGCGCTGAACCAATCCAGGTTCGGGAACATTTTCTTGATGTCCCACATCACCGTTTCCAGGCGCTCGGCGATGTCATACATCTTCATGTGCTTCTCTTCGGCCGAGAGCTGGCGCGCGACTTCCTTGATCACCTTGTTGCGCGGATCGGACACGGTATACACCGGGTGGCCGAAGCCGATCACCACTTCCTTGCGCTCGACCCGGGCCTTGATGTCGGCCTCGGCTTCGTCCGGCGTTTCGTAGCGCTTCTGCACCTCGAAGGCGACTTCATTGGCGCCGCCGTGCTTGGGCCCGCGCAGGGCGCCGATGCCACCGGCAATGCAGCTGTACATGTCGCTGCCGGTACCGGCGATCACCCGCGTGCTGAAGGTCGAGGCGTTGAATTCGTGTTCGGCATACAGGATCAGGCTGGTGTGCATGGCCTGCACCCAGGAGTCGCGCGGCTTCTCGCCATGCAGCAGGTGCAGGAAGTGACCGCCGATGGAGTCATCGTCGGTCTCCACGTCGATGCGCACGCCGTTGTGGCTGAAGTGGTACCAGTACAGCAGCATCGAGCCCAGGCAGGCCATCAGCTTGTCGGCGATGTCGCGTGCGCCCGGATGGTTGTGGTCGTCCTTCTCCGGCTGCACGCAGCCCAGCACCGAGACGCCGGTGCGCATCACGTCCATCGGGTGCGCCGACGGCGGCAGCGTCTCCAGGGCGTCCTGCACCGCGGCCGGGATGCCGCGCAGCGCCTTGAGCTTGCGCTTGTAGAAAGCCAGCTCGGCACGATTCGGCAATTTGCCGTGCACCAGCAGGTGAGCGATCTCCTCGAACTCGCTGGTGTTGGCCAGGTCGAGGATGTCGTAGCCACGGTAGTGCAGATCGTTGCCGCTACGGCCGACGGTGCACAGCGCCGTGTTGCCGGCGGCAGTGCCGGACAGGGCGACGGACTTCTTCGGCTTGAAGCCGGGATTGGCGGGCGTGGGGTTGGCTTGCTCGGACATGTCGGTACTCCCGGAGAATGCGTGCTTGCGAAAGGGATGGGCAGCGAGCGGTGGCTCAGCCGGCCTTGCCGGTGGACAGCGCATCGAGGCGCTGTTCGAAGGCGTGATAGCCGATGCGCTCGTACAGTTCTTCGCGCGTCTGCATGGTGTCGACCACGTTGCGCTGGTGCCCGTCGCGACGAATGGCGGTGTAGACGTTCTCCGCCGCCTTGTTCGCCGCGCGGAAAGCCGACAGCGGGAACAACTGGATCGCCACGCCGGCGCTGGCCAGCTCATCGCGCGTGAACAGCGGCGTCTTGCCGAACTCGGTGATGTTGGCGAGCACCGGCACCTTCACCGCATCGACGAACTTGCGATAGGTTTCCAGGTCGTAGGCGGCCTCGGCAAAGATGCCGTCGGCGCCGGCCTCGACGCAGGCGATGGCGCGCTCGATGGCCGCATCCACGCCTTCGGCCTGGATCGCGTCGGTGCGCGCGATCAGGAAGAAATCCGGATCGGTCTTGGCATCGGCGGCCGCCTTGACCCGATCGGCCATCTCTTCGCGCGACACGATCTCCTTGCCCGGACGATGACCGCAGCGCTTGGCGCCGACCTGGTCCTCGATATGGCACGCCGCCGCACCGGCCTTGATCAACGACTTCACCGTGCGCTCGATGTTGAAGGCACTCGGCCCGAAGCCGGTATCGATGTCCACCAGCAGCGGCAGGTCGCAGACGTCGGTGATGCGGCGCACGTCGATCAGCACGTCTTCCAGGGTGTTGATGCCCAGGTCCGGCAGGCCGAGCGAGCCGGCCGCCACGCCACCGCCGGACAGGTAGATCGCGCGGTAACCGGCGCGCTTGGCCAGCAGGGCGTGGTTGGCGTTGAGGGCGCCGATGACCTGCAGCGGGGACTCGGCAGCCAGGGCGGCGCGGAAGCGGGCGCCGGCGGAAGAAACGCTCATGGAAGGCTCCTGTACGAACGGGGCGGCGGTGGCTGCAGCGCCATTCCGCGATGACGCACAATCTGGCACCCTGAGCGCCCAGGATCAATCTTGATTCAATAAATCAACCTGTCACCCATGCCTACTGCCGCGAACGAACTGGTTACCGCCGCCGAGGCCTGCGCCCTGCTCGGCATCAGCACCGCCACCCTGTATGCGTATGTCAGCCGTGGCCAGCTGACCTCGCGCCCCGGCCCGGACCATCGCAGCCGGGTCTACCTGCGCGCCGAGGTCGAGCGGCTGGCCCAGCGCAAACGGGTCGGCCGCGGTGCGGCGCGCGGTGCGGCGCAGAGCCTGGATCGGGGCCTGCCGGTGCTGGAGACACGGATCTCGCTCATCCGCCCGGATTCGCCCTATTACCGTGGCCAGTCTGCGGTGGAGGCCGTGCGCGCCGGGGCCACGCTGGAAGACATCGCGCGCTTGCTGTGGGATTGCGGCGAGCAGGACCCGTTCGCCGCGCCATTCGTCGCGGCGTGGCCGGAACGCGTGGCCAGCGTCGCCCACGATGCCGCGCTGCCGCCGATCGAGCGCGCCCTGGCGTGCATTCCGTTGCTGGCGCTGGACGTGCGCCAGGCATTCAACCCGGCGCTGAACGTGCGCCGCGAGATCGCCGCGACCTTGTTGCGACACAACGCCGCCTTGCTGGTGGCGCGCCCGCCCGATGCCCGCCCCGTGCACGTCCTGCTGGGCGACACCTGGTGTCCGGGCGATGCCGATTTCGCCGAGTTGGTGCGCGCGGCCCTGGTGTTGTGCGCCGATCACGAACTCAATGTCTCGGCCTTCGCCGCGCGCGTGGTCGCCTCGACCGGCGCGCACCTGCATGCGACGGTTTGCGCGGGCCTGGCCGCGCTCTCTGGTCCCCGTCACGGCGGCGCCACGATGCGCGCCTATGCCCTGTTGCGCGATGCGCTGGAAAGCGGTGACCCGGCACAGTTCATCGCCGCACGTTGGCAGCGCGGCGAGGATCTTCCGGGCTTCGGCCACGTGCTGTACCCGCAGGGCGATCCGCGCGGTGCGGAAGTGCTGCGCATGCTGCGCGAGTTGCGCGGCACGGAGCCGGCGATGCAGCAGGTGGAAGCCGTGTTCGCCGCCGCCGAGGAAGCCAGCGGCCAGCATCCGAACATCGACGGCATGCTCGCCACGCTGTGCTTCATCCACGGGTTGCCGGCGGCGCCGGCATTGGTGCTGTTCGCGGCAGGTCGACTGGCGGGCTGGTTGGCGCATGCGCAGGAGCAGCAGGCCCTGGGCACGTTGATCCGGCCGCGGGCGCGATATACGGGCCTGCCGCCGGGCAGCGTCGAGTCGCATGGCGGATAAGGCAACGGCGGCGACATTGCGTGTTGCGCGCAGCGCCTCGTAAGCTCGCGCCCATGGCTCATCCCCTGCCCACGTTCACGCCACTGCCCTTCGACACCGTGCTGCCGTGGCTGGCGGGCCTATGGCTCGCATCGGCCATCGGCTCGGCGCTGTTCTTCCGCTACAGCCGCAATGCCCGGCGCAAGCACGCGGTGTGGGTCACGCTGATGGTGGGCGGCAACCTGGCCTTCTTCGTCGTGGCGTGCTTGATTGGCGCCCCCTGGTACTGGCTGCTCGCCGCGGCCGTGATCGGGGTGATCGGCGCGCGCCGCAGCATTGCCCGCACGCGCTTCTGCCAGGCCTGCGGCGGCAACCATTTCCCGATGGACAGCGCGGTGGCGCCGGATACCTGCCGCCACTGCGGGGCCCGGCTGGATCTGCCACACCGGGTACCGACGGTGCTGTAAGCGACCAGCGCCGCCTGCAAGGCGTCCCGTTTCCGGACATCGGCCGCCAGGGGAGTGAGGTAGGATCGGCCTCCCTGCCCGCGCCGCCGGTCACCCCATGTCCAGACACGCCACAGGTCAAACCTTGGGCCAGCTCGTTCGGACCGAGTGCACGGCGATCAAGCGCAACCTGCGCAGCCCGAAGGCGGTGCACACCCGCGTGCACGAGGCACGCAAGGCGATCCGGCGCACCCGTGCCCTGCTGGCGTTGGCCGAGGATGGGGATGCGGCTTTTGATGTCGGCCCGGCCGATCGCATCCTGCAACGCGTGGGCGACGGCCTTTCCCGCCTGCGCGACGCCCATTCGGCGATCGAAACCGCGCGCGATGTCGGCAAGCAATTGGGGCCCAAGCAGTGGCGCCCTGTCGTGGACGCGCTGCGCGAACGTTCCGCGGCGCTGGTGGCACGGGAACTGGAAGCCGACCCTGGCTTCGCGCGCCGCGTGGCGACGGTCGAAGGCGCCTTGCACTACATCGATCAACTGCCGTGGCCAGACCTCACCGCCGGCCAGGTGCGCGAAGGGCTCCAGCGCCAGCGACGTCGCGTGGACACCGCCGCGCGCCGTGCCAGCAAGCATCCGGATGCCGAGCATTTGCATCGCTGGCGGCGCAAGGTGCGCCGGCTACGCATGCAAATGGAAGCGATGCCCAAGCTGCGCAACGGCAGCACCAAGCCAGCGGGAAAGACCAAGGCCAAGGCGCTGCACAAGTTGAGCGACGTGCTCGGCCGCGAGCAGGATTTGCAGGTGCTGCGCGGCCTGCTGCGGCGGCTGCCGGGCATCCCGGAGCGCAAGGCGCTGCTGGACGGGCTGAAGACACTGGCGGCGGAAACCGCCTAGTCCTGCGTGCGTTCCACCACCACGGCCGTGCCATAGCACAGCACTTCGGTGAGCCCGGCCATCAGTTCGGTGGCGTCGTAACGCATTGCGATGATGCCGTTGGCGCCGAGCTGGCGCGCGTGCTGCACCATGTCGCGATAGGTTTCCTGGCGGGCCTGTTCGCACAGCTCGGTGTAGATGGTGATGTTGCCGCCGAAGATCGTCTGCAGGCCGCCGAAGAAATTGCCGACGATCGAGCGCGAGCGCACGGTGATGCCACGCACGATGCCAAGGTTGCGCACCACCCGGCAGCCGGGCAGCTCCAGTGCGGTGGTGACCATGGTGTCGTCGAGTTGGCAGGTGACGCGGTGCGATGCGGCAGAATTGTACGGATCAGACATGGCTTCCCCCAAAGCGAGTGTGGCAGGAGTGTGCCATAGGCTTTGCGCTACGACCGCCATAGCAGGCGGCGTTGCTCAGCGCCTGCGCACGCGACGCCAGGCCCGCCCCACCACCGCCACGCCGAAGGCGGACACGCCCAGCGACAGCGCGTACAGCAGCGCAATCTCATCCCAGAACACCCACGGCGAACGCGCGGCGCTGGCCTCGATCGTGCCCAGCCGCGGCGCGCGAAAATGCACCACGCCCGAGGCCACGTCACCGATGACCGCCCAGGCGCCAACCGCGCCCACCAACAGGCACGCCGCGCCGGTGCCCAGCGGCACTTGCCGCAGGCGTGCGTCGAACAGATGCAGGAACAACGCGCCGAACAACAGCGCGAGGGGAGGAAACAAGAACCCCAGCAAGACGGCAGGATCCATGGGAACGTCCTTGCGGATGCGCAGGTGCAGTGGAACGACGGAACATCGCCAAACGCCGCGCCACTCGCCCCTCCCGGCCAGCGGACACGATACGGCAAGCACGAAAAAGCCGACCCTCGGGCCGGCTTTTACTTCGCGAGATGGTGGGCGGTGCAGGGTTCGAACCTGCGACCCTTGCCGTGTGAAGGCAATGCTCTACCGCTGAGCTAACCGCCCGGATGTCGCGAGCCGCTCATTATAGGGCAACGCCGAAATGCGTCAAGGCGCCATCCACGCCTGCGGCTTACATCGTATGCGTGGGCTTGTCCGAGTTGAGCAGGCCCGCCAGCAGGGTTTCGATGCGGTTGCGCACCGCCTCGCCCTCGGGGCCGTCGGCCAGCTGCACGCCAATGCCTGCGGCGCGATTGCCCTGCGCACCGGCTGGCGTCGCCCAGATCACCTTGCCGGCGACCGGCAGGCGCTCGCTGGACTCGGGCAGGGTCAGCAGCAGGAACACCTCGTCGCCGAGAAAATAGCGCTTGGGCGTAGGCACGAAAATGCCGCCGTTCTTCACGAACGGCATGTACGCGCTGTACAGCGCCATCTTGTCCTTCACCGCCAACGACAGGATGCCCTGCCGTGCGTTCGTCGCACTCATCGTGTTTCCCCTTTCCGGACTGGGCGATCCCCCTCGCGCCAGGCCAACAATAGTTCCGCCACCGCCAGATCGGCACGCACCGTGGTCCGCAGCAGGTCGCGGGTACGGTTGGCGGCGTCGAACCAGGTCGCCAGCTTGTGCAATCGCGCCGGCTCGGTCAAGCCGCCCGAGACCTGCGCCAATACCAGGTCGGCCGCATGACGCAGGCGGGCGTCGGCATGTTCGTCGCCGGTCCAGCGAGTGGCCAGTTCGACCGCGCCCAGCCGGCCGGCGCCCAGTTGCTCCAGGTCGGCCGCCACCTGGCGTCGCAGGGCCAGCCCATCGCCGCGCAGCCATTGTGCGGCCAGGCCCGGGTGGCCCCGGGCAGCGTCCAGCGCTTCTTGCGCCGCCGCCGGTGCGAAACCTTCCGACTGCAACCAGTCCAGCGACTCCTGCCGCGGCGGCAATTTCAGCTCCAGGCGCTGGCAGCGGCTGCGGATCGTCGCCGGCAATCGCGCCGGTTCGGCCGTCACCAGCCACAGGTAGCGGCCCGGCGCCGGCTCTTCCAGGGTTTTCAGCAATGCATTGCAGGCAGCGCGATTGATCGCGTCGGCCGGATCGATGATCACCACCTGGGCCACGCCGTATTGCGGCGTCAGCGCGAGCTTCTGCGAGACCTCGCGGATCTGCTCGATGATGATTTCGGTGCGCAGCTTGTCGCCGGTGCGGTTCGGGATGAACGACACCAGTTGCAGGTCCGGGTGCGTGCCGGCGGCGATTAGCTGCGCGCTGCGCGTGCGCGCGGCGGCTTCGCCTTGCACCAGCACGTGATGGGCCAGTTGCAGCGCCAACGCGCGCTTGCCCAGCCCGGCCGGGCCGCAGATCAGCAGGCCATGGCCAAGCCGGCCGGCATCGAGCGCGGCAACGGTCTGGTCGTAGGCGCGCTGCTGCCAGGGCGCGAAGGGCGCGCTCATGCGTCGCTGTCCCCGATGAACACCGCGACCTGGCGCGCCACATCCGCCGCGACCACCATCGGCGACTGATTGGCGTCGATCACCTTGATCCGTTCCGGATGCGCCTGCGCCCGGGCGCGAAATCCGGCACGCACGCGCTGGAAGAAATCGTCGTGTTCGCTTTCGATCCGATCCGGCCACAGGTCGCGACCGGACATGCGCGCGCGGCCGACGCCGACATCCAGATCCAGCAGCAAGGTCAGGCCCGGCTGCAGGCCGACCGCGCGACGCTCCAGGTCCGCGATCCATGCCGGATCTAAACCACGTCCTTCGCCCTGGTAGGCGTAGCTGGAATCGGTGAAGCGATCGCTGACCACGAAGGCGCCACGTTGCAGCGCCGGACGCACCACTTCGCGCACGTGCTGGGCGCGGGCGGCGAACACCAGCAGCAGTTCGGCCTCGGCCGACAGCGGCTCGGTCACCGGCAGCGACGGCGTGTGGTTGAGCACCATTTCGCGAATGCGTTCGGCCAGCGGCGTACCGCCCGGCTCGCGCGTCAGCACGACTTCGTGGCCATGGGCGTGCAGGCAATCGCGGATCGCACTGATCGCGGTGCTCTTGCCGGCGCCCTCGCCGCCTTCCAGGCTGATGAAACGCGGATGCTGCAATAGCGCCGGACTCATGGCACGGCATCCTGTTCGGCCGGCGCGCGGCGGCGCTGCAGGTAGCGCGCCACGGCCGCGGTGTGGGCCGCGTAGTCATCGGAGAACACATGCGCGCCGGTGCCATCGCCGACCGCCACGAAATACAGCGCCTGGCCCGGCGCCGGGCGCACGGCCGCCTGCAGCGCGGCGCGGCCGGGCATGGCGATCGGGGTGGGCGTCAGGCCAACGCGGGTGTAGGTGTTGTAGGGCGTGTCGTTTTCCAGGTCGCGGCGGCGGATGTTGCCGTCGTAGCTGCTGCCCAGGCCGTAGATCACCGACGGATCAGTTTGCAGCTTCATGCCCAGCTTCAGTCGTCGCACGAACACCCCGGCGATCTGCGGCCGCTCGGTGGCCAGCGCCGTTTCCTTCTCGATGATCGACGCCAGCGCCAGCGCTTCATCCGGGCTGCGCAGCGGCAGGTCGTCGGCGCGCTGCTTCCAGGCCTCGGCCAGCGCCACCTCCATCGCCTTGTGCGCGCGCGCCAGCACGTCCAGGTCGGTGTCGCCGCGCTGGTACAGATAGGTCTCGGGCAGGAAGCGCCCTTCGGGGTGCTGACTGGCAAAGCCCAGCTTGGCCATCAGCGCGGCATCGTCCAGGTCTGCAGCGACGTGTTGCAGTGGCGTGGCTACGTTGAGCGCGGCACGCAGCTGGCGGATGTTCCAGCCTTCCACGATCGTGAAGCGGTATTGGATGACGCGGCCCTGGCGCATGTTTTCCAGCAGCGCCTGCGGACTCAGCGGCGGCTTCAGCGCGTACTCGCCCACCTTGATGTGCCCGGCGGCGCCGACCTGCCGCGCCAGCAGGATCCAGTTCCAGTCATGGCCGGCGTCGACGCCGGCCGCGCGCAACTTGCGCAGCACGCCGCGCACCGAATCACCCGGCGCGACCACCACGCTGTCGGCCTGCGCGGACAGCGGCATGCGCGCAAAACGCGCATGGTCCTGCCACAGCCATCCGGCCACGCCGAGCGCCAGCAAGGCCAGCACCAGCAAGGCCCCTGCGACGGTCAGACATCCACGTTTCGCCCCTGCCACGGCCACCTCGGTCATTCAATCTGCGTCGTGCAGGATACCGCGGGCAGCGTCCGCGCCCCAGCGCGGCCGGCTTACGGTGCGTCCAGTGCGCGCAGCACACCACGCGCCTTGGCCCGGGTCTCGTCCAGTTCGCGCTCGGGAACCGAGTCGACCACGATGCCGGCGCCGGTGCGGAAGCGCACCTGTGTGGCATCCACTTCCGCGGTACGGATGAGGATGTTCAGATCCATGTCGCCATCGCTGCCCAGCCAGCCGAATGCGCCGGTGTAGGCGCCGCGGGCTTCGCCTTCCAGCTCGGCGATGATCTGCATGCAGCGCACCTTGGGACAGCCAGTGATCGTGCCACCGGGAAATACGGCGGCAATCACCGCGCCCGGGCTCACGTCCGCACGCAGCACGCCGCGGACATTGCTGACGATGTGGTGCACGTGGGCGTAGCTCTCCACCGTCATCAGCTCGTCCACTTCCACCGAGCCGGCGCGACAGACCCGACCCAGATCATTGCGCTCCAGGTCGATCAGCATCACGTGCTCGGCACGTTCCTTGGGATGGCCGACCAGCTCCTGGATCCGCGCGGCATCGTCGTCGCCGGCGAAGCGCGGACGGGTGCCGGCGATCGGCCGGGTTTCCACGCGCTCGCCGCGTACCGATACCAGCCGCTCCGGCGATGAGCTCACCACCGCCCGCCCCGCAGCGACGAACAGGCCCGCGAACGGCGCCGGATTGGCCTGGCGCAGGCGCTGGAACAGTGCTGCCGGATCGAGCGGCGCGTTGAAGCCGGCCTGCCAGGCGCGCGAGATGTTGGCCTGGAACACATCGCCGGCGCGGAGGTAATCGAGCACCCGTTCGACGTTGTCGGTGAAGCGCTGCGGTGCATCTTCCTGCACCGATGCCGGCGGTTGCCACGTCGGCAAGGGCGGCAGCGTGGCGATGGCGGCAAGATCGTCCTGCAGTGCTTCTAGCAAGGCCGCATGCCCGGCTTCTGCCACGGCGATGCAGCGCCCGTCCTCACGATCGCGCAGGATCGCCGCCGGGCAACGCAGGGCCAGCGCCACTGGCTTGCCGTCGGTGCGCTGCGGCAGATGCAGCACCGGCTCCACCTGCCCTGCCAGTTCGTAGTCCAGCAACACCGCCCAGCCGCCGGCGAATGGCAGTGACGCGTCGTCGCGGCGCGGCTGGCGCGTCGCCGACCAGGCCGCATCCAGCAGGGCGAGGAAATCGCCCGCCAACGCCTGCCCCATTTCATCCCGGGTGACACCATCGGCGCCGAGGTGCAGCTGCGCACCTTCAGCGACCAGCAGCAGATCCCAGCGCCCGTGCGCCGTACCGTGCGCGGTGGATTCGAACAGGGCCGGATAGCGGTGCGGCGCCAGGCGGTGCAGGGCCAGCAGGTCGGTTGCGGCGGCCAGCGGCAAGGTCGGCATCGTCGGGCACTCGGAACGGAAAGGCGCCGTCATGCGGCGCCGTCCTGGGATCGGGGGGCGCGCATCCGCAGCGGATGCGCGCCGGGGTACATCAGAGGCGGCGGAACACCAGCGTGCCGTTGGTGCCGCCGAAACCGAAGCCATTGGACATGGCCACGTCGATCTTCTTCTCGCGCGCGATGTTCGGCACGTAGTCGAGGTCGCAGCCTTCGCCCGGTTCTTCCAGGTTGATGGTCGGCGGGATGATGCCGGTGTGGATCGCCATCACCGAGAAGATCGCTTCCACGCCGCCGGCCGCGCCGAGCAGGTGGCCGGTCATCGACTTGGTCGAGCTGACCATCGCCTTGTAGGCATGGTCGCCCAGCGCGCGCTTCATCGCCAGGGTCTCGGCGAGGTCGCCGAGCGGGGTCGAGGTGCCGTGTGCGTTGAGATAGTCCACGTCTTCCGGATTGAGCTTCGCATCGCGGATCGCGGCGAGCATGCTGCGTGCAGCGCCCTCGCCGTCTTCGCTCGGCGCGGTCATGTGGAAGGCGTCGGAACTGGCGCCAAAGCCGATCAGCTCGGCATAGATGCGCGCGCCGCGCGCCTTGGCGTGTTCGTATTCTTCCAGCACCAGCACGCCTGCGCCGTCGCCCAGGACGAAGCCATCACGTTCCTTGTCCCACGGCCGCGAGGCCTTGGTCGGATCGTCATTGCGGGTGGACATCGCCTTCATCGAGCAGAATCCGCCGATCGAGGTCGGCGAGGAGCCACGCTCGGCGCCGCCGGCCAGCATCACGTCGGCATCGCCGTGCTGGATCATGCGCAGCGCGGTGCCGATCGAATGGTTGGAAGTGGCGCAGGCCGAGACCGCCGAGAACGTCGGGCCCTTGATGCCCTTGATCAGGCTGACCTGGCCGGGAAGCATGTTGATGATGGTGCTGGGCACGTAGAACGGCGAGATCTTGCGCGCGCCGCCCTCGTGGAACTTGATGGTCTGTTCCTCGATGCCGTACAGGCCACCGATGCCCGAGCCGAGGATGGCGCCAATGCGTTCGGCGTTGGCCTCGGTCACTTCCAGTCCGGCATCGTCCATGGCCATGAACGAGGCGCCGATGCCGTAATGGATGAAGGTGTCCATCTTCTTCACGTCCTTGGCGGACGCGTAGAGGGTGGGATCGAAATCGCGGATTTCGCCGGCGATGCGGGTGGTGAACTGCGATGCATCGATGTGGGTGATCGGGCCGATGCCGGAGCGACCATTGATGATCCCCTCCCAGCTAGTGGCCAGGTCATTGCCCAGCGGTGACACCATGCCCATGCCGGTCACGACAACACGACGACTCATTGTGGATCTCCTGCCCGATACCTTGCGGATTTGACACTACCCCTAAAACACGGGGCCGCTTGAGCGGCCCCATGTCTGTCGAACGCAAGCCGAACCAGCGGCCCGGCCCTGCGCCCGGAACAACGCATCAGCTCTTGACGTGAGCCTTGACGTAGTCGATCGCCTGCTGCACGGAGGTGATCTTCTCGGCTTCTTCGTCCGGGATCTCGCACTCGAACTCTTCTTCGAGCGCCATCACCAGCTCAACGGTGTCCAGCGAGTCCGCACCCAGGTCATCGACGAACGATGCGCTGTTGGTGACTTCCTCTTCCTTGACGCCAAGCTGTTCGACGACGATTTTCTTGACGCGTTCTTCGATGGTGCTCATTGGATATCGCTCCAGATGGAGTAGTGGTGGTTCAAAAAAACGCCATCGGGTGCGATGGCCGCGTTGGATAGTGTAGTGGAAACCGCCGGAGCATTCATTCGCTCACAAACCCCGGCCATTCAACCACTTAGCGCGTCCCTGCGCCACACGTCATCAGGGCATGTACATGCCGCCGTTGACGTGCAGGGTCTCGCCGGTGATGTAGCTGGCCGAAGGGCCGGCCAGGAAGGCCACCGCACGGGCAATGTCGGCGGGCTCGCCGAGGCGGCCCAGTGCAATCTGGTCCAGCAGCGCGGTGCGCTGTTCTTCCGGCAGCGCGCGGGTCATGTCGGTGTCGATGAAGCCCGGCGCGACCACGTTGACGGTGACGCCGCGCGAGCCGATCTCCTTGGCCAGCGACTTGGAGAAGCCGATGATGCCGGCCTTGGCCGCGGCATAGTTGGCCTGCCCGGCGTTGCCGGTCACGCCGATCACCGAGGCGATGTTGATGATGCGGCCCTTGCGCGCCTTCATCATGCCGCGCATCACCGCCTTGCTGGTGCGGAACACGCTGCTCAGGTTGGTGTCGAGGATGGCTTGCCAGTCCTCTTCCTTCATCCGCATCAGCAGGTTGTCGCGGGTGATGCCGGCGTTGTTGACCAGGATCGACAGCGGGCCGAATTCCTTGCCGATCGCCTCGATCAGCGCCTCGATCGAAGCCGCATCGGTGACGTTGAGTTCGCGGCCATGGCCACCGACGGCGGCCAGGCGCTCGCCGATCGCCTGCGCGCCGGAAGCCGAGGTGGCGGTGCCGATCACGGTGGCGCCCTGGGCGGCCAGCTCGTCGGCGATCGCCGCGCCAATGCCACGGCTGGCGCCGGTGACCAGCGCGATTTCTCCCTGCAGGGGCTTGCTCATCTTGGTTTCCTCAATGGAGGCGGGTAAGCGGACACGGTAACGCCGTAGCACTGCGCGCCGGGCGCGCAGCCGGTGGCGATCAGGCGGCCCAATCGGACAGCGCGGCCTCGAAATCGGCTGGCGTGGCCAGCGGGCGCGCATCGAGGGATTTGTCGATGCGCTTGATCAGGCCGGACAACACCTTGCCCGGGCCGCATTCGGCCACGCGGGCAACGCCCTGCGCGGCCAGCGCCTGCACGCAGCCGGTCCACTGCACGGGTAGGTAGAGCTGTTCGACCAGGGCCTGGCGAATCGACGCCACGTCTTCGTGCACACGCGCATCCACGTTCTGCACCACCGGGATCTGCGGGGCGCGCCAGTCCAGGCCAGCCATGGCTTCAGCGAGGCGGTTGGCCGCTTCGCGCATCAGCGGGGTATGCGAGGGCACGCTGACGGCCAGCTTGACCGCCTTGCGCACGCCGCGTTCGGCCAGCAGCGCGATGGCGCGATCGACCGCCGCGGCATCGCCGCCAATGACGATTTGCCCGGGTGAATTGAAGTTCGCCGGCACCACCACCTGGCTGCCCGCCGCTTCGGCACAGACCTGCGCGACAACCGCATCGTCGGCGCCCAGCACGGCGGCCATGGCGCCCACGCCTGCCGGGGCTGCGTCCTGCATCAGCTGGCCGCGCAGGCGCACCAGGTGCGCACCTTCACGCAGGGTCAGCGCGCCCGCGGCGACCAGGGCGGTGTACTCACCCAGGCTGTGCCCGGCCAGTACCGCCGGTCGCGCGCCGTGGCGCGACTGCCACAGGCGCCACAGCGCCACGCCCCCGGCCAGCAGCGCCGGCTGGGTGTATTCGGTGCGGTTGAGCATTTCCTCCGGGCCGCCCTGGGACAACGCCCACAGGTCGACGCCAGCGCCATCGGAGGCTTCGGCGAAGGTGTCGCGGACCTGCGGATGCAGCTCGGCCAGTTCGGCCAGCATGCCCAGCGACTGCGAGCCTTGGCCCGGGAAGACGAAAGCGAGGGTGGATTCGGTCACGCGCTCAGGAGGGGGTCTGCGAAAACGAGCGGCGATGATAAGGGTGAAATCGCCCCAGCGTCTGTACTGGCGCGTATGCAATGGTACGGATCTGGGCGCCTGCGGCGCACCCTCACCCGCCCCTTCGGGGCACCCTCTCCCGCGCGGCGGGAGAGGGGAGGTTTGGTTGGTCAGCTGAGCAGCTGCAGCATGTCGAGCTGGCCGTCAGCGAACCAGTCAATGCAGACCGCGGTGATGAACAGCACGCTGAGGGTGGTCGCGCCGTGGATCACCAGGATCGAATGCGCCAGCGCACGTGCCGAGCGACCCAGCCGCAGCAGGCGCGCCATCGGCTGCAGGCGACCCGTCACCGCGTGGGCATGTTCCAGCACCGGGGCGCCTTCCGTACACATGGCATCGGCCAGCAAGGCCTGCAGCACCGGCAAGCGTCGTTCGTAGTACTTCGCCACGCCGTAGCCAAACATCAGCCAGTCGCGCGCCTGGGCCTGGGCCAGGTCCATGACTTCGAGCGGATCCTCTTCGAAATCGATGAAGCCGATGCGCTGGCCATCAAAAGTCATGTTCCGCGGCAGCGGCTGGCCGAAATAGGCGCCTTGCGCATGCGCTTCGGCGATCGTCTGCAGTGCGCGCGCCACCAGGGCGTCACGGCCGGCGTCGTCGGCTTCACGCAGGCAGCTGGCCAGCGAGCGGCCGTTATCGCTGAGCACCAGCGCGGCACGGGCCGTGCCCAGCACCTGCGGCACGTTCACCGCCTGGGCCTGCAGCTCGGCAATGCGCCGCGCTTCGACGTTACGCGCCGCCTCGCCGCCACGGTGCGGCGGTGGCCGCAGTGCCTCGAGGTGGAACCTGCGAGCAACGAAATTGAGCACACCCAGCGCCAGCACCCGGCCACCTTCGCCGTACTGCTTGAGCCAGGCGCGTCGCCCGTCGATGACGATGGGTTCGGCCATGTGGAATCTCCGGAGGTACGCGCACGCGTGGGGCGTGCACCAGCGGGCGGCGGGCGCCCGCGCCGGGATCAATAGCGCAGTAGCGCCGAACCCCAGGTGAAACCGCCGCCGAACGCTTCGAGCAGCAGCAACTGGCCGCGCTGCACGCGACCGGATCGAATCGCCGTGTCCAGCGCCAGGGGCACCGACCCTGCCGAGGTGTTGCCGTGCTTGTCCACGGTCACGACGACCTGATCCATCGACATGTCCAGGCGCTTGGCCGTGGCTTCGATGATGCGCAGGTTGGCCTGGTGCGGGATCAGCCAATCCAGGTCGTGTTTGTCCAGGCCGTTCGCCGAGAGGGTTTCGTCCACGACCGAGTCCAGCGCCTTGACGGCGTACTTGAACACGTCGTTGCCCTTCATCAGGATCTTGCCGCCCTGGCCGTTTTCGCCAAAGCCGACCGACACGCCCACCGGGTCCCACAGCAATTCCTTCTTGCTGCCATCGGCATGCAAGTGGGTGCTGAGAATGCCGGTTTCCTCGTCGGCCTGGAGCACGACCGCGCCGGCGCCGTCGCCGAACAGCACGCACGTGGTGCGGTCGGTCCAGTCGACGATACGGGTCAGGGTTTCGGCGCCGATCACCAGGGCCGTGCGCACGTCGCCGCAGCGGATGAACTTGTCGGCCACGCTCAGGGCGTAGATGAAGCCCGAGCAGGCGGCGTTGACGTCCATCGCGCCGCAGCCATTGGCGCCAATGCGCGCCTGCAGCAGGCAGGCCGTCGACGGGAAGATGAGGTCGGGCGTGGTGGTGCCGACGACGATCAGGTCGATGTCGGCCGCCGTGACGCCGGCCGCCTCCATCGCACGCATCGCGGCGAAGTAAGCCAGGTCCGAGGTCGTCTGGTCGTCGGCGGCAATGTGCCGCTCGGTGATGCCGGTACGCGTGCGGATCCACTCATCGCTGGTATCGACGAACTTGGCCAGATCGTCGTTGGTCAGCATCTTCTCGGGCAAATAACTGCCCGTGCCCGCGATTCTGGAGTAGATCCGCTTGCTCATACCGTTTCCTGTTGCATTAGGGCCGCGCATGCGCGCGCGGCCCTGGAAGAAGGCGTACCGCCCGCCAGCAAGTGGCGGGCGACACGGATCAATCTTCTTCGACCGCCGAGGTCTTGGTGGCGATGACCTTCTTGCCGCGGTAGTAGCCGTCAGCGGTCACGTGGTGACGCAGGTGCACTTCACCGGTGGTCGGATCGGTGGACAGCTGCTTGGCGGTCAGGGCGTCGTGCGCACGGCGCTGGCCGCGACGGGACGGGGTAACACGGGATTTCTGCACAGCCATGGGATTGCTCCAAACTCGGTTCGTTTACTTCGTCGTTTCGTCGCACAGGCTGCGTGCCCGCACCGACTTTCTTGTTGGCCGCCCTGACAGGCGGTTACTTCTTCAACTTGGCCAATTCCGCGAACGGGTTGACCTTGTCCAATTCTTCGGCGGTAGCCGGCCAATCCGAGGCCACCGCATCGCTGTCCGGCGACATCGGCACCACCGGGACTGCCAGCACCAGCTCGTCCTCGATCAGGTCGGCCGGCTTGAGCATGCCGTCCTCGGGGACCAGCAGGGCCTCGTAATCCGGCGGCAGCGCGTCCTCATCGGCCTCGTTGCGCACCAACCCCAGGCGCTGGGTGATCTGCACCGGAAGCAGGAAACGGTTGAGGCTGCGCTGGCATTCCAGCGGCAGCGCCGTTTCGACATGCAATTCGACGTAGGGCACCTGCATCACATCGTCCCGGCCGAACTCCAGCGAGTACTTCACCTCGCCCTCGGTATCGACCAGACTGCCGCGCAGCCGGCTCATCGCCGACAGCGGCAAGCTGCCGTCGAAACACCTGCGCGCGGCGACCATCCGCCAGGCATCCAGCTGTTCGGGAACATGTGCGGACATAAGCCGCAGAATGTTAAGGATCGCGACGTGCGCTGTCAAATCATCCCGGGCGGCTTGTCTGAGCCGGGGGGACGGGGCCAGACTCGCCGCCCCGCTGAACGAAACCGCCCATGTCCCGACTCGTCCTCGCCTCCACCTCCGTGTATCGACGCGAATTGCTGGCCCGGCTGGGCCTGCCGTTCGAACAGGCCCGGCCACCGGTGGACGAGACACCCGCGCCCGGCGAAGCGCCAGCAGCCCTGGCAGCTCGGCTGGCCCGGGCCAAGGCGGTGGCCCTGGCCAGCGCCGATGCCTGGGTGATCGGCTCGGACCAGGTCGCAGCGCTCGATGGCGTCCCCCTCGGCAAACCGGGTGAGTTGGCCGTGGCGCAGGCGCAATTGTCGGCCATGTCGGGCCGACGGGTGCAATTTAACACTGCGGTCTGCCTGGCCGGGCCCGAAGGGCAGCTCCTGGAGGCGATGGACCTGACCGAAGTTCACTTCCGCTCACTGCAGGAGGCGGAAATCACGCGCTACCTGCAGGCCGAGCCTGCGCTGGACTGCGCCGGCAGCTTCAAATGCGAGGGCCTGGGCGTCGGCCTGTTCGAGGCCATCGACAACCGCGACCCCACCGCCCTGGTCGGCCTGCCGCTGATCGCCACGGCCCGGCTGTTGCGCCAGGCCGGCTTCCAGGTGCCCTGACCGCTCAGCGCGCCGGCACCAGCCCGCACCACTGATAAGGAAAGCTGTCACCGCCGATGCGGGCCGGCAGGCGTTGGCAGCTGGCCGCATCCAGTCGCCAGCCCAGCGGGAGCAACGATGCCTCGGCCTCCGCGCGGGTGGCCGTATCGGCCGCCTCCAGGTCGAGCCGATCGCGCGCGGTAAGCACGCAACGCCCGGGCACGCGCTCATCCAGCGTTGCCCGCGACCCCCTGCGCGCCAGCGCACGCAAGGCGCTGCAGCCCGGCTGGCGATCCCAGCCCAGCCGCCGCGCCCAGGCATTGAGGCGATCCACCCGCGCCACACCGCGGTCCACCGTGGCATGCAGCATGACGTAGCGCTGCGGTCGCGCCGCCAGCATCTGCTGCACGCGCGCCGCGTAGGCCGGTGAGGCAGGGAAGTTCGAGCCCAGCGACACGTACACCGCCGATGCTGGCAACGATGGCACGCGCCACCCTTGCGGTTCGCTCCCCATCAGCACGACGACACTGTCCTGCGGTGACGCCATTGGCGGTGGGTCCACGGCGAAAGCCGGCGCCTGCCAGGGCGCATGCCCCCAATCGCGGGCGGCGAACACCACGTGCAAGGCCAGCAGCGCCAGCACCGGCGCGCGCGCGCGTAGCGTGGCAGCCGGCAACAGGCGTGGCCAGGACCACCACATCAGCAATGGCAGCAGGACTTCGATCGGCACCAGGTAGCGATGGATGCTGAAGGCCGTCTGCCACAACAGGTAAGCCACGAGGAAGAACACCAGCAACACGCGCGCGGCGGGCAAGGCCGGCCGCGTATCGGCCGGGGCACGTCGCAACAGTCGCCATGCGGCGCCGGCCAGCGCCAGCAGATACAACGCAGCCCAGCCGAACTGCGGCAACGCCATGTCGCTGACCCGCTGCGGATGCAGCGAGAACACCAGCGGCCACGCCAGCCATTCGCCGATGTGCCGGGGCAGCCAACGCGTATCGGCCACCGACAACGGCAGCGCGAGCGGGGCCTGGAACAACGCATTGAACTGCGGGAACAACGGATTGCCGAACTGCTGCCACACCCGCACGAACCACGGCCCGCCGACCACCGCAAAACTCAGCAGCGCGGCCAGCGTCATCCACGCGGCGCCGGCGAACCGCCCGCGCAGGCGCCCACCGTCTGCCAGCGCCGCCAGGCCCAACCCCACTGCGTACAACGCATTGGTCAACTTCAACGCCACGGCCAGGCCGAGCAGCACGCCCGCCAGCAGCCAGCGCAAGGTGGCGCCCTGCCCTGCGCGCGAGAGAGATTGCGCCGACAACACCAGCACCAGCGCGCCGAGCACCGGTACTGCCGTGGTGTTGTCGGCCATGCTGTTGCCGATCTCGGACACGAACGCAGCCGTCAGCAAGCCTGCCAAGGCCAGCCACGGCACGCGCGTGGCACGGCGCGGATCGTCAGCCAGCACCCGCCACGCCACCGCCGCGACCAGCGCGAACACCACGCCGTGCCAGGCGCCCAGCAGGAATCCCGCCAGCGGCGCCGGCAGGCCGGTCATCAGGCCGTACTGAATGACGTCCAGCACCGGATTGAAATAGGTCTGCATCTGCGCCGGCGCCAGGTCCACACCCAGTCGCCCATGCAGTGCGGCCCAGCCGTTGTGCAGGTGGTAGTTGCGCAAGTCCCAGTTGCTGTCCTGGCCGCGCAGCACGGCCCACAGGCCGGTCAACACGCAGGCCGCCACGCTGGCGAAAATCATGTTGCCGCGCGAATCAAACGCCAGCCGCGCACGCATTGCGGCGGCCAAGGCCGCCCACCAGCGCCTCAAGTGCGCGACCCCAGCCGCGGCACTGCCAGATAGGCCAAGTGCTTGGCCTCGATCCGCCCGCGAGTGACGGTATCGAGGATCAGCCCGCACGCCAGTAGCAAAAAGCCCAGCAGCATCAGCGCCACGCACAGGATCGCGGTGGGAAAGCGTGGCACCAGGCCGGTCTGCAGATAGGTTTCGAACAGTGGAATCGCCAGCACGACCGAGGTCACCGCGCAGGCGACGAACCCCGTCGAAAAGAACAGCAAGGGCCGCTCGGCCTTGAACAGCTTGATTATGGTCATCAGGATCCGCCAACCATCGCGCCAGGTGTTGAGCTTGCTTTGCGAGCCTTCCGGCCGCGCGCCGTAGACGGCCTCGACCTCGGCCACCGGCATGCGCAACTGCAAGGCGTGGACGGCCAGCTCGGTTTCGGTCTCAAACCCTTGCGCATGCGCTGCGAATGACTTCACGTAGCGTCGCGAGAACACCCGATAGCCCGACAACATGTCCTCGAAGCTGCGGCCAAACAGTTGCCCCGCGCATCGCGTCAGCAGCCTGTTGCCAAGTCGATGCCCGGGCCGGTACGCCGCTTCGGCCTGGTCGCGCCGCGCGCCCACCACCATGTCCAGCCCGTCGTCCACCAGGCGCGCCACCAGGGCCGGCGCGGCGGCGGCATCGTAGGTATCGTCGCCATCCACCAGGACGTACAGGTCGGCATCGACGTCGGCAAAGGCACGGCGCACCACATTGCCCTTGCCTTGCAGGCCCACCTGGCGCACCTGTGCCCCGGCCGCGCGGGCGCGTGCGGCGGTGTCGTCGGCGGAATTGTTGTCGAACACATGGATCGCCGCGCCAGGCAACGCGGCGGAAAAGTCACGCACGACCTTGCCGATCGTCGCCGCTTCGTCATGGCAAGGCACCACCACCGCGATGCGGAGGGAAGCGAAAACGTCGGTCAAGATCGGCTCGGCAACGGTGGGCATGCCGGGCATTGTCCCCGAAACGCTCATCGGCGGGCGATGTCGAAGGGCTGCTCCCACCACTCCTCGACGCTGCCATCGTGGCCATGCAGTCGCAGCCCCAGCCAATGCCGGCCCGGCGACAGCGCGTGCGTGTCCACCTGCACCTGGAAGGCAACGTGGGGGTGCTGGGGGTCGTTGCTCTGCGGCCAGTGCGGGCGCACGTCGAGCACACCGCCATAGTTCGCGGCAGCGGCCACGCGACCATCGACGAGGATTTCCACGCGCGCCAGGCCCACGCCATCCTTGAAAGCCCAGCCGCGCACGTCCAGGTCGCCCTGGACCGTTGCGTTGGGCAACGGCGTATCGATCCAGGCCATGGCCGGCGCCACGCACGGGCCTTCGCTGCGCTCGGCGGGCAGGCGGAACAACAGGAAGCGCTGATAGCCGTGGTCGGTGCTGACCTGCCGGGCCGGTGGCGGCAGTGGCCCGACTTGCGCGCAGACCTCGTGGTAGCGCTGCAGCAGGTCGCGATAACGCTGGTCACTCGGCGAGAGCACCAGCAAGCGCGGCGCATCACGCTGCGCGCCGGCGAGCAGGCCCCACTGCGCCAGCTGCGCACTGCGGCCGTGCTTCTCGTTCAATGGCGCCTGCAGCACTTCGATATTCGGATCGCCCAGGGCAAAGCCCAATTCGGCGCCCACCTTGAAGTTGCCTGCCAGCACCCGGCTGCCTGGCGGCATGGTCGCCAATTCCTCGCGCACCGCCTTGGCCAACGCATTCCAGCCCGCGAAATTACGCGGATAGTATTTCTGCCCGGCCGCCTGCTCGCGCAGCGCCGGCACGGACACGGCCAGGTAGTAGCCGTACGCGCAGAGCATGCCGAAGATCGCCAACGCCCAGGTCGCCCGGCGCCAGCGCCGCGTCCAGCGCATCAGGATCACCGGCACCGCCACCAACAGCGCCAGGTACCCCGGCAGCGGCCAGTGGAAGCTAATCCGCTCCGCATCGCTGAAAAAGCCCAGACCGAAGATCGCCACGGTGGAAACACCCCCCACCAGGCCGAAGTAGCGCCACTGCGCACGGATGCCACCGCCGGTGCGCGTGCCGGCCGCGACCACGCGCAACATGGCCAGGGCCAGCAGTGGCGTCACCATCAAGGTCTGGATGAGCAGGAACTGCACACCGGTCCATTGGAACCGCCACGGATGGCGGTCTACCAACTGGAAGCGCAGGCCCGCCTCGTTGTGGTCGGTATTCCACAGCAGCAGCGGCAGCCAGGCCAGCAAGCCGGCGGTGAGCGCAATCCAGATCCGCGGATCGCGCAGGATCGTGCGCCCTTGCGGCAGCACCGCCAGCGCAATGAAGCCCACGCCGATCACCCCGGCGAAGCGGTAGTGGCTCAAGGCGCCGATCACCAACCCGCATGCCAGCTGCAGCGCACTGCCGGCTTCCACTTCGCGCAACAGGCGGGCGCCGGCGTCCAGGCACAGCACCGCGGCCAGCGCCATCGGCACATCGGGCACGGCCAGGATGCCCAGCGTGGCCGACAGCGGCATCAGCAAGGTCAGGCTGCCGGCCTGCCAGCCGCAGGCACCGCCAAACCAGCGCCGGGCGGTATGCGCGATCAACCAGGGCAGCAGCGAGGCAATCAACAGGAACGGCAAGCGCAAGGCCAGCACGTGCGCGCCGCCCAGCGCCACGCCCAGCCGCGCCAGCCACGCGGTCAGGCCGGGCAGGTCCGAATAGGCCGCGGCCAGGTGCTGGCCCTCCTGCCAATAGAAGGCCTCATCCACGAACAAGGGCAGCCGCGCGGCAATGACCAGCTTGACGGCCGTCAACACTGTCCACAGGATCACGAAGTTGCGATGCGCGCGCTCTTCTCCTTGCATTGCCACAACAGTCAATCCTTCATCGAACCGGGAACGTGATGTCGACACCGCCACCTGCAACGGAAATGCTAACCGATGTCCTGCGCGAAGCACTGCGAAGAGCGCAGCAGCAGGTCAACTCGCTGCTGCTGGGCAAGTCCCACGAGGTCCGGCTGGCCTTCGTCGCCCTGCTCTCGGGTGGGCACCTGCTGATTGAAGATCTGCCGGGCCTGGGCAAGACCACGCTGGCGCATGCGTTGGCCTCCAGTCTGGGGCTGGGCTTCCAGCGCGTCCAGTTCACCTCCGATCTTTTGCCCGCCGATGTGCTCGGCGTCTCGGTCTACGACGCCCAGGCGCACCGTTTCCAGTTCCATCCTGGCCCGGTCTTCACCCAGGTGTTGCTGGCCGACGAGATCAACCGCGCCCCGCCGCGTACGCAGAGCGCACTGCTGGAATCGATGGCCGAGCACCAGGTGACCATCGACGGCGCCACCCATGCGCTGCCGGCGCCGTTCTTCGTGATTGCCACGCAGAATCCGGTGGATCTGTCCGGTACCTTCCCCTTGCCGGATTCGCAGCTCGATCGTTTCCTGCTGCGGCTGACGCTGGGCTACCCCAATGCCGAATCCGAGCGCGCCCTGCTCAGTGGCAGCGATCGCCGCGACCTCATCGCCCAGGCCGAGCCGTGCCTCAGCGACCAGGACGTGCTGCAACTGCGTCACGCGGTGGAGCAGGTGCACGCCAGCGAGGCCTTGATCCACTACGTGCAGGCACTGCTGGCCCGCAGCCGCCAATACGCGGGCGTGCGCGTGGGCTTGTCGCCGCGCGCCGGCATCGCCCTGCTGCGTGCGGCGAAGGCGTATGCCTTGTTGCTGGGCCGCAGCCACGTGTTGCCGGAAGACATCCAGGCATTGTTCGAGGCCGTGGCCGGGCACCGCCTGGTGGCAGAGGCCGAGAGCGTGTCCGGGCCGGCATTGGCGAAGAAGATCCTGCACAGCGTGCCGGTCGATTGATGCGGCCAGCGCCACCTCGCCGGGGCCCGCCATGAATCGCCCCGCCTCTCCGCTCGGCTGGCGGCGGCTCATGCTGCTGGCGCGACCGCGGCAGATCGAACCGTTGCCGGTGCGACTGGATCGCCGCCGCATCTACGTGCTGCCCACGCGCTTTGGCGGCTTCATCGGCCTGCTGCTGACGGCGATGCTGCTCGGCGCGCTCAACTACAACAACAACCCGGCCTTGCTGCTCGCGTTGCTGCTGGGGGCCGCCGCCGTGGCGAGCGCGATCATGGCGCACCTGCAGCTGTCGGGCCTGACCCTGGTCGCCCTGGCGGCCGACCCGGTACCGGCCGGCACGCCGTTGCGCCTGCGCCTGGTATTGGAGGCGCATGACGCGCGCGCGCGCCACGGCCTGCACCTGGCCCACCCCGACGATGCCACCTGGTGTGACGTGGGCCCAAGCGACGCGCGCGTGCCCGAATTGTTGCTGCCGACGCCACGCCGCGGTTGGCTGGAGATCGGGCGCCTGCGCCTGTCAACCACCCATCCGCTGGGACTGGTGCGCGCCTGGTCGTGGCTGTGGCCGGACATTCCCTTGCTGGTGTATCCGGCCGCCGAGCGTGATGGGCCACCCTTGCCGATGGGTGCGGGCGATCCCAACCGTACCCGGCTGCATGTGCAAGGAGAAGAGTTGAGCCAATTGCGACCCTATCGCGCAGGCGACGCGCGACGGGCGATCTCGTGGAAGCACTCGGCACGACGCGACAGTTTGTTGGTGCGCGAGTACGAACAACCCACCGGCATCGACGTGCAACTGGATTGGCGTGACCTGGCGGGCCTGCCCTACGAGCGCCGCATCGCACGGTTGGCGCGCTGGATTGACGAAGCCGAGCGCGACAACCGGCGCTATCGGCTCAACCTGCCCGGCCATCCACCGCTCGGCCCGGGGCGTGGCGCGCAACATCGCCACGAATGCCTGCGTGCCCTGGCGCTGCTGCCCCATGCGTGACCTGGACGCACTGACGCTGCGCAGTCGCGCCTGGCTGGCCGCGACCACGATCCTGTGCCTGCTGCCCCTGCTGTTGCAACTGCCGGCCGCGCTGGGCTGGATTTTCGGCGGCGCCGCCCTGCTGACCATCGGCCTGGCCTGGCGGCATGCCACGCCTTCGGCACTGCGCCTGTTGCTGCTGCTGGCGATGCTGTTCGCCGTGTACTGGCAATCGGGCATGCATTTCGGGCGCGACACCGGTTGTGCGTTGCTAGCGGCGATGTTGGCGATCAAATCCAGCGAACTGCGCAACCTGCGCGATGGCCGCAGCCTGCTCGGCTTTGCCTTGTTCGCCCCGTTCTCGGCCTTCCTGTTGGACCAGGGCCCACTGACCAGCGTGCTGGCGCTGTTGGCGGTACTCGCCGCCCTGCTGTGCATGACGCAACTGGCCGACGCCGAAGCCCTGCGCATGTCGACACCGTGGCGTGACCAGCTGCGGGTGATGCGTCGCCTGACCGTACTGGGCCTGCCATTGGCGCTGGCGGCGTTCTGGTTGTTCCCGCGCCTGGGCGCACCGCTGTGGGGCATCCCGGAACGCGCGATGTCGCGGCCCGGCCTGTCCGACCACATGTCGCCAGGAGAATGGATCGACCTGATGGCGGACGACTCGCCCGTACTGCGGGCACAGTTCTTCGGCCCGGTGCCGACGCCTGCACAACGCTACTGGCGCGGGCCGGTGTTGTGGGATTTCGACGGTCGCGACTGGACGGCCTGGCACTACGTCGAAGGCGCCACGCTGCCGCCGGTGACGCCGGGCAGCACGCGCTGGGATTACCAGATCGACTACGAACCCACTGACGACCGCCGCCTGGTCGCGCTCGACCTGCCACTGGCCGCCCCGGCGGGCGCCCATTTGAATCCTGACCTCGAACTGCAGAGCGCGAACGCCCTCAACGGCGTCACCCGCTGGCGCCTGCAATCGGCACCGCCGCAAGCGTTTTCGCCGCAGTTGCCGGAAGTCCTGCGCCAGGCCGCCCTGCGTCTGCCGCCGGGTTTCAATCCGCGTGCCGTCGCGCTCGGCCGGCAATGGCGCCAGGAAGGCGGGCGCGACGACGAGGCCATCATCCGGCGCGCGATGGCCTGGATCCACGCCGAATTCGCCTACACCCTGGACACCCCGCCGCTGGGTCGCAACAGCGTGGACGAATTCCTGTTCGACCAGAAGCGCGGCTTCTGTGAACATTTCAGTTCCAGCTTCGTGGTGCTGATGCGCGCGGCGGGCATCCCTGCCAGAGTGGTGACGGGTTATGCCGGCGGCGTGCGCAACCCGATTGGCGACTACTACGTCGTGCGACGGATGGATGCCCATGCCTGGGCGGAAGTCTGGTTGGCGGGCCGCGGCTGGGTGCGGGTGGACCCGACCGCCGCCGTCGCACCGGAGCGTGTCTACGACACCCTGGAAGACCGCCTGTCGCAGCAGGATGCCGGCAACGCGCAGTTCGACGCCCGCTGGGCGGGCAATGTCGGCGACTGGTTGCGTCGGGGGTGGAACGAACTGGTGTTGACGTTCAACGCCGACCGTCAACAACACCTGCTGCGGCCGCTGGGCATAGAGCGCCTGGACTCGGCCGAACTGACCGCCCTGTTTGCTGGCGCCGCCCTCCTGGCGCTGGGCTGGATGGCCTGGTTGCTGGCGCGCGGCGAGCGCGAAGCCGACCCTTTGCTCAGGGCCTGGCATCGCCTGAGTCGCCGCTACACCCGCCACGGACTCGGCCGCGAACCGCACGAACCTGCGCAAGCCTGGTCGGCGCGGGTGGACCGGGAACTTGGCGACCCACGGCTGGTCGTACTCAGCCGACGTTTCGCCGAAGCGCGTTACGCTGCCGACGTCGCCGACAGCGCACGCCGGCAACTTGTCAGAGACCTGCACCAACATCGTCCGAGCACCGGAGCTCCGCCATGAACATCCGTTTGGTTCTCCCTATCATCGCCGCGCTGTCGTTGGCGGCGTGCGCCACCGCACCCAAGCCCTTGCAGGGCCAGTTCAATCCGGTAGCCCCGCGCGAGGCGACGAACGTGCAGTTGCCGGGCGCCCTGGTGCGCTGGGGTGGCCGCATCATCGACATTCGTCCGGGCCAGGACCAGACCTGCTTCCAGATGCTGGCGCGGCCGCTCAACGCGAGCGGGCGACCGGCGGGCGGTGATGCTTCCGACGCCAACGATGGTCGCTTCATTGCGTGTCGCAGTGGCTTCTACGATCCGGCGGTATTCCAGCCGGGCCGCGAAGTGACCTTCATCGGCAAGATCAGCAGTTACGAAAGTACGCGCATCGGCGATTTCGACTATCGCCTGCCGAAGATCGATGCGGACGTGGTGTACCTGTGGCCGGTGATCCGTGAGGTACAGGTGGTGGATCCGTGGGGTCCGTGGGGTCCCGGTCCGTGGGGCCCGTGGGGTCCGGGACCGTGGGGTCGCGGCCCTTGGTGGGGTCCGCGCTGGGGCTGGTGATCGTCCCCTCGTTTGAAACTGGAACGCCGCCCTTCGGGGCGGCGTTTTTTTGTCCTTTTTGCTTATGGGTTCGAAGCGTGCACCGAGCGGTAGCTTCTGTCGCCTTACGGTGCGGGCCCCGACCCCTCCGGGGCCCGCGTGTCGGTTCCGGCGTACGTCCCTGTACTCAGTCACCGAACGCCGGCCATCCATGGCCGACTCACGCGGGCCCCGGAGGGGACGGTGCAGGGCGCATCACTTCCCCACTTCGACGAAGCGGCATTTGATCTTCGATCCGGTCACCGAGATCTGTCGGGCGTCCGGGGGCGAGACCCCTTATCGGGGGCATGTGGCGACATGGATGTCGCCACATGAGCTCGAGTCCATGGATGGACGCCTTCGGCGTCCCCCGATAAGGGGTATCGCCCCCGGACGCTAAGCGCAGAACCAAGAGAGCCGCTCTTACGAACAGATCTGCAAAGAGCCAAATGGAGAAACAGCCCCCCTTGTGAGCAAGGGGGGCGCGCCGACAGGCGCGGGGGATAGAGAAAAAGGTTACTCCCCCCCCACCCCAAAATGCCCCAACGGCGCCCCCGCCAGCAAATGCAGGTGGATATGGAACACCGTCTGCCCTGCGATCTCGCGGCAGTTCATCACGATGCGATAGCCCTCCTGCGCGAACCCTTCGCGGCGCGCGTACTCGGCCGCGGCCAGCGCCAGCTTGCCGACGAGCAATGCCTGCTCGGGCTGCACATCATCCAAGGTCGGAATCGCCGCGTGCTTTGGAATGAACAACACATGCACCGGCGCCTGCGGCGCGATGTCCTTGAAACCCAGCACATCCTCGTCTTCGTAGACGATGCTGGCGGGAATTTCGCGGCGGATGATCTTGCCGAAGATCGTGTCGGACATGGTCGGCTCGAGCGCGGAGAAAGGAACCGCAGCTTACCGCGTCCGCCTACTCGGGCATCTCGCTGCGGCTGCCGAACGCATAGGACAACGTACCGCGATCCACGTACTCCAGCTCGCCGCCCAGCGGCATGCCCTGGGTCAGGCGGCTGGGACGAACGCGATGCTGTCGCGCCAGCTGGCCCAGGTAATGCGCCGTCGCTTCACCTTCCACCGTGGCATTGGTGGCAATGATCAGCTCCTCCACCTCACCTTGGCCCAGGCGCTCGGCCAATCGATCAAGACCCAGTTCGCGCGGGCCAATCCCGTCGAGCGGCGAGAGCCTGCCCTGCAGCACGTAGTAAAGCCCGCGGTAACCCGTCGCGTGTTCGATCGCCAGGCGGTCGGCGGGCGACTCCACCACGCACAACTGCTGGCGGTCACGACTGCCGCTGGCGCAGATCGCGCACAGCGGCTGTTCGCTGAAATCGCGGCACGAGCTGCAATGACCGATGCGCAGCATCGACTCGGCCAGCACTTCAGCCAGACGTGCCCCGCCTTCGCGCTCCCGCTCCAGCAGGTGGTAGGCCATGCGCTGGGCGCTCTTCTGCCCCACGCCCGGCAGCACGCGCAGGGCTTCGATCAGCTGTTCGAGCAGGGACAGGCTCAGAACGGCAACTTCATGCCTGGCGGCAGCTGCATGCCGGCGGTGGCCGAGCCCATCCGGGACTTGGATTCGGCATCGATCTTGTTCGAGGCATCGTTGAACGCGGCGGCGATCAGATCCTCGGCCATCTCCGGATCGGCCAGCACGCTCGGATCGATGCGCACCTTGCGGCACTCCTTGGCGCCGGTGAGGGTCACGCTGACCATGCCGCCGCCGGCGGTGCCGGTGACTTCAAGACGGGCCAGTTCTTCCTGGGCGCGCTGCAGGTTTTCCTGCATCTTCTGCGCCTGCTGCATGAGTTGGGCGATGTTGCCACGCATGGGTGCTTTACTCTTCGTAAGGACGGATGGAATCAGGCACGACACGCGCGCCGTGCTGCTGGATCAGTTGCTGGACATTCGGATCGGCGAGGAAAGCGGCTTCGGCCGCGTCCTGGCGCTCGTTCTTCTGCCGATGGGTGCGCTGGTGCAAGGTCTCGGCCGCCGCGCTGCCGTTCTCGACAACGATCCTCGGCGCTTCACCCACGATCGGCGCCAGGGCCTGGGCCAGTTCGCCCAGCGAGCGCTCCGAGCGCAGGTATTCAAAGCCAGGATCAAGCGTCAGGCGCAACACGCCCTCGCGATGCGAGACGAATGCGGCATGGGCGGCGAATTGGCGCGACGGACCAGACAGGTCGGCGCGCGCGATCAGCTCCAGCCATTGTTCGGCATCGGCGATACGGCCATCGATGGCCGCAGCTGCAGCAGGCGCCGATTCGGGCGGCGGTGCCATCGCCATTTCCGGCATCACCGGCCCGCGAGGCGCGGTAAGCGGGGCAGCGCGCACCGGGGCATCGTCCACGGCCCACGGCGGCGGATCATCCTGAAGGGCGCGTGGCGTGGCCGGCGCGGCAGCCGCCACGGCCGGGGCAACCACGACAGGCGATGGCGCAGGCGGCGCCGCCATGACCGAGGCCGCCCCCGCAGCGGCGGCGCCGGCAGGCGTGGCGCCGGCGGGATTCGTACCGGTGCCCGGCTGGGCACCGCCGGCCGCGCCGCTGCCGGTACCCGGCGCCACGGCGCCGGCGGGACGGAACGCCAGCATGCGCAGTACGGCCATTTCAAAGCCAGCGCGCGGACTCGGCGCCAAGTACAGGTCGCGTCGACCATTGAGGGCCATCTGGTACCAGAGCTGCACGACTTCCGGGCGCAGGCGCGCGGCAAAATCCTCCGCGTCCAGGCCATCGGCGGCCAGGCTCGCGCCTGGCACCAGCTGGCGCACCTGGATCCGGTGCAGGGCTTCGGCCAGTGCTTCCAGTACGCCGCCCCAGTCCGGCGAAAACTCGGCCAACGCCGCGACCACCTGCAACAGCCGCGCGCCGTCGCCGTCGGCCAGCGCGCCCAGCATGGCGCCGACCTGGGTGCGATCGACCGTACCCAGCATGGTGCGCACCACGTCTTCGCGCAGCGCACCGCCGGCATAGGCGATGGCCTGGTCGAGCAGCGACAGGCCGTCGCGCAGGCTGCCATCGGCGGCCTTGGACAGTTGGCCGATCGCGGCGACATCGGCCTCGATCTGCTCGGCCGCCAAGATCCGGGTCATCTGCCCCTGGATCTGGTCCTCGTCCAGGCGCTTGAGGTTGAACTGCAGGCAGCGCGACAGCACGGTGACCGGCAGCTTCTGCGGATCGGTGGTGGCGAGCAGGAACTTCACGTGCTCCGGCGGCTCTTCCAGGGTCTTCAACAGGGCGTTGAAGGCGGCCTTGGAGAGCATGTGCACTTCGTCGATCAGGTAGACCTTGAACTTGCCGCGCGAGGGCATGTACTGCGCGTTCTCGATCACCTCGCGGACATCGTCCACGCCGGTATTGGACGCGGCGTCGATTTCCAGCAGGTCGATATAGCGGCCGGCATCGATATCCAGGCAGGCCGGGCACTGGCCACAAGGATCGGCGCTGGTGCCCTGTTCACAGTTGAGCGACTTGGCGAAGATGCGCGCGATGGTGGTCTTGCCGACGCCACGGGTACCGGTGAACAGGAAGGCGTGATGCACGCGGCCACTGTCCAGCGCATTGGTCAGCGCGCGGACGACGTGCTCCTGCCCCACCAGCTCGGCGAAACGCTTGGGGCGCCACTTGCGGGCGAGAACGAGATAGGACATCGGGCGACCGGATTGATCTGAGCGGTCATTGTGCCATGGCCGTCAAGGACGGCTGCGCTCCTGGCCGGGGCGACTTGTGGCAATCGCCGGCTGCCGCTAGAATCTGCGCCCCTGCGGCGGGTTCAGCTGCAGGTCCGGAGAGGTGTCCGAGTGGTTGAAGGAGCACGCCTGGAAAGTGTGTAAGCGTCTAAACCGCGCTTCGGGGGTTCGAATCCCCCTCTCTCCGCCAGATTGCAGGATAAGGCCACCGTTCGCGGTGGCCTTATTTTTTTGGGTGTGGCTGGGATGTGGCCGGCGAAACTCGATACCAGTCCAAGCTGATTCAGAACACGGGAGACGGCGCATGCGGGCTGGCGTCGTATAGCTGCATCGTCCCATCACAGTCGATCACCGCCACATAGCGATCGGCGCCGAGCCGAAATGGCACATTCCACGCCCCGACCCTCTGGTCGGCGTAGTACTCCCCGCCTTCCAGGCGCACTTCACTGCTCCTGCCCTTGATGTCGCGCAGGGTCGAGCTTTCCACATACTCGACGATGCGCTGCTGCCACGTAGTCCGATCCATTTCCGGACAGCGCTGAGGCGCACGCTCGGCAGGCGCACATCCAATTGCCAGCAGCGCGATGCAGTTGCCCGCCATCAGCCGCGCCTTCATCAACGTCGCCCGGACAGTTCAATTGCTTTTCGACCATGGGTGACGATCTGATAATCCGACCGCCCAAGGACGTTGCCGATACTCCTGAGGAAGCGTGTCATCGCCTCCTGGTTTGGTGTTCGAGTGCTGGCATCGGCGTCGTATCTGTCCGGCTTTATCGCGTAGGTACCAGCGAAGCGCCAGGAGTTGTCTGCATTCAACGTCAACGTGCCGGAAACCTCCCCGCCTACACGTCCCAGCAATCCTGCCACCCATTTCGACCGCAGCGTCGGACCATCGAACGTGTTGTATTCGAAGTCACCGGAAATGGCGTAATTCCCCGGCATCAGTCCAGGATTATTCAGCGCCTCCTGCAATGGCCGCAGATTGTGTGCCTGCAAATCGAGCCCTAGCGATTCGATATGTATGTTCCTCGTCGCGCCGCCTCCCAGCACCCAAT
>Ga0160439_1000233_pt1 | contig 36609 bp, 34 predicted proteins | sample HID1975M_E0MG_FD_108201 | JGI IMG/M metagenome (GOLD analysis project Ga0160439, IMG submission 108201) | Enriched soil microbial communities from UW Madison campus, WI, USA - HID1975M_E0 MG | ecosystem: Environmental > Terrestrial > Soil > Unclassified | place: USA: Madison, Wisconsin... | reverse complement strand
TCAGCTGATCAACACCGTTCACGTTGATATGCTGATTGTTCCACTGCGCGACGAAGACGAAGATTAAGTTTAGAACGTTTAAGCCCTCACCCTAACCCTCCCCAGGAGAGGGTCGGGGTGAGGGGTGTTCTATTCCACGATTGCCGTTCCCGAATAAATATCAAACCGGTGGCCTTTAGTGACCACTGCGTTATGCGTTTCCACGCCACCGAGCGGCGGCGCGTAGTCCGGGCGTTTCACCACCACACGTTTTGTCGCCAGCTTTTGCGCAGGCAACAGCAAACCATCTGCATCTTCGTCTGGCCCCACTAGCGACTGAAACACACGCATCTCTTTCTTCACCAGCGCGCTTTTCTGCTTATGCGGGAACATCGGATCGAGATAGACCACTTCCGGGCGCGGCGTAATATCGCTCAACGCCGTCAGACTTGAAGCGTGAATCAGCTGCAAACGTTCCTGCAACCAGCCGCCAATTTCCGCATCCTGGTAACCACGGCGTAAACCGTCGTCGAGCAACGCCGCCACTACCGGATTACGCTCCAGCATCCGCACGCGGCAGCCTACAGACGCCAGCACGAACGCATCGCGCCCAAGCCCTGCCGTCGCATCGACCACGTCCGGCAGATAGCCGCTTTTGATGCCAACCGCTTTTGCCACCGCTTCGCCACGCCCACCGCCAAATTTGCGGCGATGCGCCATCGCTCCAGAGACAAAATCAACAAAAATACCGCCGAGTTTTGGCTCGTCGCGCTTACGTAATTCGAGATGGTCAGGCGTCAAAACCAGCGCCATCAGGGAATCTGCATCGTGCACAAGACCCCAGCGCTCGCTCAAAAGTGATAAGGCGCCGGAGTCGGCGCCTGCTTCAGTTAATAAACAGATTTTCACAGAATGAATTAGCCCTTGATGCCGTAATGAGCCAGCATCGCATCGAGCTGCGGTTCACGGCCACGGAAGCGTTTGAACAGCTCCATTGGCTCTTCTGAACCGCCACGAGTCAGGATGTTATCAAGGAATGATTGCCCGGTTTCGCGGTTGAAAATGCCTTCTTCTTCAAAACGTGAGAACGCATCTGCCGCCAGCACATCCGCCCACAGGTAGCTGTAATAACCCGCCGCATAACCGCCAGCAAAGATATGGCTAAACGCGTGTGGGAAACGACCCCATTTTGGCGATGGCACAACCGCAACCAGCTTCTTGATTTCAGCCAGAGTTTCCAGCACTTTCGCGCCCTGCCCCGGGTTGAATTCAGCGTGCAGACGGAAGTCGAACAGGCCGAACTCCAGCTGGCGCAGAATAAACAGCGCTGCCTGGTAGTTCTTCGCCGCCAGCATTTTATCCAGCAACTCTTTTGGCAACGGTTCGCCGGTTTCGTAATGGCCGGAGATAAACGCCAGCGCGTCCGGCTCCCAGCACCAGTTTTCCATAAACTGGCTTGGCAACTCGACCGCATCCCACGGCACGCCGTTGATACCGGAAACGCCCGCCGTTTCGACTTTAGTCAGCATGTGGTGCAAACCGTGGCCGAACTCATGGAACAGCGTGATCACTTCGTCATGAGTAAACAGCGCGGGTTTGCCATTGACCGGGCGGTTGAAGTTACAGGTCAGGTAAGCGACAGGTTTTTGCAGCGAACCGTCAGCTTTACGCATCTGGCCTACGCAATCATCCATCCACGCCCCGCCGCGTTTGTTTTCGCGGGCATACAGGTCGAGATAGAAGCTGCCGCGCAACTCATTTTTCTCGTCATACAGCTCAAAGAAACGCACATCCGAATGCCACACGTCGATGTCTTTGCGCTCTTTCGCGGTAATACCGTAAATGCGTTTCACCACTTCAAACAGGCCGTTTACCGCGCGATCTTCCGGGAAATATGGGCGCAGTTGCTCGTCGCTGATGCTGTACAGATGCTGTTTCTGTTTTTCGCTGTAATAGGTGATGTCCCACGGTTCCAGCTCGGTGACGTTAAATTCTTTTTGCGTGAACGCGCGCAGTTGCGCCAGTTCAGCCTCGCCCTGTGGACGCGCACGTTTAGCGAGATCGGTTAAGAACTCGAGCACCTGCTGCGGGTTTTCTGCCATTTTAGTGGCGAGAGATTTTTCCGCGTAGTTGCCAAAGCCCAGCAACTCAGCCAGTTCATGACGCAGCGCCAGAATTTCTTCCATCACTGGCGTGTTGTCCCACTTGCCTGCATTCGGGCCTTGATCGGATGCGCGAGTCGCATAGGCGCGATACATTTCTTCGCGCAGCTCGCGGTTGTCGCAGTAAGTGAGCACTGGCAAATAGCTTGGGATATCCAGCGTCAACAGCCAGCCATCTTGCTCTTTGGCTTCAGCCTGAGCGCGTGCCGCCGCCAGTGCACTTTCCGGCATACCAGAAAGTTGCGCTTCGTCAGTAATCAGTTTCGCCCAACCTTGGGTCGCATCCAGCACGTTGTTGCTGTAGGTCGAACCCAGTTCAGACAAGCGCGCAGCGATTTCGCCATAACGCTTCTGTTTTTCTTCCGGCAAACCAATGCCAGACAGCTCGAAATCACGCAGTGCGTTATCAACAGCTTTTTTCTCAGCCACGCTCAGATCGGCATAAAACGCGCCATCGCGCAGGTTGCGATACGCCTGATAAAGCCCTTCGTGCTGCCCAACCCAGGTGCTGTACTCAGACAGCAGCGGCAGCGTTTGTTCGTAAGCCTCACGCAGCTCCGCGCTGTTTTGTACCGAATTCAAATGACTGACCGGCGAGAAGATGCGGCCCAGGCGGTCGTCTACTTCTGCCAGCGGCTGGCAAAGATTATCCCAGTTATAAGGCGCGCCTTGCGCTACCACGCTTTCGACTTTCGCACGGCAATCATCCAGCGCTTGCTGCACGGCTGGCACGATATGTTCAGGTTTAAGAGCGGAAAACGGCGGCAGATCGAAAGGGGTCAGCAATGGATTAGTCATAAGCGCGGTTCCTGATATCGGAGAAGTGGAGCGCGTAATGCGCTACAAAAGCAATCTTCTTAACATGAGGCTTAGTTTAGCTAATTTCAATGCCAGGCGGTGAGCATAAGGCTGTATACTGTGCAGAATAGTTGTTCTTCTTTTGTCTTTGGAAACCCTGCAAGCCATGCTCAGTTATCGCCACAGCTTTCACGCCGGCAACCACGCCGACGTACTGAAACACACCGTTCAAAGTCTGATCATCGAATCCTTAAAAGAGAAGGAAAAACCTTTTCTGTACCTGGATACTCATGCAGGCGCAGGCCGATACAAACTGAGCAGCGAGCACGCAGAGCGCACCGGTGAATATCTGGAAGGGATCGCTCGCATCTGGCAACACGATGATTTACCTGCGGAACTTGAAGCCTATATTGGTGCGGTGAAAGCCTATAACCACAGCGGCCAGCTTCGTTATTACCCAGGTTCCCCGCTGATTGCCCGCCAACTTCTGCGCGAGCAAGACAGCCTGCAACTGACCGAACTGCACCCGTCAGATTTCCCGCTGCTGCGTTCTGAATTCCAGAAAGACAATCGCGCTCGCGTTGAACGTGCGGATGGTTACACCCAGCTTAAATCCAAACTGCCGCCAGCTTCGCGTCGTGGTCTGATTCTTATCGACCCACCGTATGAGATTAAAACTGACTACCAGGCCGTTGTGACAGGCATCAACGATGGCTATAAGCGTTTTGCGACAGGGACTTACGCCCTGTGGTATCCCGTGGTTATGCGTCAGCAAATCAAACGCATGCTGCGCGAGCTGGAAGAAACGGGCATTCGCCGCATTCTTCAAATCGAACTGGCCGTACTGCCTGATAGCGACCGCCGTGGCATGACTGCCTCCGGCATGATTGTTATCAACCCACCGTGGAAACTGGAGCAGCAAATGGCTAATGTACTGCCGTGGCTGCATAAAACCCTGGTGCCATCAGGCAACGGTTCGACCACATTGAGCTGGGTTGTGCCTGAGTAACGGCTATTGCAGCTATCGGTGGAACCATTTTCTCGGCGCGCTACAATCGCGAATATTTTTCGACTCATTAGGGAAACATCATGACCAAACATTATGACTACCTCGCCATTGGCGGCGGCAGCGGCGGTATTGCCTCCATTAACCGTGCGGCGATGTATGGAAAGAAATGCGCACTGATTGAGGCGAAAGAGCTGGGCGGTACCTGCGTAAACGTGGGTTGCGTACCGAAAAAAGTAATGTGGCACGCGGCGCAAATCGCCGAAGCTATCCACAATTACGGCCCGGATTACGGTTTCGACACCACGGTGAATAAATTCGACTGGGACAAACTGATCGCCAGCCGCACCGCATATATCGACCGCATCCACACTTCTTATGACAACGTGCTGGGTAAAAACAACGTTGATGTAATTCGCGGCTTTGCGAAATTTGTCGACGCACACACGGTCGAAGTGAACGGCGAAACCATCACCGCAGACCACATCCTGATTGCCACCGGTGGCCGTCCAAGCCGTCCGTCTATTCCAGGTGCTGAGTACGGTATTGATTCCGATGGCTTCTTCGCGCTTCCTGCGTTGCCAAAACGCATCGCGGTTGTTGGTGCAGGTTATATCGCGGTTGAAATCGCAGGCGTGGTCAACGCGCTGGGTTCTGAGACACATCTGTTTGTGCGCCAACACGCACCACTGCGTACTTTTGACCCGTTAATCGTCGAAACGCTGCTGGAAGTCATTAATACCGAAGGCCCAACGCTGCACACGCAAGCGGTGCCGAAAGCGGTGGTTAAAAATGCCGATGGTAGTTTGACGCTGCAACTGGAAGATGGCCGCTCTGAAACCGTAGATTGCCTGATTTGGGCGATTGGTCGCGAGCCGGAAACCGACAACTTCAACCTGGCAGCAACCGGTGTGAAAACCAACGCCAAAGGCTATATCGAAGTCGATAAATTCCAGAACACCAGCGTTGCGGGCATTTATGCCGTGGGCGATAACACCGGAGCCGTCGAACTGACACCAGTCGCCGTTGCTGCGGGTCGTCGCCTGTCAGAGCGCCTGTTTAACAACAAGCCAGACGAGCATTTAGATTACAGCAACGTTCCTACCGTCGTATTCAGCCACCCGCCAATCGGCACGGTTGGTTTAACCGAACCGCAAGCGCGTGAGCAATACGGCGACGACAACGTGAAAGTGTACAAATCGTCCTTCACCGCGATGTATACCGCCGTGACTTCGCACCGCCAGCCATGCCGCATGAAGCTGGTTTGCGCTGGCCCGGATGAGAAAATCGTTGGTATTCACGGCATCGGTTACGGCATGGATGAAATGCTGCAAGGCTTTGCAGTGGCACTGAAAATGGGTGCGACTAAGAAAGACTTTGATAATACAGTGGCCATTCACCCGACCGGTTCGGAAGAATTCGTTACCATGAGGGGTTAGTGTAGGAAAGTCATCTCCACACCTTTAAAAATCTGGAAAACTGGCTTATTGAAGCCAGTTTTTTTATGGCTATTATTTGTGTTTCATATTCTTGTTAATCTTCAACTAACTATCTTGAGATAGTTGAATTCTTTTATATCCGATCCAAAAACTAAACAGATGAGAATAAAAATCCATCAATCACCTGTGGATATAGCGAACACATTTTTTGCTGCTTTATATGGTAAGAAATATCTAAATCTGGAATGCTCAGCTTCGCTGAAATCCATTTTTAGATCTTCCCCGAAACTTTATTTATTCTATTTTTTGCATAAGATTTGGAGATACTTACAATATGATCTATAACTGGACGGGTAAATGCTGGGCTTATGTAGCCGTTGTGATTGTTCTGTTTTCCAGGACTCCGCACTGAGAGCGAAAGTGCTTTTCCTGTCTGGGAAGCGAGAAGCCATGTGTTGATGTGTGATGCGACCGGTCTGTCGCAACATCGCGCTTGCTGGGTCATCGGTATTGACCGTATATCAGTACCGATAATAAGCCCTTATCGCCGCACAGGGTAACGACTTCCACAATAACTGATCGCGAAGGCCCGTCAGGAAATAGATATCTTCCACGTGAGTGAGTTCCATTTCTAATTTTATCGCAATTTGCTCAGCTGTCATACCACAGGCCTTCATGCTAAGTACCATTCTGGAACGCTTTTCACTGTAGCGTGTAGATGTACGACGTTTTTCAAACTGTGGCATATTTACCTTTTTCATATGACATCACCTTTACTAAGAGTTATTAACACGCAGGTAGATACGGTCCCGCGGTAGAATACTAAGCATTTGGAAAGAGCAGTCGACGTCCTTAAGCGTAAGGGAGTGACGATTACAATGCAGAGAAAGTATCGTAGTATTTAATTTTCCATTTTCGTTTTTTTAAATTAAATCTTTCTATGAGAAAATTAAAATTTGGCACATAGACCTTCACATTTAGAAATGTTATTTATTATTTGTACTTTCTATAAATATATTTGTTGGTTCTTTTCCTTAAGACTCTTCAAAAAAAATAATAATTCACAATCATTCCTGAGATTAAACTTGCTCATTATCAGCCGTTTATGCGCACTGGCTGTTTTTATGCTAATATTTAATTTCTGCGATATTTTAAGAATGTCCTCTCCATGTAGCAAAGCTTTCGCAATTAAAATCTGTTGCGGTGTCAATCTCAGATATTTGCATTGCGCACATTTATTGCAATGAGGACTTTTAGGCATAGCTTTGGTTTCCTGCCATGCTGTACTAATTGTTTCTCTAGCACTAGACAATGACTCGGACCGTGAGATAAAGATAATATCCTTGATGCAAAGTGGTAATTTTTTATGATGAGGTTTTTTTTCGGCATCGTAAATGCCAATAATAAGGCCTGGCTTTGTGCGATATTTTAGTTCTGACTGGCAAATAAATTGCGCACCTGCAGAAAACTCTTTTACGATTATATCCGCTTCTATCGCATTTATTCTTGTTAAAGTTTGGAATTCGATAGAGGAACTCGCTTCATTGCGTAATAACTTTTCAATAAATAACTCAAATCCATTTCTATAAAGTGTGTTTGAGTCCTCAATGGCAATGTTTAACATAATTAATCCTGTGGGATGTTATAATTCTATATTTGTTAATGGTATTTATTTGCAATTCCATTCCTCTGCAAGAGGTAAATATAGTATTTTGAAAATATAATTTTATAAATAAATAGAAGCGTTAAGGTTTATTTATACAGATATGTTCACTTGGTAGAGCAGGTAACAATTAAAATTTTTATACTCAGCGAGCGTCATCAGGCCAGAACCTACAATTTCTGCTGCTATCATCATAATTTTCCAGTTCTTGTATGCAGACGAGTACCCTTGGATATACTGCCAAACCCTCGCTGTGGAACCTTTACCACAGCGTAGGTTTAGTCTGTAACTATTGATAGGTGAAGTTAACTAGCACATTACTTGATACCAGTCCCGCGCCAACGTTGCCGGCAGGCGTATACAAGCGGGCCGCCAACGGGAAGGTTGCGGTGTTAGTCGCGCCATCAACATTGACCGTCATGGTGTTGCCGTTTGACAACACCGCGCTGTGGTCGGCATCTTTTGCCATCTGCACCGCCATATTGGCAGCGGCGCTCGCAGCCGGTTCGGTATTAGCGAACAACGAACCACCTGCGCCCGCCGGTGTACCGGAAAACGTAATGGTACTTTGGCTGGTTCCAGCCGGGCAGTTGGTCAGGCTGAGACTGAAACTTTTCCAGTCGCCGGCATCGCCGGCATTCTGGAACCGGGTTCTTCCCAGCGTGCCAAGATTGACCTCCTGTCCTCCTGCGAGGACCGGGTTAACGGTACAGGATGCGGCAGTAATCTTACCAACGATGGTGACGTCAGCAGCCTCCACCTTCGTGCCCGGCAGGACAGCGAGGGCGGGAAGCAGCATGTTGAGAAGAAAAAGACGTTTTAACATGGATAGCTCTCCTGCCAGGTAATGGCATAATCAGTTATAGGTGAAGTTCATCAACACGACGGTGTTGATATCGCCTACGGTGGCGCTGCCTGGAGTACTGTAAGGGCGAGCCTGCAGATCAAATGTTGCATTCTTGCTGCCATCCACGTTTACCGTCATGGTGCTGTTTTTACCCTTATCGGCTACAGTGCCGGAGCGGTTCTGTACCTGAACCGCGACGTTGGTGGCATAGCCGGTACCGGTTGTGTTCGCATACTTGGCCGCATCGCGGCTGTCTGCTGTACCATCAAACGTAGCAGTGACCGTGGAGGTGCCAGCCGGACAGTTACTCAGCGCCACGTCGAAAGCCTTCCAGGTGCCAAACGAGTTGGCCGGGTTCAGCGTAGCCGCGGTAACATCAGGCATCGTGACCGTGTAAGCGCCGTTGTTATTAATGGTACAAGCTGCCGCAGTGACTTTGCCATTGATGGTAATAGTTGTATCGGCGGCATGAGCAGCAAGAGAAGTAGTACTAATAACCAGAGCAGCAATCAGTCCTTTGGTAAACATACTCATTTTAAAACTCCTTTAAATAATATTTAGGTATGGCTCGCTCCTGCCAGATGACAGAGAGAAGGGGTTAATAATTCAGTTATAAACAACGGTGGCAAAGGCGATGGCGCTAACGTTACCGGCCGGTACCGTAGATGACAGCGCATAGTAGCGGGCTGTCATCGGATAATTGATCGCGCCGGTTACCGAACCCACCGGGACATAGCTATTAGGGGTGGTCGGTATTGCAGTGCCGTTTCTGTCAAGCAACTGAATGCCAACGCTGTTAGCAGTAGCGGCATCAGTGCTTTTGAACACCCCGTTAGCGGCATCAGCCATATTGCCGCTGAAAATCAATGAGATATTCGTAGCCGTCGCGCAGTTCAACGGAATGTTGATCGTCTTATCGCCAGCGGTCTTACCCACTGCATTGAGGGTGGCCTGACTGACATCCGCCAACGTTTCGGTAATAGCAGAATTGGTCACCGTACATGCCGGGGCAGCCGGCTTTATAACAATCGAGGTTGCCAGGTTAAGAACCCAAAACTGTTGTCCACCGAACGTTTCTGTAATGAGGTTCTGTGGCCCAAAGGTCCCCGCACCGACGGGCCCCGTTTTGATAAACTCTATTAGTATTGGCCCAGGCCCCCAGGTAGATGTTTGAGAAGTATTGGTATTGTAAGAATACGGTGTCGCCATGCCACCCCAACTAGTTCTATAGGCAACTCCCGGAATCGTTGTCGCATATAGCTTCTTGCTAGCATCAATCAACGTTCCCGCTCCAGTGCCATATATGGGTTGCGAGGGGTATGCATACAATGTGCAAGAACCGTTATCACTTTTCCACATGACCGTAGTGCTGGCTAATACAGTGCCTACGGGGAGAGTTGGGTCCATATTCAATTCGGGTACAGAGGTCATGTTATCCACTACCGGACACGCCGCCTGCACACAGTGGGATACCAAAAACAGGGCACCTGCCAGTAAGGACAGTATTCCCAGTTTCTTTGACTCATGCCGGATTGATTTACTCTGACATAACCATTTCATTTCATTGTTCCTGTCTTTCATGAACCCGGCCTTATCGGCACAGTCCGTTTATATTTACGATGCCGCTGATATTCGACGGCAAGGTGTAATCCACCCGGCATTGCTCATCTGGCCCGGAACCCCATTTCACGTTCAACTGCCCGCTTTGTGCCAGTCCGGTCAGATAGACCTGTCCCGCATCACCCACAATAAAGCCTTGCGTATCTTTTCTTGCTGTAGGCGAGACAATGGCTCCGAATGGCACCGGCTGACCACCCGCTCGCAATAACGTCATCAATACACGATGGCCAACGCTGGTCTGGTAAGTGGCTCTGACTACCGCACCGCGGGTTGGAATGACGGTTTGCGTGGTGATAGCCACTTCCGTATCGTCACCAAAAGTTTGGGTATTGAGTGTGACATCATTTTTACGGTACGGGCTGGTGTAAGGCACCACCGCATAACCGCGGAAATCGGTCTTCACGCCTGTCTGGCCCTGCACACTGATGTCTTTTGCCCCCGGAGCGGCAACCAGCACCACGGTTTCACCTAACGGTTGGCCGAGAGTCACACCGTTCTCATGGGCAACAATCCCGCCCTGCAGGCCATAGTTCAGGCGCTGACTGTTGTTGTCGTAGGAGTAACCGCCGTTGACTTCACCGTAAGTAGCACGCCAGTCAGCATTGGCACTGCCGCTGTTGCCCTGGCCCTGTGAGCCGTAGCCCTGCTGTACGCTCCAGCTCAGGTTGTTTTCCTCCAGGGTGGTCCCGCCAACGCTGACGCTGTTGGTGGTATTGCCATTCTTGCTGGTATTAGCCATATAGTTGGCATAGGTCGGGTGTTTATCCCCAAACAGTTTGCTCAGCGGCACACTCAGATTGAGGGCAAACAGCTGGTCCTTGTCATAGATACGCCCGTTGCCACTGGAACTGCTCCCGTAGTTCACCGTGGAGTTGATGTTATAGGTGTAACTCAGCCCGTAACTGATGCCGTTCCATGAGTTGTTGTAACTGGCGCCATAGGACTCCATACGCCGGTCGGTGTTCCAATAGTCTTCGCGTGCAGCCGTCAGGCCAAGGTTACCGCCGCCTTCCCACAAGTTCTGTGACAGGGTGAGTTCAGCGCGGTTACGCCGACGTTCCTGTAACGTATAACTGTTACCATCGGTATAGGTGTCCAGCACTTCCTGCATGCCCCAGTAACCGTCGGTCGCATAACGGTAACCCGCAACGGCAAAGTTGGTGCCGGTCTGCACGAAGTTTTTGCTGTAACGCACTCGCCAGGACTGGCCGCTCTCTTTCTGCCGGTCTTTCTGCTTAGACCAGGCCTGGGTAACATCGGTGGACAGGGCACCGAAATCCCCCAAGTTCTTGCCGATACCCAGCGCCAACGATTGATACTTGCTACTGAACTGGCCTCCGCCGTAAGCGGTGAAGCCTGCTGGTAAACCGTAAATCACGGTACCTTCGCTCAGCGGCGTTTTGTCCACGCTATTGTCATAGGAGCGGTATAAGCCGGTGGTGACGGCATACTTCAAGCGCCCTTCACGCTGCAAGACTGGCAGGGAAGCGTAAGGGATCACCAGTTGCTGCTCGCTGCCGTCAGATTCTTTGATCGTCACGTACAGATCGCCCGCACCGCCGGTGGGGTACATATCGGTAATTTCAAAACTGCCCGGTGAAACATAACTCTGGTAAATCACATAGCCGTTCTGGCGAATGGTAACCTGCGCATTGGTACGGGCAATGCCACGCACCACTGGCGCATAGCCGCGCAGACTCTCAGGCAGCATATCGTCGTCAGAGGCCAGTTGAGCACCACGGAACGGAATGCTGTCAAATACATCAGCCGGAGTAGAACTATCACCGGCAGTTAGCTGGCTTTTCAGTGCGATAATATCGCGCTGAGCGTAGGTATAGACCGTATCCCAATGATCTTCGGTTTTGCCATTGACGCCGCCGTTGTCAGACCGGCTCCAGGTGGTGTAGTTACGCAGACGCCACGGGCCGATATTGATACCGGGGCGCAGGTTAACGTATTGGCTGTTGCTATCGTCGCCCTGGCCACCCTTGGCGTAGTTGTTAGCACCGGTCATGCTGTAATTCAGCAATGCTGCCGGGATACCCTGATCCCAGAACTTCGGGTCAACCCACCCACGTGCCGAGTTGCTGACAGCCGTTTGTGGCAAGCTCAGCAACAGTTGCTGGCGTTCAAAACGAAAATCACTATTCGCCTGGGCGATCGCTGCCAAATTCGCGCAAGCACTACCTGGCGCACCAAGCTCCGGGTATTTATTAACTAACACCCCCCAATTCGCTAAATCATCGACCGGGATGCAGGGTTGCAGTACATCGCTGCCCTGGGCGTTCTTAGTCATACGAAATTCAACGTCACGCGTTTCAACCTTCTCGTTGTTGAGGAACACATCAACACGATAGGTGCCCGGCATCTGGCCCCCCTTGTTCTCAAAGGAAGACAGGTCAACAGTCTTCTGCCCTGGCGCACCCAGCTCCAACAGAGCGGGGTCAAAGTAATCTCGCGCCTGCGCAGTCATCATTGTCCCGGTAAGCAGCGCCACCTGAGCCGCCACAAAACAGGCAACACGGCTTAACCGCGGCCATACGCGAGTTTTATTATTGTTCATCCTTAACCACTCCATTTTCCACGTAAGGCTTTGATTTATCTGTATCCTTAATATTCATGCTCATCATGAATATGCTGCTAATGCCCTGTTGTATGCTCAGCACCGGTACCGCCGTAGTCACTGATAAGCTTCCAACTCACAGGTCCACTCACGTTAGCGGGTGCATTAAAGGTGGCTTGGCTCATGGGCAGTACGTAAGTAATGTCTTTGATTTCACGTCCTCCCACTTTGACCTGCTGGAAATTCATCACGAATGGGGTTGGGTTGTTAACGGTAAGGCGAGTACCACTCTGTGACCAGGTCAGTTTGTTGGTCACGCTTTCTGGTGTGTCTTTCAATCCTTTCGGACGATAAAGCAGCTTGATACGGGTTTTGACCGCAATCTGTAGGGTGTTAGTACCTTCCTTTTTACTACCCGCCGGGATGGATTTGATGTTTAACCAGTAAAGAGACTCGCGATCTTCTGGCAAACTACCGCCGGTACGAACAATACGTAACAGGTTTTGCTGATTCCCTTCCAGACGGAACAATGGCGGGGTCACAATAAAGGGGGCTTTCTCAGCGCCACCATTTTGTGTCTCCGTCCATGACTGGATGAGATAAGGATTGGTGTCAGAGTTAGTGACGTTCAGTGAAGCCTCCTTCTTTTCGCCGTTGTAAATCAAACGGGTGCCGCCGACGGTTACGCCGCCAACATCAGCCGCCTGCGCCAGCGTACCGCTCAGTAATAAAGGAAGGCAGAGGGCTTTGAACCAGGTATTCATAACAATGCGATACTCCATAAAAGACGGGCCAACTAAAGTCGACCCGTAGAAATGCCTTCCCAACACGGGATAAGGGTGAGAAGGCAGTCCTGATTAGTTGTAAACGATAGTGAAGTTGCTGACAGCGTTAGCCGGGCCTGCAGTCACTGTTGCAGCTGTTGCATAGTAACGAGCTACGAAGTCGAGGTTATTGTCACCAACGCTCAACGGATAAGCTGAAGAAGCTGTGTGCAATGGCACGACAACGTTTTTGTTATCCGTCAACTGAATGCCTACGTTAGTTGCCACACCAGGGATCTGAGACAGGGCAAGAATGCTGTTAACATTGCTGTCTGCAAGACCGTCAAACTTCACTTTTGCGGAAGTCATAACAGCCGGGCAGTCTTTCAGTGCGATGGTGAACTTAGTTGGTGCTGCAGTAGAGCCTGCTGCGGTGAATGCCTTGCTGGACACGGTGCCCATAGTCACTGTCAGCGGGTTAGTTATGTTGTTGACTACAGTACATGCGTCATCAGTGATGGCACCAATAAAGTTGACTTGACCGTCAGCAGCAAATGCAGCGGAAGACAGAGAAGCAATGATAGACGCAGCGATAACTAATTTTTTCATGGAAATAATCCTTTCGTTTAATGATAAATTACATATTATTCAGTAAGGCGATCCGTTCGCCATTATTGAATGGGGTGGTGCAGTTATTTCAAAAATAGAGTCTTCATATTCTGTTTCTGAATAATGCGTTATAACGTAAAACCGAACGTGCGTTGAGATGATGTTATCCCAGTTTTTTAAGACGTTAATCTTATAAGCACCCGCAGTCTTTTCAGACGAATTTAACCGTCTGGCAATAAGGTATACATCCTTTTGCTGTGCAAAAAGATCCATAACTATTGTTTTCATGTTTTAGCGTGATATCAATTAAAAAATATCACTTACTTATCTGTTCTTTTTTGGACGAGTTAATTACAAATTTTTTGTTCTGCTCTGGATGCGTAGCAGGATAATGTCATTATCATCTAATATGTTAAACTCATTGGTACTGATATGATTAGCATGAATGTTGCATAGTCAGTATTGCCATAATATTCGTAAAAAAAATCATCTTTAGTGATGAAAAATATTGTGCTGATGTTCTATTTTAGGTGGCATCTTCTTTTCACTGTATAACACAGTGATCATGTTCTCTCTGACGTAATAACCTTTAGATTCAACTCGCAGGATAAAATCATCCGGAATACCTACATAACTTAATTTTGTTTTTAATGCTTGCATGACTTGCCATAAGCGCTGATTTGATGAGCTTAAGCCATGCCTATCCCATACGTTAAACAGGATATCTGAATTATAAATAATGGTTCCGTTGGCATTTTCCAACAAAAAAATAAATAGACGAAACATGGTGTCTCTAAGAGAGACCATTTTCCTCTGGCTTATCCGCGGAACAGCACTCACGTTGATCAATGTTTTGTTGGTCACATCAAAGTGAACATCAGATCCGATGTAGTAGCCAAAAATCGTTTTTTGCATTTTTAGTCTCTTTCATCATCATGCTTATAGGCTAAAACAAGGTGCATATTTACTCTTCACTGATGACGACTATTCTTACGTGCCTTAGAAAAATTGGCAAATCAGTCAGAGAAATCGCATTTCATCAACATTATGTGTCGATTTGTTTCTTAAAGTAGTTTTTTTTGCTGGCATGTAACAATTTATTGGTTTTTTTATTCAACTTACGAACAAAAAAACCAACAAATTGACTAAAGTAGCTATAAAAAACACTCAACATTTTCATGGGTATTGCATGCACTTGTCAGCATGTCCCTCTGATAAGCAGGGTTGCTTATGTATGTCATGATATTGTGATACATCCTATCCCCAGTCTCGTATGTATTGCCTATTGTTTAGGTTACGTACCAGGCTGATGAGGCAAAGATTAATGCGAATAGATTCATCAGTGAATCTAAATAGTTGTATTTAGGTGCTAAATCCAATGGTAAGCGAATCAGAGGCGGGATAATGAAGGGAGTTGGCCCCATCCGGGTTTCTGTAGTTAACCTGATTTAGATTAAAATTGTTATTTTACAACTGATTATTTATATTTTTTTGTGTATAGAGCACGCACTGGAAGGACTCTGTCTTTGATAAATTTCTCATAGAAGTGTCCTCTATTCTTACTAAGAAGATCTATTTTAGATTTTTAACTCATTGAAAAAAATGAGGATATAACGTCTGTGCCGTGAGGATTAATCATGTCAAAACGCTATGTTTTAAATGCCTGTATTGAGTTTTATCCGGAGAAATGCCAATTATCCGCATGCGAAAACAAGAGTCTGACAGTGAAACTCCATGCTCCAGTCAGCCGTTGCCTTGAATTACTGGTTGAACGGCGTTACGAGATGGTACCCCAAAAGGATTTTTACCCTTATGTTTGGGGAAGTGAAGGTAAACAAGTGCCTGTAAGTACGCTTTATCAAAACATTGCTTTGCTGCGTAAGGCTCTGAAAACTTTTCACGAAGAAGGTAGCCAGATTATCAACACGGTGCCAAAGCAGGGATTTTCGCTGCACCCCAATGTGACGGTACAAGAATTAGTGGGGGGCCAGGAGATAACCGAATCGATCACTGTCCAAACAACAGATCAATCCTTAGTGACTCAGGGAGGCCTATTTAATGAGAGGCTTTCTTCTTTACCACCTGTTGCAGTAGAGAAAGAAACGATTGTAAGGAGGCGGTTTCACCACTTTTTACTTCCTGCGGGTATTTTTGCTCTTTCTGGTTTACTTGCCTACCAACTTACACAATGGGATTTATCCTCCCCTGAACTTGATCTTTCTCAATATAGCAAAAGAGGTGAGATTGCTGAGTGTCAGATATACACGAATAGCCCTGATACTGAGATGAACAACGCCAGCATACTCATTAATAACAATCGGATCGACTGTAGTAAAAAGGCCTACCTCTATATAACCGGCTTTCAATACAGTGAGCATCAATCCATGTTGTTATGCACTCGAGCGCTGGATGATTCGAGTTCCCCAAAGTGCCTGGCATATAATTTTTATTGAATGGGTGAAGGTATGAAAAAATCCTATTGGTTTACTGCAATGGCGATTACCCTGGTACTTTTAGTTCTCATAAATACTTACGTCTATCAACAACATTACCAAAAGAAACATTTCAACTGTCACGGCGACGTGTCAGTAAGTAATAGCAACTACACGCTAAACGCGCGGTTGATGTTAAATTTTTCGAACAACATTGGTCAGGCTTTAGTGGAGGGTAAGCTGATAGATCGTGCGGGCATCAGCTATTTTGTTCATCGGGCCAGTTCTTTTTATGTCAAGCAGGATAGTGACGATATATACCTCACCGCCTTTTCAGTTACTGAGTTGCCTGGTAATACGGCTGACATATCTATGCTAAAGGGGCTGATCTTGCCAAATCTATTGACAAAAAATATCAGCGTTCACTTAAATCTCTTTTCCATAACGAGTAAAAATCACTTGTTTACTAATGATAAATATGTGTTGCTTTATTGTGAAAAATAGTAGGTTAGGTTAGCTATCATTATTTAAACGTCACCAGGAAGTGATGTGATGGATACCCTCCTCAAGTAACCAGCGCCATACTTTTACTGACTGCATTATTCCGGGAATAAAATTACATGAATATGAATGGAAACCTTTTCAGCTTCGCATTTCTGAAGCCGGCCCGCTTATTGCCGTTGTTTTTATCAGGGAAATTGATCTTACACAGTTCTCCAACGGCAGAGATTTATCAGCCTGGAGTGGCCTGGCGGTGATGCGCTGCGTGCAAAGACATGATGACAGCCTTGAATTGCGGCGCTTGTTGATTCGAGCTTACTAACAAGAAGAAGAGTAAATTGTCGAATGCAAAACTCTGGAAAACCATCCCCCCGTGCAAGCCTTACCATGAGGTAATGAATTAAAAGTGAATTAAAAAAGGCTACGAAATTTAGATTTCGCAGCCTTTTTATTTATTTCGGACATTTTAATAAAGCTCGAATAATCAAAAACACTAACTCATTAATTTTCATACACCTGCGCTATAAAAACTTTCCAGATGAAACTTTAATTATATTTTAACTGATTTGGTTACATTCAGATGCAACTGCCACATCTATACTCTTCAGATTGTATTCATTTGAAATTTTATATTTGCAGAGTGCCTCATATGAAAAGTAAATCGTCGATAATCATGGGTGTTATGGCGGGCATTTTTATGTTCTCCACGCTTTCCATCAACAATGCTTACGCCACAGAACAAGGCCAGCAACGCCGCCAGGCAAGGGATGTTCGCCAGGATACCCGTCAGGACTCGCGTCATGACAAGCGTGAATGCGTGGTCAACGATAGCAAAAGCAACAGTGATTGCCGCCAGGATAAGCGCCAAAGCAAGCAAAATGGCCGTGAAGAAGCGCGAGATATTAAATACTAACAACTAAGCCATACCCTTGCCGGGTATGGCTTTTTTTATTTCCGGCTCGCCATGTCAGGAATAATCAAATCACCACGCAGTACGCTCGAACCCAAAGCACTTTGGGTTTTCTCGGTCAACCATGTCACGATTCTTGCCGCCATCGCATCCATTGAATATTCAATGGCGGGAATGGTTGGAATCCCCGGCAGATGCAGTGAACCCGCCAGGCTAAACACCATAATGTCTTTCGGAACAGATTTATTAAACGCCTGCAATTGCGGAATGATGCGCTGTGCTTCCTGCTCATCAGCAACTAATAACGCGTTGAAATTCAATGTTGTGCTGTTATTGAGCAGCACCTGGAGCGCAACAGATGAAGACGTTGAATCCATAAATATCAGGTTGCGGTTAAAGGGCAGGAAATTGTTTTCCAGCGCGCGCTTATAACCCAACAGAATTTGATCAACCGACCCGCAGGAATCAGGGTTGATGACCGCAATCTGCCTTCTTCCCTGCTTAATCAAATAATTACAGGCCGTTTCAGCAGCAAAAGCGTGATCAAAATTAATGCTGTTACTGGAATCAACATCCACGCAATCGACAAGAATGACATTCTCCTGGTCGATATTGAGCGGGAAACGTGCGCCGATAATCAGCACGTCATCACACAGCCCACAGGTCAGCTCATCAAGAGCATGTATGACCTCCGCTTTACTGTTCGCAAAACGCAGCAGCAGGTGTTTTTGATGTTGGCTAAGATGTTTCTCCAGCGCGTAAAGATAACCCGTGGTCTGGTTGATATTTTCCTGCGCGCAAATCACCCCAATGCAGCCGGTAGACTGGCTGAGTAGTGATTGCGCAATCATATTTGGACGGTAACGCAGCTCCTCCGCCGCTTTCAGCACGGCCAAGCGACTTGCTTCCTTCACTCCGCGAGATCCACTCAACACCCGTGATACTGTGGCTTTAGAAACCCCAGCTAAACGCGATACATCATTGATTGTAGACATCATTTTCCTTTATCAGGCTGTGGTTCATGCCTGTTTGTCCTGAATACAACTTCGGCTCAGATGGTAGCCAATTTCAGTATAGTCGTTTCCATTTTTGATGGAAACCGATTTTCCACATGATGTCCAAACGATACATTCACCAAACAATTTTGTGATGACGATCCAATAAGTAATGCCGATAAAGACGGGATCTTGATGGGTGTCACAGATCTGTTTGCTGCGGATGGAAAACGGTTTCCATAAAGTATCAAATCATTTCCGCAATACTTTATTTACATTTTGAGGATGAGTGTTAATGGTCAAGATTATGTTGTGTTGTTCCGCCGGAATGTCCACCAGCCTGCTGGTTAAAAAGATGCTGACAGTGGCTGAAGAACGAGGAATGCCTGTAGAAATAGAGGCTTACGGCGTGGCTGAGTTTGATGCGCAGTTCCCGCGTTATCAAGTGGTGCTGCTCGGGCCACAGGTAAAATATATGTTAAGTACGCTTTCAGAAAAAACCGCCTCTCACGGTATTCCGGTTCAGGCCATCGACATGATGGATTACGGCATGCAGCGTGGCGATAAAGTGCTGGATTATGCTCTGTCGCTTATCGAAGCGGCTCACTAAAAGGGTTATTCATATGAGTTCGCTATATCAATCCATGGTGACGGTGATTGAGCAATCCATCACTCCGTTGGCGGGTCGTCTGGGGCAACAAAAGTACGTGATCGCGATTCGTGATGGGTTCACCGCAGCCCTGCCGTTCATGATTATTGGCTCTTTTATGCTGGTGTTTATATTCCCACCATTCTCCGCTGATACCACTATCGGTTTTGCTCGTGCATGGCTGGATTTCTCTCAGACTTACCGTGAACAGCTGATGCTGCCGTTTAACCTGAGTATGGGCGTGATGACGTTTTTCATCTCAGTCGGCATTGGTGCAAGTCTCGGGCGACAGTTTAATCTCGACCAGGTGATGTCCGGCCTGCTGGCCTTTATGGCATTTTTGCTGGTTGCAGCACCGTATGCCGACGGCAAAATTTCGACTCAATATCTTTCAGGCCAGGGCATTTTCACCGCGCTGATTACGTCGATTTACTCCACGCGTATTTATGCCTGGCTTAAAGAAAACAAAATCACCATTCGCCTGCCAAAAGAAGTGCCAACTGGCGTTGCACGTTCGTTTGAAATTTTGATTCCGGTAGTCGTCATTATCGGCACGCTGCATCCGCTGAACTTATTCATCGAAGCGCAAACCGGCATGATTATGCCGCAAGCGATTATGCACCTGCTGGCACCGCTGGTTTCCGCATCCGATTCCTTACCCGCCATTTTATTGTCCGTGTTGCTGTGCCAGATTTTTTGGTTCTCTGGTATCCACGGCTCGCTGATTGTCACCGGCATCATGAACCCGTTCTGGATGACAAACCTGGCAGCAAACCAGGCAGCGCTGGCTGCGGGAACCGCATTGCCACATATTTATCTGCAAGGTTTCTGGGATCACTATCTGCTCATTGGCGGCGTCGGTTCCACATTGCCACTCGCCTTCTTATTGCTGCGCAGCAAAGTGACGCACCTGCGTACCATCGGGAAAATGGGCATCGTTCCAAGCTTCTTTAATATCAACGAACCGATTCTTTTCGGTGCGCCAATTATCATGAACCCATTGCTGTTTATTCCGTTTATTTGCGTCCCAATGGTCAACGCCGTGTTGGCTTACACCGCAACTAAACTGGGCTGGCTGGCACAAGTCGTCTCCCTGACTCCATGGACAACTCCGGCACCGATTGGCGCATCGTGGGCGACAAACTGGGCCTTTAGTCCGGTCGTGATGTGTGTGATTTGCATGGTCGTTTCTACCATAATTTATCTGCCATTCCTGCGCGCTTACGAGCGTTCATTGCAGAAAACTGCAGCAGAAAATGAAGCACGTTCACCTCTGACAGAAACGGCTATCAGCAATTAATAACCGCCGTCTAATAACTCTGGAATTAATGATGATTGAATTAGAAGAAGCCGTAATGGAAATAATTATGAATGCCGGGCAGTCGCGCAGTTTGTGTTTTGAAGCGCTGCATTCTGCACGACAAGGAAATATCGAAGAAGCCAAACTGTTATTACTGGAAGCCGATGGTTACGCGCGCGAAGCTCATAAAATGCAAACCAAATTGATTGAGCAAGATGCAGGCGAAGCCAAACAGCCTATGACGCTAATTATGGTGCATGCTCAGGATCACCTGATGACATCAATGTTAGCGCGCGAGCTTTCAAACGAAATCATTCATTTATATCAGCGCTAAGTATTACGTAAAAAACAATAATATTACCTCTGGCAGGGAGAGATCATTACGTAAATAATTTTAATTAAGTCCAATCCGATGAAAGTATAAATAAAGATAAATATGTTTGGGTAATAGAGCTTTCTCTATTAACCCTGAACAGGATATTTATTGTCTGAAAAAATAAATTACTAAATTGAGATTATAATGAAATTAATTAAACAGCTTCCATTAACAATGGCGGTTATCGCCGCGCTTTGCCCAATTTCTGTACTCGCACAAGAACCAATGACTCAAGAACAAATTGATCAAATCGTGGCGAAAGCGGTGGATAAAGCCCTGGCCGACCGCGATGCGAAAATAGAAGCCGCACGACTTAATAGAACCGATACCCTGGTTACGCCTCAGGTTCCCACCACGCCAGATATGTCTGTTCCGTTGGGGCTTAAATTCACCGGTTATGCCCGCTACGGGGCGCATTTCCAGGCGGGAGATCAAAAATACATTGGCGTTGATGGTTCCTATAACGGCTCCTCCGCAATTGGTCGTTTAGGTAACGAAGGCAACGGCGGCGAATTTCAGCTCACCAAAATCATTAAAGCCGATAACGGGGCCATCTGGGATATCGGCGTGATGATTGACCACTGGGGCGATGAAGTTAACCTGAAAAAAGCCTATGCGGGTGTCACTAATCTTTTTGAAGCACAGCCAAATGCCTATTTCTGGGCGGGTCGTGACTTCCATCAGCGCCCACAACAAGGCATCAACGACTACTTCTGGATGAACCACGATGGTCAAGGTGCAGGCGTGAAAAGCCTCGATCTCGGCTTTGCACAACTGGATATCGCGGCGGTTGCCGCCGTCGATCAGTGTGACCCTGAAATGATTGAAGACGGTGATAACCCGTCGCGCATCTCGTGTACTGGCGGCTCCGGCACCGGTGATAAAGGCAACTACGCGGCGACATCAAAACTGCACGGCATCAAATTTGGCCCAATTGATTTCGAGCTGTACGCCAACTATGGTTTTGATTCCAAAGCCATCGACAGCGACGAACGCTCCAAAGCCTGGCAGGCCGCCGTGGTGTTAAGCCACACCGGCGACAATGGGGTGAACAAAATTATCACCCGTTATTCTGACCATTCAGACAACAGCGTTTATAACAAAACCAATGGCCTGCACACCGTTTATGCCAGCTTCGAGGGGAACTATAAGTTCACTCAACAAGCGCAGATTGAATATCTGCTCGCCTTCCACGATTACGACAATGATGATCTGACCCAGGATAACCGCCGCAACTATGGCGCTATTGTTCGTCCGATGTATTTCTGGAACGACATACATTCCACCTGGCTTGAAGCGGGTTATCAGCGCGTAGATTACGAAAACGACGGTGATAACAAAGGCTGGAAACTGACCCTCTCACAGAACATTTCCATCGCGATGGGACCAGAGTTCCGACCAATGCTGCGTTTCTACGTCACTGGCGGTCAGGTGGATAACAACCACACCACGCGTATCGCGGGCGAGCCAAATACCCAGCTTGATTCGTTCAACGTCGGCGCGATGTGGGAAGCCTGGTGGTAATCAGGATAAGGGCTTTGTAAGTCGTTGTAGGGCGGATAAGCGTTAGCGCCATCCGCCATTTTCACTCACCGCATCGCGTTATAAATGGCCTGCTGAATATCAACTGCACGTTTTTCCTCGGCAATGCCCTGCTCGTCTTTACGCTGTTGTTGCGCATTCAGTCGCAGTTTCGCTCTGTCCAGATCCTCTTTCTGCCGCTTGACGGTTCCAGGTGAAGTGCAAAAAGTTTGTAGGAATTGTTTGCGCAGTGAAGTCAGATTTTGCCCGTCGTTCATCGCCTGGCTAAGGGTTCTCACCATGCGCCGACACGGGCGTTCCTCGTCCATCTGCGAGCGGTATTGCAGCAAAGTATTAAGCGCGTCGCGGTAATCTCCCGCCAGCGCAGATTCGGTGAAATACACTTTCCAGTTCATGCCACCTAACATAAACAGGCGCACCACGGTGGCATCTCCGCGCTCAATGGCCGAGCGCAAATTCCCCTCTTCCCAGGCGATGCCAATATTCGCCAGCTTCTCACGCGCGCTTTCCGTTTCCGGTAGCGAATCAAGTGCTGTGATTTTCGCCGGAGTGCTTTTCGCCTCGGCAGGCTTATTGGTGACATCACTCAGATAATACATACCGAAAATAGCCGCGCTAAGGGCCGTAACACCGGCCACGCACCACAGAACCATGCGCAAGGTTTCGCCAGTGTCCTGTTTGCTTTTGGCTTTGTGTGAGTCGGGGCGTTCGATGGCATCACGCACTTCTTCGCTATCGCGGCCCATGGCCTGATATTTTTTGCGCGCCTGGGCGAGATAATCCTGCAATGCGGCATCCTCTACCGCCAGCAACGCCGCCGGGTTCACTTTCGCTCGCCCTTCATCAAACGCCCGCTGAATAGCCGCCGTGCTTTCCTGGTGATAACTCTCAAGCAAAGCGAGCTGTACCGAGGTTAATGTCTTTTGCGCCACCAGGTCGTTGCGAATTTCGCGTACATCATCGAGAAAAGTTTGCAGCGTTTTGCGTGGATCAATGAGCAAACTCAGGTGTGCGGAGTCCTGAAACAATCCGGCGTAATGGTTGGCGTACTCTTTTTTATCAACCACCATTAATGCCAACTCACTAAAACGCATTCCGCTGAGAATATCGGCCCGATCGCCATTCTTCAGCCAACGGCGCACGCAATCTGCGCCAAATTGCGATTTGAGTTTATGCACCAGATTCGCCTGGCTCGGATAGCTTTGATTGACCAGGCCTTTGAGCATCAACTCCAGCGCGCACATCTGGCGTGCCGCTTTCTGCTGCCGGGCGTCGTCATTACTTTCAATTTCACTCAAATACCCGAGCAGCGGCTGCTTTGCCCGTACATGCTCGAGATAACTGACAAAACGTAATGCCGCGATGAGCTGATTGTGACTGACTTCCTGGCCGCTTTCATACTCCGGCACCAACTGCTGCAAATGGCGCAGCAACAGCGTGAAATGCGAGATTTCGGCGTCATTAAGATTTAAGCGTTTTGCCACCGCCATCCAGCTTCCAAGCACCTGTCTGGCTTGTTCGAGCTGTTGAAAAAACCTTTGGGGATCTTTCCCTTCGGCGGCTTTGATTGTAAGAAGTGGCAGGATTTGCAATGACGCCTGGCGAATCACACTCAGGCAAGTCTCGAACTTTTCCCGCATCAGCAACTGTGCAGCGCTGGTCATGATTTTCCTTTTTGAATAAGGCGCGAGTCACGACGCCATTGCACAGAATGTTAGCGTAGCCGGAGTGGAAGCAATGGCGATAAAAGACCAGGAAAATTAAGCATTTTCAAAAATATCGCTGATCACCTCGCCCAGTTTTCGCAGCGCGGTTTCGGTCGCATCATTGAATGGCAGCGCGTAGTTCAGGCGCATACAGTTGCGATATTTCCCGGAAGCGGAAAGCAGTGACCCCACCGCAATCCGAATATTGTGCTCACTCAGTGTTTCAATAATCGGCACGATATCAATGTGTTCCGGTAGCTCTATCCACATCAGGAAACCGCCTTGCGGACGAGAAACACAAATACCGCACGGGAAATAGTGGCGCACCCAGCAGGTGAAAATGTCGAGATTACGTTGATAGTGTTGGCGCATACGCCGCAGATGGCGATGGTAATGGCCGTTACGCACAAATTCAGCGACCGCCATTTGCGTAAAGGTCGTAGTGCTGCCGGTCACGATATATTTCATATGCATCGCGCGGTCAAAATAGCGCCCCGGCACAATCCAGCCCACCCGCAAACCCGGCGCTAACGTTTTGGAAAATGAACTGCACAGCAACACGCGCCCATCGACATCGAGTGATTTTATTGTCATCGGGCGCGGATATTCATACGCCAGCTCGCCATAAACATCATCTTCAATGATGGCGATATCAAAGCGTTGCGCCAGGTTCAGCACCGCTTTTTTACGCGCATCGGGCATGATAAACCCGAGAGGATTGTTGCACGTAGGAACCAAAATCACCGCTTTGATTGGCCACTGTTCCAGCGCCAGCTCCAGCGCTTCAACACTAATCCCCGTTTCAGAATCCGTTGGTATTTCAATCACTTTAATGCCAAATGCACGCAGCATTTGCATGGTACCGTGGAAACAAGGCGACTCAACTGCCACAATATCTCCCGCCTCGCACACCGCACGAATCGCAATCGACAGGGCTTCATGGCAACCGGTGGTGACAACAATGTCATCCGGCGTGACGACACAACCGCTATCGAGCATCAGACGTGCAATTTGTTCGCGCAGCACGCGCTTACCGTTAATACAGTCATAGCCCAAAACTTCGGCTTCCTGATATTGCACAATACGGCCCATTTCACGCCACAACGGTTTAATCGTTGAATGGGTCACGTCCGGGAATCCACTGCCAAACGCGATGCTGCCGCCATCTTCCCTGCCGGTGAGCTGTTCAAGCACCGCATCCCACTGAGTAATTTCTACCGGACGCTGCGTAGGACGAGTCAACGCAGGCACAGGCGGCAATGATTTGCGCGGCGTAACAAAATAGCCGGAGCGCGGTTGCGGAGAAATAAGCTGGCGGTCTTCAAGAATATGATAAGCCTGCTGTACAGTGCTGATACTGACGCCGTGTTCGCTACTCAGGTTGCGCACCGAAGGCAGGCGTTCTCCACTGCGATACAACCCTTGTTCGATGCGTTCTGCCAGCAAAGTGGCAAGATGTTGGTAGCGCGTCATGCTGTATCCTCTCAATTCACCATACAGACGGAAAAACCAGTACAGAATGGCGGAGAATCGCCCACTCAGATCTTGTTTTAGCGCGTCTGTATGTTAAATAAAAGTTATATTTGCGTCTGCCTGCGATCTGTATGGCGGCGCATGATTGTTCCCATCGACACGATGAGGAGCAACACCATGGGCTTTGAAGAAAACAGACCGCGCCGGCCTTTTTATGGCTTTGTGATGATTTACCAATATTTCCGCCAAAGAAGGTTACTGCGCCAGACAGAGCGCACTTTAAAGGGGCTGAGCAAAGAACAATTAAAAGATATTGGGCTGACGACGGATGACATATCACACTGGAAATAACTCTCAATAACGGCGCGTAAATATGGCGCCGTTATTTTTTTGCTGATATCAATTAAAGGACACCTGCAAAAAATAATAAGGAAAACCATGCGCATTACTGACCTGCCTTTTAATACGACCGACTGGACTACACTCACCCCCACCGAACATCCGGGCATCACCGGGAAAGCGTTGTGGCGCACACAACAGTTTGGGGAAATCCGGGTACGCATGGTGGAGTACACCGCCGGATATCTTGCGGATCACTGGTGCCATAAAGGCCATGTCTTATTTTGCCTGGCGGGAGAGTTACAGACTGAGCTGGAAGATGGGCGCTTGTTTACCTTAAAACCCGGCATGAGTTATCAGGTGGCGGATAACGCCGAACCACATCGTTCATCAACGGCTATCGGCGCAACGCTGTTTATCGTGGACTAAAAACCATGTTTCCACTCGTGACTTCCAGACTCAATTTAACGCAAATTACCGAACAAGAATGGCCATTATTCTTGCGCTTGCAGCAAGACCCCGACGTCATGCGTTATGTTTCAGATAATCGACAGGAAGCTGAGATTCGCCAAATTTTTAATGCTCGCCTGGTGCGCTGGGAAATTCACAGCCGCCACTGGCTTTGCCTTGTTATGCGCGATAAACACAGCGGCGTGCCGATTGGTTTCACCGGTTTTGTGCGCAGTGATGACGAAATGGCGGAAGTGGGTTTTATTCTTGATCCCGCGTTTCACGGGCAGGGCTACGGATTTGAATCGCTTCATGCGGTATGCAAATTTGCGTTCGAAAAGTGCCGGATGCGCAGGCTGACCGCGACAGTTACCGTCGGGAATATCGGTTCTAAAAAGACCTTGGAAAAGGTGGGTTTTAAGCAGGAAGGCGTTCTGCGAGAAAACTATTATCTGGGCGAAGTCTGGCAAGACGACTGGATTTTCGGTTTGCTGCGCAAAGAATTTAAATAAAACACGGTGGATGACGCTGGCGCTTATCCACCCTACGACGACGGTCTTGTAGGCCGGATAAGCACAGCGTCATCCGGCATCAAACCTGGATATCCTTATAAGAACATGCCACCAGAAACTTCAATGCGCTGCGCGTTCATCCAGCCGCTCTCATCGCTGAGAAGTACGGCAATGGCATTGCCGATATCATCCGGCTGCCCCACGCGCCCCAGCGCAGTTTGCGCCGCAATAGCATTGGCAACCTGTTCGTTGTCGCGCACCACACCACCGCCGAAATCAGTCGCGATGGCACCCGGCGCAATAATGTTTACCGAAATCCCACGCGCTCCCAGCTCTTTGGCCTGGTATTTAGTCAGCACTTCCATTGCGCCTTTCATCGCGGCATAAGCCGCTTTGCCCGGCAGCGCAAAACGTGTCAGCCCGGTAGAAACGTTGAGGATTCGCCCGCCGTTTTTAATCAGTGGCAACAGGTGTTGGGTCAGGAAGAATGGCCCCTTCAAATGGATGTTCATTAAATCATCAAATTGTTCTTCTGTTGTTTTTTCGAACAGCGCATCAAGGCCAGTTCCTGCGTTGTTCAATAAATAATCAAAAGAATCGCGTTGCCATACGTCGTGCAGTTGTTGCTTCACTTCCTGAGCAAACGCAGCAAAACCCGCGCTTTCGGCGACATTCAATTGAATTGCCACGGCTTTCACGCCAATTAGCTCAATTTCACGAACCACATCCCGCGCTTCTTGCTGCTTGCTGTTGTAAGTCAGAATAATGTTCACGCCACGCGCAGCCAGTTTCAATGCTGCGTTTTTACCTAATCCACGGCTGCCGCCGGTCACTAATGCGATTGTTTGACTCATGATTTGCCCCTTTGATGGCTGTCAGGTGATTGAGGTGAAGCTTATTAGCTGCTACAAGATCAATAAAGAGTGCTGGTTGCGCATCACTGTTTCACTCACAACAACAATGTGGAAATAAAGTGGATAAAATACACGCAATGCAACTGTTCATCAGAGTGGCAGAACTGGAGAGTTTCTCCCGCGCCGCCGATACTCTGGGCCTTCCTAAAGGTAGCGTATCGCGCCAAATTCAGGCGCTAGAAGGCATGCTAGGAACAAGGTTATTACATCGAACGACGCGACGAGTGCAGCTCACTCAAGACGGCATGGTGTATTACGAGCGCTGTCGTGACTTGCTGGCGAATCTCGACGAGCTGGACGGGCTTTTTTTGCAGGATCCCAAAAGTGTCAGCGGCCGATTACGCGTGGATATGCCCGTTGGCGTGGCTAAAAACCTCGTTATCCCGAGGCTCCCGGCATTTTTGCAGCAATATCCTGGCATTGAACTTGAACTCAGCAGCAGCGATCGCATGGTTGATGTGGTGCGCGAAGGGTTCGACTGCGTGGTGCGCGTCGGGCAGCTCAAAGACTCAGGCCTGGTGGCGCGGCCACTCGGGAAACTCACCTTAATTAACTGCGCCAGCCCGGATTATCTGGCGCGTTTCGGTTATCCGGAAAGCCTCGACGATTTAGCCTCGCACGCCGTCGTGCATTACGCGCTCAATCTCGGCAGCCGCCCGCAGGGGTTTGAAGTGTGGCAGGACAAAAACACCCGCTGGATAAAAACGGGTGGCGTGATAACGGTGAACAGCACGGAGACATATCAGGCTGCGTGCCTGGCCGGGCTGGGGATTATTCAGGTGCCACGCATCGGTGTAAAAGACCTGCTTAAGAGTAAAAAACTGGTGGAGATCCTGCCGCAATATCGCGCCGAACCGATGCCCGTTTCGCTGCTTTATCCGCATCGTCGTAACCTTTCGCGTCGCGTTCATTTGTTTATGGAGTGGCTGACGGGATTGGTTAAAGGGTATGTCGATTAGCACCAGGCTATAATTTCGTGAAGAGCTTGTTTTATCTAAAGGAAAAAATAACCTGATGACTACATCGGATAATAGCGAGAAACGCCCAACTGAATCGCTCGATTATGAGCCTGTCGCCAAATTTCAGACGCAACCTAAACCCGAACCTACCGCGCCTGAGAAACCCGATGAATCGGAGCCATTGGTCAATATCAAGACAAAAAATGAGACGGTTAATCATACGATTGCCGGTGTCAATAAAGCCGCGAAACGCCCGATGGTCGCACATCTTTTACGTGCCACCGAGCGGTTTAATGACCGCATGGGCAATCAGTTTGGCGCAGCCATCACCTATTTTTCATTCCTGTCTCTGATTCCGATTTTGATGGTAGCGTTCGCCGCCGCCGGTTATATCCTCGCCTCACACCCCACACTGCTCGAAGAGATTTTCGAAAAAATCCTCACCAACGTTAGCGAGCCAACACTTGCCGCCACGCTGAAGAACACCATCAATACTGCGGTGCAACAGCGTACAACCGTTGGCCTGGTCGGCCTGCTGATTGCGCTCTATTCCGGTATTAATTGGATGGGCAATTTGCGTGAAGCTGTGCGTGCTCAGTCGCGGGAGAAGTGGGAAAGGAACCCGCAAGATCAGGAGAAATTTTGGGTAAAGTATCTGCGTGATTTAGTGTCGCTAATAGGTTTATTGGTCGCGCTGATTGTGACGCTTTCTATCACGTCAGTTGCCGGTTCAGCCCAGGCATTCCTGATCACTCTTTTGCATCTGGACGGTATCGAATGGTTAAAACCGGTTTGGCATTTAGTCGGGTTAGCAATCTCCATTGTTGCTAACTACCTGCTGTTCTTCTGGATTTTCTGGCGTCTTCCGCGCCACCGCCCACGCAAGAAAGCATTGATTCGTGGCACATTGATTGCGGCAATTGGTTTTGAGGTTATCAAAATCATCATGACTTACAGCCTGCCAAAACTGGTCAGTTCACCATCTGGTGCTGCATTTGGTTCCGTTTTAGGTTTGATGGCGTTCTTCTACTTCTTCGCCCGTCTGACGCTGTTTTGTGCCGCGTGGATAGCCACCGCACAATACAAAGATGACCCGAGAATGCCGGGTAAAACACATAATTGATCCCCCTCTCCCTCAGGGAGAGGGCTGGGGTGAGGGTGGTATGTTTCAATGGCTCGCCCTCATCCCAACCTTCTCCCCCAGGAGAAGGAGAAAGCAACGGCCCAGCACATAAATCCAGCCTGTAACTTTTATTTAACCTAAAAGCAGTTTTATTCACTGAATTTTTATTTATGTGAAGCATGACGTAGATACTTCTCTTCTGGACTAAAAATTATCCTCTTATTGCTCGTTAATCGCACAGCGCGGTGAACAAGCGTGCGTTGAAATGCACTATTTGCTGTGCGTAATATGGCCCTTCGTTCGCTATAAATAAGAAAAATCTATGCAAGCCACCATCGCAAATTCAATCAATACCGAAACAGACGCAACGCCTGTCAACTCCCGCGGAAAAGTCGTCGTTGCCTCGCTCGTCGGCACCGCCATCGAATTCTTCGATTTCTATATTTATGCCACTGCGGCGGTTATCGTTTTCCCGCATATCTTCTTCCCGCAGGGCGACCCGACAGCAGCCACGCTACAGTCGCTGGCAACTTTCGCCATTGCCTTTGTGGCTCGCCCGATTGGCTCCGCGCTATTTGGCCACTTTGGCGACCGCGTAGGCCGCAAAGTGACACTGGTGGCATCACTTCTGACGATGGGTGTTTCCACCGTCGTTATCGGCCTGCTGCCGAGCTACGAAAGTATCGGCGTTCTGGCTCCTATGCTGCTGGCATTAGCTCGCTTCGGACAAGGTTTGGGTCTGGGCGGTGAATGGGGTGGCGCGGCATTGCTGGCAACCGAGAACGCACCACCGCGCAAACGTGCGCTGTATGGTTCGTTCCCACAGTTGGGCGCACCCATCGGTTTCTTCTTTGCCAACGGTACCTTCCTGCTGCTTTCCTGGTTGCTGACCGACGAACAGTTCATGAGCTGGGGCTGGCGCGTACCGTTTATTCTCTCGGCAGTGCTGGTGATTATCGGCCTGTATGTGCGTGTTTCGCTGCATGAAACCCCGGTTTTCGCCAAAATTGCCAAAGCCGGTAAACAGGTGAAAGTGCCGATGGGTACGCTGCTGACTAAACACCTGAAAGCGACGATTATCGGCACATTTATCATGCTGGCGACATACACGCTGTTCTACATCATGACCGTTTACTCCATGACGTTCAGCACCGCCGCTGTACCAGTTGGCCTCGGTTTCTCGCGCAACGATGTGCTGTGGATGCTGATGATGGCGGTGATCGGGTTTGGTGTGATGGTGCCTATTGCCGGTTATCTGGCGGATAAGTTTGGCCGCCGTAAATGCATGATTGTGATCACCAGCCTGATGATTGTCTTTGCTCTGGCCGTGTTCCAGCCGCTGTTAGGCTCTGGTAATCCAACTCTGGTGATGGCATTCCTGCTGATTGGTCTGAGCCTGATGGGCTTAACGTTCGGCCCGATGGGGGCATTGCTGCCAGAGTTGTTCCCAACCGAAGTGCGTTATACCGGGGCGTCGTTCTCCTATAACGTGGCCTCGATTCTGGGCGCGTCTGTGGCACCGTATATCGCCACCTGGTTGCAGGCGAATTACGGTTTGTTCTATGTCGGTTTGTATCTGGCGGCGATGTCAGCGATTACGCTGGTTGCGCTGTTAGTGTCGAAAGAGACGCGTCATTTGTCGCTGTAGTTTATTTCCCCTCACCCCGGCCCTCTCCCTCAGGAGAGGGTGTTACTTCTTCATCTGCCCCAAAATACGGCTGCACTGATTGTCGCTGCCCTCGGAAGGTGAGATTAGCGCCAACAGTGCGGCGGCTGGCGTGACAAGCGTCGCCAGAGCTGCCGCAACCGCACCGCGCGCAATCAACGGCCCGGCTTTCACACCGGCATCCGGGTTCTTGAACGTACCGCGCACATACAGCGGCGATCGCAGCGTAATGATACGAATCCCCTTGCTCTCTGGATCGATGGTTAAATCGAGCCGCTCACTTTTAAAGTTCGTCGTCCCGGTAACGTTAATCAGCGAATTTTCAGTATCAAAGGCAAAGATACGCGGAGTCGCCACGCCATTACGTAAATCAAGGTTTGCCGCCGCACAGTTAATCCGCACTTCGTCATCACCAAAGATTTGCCCGACGATGTAATTCCCGACGTTTAAACCGACGATTTCCATCAGGTTGCGGCTGATTAGCCCGTCGTTCATCAGCAGTTTCAGGTTGCCATCGCTGCTGCCCAAAAGTTCGGCAATGGAGTTTCCGCGCCCGCGCAACTCCGTATCGCCGTTTAGCTCACCGAGCGTTTTCTGCATCGACTCCACTTTTGGCATCAGTTGCTTGAGCTGCAAACGCCGCGCCTGAATATCCGCTCGCCCCTGCATCGGCTTTTTGTCACCTTCGAGATGGATATTGGCGCTGATGGTGCCGTTCGCCATACCGAATTTCAGCGGCTGGAGCCGCAGGTCAGCATTTTTCAAAATCACATGTGTGGATAAATTACTCAGTGGCAGCGTGCCGCTGTGTTCGATACGTCCGCCTTTAAAGCGCACGTCGGCATCCATCACGTCCCATTTATCGGTTTCAAAGCGGTCATACGGCAAAACTTTGTCGGCGGGCTGATTCGTTTTCTCGCCCTTAGCCTGCTCAGACTGTTTGCTCTGTTGCGCGCCTTTGCCCGAGTCCACGCCAATTAGCGGGCCTAAATCCGCCAGACGAAGCTGTTTAGACTCGAGATCGCCTTCCAGTTTCGGGCGCGGTTTGCCTTGCGAATAGGTGAGCGAGCCGTGAATGTCGCTGTCGCCAATGCGCCCGTTAAAGTTCTGGTAGCGGAATACCGAGCCTTTTTCGGTGTCGATTTTTGCCAGCAGGTGTCCATCCGTTTCAAACGGCGGCGTGTCCGGCAACAGCACGCCGGTTAAATCATAAAGATTGCCCAGTGAATCGCCGGAAAATTTAAGCTGTAAATCGACGCCACCCATTTTCATCGGATCGTTTATGGTGCCAATGAATGCCACACGGGAATTGCCGGAATGCACATCTGCCTGCACCGGGAAGGCGGTTTCGCCTTCGCTGCGCAGCGCTAACATTCCGCCAATTTTGCCGCTGCCTTCGAGCGGCGCGCCGTTATAACGGCCTTTCATTTTCAGGCCAAAGACATAATCTGCGGCTTTTGCCGCATCTTTGCCCGTGGGTTTCTTGCCATCAATTTCGCTAAACGGCAAGGGTTTGCCCAGCGGGTCGACAAGGATTTCAATATCCGCTTTCGTGACTTTGTCGTTAACCGCGATGCGGCCTTTGTCGAACAGAATATTGTCCACTTTGAATGACCAGGCCGACGGCGGCTGGTTGGGATCTTTATTTCCGTCTGAGGCTAAATTAAACGTCCAGTTATTGTTCTTTTCTGACAGGCGAATAATTCGCGCATCGGGCTGCACGAGCTTTATCCATGGGATATAGACGGTTTTGGTGAGTAACGCGAGCGGGGCCAGTGTCGCGTCAACGCGCGGCAGATGCACCATGGTTACTTCAGGGATTTCAGGTGGGTTGCCGAGAATAATATCTTCGGCGTGAACGTGCGGCCAGGGCACCCAACTGCGCCAGCCCGTTTCTTCTTTGTTTCGTTCCCAAACCACGCCTAAATCGCCACGAATAGCGAACGGGCGGTTAAGTTCTGTCGAGACTTTTTGGTTGATGGTCGGTTTGAGCCGATTCCAGTCAAACGTCGCAATCACGATGATTGCCACCACAACCAACAACAATAAAACCCCGACGACACCGCTTACAATTTTTCCAGTTTTAGTCATGCCTTGCCCCCTTTCCTGATGTGGCTCGCTTTAACTAAAGATAGTTGAGCGGGGCCAAAACGGCATCAGGAGAGGCGAGTTAGCACATTTTCCAACTGTTCAAAGGGGATGGGGCGAGAAAGAAAATAGCCTTGCGCGGCAAATGCGGGTGATTCTTGTACGTCACGCCATTCCGCCTCCGTCTCCACACCTTCAACAATGACGCCTTTGCAGTAGCGGTTCATCAGTTGCAGCAACATGGTGAATAAATTGCGGCCTTCGTCGCTAGTGCGCAGCATGATGAACAAATCACGGGCAACTTTGATGTAGTCATAACGCATTTCGCTGAGTGCCGAGAAGTTGGCAACACCTGTACCAAAATCATCAAGCCAGAGCGGGCCAAACTCGTGCATTCCGGCGAGCGTCACGGCTTGCGGTTGGGTGATGTGTTCAACCAGTTCAAAACGCACCCATGGCATTTTATTGATGAGCGCCAGAATGGGCTGATGTAGCTTCATCGCCAGCAGCGTCGGGCCATCCACATTGACCGAGGCCAGAATGTCATAACCGAGGAAAATAGATTCCCATTCGGCCAGCAGATTCAGTTGCTCTTCGATAACCATCAAGCGTGAGCGGCTGGATATGGACGTGAAGTAGCGATCCGGTGGAATACGAATTTCTGGTTCGTCCGGGTGAGTGACCACCGTCAGCAGCTCTATCGCCATTAAATGACCGTCGATTTTATAGATCGGCTGGAAAGTATACTGCCGCTGGCATTGCAGCCAGAACCGCCGTTCCTGCAAACTTTCGACACTCGCTTCAAGCGTATTAAGCCGGTGAGTGATCTGCTTAAACTTCATCATGTACGTCCTGTTTACCTTGATAACTCGGATGGCTCATCGTCAAGTTATCGGCGTGGCGCATGAGAACTTTATGTTCGCTTTCAGTACAACCGCAATGAAGGAGAGTTGCTTCACATCCCTCATAAACTGCCTTAGCTCAAAGTTTTCCGAAACATCGTTTTAAATTGTTTGACTCGTTTTTAGCCGCCCATCAAACTAGCGGTAATTTCATTAATTCAGGTCTACTGCTATGCCAACGCGCAAAATCGCCGTCATCGGTGAATGTATGATTGAACTGTCGCAAAAAGGTGCGGAAGTTAGCCGCGGCTTTGGTGGCGATACCCTTAACACTTCCGTTTATATCGCTCGTCAGGTTAATGCTGACGATCTTGAAGTCCATTATGTTACTGCTCTGGGTGAAGATAACTTCAGCCAACAAATGCTCGACGCATGGCAGCAAGAAAATGTTCACACCGAACTGACACAGCGCCTGGAGCACCGTTTGCCGGGCCTGTATTACATCGAAACCGACTCAACCGGCGAGCGTACTTTCTATTACTGGCGCAACGAAGCCGCAGCCCGTTTCTGGCTGGAGAGCGATCAGGCGCAGGCGATTTGTGCCGAACTGGCGCAGTTCGACTACTTGTATCTGAGCGGCATTAGCCTGGCGATTCTGAACGCGGCAAGCCGTGAAAAACTGATGGCGCTGCTGACTCAGTGCCGCGCTAATGGCTGCAAAGTTATCTTCGATAACAACTACCGTCCGCGCCTGTGGGCGAGCCGTGAAGAGACGCAACAGGTTTATCAGCAGATGCTGGCCTGCACCGACATCGCGTTCCTGACGCTGGATGACGAAGATTTGCTGTGGGGCGAGAAGCCGGTTGAAGAAGTCATTCACCGTACTCAAGCGGCTGGCGTGCGTGAAGTGGTTATTAAACGTGGCGCGGATTCTTGCCTGGTGGCGATTCAGGGCGAATCAACCTTAGAAGTGCCAGCGGTTAAATTGCCGAAAGAAAAAGTCATTGATACCACTGCGGCGGGTGATTCTTTCAGCGCGGGTTATCTGGCGGTGCGTTTGACGGGCGGCAGTGCAGAAGCAGCGGCGAAACGTGGGCATTTGACTGCGAGCACCGTGATTCAGTATCGCGGCGCGATCATTCCTAAAGAAGCGATGCCGAAGTAATAACACCCCTCACCCCGGCCCTCTCCCTCTTAGGAGAGGGAGAAAACCGAGCAATTCCCTCTCCTGTGGGAGAGGGTTAGGGTGAGGGCAGATATTACTGCGCTGGCGGAATATCCGACACGTCCTGCTTAGGTTCATCCGTTAACGGAAGCGCCTTAGACGGAACCATCACTTTATCCCACGTCGCTTGCAGATCCTTCATGTTGTACTCAGGTTCACCTTTCGGTTGCAGCAACACTAACGCCATTTCTTGCGACAATTGCTGGCGCAAATCCTGATTCAACCCGCTCAGAGTCAAGCTGTTGAGGAAGTCCTGGCGCAGCTTCTGGTACTGTTCCGGCGCAATATCTACCACCTGGTTTTGCAACGAACGCAAACGCTGGCCAATTAGCACATCGGTATCAGTCCGCGCGTACGTGGCGAACAGCCCAGCCAGCTCGGCCTTTTTCCGGGTAATCAAAGCATCGAACTCTTCTTGCGACAGCCCTTTATCACGCACGCTCACTAACTCTTTCCCAACCGTCGCCAGATTCGCGTCCAGTTTGGTATTTGGCGATTCCAGGTTGATGCCGCATTGCGCACGCTGATACAGCACGCGGCAATCGAAGCTGAGATTTAAATCCTGGATATTCTGCTTGCTGAGATTTTGCTGCACATGCCAGAACAGCGCCTCACGCGCGAGATCGGCACGCCAGTAACGCAGCAGCGCGGAAGATTCACGAATCGGCGTCCAGGCGTTATCCCACGTCAGCGAAAGCCGGTCCTGACGCACGCTGTCAGTCATTAAACTGACGGGAGTCCGTTTCAGCGGAGAAAGTGTCGCGACCGGTGCAGGCGTTTCACGTTTACCGGTTAAGGTGCCAAACGTTTTATTGATTTGATCGGCAACGCTGCGGCTGTCGACGTTACCTACCACAATCAGCGTCATCGCATCTGGGGTGTACCATTTCTGGTAGAACGCTTTCAGCTGCTCGCTATCGACAGGCTGCTTGAGATCCTCTGCCGGGTCATGGCCCAACAGCGTGGAGCCTTGCAGACGATAGCGCCACCAGTTGTCTTTGGTGTCCATCGGCCAGGTGGCGACCATATCCTGAGTTTGCAGCCCAACGTTTACCGTTTCTGGGGTAATCGCCATTTTGCCGCTGCTGTCGGAAAGATAAGTCAGGGCTTCTTTGAGTAAATCATTGCGGTTATTTGGCAGGCTGAGATTAAACAGC